>Ga0080006_1195001_pt1 | contig 30546 bp, 22 predicted proteins | sample RS3BMetagenome_FD_69209 | JGI IMG/M metagenome (GOLD analysis project Ga0080006, IMG submission 69209) | Ferric oxide microbial mat and aquatic microbial communities from Rainbow Spring, Yellowstone National Park, USA - RS3B (SPADES... ...
CATGTAAAAAACACAAATTTCCTTGATTTTCGAGGGGTCTTGTTCCAGTGCCAAGAAGTTGAAAATTGATATAAATCGTTATTACATAATGAGTTATGTATTTTTCTTTCCAAAACTCCGGTTTAAGTTAGCGCCTATGGGGGCGGCCAGCCCCGGCGCGCCCGGATTCCCAAGCGGGACCAATCCATCTGACGCAAAACTTCATCTTTTATGCGTAGCATCGTTTCCGGCCGCTGTTCATCAGCCTTGAGGGCCTTCGGCGATCTGATCATCATACGCCACAAGCACCGGTGCCTTCGCTCACGTTTTGCCGGCGAATTCCACGACGGTGAATGAATATGCCGGCAGCAAAAGGGTCCATCGCGGGCCGACGCGACGGAGTGTCCTCGTTTGCGGCTTGATAAGCCGCTGATTTCCGGCCGTGTTGCGATCGGCGAGAGCAGTCCCGGTAAGCAGCGCGATCTTGGCGTTAGTGCCGAGGTCTTTTACGCCGGTCATGTTCAACTCGGCCGTTACGGCAAATGGTGCCATGTTGACAATTTTAATAACTGGGCGGGTGCCATCTTCCTCGCATGAGGCTGATGCGACAATCGCCGGCGCGGCGGACACACTACTGCGTCGGACGGCAGCGCGGTCGAAGTGCATGGTCGGTCCCTTGACCACGCATGGCACCGCTGCAGGTCGCCAGGCGCGACGCGCCATGGAGATCGCCCAAGCCCCCGGTTGGAGCCAGGCCTCATGATTACTAAAAAAGATCAATCCCTGGGTCCAGCCGTTAGCGGGATTCTGGAAATATTCCAACATCCCGCAGTAACAGACAATAGCGACGATATCGGAATTGGTTTCCGAGATGCAATTGTACGCTGCATCGGCGAGGCCTCGCTGCAGATTATGCAGCCCGCCGTTGACTTCCTGACTGTATATTTTCAACCGGCCTTTGATCTGTGGTCGCATGGCGTTGATCAAATTTTGCCATCCTTGCGGCCCCCAAAAATCGTCGTTGTATGGATACACCGACAAGCCGTATACCTGCCCGGCCATTTTGTTGGCGTCCGTCCGAAGCACCTGGGGCGGCGGCAGAACACTCGCCTTATACGCAATAGAGCCACTTAGCAGCCGGACCTTTGGATCAACCAAGTGTGCCGCCACACCAATTTGAGCCAGTGTGTCGGCGCCGACAAAGCCGTTCCCATACTGAAAATATCGGATGGCGAATGGCTCGCGGTAGCCCATTCTCACGCGTTGACGGCTCCATGCACCTGTGCCGTCGCCGTTGCAGAACTCAATGAAATCAACGACGTCGTCCGGCGACTCTTGATAGTTAAGCGCGGGTATCGGCTCGATGCCCGCCGCCCGGCAGAATGCCATAAACTCTACGATGCTCCAGCCGCGCGTTTCAAACGGATACCATACCGAGCGGTACTGCGGCCGTTTGTCGGGGTCTCCGAGCATGGTTTTCCAGCGGTAGCCGGTCGCGTCTTCAAAATCGCCACCCATGCGAATGGCCGTAAATCCGACTTTACGCACCGCTTCGGCAAGGTCGCGCCGCACGGTCTGCCCCGCAAAGCGATGCGGGGCCGCGGGCATCAGCACGGCCTGGTCGGCCCAAATCGTCCCCGGCTCATCAATCGCAATGACAAAGCGCGCGTTAAAATTGGTAGCCGTTGGAGCAAGCGAAAAATCAAATCGCTTCCAATCTTGCTCAACGCCGGATACTCTTTGCCGAGCCAGCGTGGTCGCTCCGTCGTGGCTTTGCAGCTCCAAGCGCACGTTACCACCATAGCTTCCGCGTAAGTATACGCGACCTTCATAACGCCACCCTTTCCGGCATGCCAGCCCCGCCCGCAAGAGACCTCTGTTGGCCACACCTGCCCTGCCCCGGCCCGATTTGAGCGTTATCCGCTGGCTGCGCAAGGTATTAAACGGGTGATCGTTGTCCCAAGCGAATTCGGCGACAGCCGTACCCGTCGCCACCGGCTCCCACCATTGGCTCACCGGTCCGAGCCAGCCTTTTGCGCGGGCGGGCGTCAAAGAGGGCCTTATCGCGGGCCGCCCGGCCGGCATGATCTTAAGCCGACGAAACCAGCCGCGGGAACTAGTCGCATCAAACCCCACCAAGCCGGTCGCAGGTGCGTGCGGATTGGTCCATTTGAGGATCGGCGACTCTGAATCGCCGACGAAAATCGCTATCTGCTTACCATTCACCTTGGCGCGCAGCTTGACCCATTGGTCCGCGGCTACCGGGTACGGTCGGCTTGCGACACGTTGGTCGTTGTAGCTAAGCCAAACCTGTCGGCCATTAATGTCAATACCGGCCGCGTAGCCCCCGCGAAAATCCTGGCCGCCGGCACAAAAAGCCATGCTGGCCTGGTTGCCGGGATCGTACTGCGGCTGCATGAGTTCACATTCAATTTCCCCATCGGAAAACATGCTGTCCGATTTCAATATGCGCAGCCACCGAAAGCCCACCATGCCGATGGCGTCATTTTCGCTCCACCATTGGCCGGCAAAAGTTTCATTCGCCATCCAGTCGGACGCGTACCGCCAACCGGGGAGAAGTTCTTTTTCGGGGCCTTCCTCAAAGCTCTCTCCATAGATCATTTGTGCGTAAAGGCCGCCATATATTTCATGGTTCAAGTCTTCAAAGCAGGCCCCATAGACCAGCGGGTTGATATGGCCGATTCGCCGTGAAAAATCGATGGCGATATCCGCATGGCCGACGCCACCCGCTGGTCTTGCGACCGTCACACCCTGCGACGCAGGCTTCGGGCCATTGAGCCCTGCTGCGGTCGAAATAGTATTTACTTCCGCAGCGTCGGCGGTTCGCCGAGTTGTCGCGGCTGCCGCCACGCCATAGAGGCCGGCCTTAAGCAGCTTGCGACGCGTGGTGATCTTGCTAACATTGGTAACAGTCATAATATATCTCCTGTTCGTGATTTTAGCGGGCTGTTCCGGACGCGCGCATAAAGCCGTGTGCTCTCACCGGTAGGAAGGACTAATCCTGCTGCGCCAGCCAACCCGACGAAGTTGCAGCATTCGTCATCAATGCTTCGCCGTTGGGGGGATATACGGCACCGCAACCGAATGCTCGCTGACGCCCGGATTGGACATGTTTTCCTGATGCGGCAACGTGGTCAACGACTGATACACTAGATGTACCTTGTCCAAATGAGACCGCAGATTCGGTGGAATCGGTATGATCATCGGCGGTGTCGGCGGGTGGTTGAAGTTGAAGCAGTCATTCATATTGTTGGCTCGCAGATCGCGCAACGTTAGGTTTTTCAGATGCCAGCGATCCTCGATGAACTTCAACACCGACGTAAAATCGTACGTAAAGTGCGATATGTAGTGACGCTTGGCGTAAGGGGATATCACGATCATCGGAACGCGCGGCCCGTAGCCGTAGGCGTCCACCTCAGGTGGTGGAACGTGATCATAAAAACCGCCGTAGTCATCCCATGTCAAAAATATGACACTGTCATGCCAATACCGGCTTTGCATCACGGCATTGATCAGATGGGTGGTGTACCACATGCCTTGCGCGACGGGTTCGGGCGGATGCTCGCTATCTTGAAAATCCGGAATAAGCCAGGATACCTGCGGAAGCTTGCCATGCTTAAGTACCTGATAAAATTTGGTTTGCGGCATCAGATGGGCCATCATCGCCGGGTTATCACGGATTTCCTTGAATCCCGGCATCGGATTCCACAGGGTGAATGTTTTGGGGTTGGGATAAGCGAGATTCGACAGGCTGGCGTTGACCGCGCGCGCATCGGAGGGACGCGGTTGCGTTTCAACATAGTAGCCCCAACTCACACCCTTACCGGTAAATCTTTTAACAATGGAAATAAAACTAAAACCATCGTCATCACCCGTTTCTTTTCTTAGTTGCGCCAGCGCGCCGATGTTATTGAGTTCCTTCGACTGCGCCGCGACCGTATAGACATGGTTGGGAGAGCTGCCGCTCATTTCCGAAGAGAAAAAACGATCACAGAGCGTGTAGGCGCGGGCGTATTTCCAATAATTCGGTAGGTCCGTCTGATTGTAATATCCCATGGTGTAGGGGGTGCCTTCCGCCCATACGAACCCGTCCATTTTACCGCTGTCATAGCACGCGTGGGCCGATTCCCAGCTATGATGCAGATCAATGAGCGGCTGTCCGGGCGGCATGTGAAAAGGTTTCACGCACCGTCTGCCGCCGGGACGCTTGGCCAGAGCGGTGTCCGGCGGAATGCCGTCCGCGCCGGGGAATGTTCCGAAGTAATTGTCAAAGGAATGATTTTCCTGGATGATCCATATTACATGTTTGATTTTGTCCATACCGCGAACTGCCGCGGAGTGCGAGACGGCGGAAGATGTTGTTGCCTTCGCGGCATCCACCCGCCCCGTCATGGCGTAGGCGAACGCCAATGCGCCAATAACGGTAAGCGCTGGAATGCGAAAGAACTTATTAAGCACGCACATAGGTTTACTCCTGCCTTTGGAATCATGGAACATTCAATAATCTCCTGGTTGCGGAATTTTCGCACCATCAGGCCAGCCCAGGGAACTGGTTCTGGTAAGCGCAAACTTCCGAGCATCATTGCCCATTAAATTGCCGCCTTTTCGATTTCACATGAACGCCAACGCCAATCATTCGTGACCGTTCACGTTGCATCGGGCGATGAGCCTTTCCGTTTGTTCCTAAGCATAGCCCGATTCACAACATCCACAATGGCTTTTTGTGCCAATGTATTGGCGAATCGTGCGTGGCGAGCGCTCCCCGAAAGCACCGCTTTCTTCTGCCGCAACGCCCGCTAAAGGCTGCTGACGTTTTTGTGATTTTCCGGCCAAACACTGGACGCACATTCGAACGTCCAATCCAATTGAGAGCATGTTCTCGACGATTAAGACTGCGGCATAACAAGACACGCAACAACGCCAGTCGTGTGGCCTGTCTGGCTATGGTTTACAAGCGCGGCCAAAGCGCCCGGCGAAACTTCCAGCGACTCAGTGGAGCCGCGCAGATAAAGGATGTTGTCATCGGAATTATTTACGAGGACGGGATCAAAAGATCAGCCGCCTGAAATTTTTTCGTCCACAACATTTGACAGTAACTCTGTTTTCTTTCTTTACCCGCCACTGCCGCACGCGGTTGCGATGGGCAATTCGACAACAGGCGATTCGACGCTTTCGATTGTTGAGTTGTCGTTGTGGGATAATGTTCCCTTGAAACGCCTCCTTGCGTAGAAGTCATATTTATGTCTACAACAATTATGATTATGCGACAGGTGAGGCGTTTGAGATTGTTTTTTCTTATAAAATGTTTGAACAATTGAAAATCACGCTTGTTTAAGGACGAGCGGCATTTTAGGGGCGCACGACCTCGCCAAGCTCGAAACGGCGATGATCTGGTACGAGCACGTGGTGTGCGCCGAATGTCACAAAGAGCTCGGACAATCGGCCAAGACTGCCGGTGCGTCTGCGCCGATGACATAGGCGCTCGCCATTATGTGCAAAAAAAGCCAAAACATTCGCACGAAATGCCATTGTGACCGACGGCGGAATGGCTATAAAAGATAGTTGTCAATGAGTGCTCGCCGTCGAGCTCGTCGGAGATCGCTGATCGTAGAGAAATGTATCGACTGGAGGATCGTGAGATGAGATTTGTAAAGCCTTGGGCTTTGCGTAAAAAGCCAAAACATTCGCACGAAATGCCATTGTGGGCGACGGCCCAGTGGTTATATAGTGTAATTGAAATGGATGCTCGCGGCTCGAGGAGATGAAGAATCCGAAAGTTCAGGTCGCTGGCTGGCATTCGGGTGAAAAGTTCAGGATTTGACGTGTGGTCGGCATGCGACAGGCCCACTATGCGTGAGTCAGATGTCCGCAGCCTTGTTGGCGTGTGGATCCGTAACCCGCCCGGTTTGGTGGGAAGTTCAAGTGGCTCCAAAGGGAGCAGGAGTAATTTTATGTTGTTCAAGTCTCGTTCATCTCTGGTATCTGCGGCGGCGTGCGGTGTATTAGCTGCTGCCGCGATGTTCTGCGCTGGTGTGGGGACCGCCAATGCGGATGTTGTAACAACGCAGAATGTAATATTATCTGGAAACGTCATCCTCAATCCAACATTCTCGCAGCCAAACAGCACGAACACTGGTCCGGCAGATTGGAATGCGGCCGGAACTACCCCAGCTGGCGACATATGGGACAGTGCCAATTACATCGCTCCGGGAGCGAATCATTCAGTGGCCGTTCAGACCTCCACCGGGTACAGCCAGTGGTATACCAACCTTGAGTCGCTCCCGACAGGCGCGACTACCGTTTACCTCAGCTATTTTTATGAGGCATCCGCATTACCAACAACCAATGAGTCGTACGTTCACGTGTTGTTCTTTGACAACAGTACCCATGTCGGGAATCTTGTGGATTCCCTCAGCGGAACGCAGCCTACCTGGACGCATGTTCTGGACACGATCGACTTGACCTCAGTAGCCCCGACTGCCAATTCGTTTAGTATTGCAATTAGTTCTAATCCGAATACCAGCGTACCTTCGCCAAGCCCGGAATTGTGGGTAGAAGATATATCTCTCTCAAACTCATCAACGCTGGTGCCTGCCTCGGCTGTACCTGAGCCCGCGTCGCTGGGCCTTGTAGCGATGGGGACAATGGGCTTGCTGCTGATCGGGCGGCGGCGCAAGACCGCGTGAAGCTGACCCGGCCAAGTATGAAATGAAACGAGGCGGGCGGAGCGAAAGGATTGCTCTGCCCGCTTTTGATTATTTCGGTGAGAATTTTAAATGGGCGGTTTACAGTATTATGACGGAGGCTTGTCATGCGAAACAGACCAGTAAAATCAAATCACGGTTCAATGGCGGCGTTTACCCTTGTTGAACTCCTGGTGGTGATCTCCATTATTGCCCTCCTTATTGCGCTGCTGTTGCCGGCGCTGGCCAAGGCGAAGCAGGATGCCGAGGGTACCGTTTGCCTGTCTCGGTTGCGGACGCTCGGGCAGTTGACGGCGGAGTATTCGGATTCTAATGGTGGCTTCACGCCACCGACCTATGTCAATAACACAACTAATCCGGCCTGGTCCGACGTTCTCTTCGATTGGTACACAAGCAGTCCACCGTTTTCAACATATTATCTGTGGGGGCACAATCTAGGCACCTCGGGCCAACAAGGGGTCACGGCCAGTCTAATGGCGAAGAAGTTCGAAGCCTTGTTTTGGGATCCAGTCCGAACGATCCCGATCACATATGCATTTGGATTATCCTACGCGTCCAATCCCAACGGCTTCGGTTGGGATATAGTGGGACAGGGCACTGATCCCACAGGCGGGGTGCCGTCCTTCATCCGGATGTCCAACATCAAGAATCCTACCAACCTCGTGGCAGTCGGAGACGCCAACCAGGTATTTAATAATGGCAGTTGCTGGGCTGCGTTTAACTGGTGGCCGTCACCCTCCTACTTCGGCGCTTTAAGCTCATCTGCCCCAATAACGCAAATGATTCCACCCGGCGCACCAGGTACCCGAAATAATTTTGACTATCCCAATGGTGGCGGTTCCGGATTGCGCTATCGGCATGGCGACATGATGGTTAACTTTTCTGAACCGTATCAGTCCACTGGAACAGCAAATGTCGTATTCTTTGATGGCCATGCGGCAGGGATTAACGCGGGCAGCCTCATGTATTACAACTGCCTTAACAAGTGACGAGGATATGCAATAGTTGCGGGAGGCCGCAAAAGCGAATGTACGTATGACCTGTTGGCGATCGCCCGTCACTGACTCGATCGCAATTCGTTGACGGTTCCAGCGGGCAGTTGGTGGAATGTGGTCTGCCGGCCTACGTCCAAGCCAGCGGGACGTATAATGTCCAGGCGACACCGGCCTTGACGGGCATGGGGGCGGTGTCGGGCACGACGATGTCCGGTCTGAATATGGATAGTTATTCGCCCAGCGCCGGTGCCATGGCGCTTTTGCTGGCACGGCGGCACCAGGCGTCATAAAACGGTGCTATATATTGCGTGTGAAACCAGAATCGTAAACATTGGCCGATCAGTTGGCGATTGAGCGACCGTGAATTTGTTGACGGAGCATCAAAATATGCAGACGGATTTTTCTATCCCGCGATTATCCGTTTCGGTATTCCGAATCATTGCGCTTATCGTTTGTGCGATAGCCGTGTGTTGTGACCTTCCGGCCAGTGACGCCGCTGGTAAAACCAAGGTGCCGGCCGGATTTTTCCCGTGGCAATTTCCCACCGCCAATGCCCTTAAGACGTGGAAATACCAATCTTTCAGCACGAAAAGATGGTGGGGCGATTTTCCGCATCATATGGTGGTTCCTGAACACATGTTCAAAAAATACCCTTGGGCCATTGGACCGTTTACCAAGTACGCGCACAATCCGGTGCTTTCGCCAACACCGGGTGAATGGGACTGCGGACATTTAGGCGGTGGCGTGCATAACGGAGCGATCATTTTTCACCATGGAACATTTTATTATATTTATCGGGGCGAGCGTCCGTATCCGCCGCCGGTGCCTTACATTTGCGACATCGGCATTGCTACCAGCCCGGATGGTATTCATTTTAAGAAGATCAGAACACACAGCGGGTTGTTTCGCCACGGCAAATACAAACGCTACAGCTACGAGGACGTGTGCGTGGCCAAATACCATGGCACCTATTACCTATTTTGCAATCAATGGTATTGGAAGGATCAAACGGATAAAAAGATCAATGGCGAGTTTGAGGCCACCTCCAAGGATCTGATTCACTGGAAGCGGATGGGAATTCTTTTCCCTGACGCGAAACATGTCTATCGTAACGGTGCGGTGGTGGTGAATCCACATAATCGTGCGGTGCGTATCAACGGTAGGTTTGTCATGTACCTCGATAACGGCAGGATGGCCTATTCCACGGATATGGTGCATTGGAAAACCGCCAAAACCACCATACATTTTCCGGGTGGTGAGACTTGCTTTGCGCTGGCTGATTATGACAAGGGCCATCCCAATAACATCATTTTATTCACCGGCGGCAATTTTACCGGGAACTTTTATGCGATTGGTGAGGTCCTGATTTCGAAGCAGGACTTGACCAAGGTCATTTCCTATTTGCCAAAGCCCGTTCTTGCGGCGAATCCAAAAATTCCCTACGAACATGGGTTCTCTGCGACCGATTCGAAAAAGCTGGTCTCAACTTTTTCGGATTGCATATTCTTTACCGGTTTGACCCGACACGCGGGTAAATGGTGGATGTATTATGGCGGCAGCGAATACTACACATGCTTGGCGACGGCGCGGGCGTCGAAGTAAGGGGCCGCCAAGAAATAACGTTTACAAATATGACGCCGGGATTTTGGCGTCTGGCAAGACGCCCGCGAGGAGCATATCCGCATGGATACGTAACGAGCGGGCAACGCGGCCAGAGGTCAAAAGACCAAGTCAGATTGCAATGGTTATTTCTTGGCGGCCCCTAAGCCGGGGTTCGGTTAAATCGGCCAAAGCGGACGAAATGACGCGCCTGGCACGAAAAGGCAAATGATTCGCACGAAATGGAATTGACCAGCGGAGCTTTGTGATTATGTTGGTATCGCAACGGTTGGAATAAAGCCAAGCCCGCGCGGTGATAACTGAAGGTTCCGGAATGGTTCATTTGGTCGAGTAGTAATAATGTCAAATAAGTTAAGGTTGTGCAATTCGTTGGGTGTCGTAGCGCTGATGGTGCTGTTCATCTGGAGCGGAATTGGCAAGGCTGGCCCTGTATCTCAGGATTCGATTGCGGCGATTCGCCATTTTCCCAATTTGCCACAACCATACCACATGAGGAACTGGTTGCGAGTCGGACGCGAATTTTACGCGGTGGCATTCAATCCGGCGGCCCATGGGCCTTTTCTGCCGCTGATGCACCTTGTCTACAATCCGGCCGGGAGGGCTGTGGCGTTTGTGATGCCTGCCTATGTGAGCAGTGTGCCCGATACCCGATCTTCAGCCCAAGCCCTTACGGACATGGGAGCCGTATGGGGTGCAACGCTCCTGGGAAAAAACATGTCGAGGGGCGATGTGGACTATGTGCGGCTGGTAGAGCGCTTTTATGATCCATCCGTAGGGTACGGTTTATTCGGAAATAACTTTGGTGGCGCTACTCCCCAGGCAACCGCGTGGTATACGGTATTCCCGGATATTACAGCCGCCGCCATTTCAGCGCGGTATCCAGCCGAGAAAAGGCTTGCCCGGATGTGCCGTGCAACCGCCCGCTCTTGGGCGGAGGCGGTACCTCATTTTAAGAAGGCCGACGGCCACTATGACTTTAACTATACGGGCTTCGATTTTTCAACCATGCGCCCGGTCTACAACGGAAAGTGGCGGGAGCCGAATATGGCGGACGGCATCGCCTGGGTGGAGTATATGGCGTGGCACCGCTGGCATGACGCGGCTTTCCTCCGCGCCGCCAAAGCCTGTATGGCATACCTCTCCGGCCTGCCTGTATCTGAAAATCCGAGTTATGAGGTACTCACGCCATTTGGTGCGATCACCGCAGTCCGTATGAACGCCGAGATGGGGACCCATTACCCGGTTGGGAAATTTATGGGCTGGTGCTTCAGCCGCTATGGTGCCCGGCCAACCTGGGGGATAGAGGATGCCCGTTGGAGTGGTCAGGATGTTTTTGGTTTGGTAGGTGCTGTGAATGCCCCCCCCTTGCGCCCGTGGGGTATCGGCGGCTACGCCTTTTTTATGGAAACTTCTACCCAGTTATGGGCGCTGGCGCCGGTGGCGCGGTACAATCAGCATTACGCCAGCGCGATGGGCAAATGGATATTAAATGCCGCGAACGCCAGCCGCCTGTTCTATGGCAAATTTCACACTGCCGCACGCCAGAGCGATCCGGGCTGGCCATTGGGAGAATCGTTGATTGCATACGAGGGACTGAAATATCACCGTGATAATTCACATCAACCGCTGATTGCCACCGGGGACAACAAAACTTTCCTTGACCCTGGTTATAACGGCCATCTCCATGGAGAGAACAATCATTGCCTTTATGGCGCTGTTTACGTCGGCGTTTTGGGATCGCTGATTGAGAAAACCAACGTCCGTGGTATCCTCCAAATAAATTTGCGTGCTACCGACACCGCCGCGCCCGCCGGTTATCCTACCTTTCTGCTTTATAATCCGTATCCCCGGACCAAAGTTGTAAAACTCAAGATGGGGCCTGATGAACTAAATCTGTATAACACCATCACCGGCACGTTTTTCGCCCGCGATGTGCATGGAACTGCGGCGGTATCAGTGCCCGCCCATTCCGCGGTGGTATTGGTGTATACACCGGTCAAGGGTGTTGTGTCTTATAAGCCGCATCAGACACTCATTAATGGCCGTGTCATTGACTTTATGCATGGCAGGCCGTGATCGCGCCGCGACCAGGGGTTGCCGATTGGTAAACATGGGAATCAGTGTGGATTGTGATTACAAAACGGAGAAACATGATGGTACTCGAGGTGAGTTGCAAGGCGATGCGGAAATACGGGAATTTCCTGATGGCCGTTATGGTTGCGTGCGGCGTTTTTTCCTGTGGTCATTTATACGCGGCCGCAGTGGTGCAAAGAGACATTGCCCGAATCAGCATGATGCCGGATTTGCCCGAACCTTATGACATGCGAAATTGGAACAAGGCTTCGCGGCAGCTTTATAAAATGATTTTTAATCCCCAGGCCAGAGGCCCTTTTCTGCCATTGATTAAAATACTTCGAGATTCCCGCGATCGGGCGATCGGCTTTGCGATCCCCGCGTATGCCACGAAGTCTGAAAATTTTTCAGTACAAGCTCTGACCAATATGGGCGCAGTCTGGGGGGCAACATTGGTTGGCCGTAACATGGCCAGCGGTCCGATTAATTACGTTGGGCTCTTAAGTCAGTTCTTTGATCCAGAAATGGATCACGGTATATTTGGCAATACTGTTCATGACGCCAGCCCACAGTCAACGGCCTGGTACACGGTATTTCCGGATATGGTGGCCATGGCCATCTCGGATCGATATCCAGCAGAACGAACTTTGGCAAAAATGTGCCGCGACACGGCACAATCATGGGCGGATGCAATCCCCCATTTCCAACTGGCTAACGGGCACTATGATTTCAATTACACGGGTTTTGATTTTTCCACGATGCGCCCGGCCTACAACGGAATCTGGCGGGAACCCAATATGGCTGCCGGGCTGGCGTGGCTGGAATATGTCGCCTGGCGGCGCTGGCATGATCCGGTGTTTCTGAAATCAGCCAAGGCGTGCCTGCAATTTCTAGCCGACCTGCCGCGCGATGATAACCCGAGTTGGGAAGTCATGACACCTTTTGGAGCTTTGGCGGCGGTTCGTATCAATGCTGAAACGGGGACGCATTACCCGGTGCAAAAACTTATTCATTGGTGCTTTAGCTACTATCGCGCCCGCCCGTCCTGGGGTGTCGAACTGGGGAACTGGGCGGGTCAGGATGTGGATGGCTTGATCGGAGCTGTCAATAAAGCGCCGGGGGCCGCATGGGGGCAGCGCGTGCGCTCTTACATGGATACCAAGGGGAAAGTCCGGCACTGTTCGCCCTGGCGGCCATGGGGCACAGGGGGATATCCGTTTTTTATGGAAACCGCCACGCAACTTTGGGCGCTGGCGCCCGTTGCCCGGTATGACCAGCGGTACGCCAATGCTATGGGCAAATGGATACTAAATGCCGCCAATGCCAGCCGTCTGTTCTATGGGAAGTTCCATCCGGCATCGCGCCAAAGCGATCCCGGTTGGTCATCAGGAGAAGCACTGATTTCATACGAGGGGATGAAGTATCGCCGCGACAACCCGCATCAGCCTTTGATCGCCACCGGCGATAACAAAACCTTTCTTGATCCCGGATATACGGGTTACAGCCATGAGCCAGACGCCACCAATTATGCACTGTATGGCGGGGTATATATGGGTGTACTGGGTGCGATTGTACAAAAGACTAATGTCCGTGGGATTTTACGGTTAAATCTCTGCGCGACCGATACTTCCGCCCCTGCCGACTATCCCACATATATGTTTTATAATCCGTATCCCCGGGCTAAAGTTGTAAAACTCAAGATGGGGCCTGATGAACTAAATCTGTATAACACTATCACCGGCACGTTTGTCGCCCGCGATGTGCATGGTAGTGCGGCGGTATCAGTACCCGCCCATTCCGCAGTGGTACTGGTCTATACTCCCGCCAATGGAAAGGTGTCTTACCGTGGCCATCAGACATTGGTGAACGGTCGAGTTGTTGATTATCTCCATGGCCAAGGGGGAGGAACTTGAGGGTATTTGGAGAGACATCGGTGTTGTAAAGATGGAAATGCTGCGATGCAGCAGTGTTTATGAAGCTGGCGAAATTTTGTTTCTGTATAAAAATGTCTGGACTTGTTGTTTATTTTTGAGGTAAATGGTTATGAATCGAAGAAAATTTGTGATGCTGGTTGGTACTGCTGCGGCGGGGGCTGTTTTGGAGACAAGCGCCGATTACGCGGCCAGTGCGCCAGGGCATTGGCGGATCGGGCCTTTTGTGCGGCCGGCAAATGGCCAGCCCATTATAAAACCCAATCCCGCTGCTGTGTTTACCGATCCCAACACGCATCATCTTTCTCACTGGCAAGCTGCACATACGTATAATCCGGCGGCGATAGCTTGGAAAAACAAGCTGTATGTGCTCTTCCGCGCCGAAGGAGAACATGGCGATGATATTGGCGGTTACACCAGTCGTGTGGGCCTGGCGGAAAGTTCCAATGGCGTTGACTTTACTGAGTTGCCTCATCCAGTGCTTTATCCCCAGCCAGGGAGGTGGCAGAAAGATGAATTGCCGGGCGGTTGTGAAGATCCGCGAGTCGTTCAGGCGCCGGATGGAACCTTCGTGATTACCTTCACCATGTGGAATCGCAAAGTCGCGCGACTGGGCGTGGCTACTTCCAGAAATTTAACTCATTGGACGCATCACGGGTCTGTGTTTCGCCAAGCGTATGCGGGCCGCTTTGCAAAAATGTGGTCCAAATCCGGAGCGATTGTTACACGAAAGGTCGGATCTCATATCCTTGCCGCCAAAATCCGCGGCCGCTATTGGATGTATTGGCATACGCTGGGGCAAACCTATCTGGCATACTCGAAAGATTTAATTCAATGGACGCCGGTTTTAGATGCAGGTGGCAAGCCCTTGTGTGTGCTGCCCAAAAATAAGCCGGGGTATTTTGATTCCTGGCTCACGGAATCCGGCCCACCAGCCCTGCTGACACCTGCCGGCATTGTGTTTTTCTACAATGGCATGAGCGATGGCAAAATAAGCCGTGGCCCCAAGATTCCGGCGCGGCAATATTCCGCGGGCCAAGCACTGTTTTCGGGCGATAATCCGGCGGAACTCCTGCATCGACCCACAGAACCTTTTTTCTGGCCACAGGAGCCGTGGGAAAAAACAGGACAATACAAAGCAGGCACCACCTTCATTGAGGGGTTGGCCTGGTTTAAGGATAAATGGTTTCTTTTTTACGGCGGAGCGGATACTGTAGTGGGCATGGCGGTCGCCAAGTAGAAATATGTACCTTGACCTTGGCGCTATTTGTTATAATAGGCACGCTCTTGGCGGAGAATAATGGTGAGTGGAATATCCGGTTTTGAAGATGCTTCGGAAAGCGGCCAAATTCCCGGCATGGGGCCGATTGTATTTGCTGTAGCGGCTGCCGCTTTGGCCGGTCTATTGTTTGGATATGATACCGGCGTGGCGTCGGGCATTCAGGGATATCTGCAAACCTATTTCCATTTAAGTAACACGCAGTTGGGGTTTGCCATCGCGTGTCTGGAACTTGGCGCGGTACCAGGCGCCATGTTCGCCGGGACGTTGGCTGATCGATTCGGGCGCAAGAAATTACTGATTGTCTGTGCGGTGCTGTTCGCAGTATCCGGCGTACTTTCCGCCATCCCGCAATCTTTGACGCAACTGGTACTGGCCCGCATCATCGGCGGACTGGCGATTGGCGCTTCTTCCATGGTTGCTCCGGTGTATATCGCGGAAATTTCGCCGGAGCGCCATCGCGGGCGGCTGGGGTCCTTATTTCAGCTCGGCATTGTCATCGGTATTGCCGTGGTATATTGGGTTAATTACTTTATTCTCAATGCGGGAAATCATATCAATGCGGCCCATCATCTGGCCGGTATGAACTGGAATCAAACCATGGGCTGGCGCTGGATGCTGGGATCGGAAACATTGCCGGCGGTGCTATTCCTGCTGATGATTCTGGCGGTACCGGAAAGTCCGCGCTGGCTGGTGATTAACGATCAGGAGCCGCGGGGGCGGCGTATTCTCACAGGCTTTATCGGTTCCGCGGGGGCTGATCGGGAAATTAAAGCCGTAAAAGAAATGGCTGCTCAGGAAGAGGGCCGATTTTCTGAATTATTCACGCCGCGCTACAGCCTGCCGTTGACGATCGCGCTATTCCTGGCGATTTTTTCACAATTCAGCGGGATCAATTCCATTATTTATTACGCGCCGCGCGTTTTTGAGGCGGCGGGAATGAAAACGACCAATGCCTTCGGCTCGACCGCTCTGGTTGGAATGGTCAATCTGGCTTTCACGTTTATAGCTGTGGGTTTTGTCGATAAAGCCGGACGTAAATTGCTGCTGGCAATCGGGACGGCGATACAGGTTGTAGCGCTGGCATCGGTAGGGCTGATTTTTGCGTTTGCCAATCGTATACCAGTAACGACTATGGTCCATGGCCACGCGGTGCATTCTATGGTGGTACATTTCAGCCATGGGCAGGTGCTGATTCTCATTACCAGCATTTTGACATTTATAGCGGCCTTTGCGATGGCGATGGGGCCGATGCCGTGGATCATCATCTCTGAGATATTCCCGGCACGCATCCGCGGGCGTGCCGCGTCGGTGGGAATATTAACCTTGTGGATCGCCATTTATGTGGTAGCCCAGACGTTTCCGATGTTGAAACACAGTGTGGGGCTTACCGTCACGTACTTCATTTATTCCGGCTGCTCGTTGATAAGTTTCCTGTTTGTCCTGCTGGTGCTGCCGGAAACAAAAGGCAAAACACTGGAACAAATTGAAGCCTATTGGCACCATCGGCATGAGAATAAGATGCTTCAGAAGTAATGCGGCGGCGGGGGGTACCAGGGCCTTAAGCCGTTGAGTTTCCAACCCTCGCTAAAGCGTCATCCGTTGTTGCCAGTCAGGCGGCATGGCTGATTCCAAATGAAACCACCTAAACAAAACACGATTTTGCGATATACTTTTGCCCGATGAAAGACAATGGTGCAATGACATCGGTGGAATTGGCAGCGGTGCGGCGGGAGCCGGCATCATTTTTTGCATTGGGATATGGTCACTTGCCTCAGCGTGTGCGGGCGATGGGGCGCACATTTGAATTTGTGAAGCTCTTTAAGCATGATTTTTTCGCTGCCACGGGGTTGTATCAACAGATCGCAACCCCCTTTGACGTGCCTGATGATACCAGTTGCAACAGAGCCGTCCCCACGCAGGCGGTGGTCAAATTGCAACGAACGTTTCCATTATTTGGTATTCCGATGCAATGGCTTGGTGCGATTGTCGCCCGGCATGAAATTGCGGTGTTCAAGGCGCTTGATGGTCTTGAGGGCGTGCCGGCGTTCATGGGTGAACTCGGAACAACTGGATATATTCACGAATTCATTCCCGGCGATGATCTAAAACCGGAGTTCGCACCCGGAGCGGAATTTTTCAATCGCCTGGAGGCCCTACTGAAGGCTATTCATGCCCGGAGTATAGCGTATGTGGACACCAACAAGCGGGAAAATATTCTCTATGGTTCAGACGGTAAACCATATCTGATCGATTTTCAGATTTCTTTTTTCTGTCGCCATGGGGAAAAGGACAATTTTTTGTCACGTTGGATTCTGCACCGTTTACAAAAAGAAGATTGGTACCATTTTTACAAGCATAAAACGCGTCTGGCCTCCCATATTTGCACGCCCGATGATTTCCAACAGGCCGACAATCGTAGTTGGTACATCCGGCTGCACCGCAGCGTGGCGCAGCCAATAATTCATGCCAGGAGACGGTTCTTGGCGCGATACAAGTAAAAATTTAAGAAATGCTTTTACGAAAATCAGCCGACAAGAGGCGATTACGAGAAAAATAGAAGAAAAACTGATCCTAACATGCGGCAATCAACGAAAATATGATTATACTAGTTGGTGCTTATCGGTCTTTGACAGACCGGTTCAGGCTGACTCCCGCGTGCTGGGCGTTCCAGGTGGCGGGAAACAAGGATGTTCCTGAAAAGGCGGCATGGAATTGGCTGCGGCGTGAAAGTGTTACGAGAACATCATTTATCCGATTCAACTGTGAAAGCCAACAGTGTTGCTGGCGCGTGTGGTGGCAGTATCGTCATAACTGGTTTGCTCCGATCCGTCATTTCAACCCGTGCCGCTTGCGTATCGCACGGAAATGAACCTGAAATTGAAAATGTTTGCAACGCAGTGGCGGGCGTTTTAATCACCGGGGAGGGTTTGTAGTGGCTGGCCTTCGTAACCCCATCAATTGGCCAACCCGTGTCGCTTGGGCGAAGGGGCGGGCTAATTCCGCCGAGTCGCAGCCGGAAATCTCGGTTGCAAAACCCTCTCGGCGATTTTCGGTGCAACTCAGCCCGGTGACCTTGACCTATGATCAACTCATGCTGGCAGCGTGCATGGCTCTATTGGGCATAGGCCTGCTGATGACACAAAGTGCGGATGCCCGAATTAGCCACATGGTACATGACTTCTTTGCGCGGCTGGTAATGAACGTTGAGGCCATTCACGCCTTACTGGCAATGGTTTTGCTGGTATTTATATGGCGTCTGGACTACCGTCGGTTCATTGGTCGCAGCTTAGCCCGATCTGTTCCCAGTGTGCTCGTGGTGGCCAGTGTGATATGTCTGGCCCTGGTGCTGACACGGCTGGGAACGGATATAAACGGTGCCAAACGTTGGCTGATGTTGCGCATCGGGTCCCATGCGCTGAGCTTTGAACCATCGGAATTGGCCAAATGGTCGCTGGTGCTGTTCATTAGTGTCTATGCGGTACATCGCGGTGAGCAGATACGCAGCTTCTGGAAAGGTTTTGCGCCGCTGATGGTGGTTGTAGGCGCAACGAGTGCTCTGATATTAAAAGAAGATTTTGGTACCGCCGCTCTGGTCGCGGGAATCTCTGTTCTGCTGATGCTAATGGCCGGCTGCCGCTGGTGGCATATCGCCATGCTTCTGCCTCCCGCGCTGGTTGTGCTATATTTTGCGGTGTGGCACGTCCCTTATCGCCGAGAACGCCTGTTGATTTTCATGCATCCACACATGGATCCCAAGGGGGCAGGGTATAATCCGATTCAGTCTCTCTTGTCTTTTGCCAGTGGCGGATTTTGGGGTCGCGGCTTAGGCGATGGCATACAGAAAATGGGCTATTTGCCGGAAGACAATACCGATTTTATTTTCAGCCTGATCGCCGAAGAACTTGGCTTTTTCGGCTGCATGATGGTGATTTTATTGTATTTGACGCTGCTTTTTTCCGGCTGGCAGGTGGCGCGGCGATCACGGGATTTATTTGGCAAACTCATTGCTTTTGGCTGTACCGCCATGATCGGCTTGCAGGCGGCTATGAACATAGCGGTGGTGACAGTAACCGTGCCCACCAAGGGTATTGCATTACCATTGATTTCATCAGGTGGAACGGGCTGGATTCTCACCGCCGGGGCCATTGGTCTGGTGATGAGTGTAGAGCGCGTTAATCGTCTGGAAGCGACCGATCGCGGCAGTGCCAGCGAAAGCACCGCTCGCGGTTCAACATTGGGACTTGCCTTGGCGGACAAACCAGCCGGGACCGGTGCGCCATGATGTTGCATACGCCTGCGAGTGCGGAATTGCCCGCATCGGATCAAACTTCCGTTGCGCCGACGTTGGAAACCACGCCGCGAAACCAATCGATCTATGTAGTCATGGCCGGCGGGGGAACGGGTGGACATATTTATCCGGGATTGGCCGTTGCGGATCAATTACAACGCCTGCTGGCACCCACCGAACAAAAATTGAATATTATCTGGGCGGCTACGCCGCGAAAAATCGATCAGCGGCTTCTAGGTGCCGCTGGCCCCGCTTATATTCAACAAAGTATTAAACCGTTTAGCACCAATCCGATAAAATGGCTGACGTTTTATTTGGCCTGGCATCAGACGTGCCGTTATTGGCGGTCGTTTTTCGCGGAGCATCGAGTTGCGGCTGTGCTGGCGTTAGGCGGGTACGCAGCGGGTGCGGTTTCTTATGAGGCGGCAAAAAGAAGTATTCCGGTGGGGCTGCTGAATCCTGATGCACTCGCCGGGCGGGCGAATCGGTTTCTGATGGGGCGGTCTGACGTTATTTTTGCGCAATGGTCCATGGATGATGTTGCCGCCAAGTATGCCGACCGCATACAAGTTGTGGGGTGTCCCGTGCGATCGACACTCACACGGACGAACCGGGATATTGCCGCCGAAAAACTGGGACTTGACGCGGACAGAAAAACGCTGGTGGTTACAGGCGCCTCTCTCGGCGCACAAACCATCAACCACGCCATTGCCATATTGCTAAATGATCCGGAAATCCGGCACCTGCTGAATGGATCCGGTGACACACGCTGGCAAATTCTGCACCTCGCGGGCATGGAACATGCCCGCGAATTGACGGATCTGGCACCACGCTGGCCAGATATTCACTGGAAAATTATGGATTATTGTGATGATATGGCCGCCGTATGGTCGATGGCGGATTTAGCGATTGCCCGGGCCGGCGCGGGTACCTGCGCGGAATTATCGTGCATGGCAGTGCCGGCCATTCTCATGCCGTATCCGTTCCATAAGGATCGTCATCAGCACGCCAATGCCGAGAAACTTTGTGCTGCTGGTTCTGCGATTCTTGTGCCTGATACGAAAGATCCGTCGCACAATGCAACCGAGCTAAAGCCGGTGCTGATGCGTTTGCTTACCGAGTCGGATCGGATGAGTGAAATGGCGCTGGCGGCCCAGTCGCAGGCCCGGCCAGAGGCGGCAGGCATCGTGGCCCGGTGGCTGCTGGAGCAGATACATTTATCCCTCGGAGATCACACATGAACACCAACATGGAATGTTCGGTTTTTAACCAGCCGTGGCGGATGTGTTCCGCGGCACCACAGCGCAAGGAGGCTATATCATGGTAACAGTTAGCGACAGAAAGCTATCCAAGCCGTTAACGGAAAAGCTGGAAGTTGTTGATTTCCACACTGATTTTCCAGGGGATCAAATGCCAACCGCGACGACCCGGAACACGCAGGACAATCAATTCCTTGGACATCGGGTGCATTTTATCGGCATTGGTGGCAGCGGCATGTGTGGGCTGGCTCAAATGCTGTCGCAAATGGGGGCGGTTGTTTCCGGATCCGACCGAACCGCCACTGCCGCAACCGAAAAGCTCTCGAATATGGGCGTTCAGATAGCATATCAACAGACCTCCGACAGTTTTCCGCACGAAGCTCAATATGTGGTGCATTCCGCCGCGGTACGCCCGGATCATCCAGAATTACTCGAAGCGCAGAAATCTGGCATAAAGATATTCAAATATGCTCAAATGCTCGGGCGCGTTATGCGGGTTAAGCATGGTATCGCCATAGCCGGCACGCACGGGAAATCAACAACCACATCAATGGTGGCTTATATTTTGTCGCGTGCGGGCATTGATCCCTCTTATATTATCGGGGCGAGTTCGCGGCAGTTGGGCGGCTCTGCCCATGGCGGATCAGGAGATTATTTTATCGCCGAGGCCTGCGAATTTGATCGCAGCTTCCTGAATCTGCATCCGCGCATTGCGGCGGTACTGAATGTGGAGCCAGATCACCTGGATTATTATCACGATATTCATGACATTACCGGCGCATTTGGACAATTCATGTCGCAGGTTGATCCCGACGGCGTGATTATCACGAGTTTGGAAAATCCGTGGTGTCAGGAAGCTGCGGCGGTGGCCAAAGCCCGGGTGGAAACCTATGGCCTAAGTGGTACGCCGGACTGGCTGGCAACAGACATTCAATCGGCACATGGCCGACTTTCCTATTGGGTGTCATACAAAGGTCGAAGATCTGCCCAATTGGCGTTGCGGATACCCGGAAGGCATAATATCGGTAACAGTCTTGTGGCCGCTGCAATAGCCAGACATTGTCATGTGCCCTGGGACGTGATTGCTTCCGCGATTGAAGACTTTGCCGGAGCGGATCGCCGCAGCCAGTTGCTGGGCGATAGTCGTGGCATCACCATTCTCGATGATTATGCCCATCATCCAACGGAAATTGTCTCTACACTGGCGGGTTTACGCGAATTATACCAGCCCCAGCGACTGATTTGCGTATTCCAGCCGCATCAGCACAGCCGCACGCGCAGCTTGCTGGAGGAATTTGCCGCCAGCTTTTCCAGCGCGGACATCGTCATTATCCCGGATATTTACGTCGCACGTGACAGCGAGGCGGATATTAAAGCCGTCAACGCGCAAACGCTGGTGGATCGCATTGTGGCCAATGGTCGATGCGGACGCTATATTCCGACATTTCCGGAAGTTGTGACCGCGCTTAAAACGGAATTAAAAGCGGGTGATCTTGTCGTATCCATGGGTGCAGGACCGGTTTGGAAAATAACGCATGAATTGGTACACCAACTTTGAAGATATTGTTCGCATGGACGAGCCTCTGGCTCCCAAGACGTGGTTTCGTCTCGGTGGCGCGGCGCGTTACTTTGTTGAGCCTCGCAGCCACGAAGAACTCGCGGCTGTCGTGAAACGCCTGAATGAAAATAACATACCAATGTATGTCCTCGGTGGGGGGGCTAATTTGCTCGTACGCGATCAAGGTGTCGATGGCGCGGTGATTTCACTGTCGCATGACGCATTCAAACAGGTCGTCATGGATGACCGGATGGTGCGCGTGGGGGCCGGGAAAGATGTTCTCAAGCTGGTTTTAGAGCTGGCGAAAACCGGTTTGGCGGGTCTGGAATGCCAGGCTGGTATTCCCGGTACCGTCGGCGGGGAAATTCGCATGAACGCCGGTGGCGCATTTGGTGATATTGGCTCAACCGTCGCGGAAGTGACGGTAATGGATTCATTCGGGCAAATATTCACGCGCCAGCGTGATGATCTGGTATTTGCCTATCGCCGCAGCAATATCAACGCTAAATTTATTCTCGATGCGCTTTTTGAATTAACCCCGGAAAATCCGGATCGTCTGGCCCAGAGAGTCAAGGAAATCTGGATGTACAAACGCAATACCCAGCCACTTAAAGACAACAGTGCCGGGTGTATTTTCCGCAATCCCGATGGCATGTCCGCCGGAAAGCTTATTGATGAAGCCGGCTTAAAGGGCAGCACGATCGGCGGTGCCGAGATTTCCACGCATCACGCCAATTTCATTATTGCCCGACATGGTGCCTCAAGTGCTGATGTTTTAGCCTTGATGGAATTGGCGAGAAAAACCGTGCGCGATAAAACCGGTATCGAACTGGAAAGTGAAGTGGTGATCTGGTAAACGCTGGCGTGCACGTTGCGTATATACTCATTTGGTAGATCGGCGTTGTTGCTCGATATCGCAAATGAAATGGCCACCGGGCGTCGCTGATTTCAGGAGAACATCATGAACGCTTTAGTTAAGCCGCTGAATATTACACTCCTGGCAGGCGGTGTATCCAGAGAGCGCGAAGTATCCTTGGCCAGCGGCGCACAGATCGCCGCCGCCCTGCGTGCCAGAGGACACACGGTTTTTGAATCTGACATTGCTCCGGATAATCTTTCGGCATTGGATCATCGCCCGTCTGATCTGGTGTTTCCGGCTCTGCACGGGACGTTTGGTGAAGACGGTCAATTGCAGGAAATTCTGGAGTCCCGGGGAATCGCTTACGTGGGTTCCGGGCCGGCAGCCTCCAAATTGGCCATGGATAAGGTGACCGCCAAAAGCGTGCTGGCCGAAAAATGTATTGCAACGCCGAACTGGCAGGTGGTCAGCAGTGGAAAATACAAGGACAGTTGGACCCCCCGCAGCGGCATCGGGTACCCTTGTGTCATTAAACCCATTGCCGACGGCAGTTCCGTGGCGTGCAGAATATGCACCAATATTTCCCAAGCCCGCGCTCACCTCGCTGAAACGTTGCCACAATATGGTGCCATGCTTGTGGAAAAATTTATTTCCGGCCCCGAATTAACCGTTGGCATTCTTGATGGGCTGGCGTTGCCGATTATTCAAATTCGCCCGGCGGCGGCGTTTTATGATTATCAAGCCAAATATACGCGAGAAGATACCGAATACCTTTTTGATATCGCGCTGCCACCAGCCATTTTGGAGAAAGTCGCCCGCATGGCATTGGAAACCTACCAGTGTATCGGGTCACGCCATTTGGCGCGCGTGGATATTATGGTGGATCAGGCCACCATGGAGCCAATGGTGCTGGAACTCAATAGTTTACCGGGGTTTACCAGCCACTCTCTGGTGCCGAAGGCTGCGGCTAAGGCTGGCATCTCTTTTGAAGAGTTATGCGAACGGCTTGCGGCAATGGCGATTCGTGATCGATCACCCGCTCTGACCGATGCACAGGCCAAAACACACAATTGACACAGGCGCTGAAATAGTCATGACGAAAAACCGCTACAGATCGACATATCATCGCCCCTGGCAGATTCCCTGGGTTCGCAGCACCCTGATGTTATGTCTGATATTGCTGGTAATAGCCTTGCTGGTGGAAGGTTTTTCACGATTGAATATCTACGGAAAAATGCTCATGGCGCAACGATCACGCGATCGGCCGTTGAAAAGTATTGTCTTGATCGGCGCACCGCATTGGCTGGCCACACCTATTTTGAATTCTCTGGCCGCCGAGGCCGTGCAATACACGGTTTTTAACAAGCGGCACCCCGCGTACGCCGCCGAGCTGCGTAATCCAGTAAATGGCAAAATACTCCAAATTATTGCGCGACATTTTACAACCGACCAAGCCCATGGATTTAATGCCTGGATCAAGCGCGTCGATTATGTGCGACGGGTCTGGTTGCCGCATGAACAGATTATTGAAATCGCCTGCCAGTACCGTCGGCCTGCCGCTCTGATTTCAGTGAACGGGAAATATTATCTCATGAGTCCGCATGCCATTCGCCTCCCCGGCGCATACGCTCCGGCGGATTTGCCGGAACTCAGTTGGTTAATGCGTATCAGCGGAATTACCGTAGCGGTACCGGCACCAGGCAAGCCGTTTTCTGGCCCGGGCGTTAAACTGGGACTGAAGATGATTACATTATTGTCCGGCCATCCATTTTCCAGCCAGATTCAGAGCGTTAATCTGGCCAATATGTATGCCCCTGTACCATCAACCACACCTGAAATAGTCCTCAAAACGCGCTTTGGAACGCAAATATACTGGGGGCTTCCGCCGGGCAAAGAAGGTTTTTATGAAGTGCCCGCGTCGCGGAAGTTGCAGTTGCTTAATGATGTTTATCAACAATATCATCGTATTGATGCGGGAAGAGCGTATCTGGATGTGCGGTCCGATGAAGTACTTGTTCCGCGGCCACCGCCGGTAACGACTCAGGCAGCTCAATAAGAACCCCCGTTATAATGCAGATGATGGGGTGGAATATTTAGGATTGGATATCTTGGATGCCTTTAGATATATCAAAACAGGTTGTGTTAATTACCGGTGCGTCTTCAGGAATTGGTGCGGCATGTGCCTTGGCGTTGGCTCAACGCGGTGCCAGTCTGGTTCTTGCGGCGCGGCGCATGGATAAACTTCAAGCCGTTGCGGACAAAGCAAAAGCATTGGGTTCGCGGGTCATTATTGCGCCCTGCGATGTTGCCATCCGCGATGATGTTGTCAAACTCGTACAATCCGCTAAAGACCAATTTGGCCGCTTGGATGTTGCCATTGCCAATGCCGGCTATGGACTTCGGGCACCCGTTCATCTGACGTCGGAAAAGCAGATGGAGGATATTTGGCGCGTCAACGTCATGGGCACATGGTATGTCATGGCCGCCGCGGCACCGATCATGATCGAGCAACATGCCGGCCACATTATCGTTGTCTCTTCCGCGATCGCACGGCGTTCGATTCCGCAAATGGGAGCCTATGCCATGACCAAATCCGCCCAGCTTTCGTTAGCCGAGGCACAGCGCATTGAATTATCCGGCACATCCGTTCATGTCAGCACAGTGCATCCAATCACAACCGATACGGAATTTTTTCAACAGGCCACAAAACGCAGCGGAAATCGCGTCGATGGCCTGGGAAAAACACAAAGTGCGGAATTGGTGGCGAAGAAAATTTTTCACCTGATTGAGCATCCCCATCCGGAATTATGGCCCTATGCCCCGGTACGTTATGCGCTGGCCTTTGCCGCCGCATTTCCATCTCTGGTGGACCGCCTGATAAAGAGGAATTTTTCCGCCGAAAATAATATTCAGAAGCGAGTTTAATCCATGCGTCTACGTTATCTGCCTTATAGAACGGCGCTATTTATCATTTTCTTGGCTGCAATTGCCGCAGTCATTGCGTTTATCAAGTTAAGGCCCACCCAGCCTGTTCCAATCGCCGAACCCACCATACACCTGCCCGCTTCGCCGGATATACGTGTGCTTACCGCCAATATTAATTTGCTGCGACCGCATCAGGGAATTCATAGCTGGTCAGTGCGACGTATCATGCTCATTAAAGTGCTGCGGCATATTCATGCCGACATCATCGGTATGCAGGCCTCAACGCCCGCCCAAACCGCCTGGCTGATCACCCACTTGCCCGCCTACGCCCATTTTCCGGACGGTGCCGCCATTCACAGCAGCCTGATTTCCGCGCTGGCCGGCCCCCTGAGCACCTGGAATCAAATCTGGTATCGCCGTGATCGCTTCCGCCGCATTGCCGGTACCTTTGGCATGGTGCGTCCGCATCATCCGCAAAGCAATCCCACTGAGAATACCTATTTTTCCCTTGCCGTATTGCATGACCGGTCCCGACGATTTCCCGATTTTATTGTGCTGGATGTGCACCTGCGGCACTGGGAAACCAATGCCGTAAAAAGTGCCGAGAAACTCCATGAAATTTTATCGCAGTGGCAACGCCGTTATCCTTCCGCGCAGGCCATTCTCCTGGGTGATATGAATCATTCTCGCACGGATCAGGCCATCTACCAGGCGCTACTTGGTACGTCGACCACGGTGCCGTTAACGGATACTTTTAATTATGCACTGCATAAGCCGGGCCAGCAGTGGGGGACTTGGGAGAACTACACGAACCATGTCTACAGCCCATGGCCAACGGATCTCATTTTTGTATCTCCAAAACTGGCCCATCTGCCGGCAAGAATTATTCCCTATCACATGCCGCCTGCAAAATATCCCTCCAAACATCTTTTTGTTCTAACTGTTCTCACACCCGGTTCAGTAAAAAAGTAAAAGCTCAAGGCCGTCGCCCGGCAAGGAATTGCCCTAAGTACGCGGATACTGGGGGTAACAGAATCTGCGGGCCGCGACGCCCTTTCCCGTGAAACGCCGCAGCGGCAGATGCACAATGTCGCAGCGGCGGCATCTATGCTGCCCGCTTTGCCGCCAAGAAGAGCACCCCGCGAAGAAAAGTGTTACGCACTCACAGATATCCCCCCGCTTGACTATATATGCCTAGGCAAATATAATTATTCATCGTGTTGTACGCGGGATTGCCACACGGCGTGTTGTGGTATCGCGTGCGGCAATCCCGATGCCGAAACAGGAGAATGTTATGGCAACAATTTTGGAAGTATTTGATCCGGCGATGTGCTGTTCAACCGGAGTCTGCGGCCCGGAGGTGGATCCCAAACTGGTCCATTTTGCGGCGGACTTGGATTGGCTGAAAAGTCAACATGTCGATGTACGGCGCTATAATCTCGCTCATCAGCCGGGGGAATTCGCGCGCCAAGCGGCAGTTAAAGACTTGCTGACCAATTCTGGCACCAAGGCCCTGCCGGCAATTGTGGTCAATGGTGTGCTGGCCAGCCAGGGGCGTTATCCTGACCGCCTCGAATTGGCGGCAATGGCTGGAATGCAGTTTCAAAAGGACCCAGCTCCAAGCACCTGCGTAACCGCGCAAACACGGGAACTTATTGCGCTGGGGGCGGCTGTCGCGGCCAATTGTGAATCCTGTTTTGAATTTCATCGTGCTGAACTCGCAAAGTTGGCAGTATCCACAGACGACGTATCCGCGGCCATCGACATTGCCCAGCGGGTAAAAACGGTCGCATCTGATAACATACGCCGCCTGGCACAACCCCGGCCAGGCAGAAAAGATACGTCATCGGCCTGCTGCGGTTCCAACGCCGCTGCCGTCCCAGTCGAAATCAAGACCAGAAGTAAAAGTTCCTGTTGCGGCGGCTGATGTAAGCTGCCGCATGTCATACGGGAATATTGTTTTAAAAAGGAAGTGTTATTATGGAATCTCCAAAACAACCAACACTGGACCAGATTTTTGCCGGTATGCGAAAGGCGATGGGATCCATCCCGACGGCCGTGGAAAAACTTGCGAATGTTGAACCGGCGATGGTTTACGAGCATTTGCGTTCGCGGGCGTATGCCATGCCGGATCAGGCACCGGCTTTGAATGAGGAAACACGCACATTGATTTACATGGCCGCGGCTTTGGCCGGATCAAGCCCTGCGTGTGTACGGGCCATGGCGGACAAGGCTCGCGTGCAAGGTATTTCACATGAGAAGATCATGGAAACCGTCAAGATTGTGAGGTTTGCCATGGCCACACGCGTGATCGGCGATGCCGAGCCTATCTTCGCCGCTTTGGAAAAGGCCGCGAAGTAATCGATCCCCCCTGGACGCAGCCAAGGCACGCGGCGTATCGGTGTGCTGCCCATGGCACATGGGAGCACCGTGCTGGTACTACGCCAAGCCAGCTAACCTGGTGACTGCTTTGATTTATCCAAGGCCGGATGAGTTATCCGGCCGATAGATGAGGTGTTTTATGTCAATTCCATGGATTCCCCAACCCACCCGTTATATGTTTTTTACCGGCAAAGGCGGCGTAGGAAAAACGTCTCTCGCTTGCGCCACGGCGGTAGCCCTGGCGGATGCCGGTCGTCGCGTATTGTTGATCAGCACCGATCCGGCATCGAATGTGCAGCATGTATTCCAAACCAACATTGGTGAAAATACACCGACGCCAATTTCTGCTGTAGCCCGACTTTCCGCAATCAACATCCGCCCCCAGGCGGCGGCCGAAGCGTATCGTCAGCGCGCCATTGCCCCCATGCGGGGCGTACTTCCGGAAGAAGCCATTAAAAGTATGCTTGAAGAGCTTTCCGGATCCTGCACCACGGAGATTGCGGCGTTTGACCAGTTCACGGGGTTGCTGACAGATCCTGCTACTGCACAAAACTTCGATCATGTCATCTTTGATACCGCTCCCACCGGCCACACCTTGCGGCTGCTGAGTTTGCCGTCCGCATGGACCGATTTTTTTGACGGCAATAAACATGGTGCTTCCTGTATGGGCCCGGTATCAGCGTTGCAGTCACAACGCAAGCAATATGCCCAGGCGGTCGAAACGCTGCATGATGCCAAACACACGACGCTGGCATTGGTCAGCCGGCCCGATCGGATGGCATTGACCGAGGCGGACCGCACAAGTGCCGATCTCGCTTCGCTGGGCTTGACCAACCAACGGCTGATTATCAACGGCGTTTTTCATGCCACAGATAGCAGTGATTCATTAGCAGTGGCCATGGAAAAGCGGTGCCGGGAAGCACTATCCAATATGCCGCCACATCTGCAAACATTGCCACAATCGGAGGTTTCGCTGCGGTCATTTAATCTTGTGGGGGTCGCAGCGTTGCGGGCGATTGCGGGCTTAGGCGACGCCACGCCGCCGAGGTTAACACCGGTGGCGGAGATGCCATCCTACGCGCCTCTGACGGCACTGGTGGATGAAATTGAATCCGCCGGACACGCAGCGGTGCTGGTATTAGGTAAGGGCGGCGTGGGCAAAACCACGATTGCCGCGGCGATTGCGGTGACATTGGCGGATCGCGGGCACCAAGTCCATCTGACCACTACCGATCCGGCCGCCCATATTGAGCAAACCGTTCGCGCATCCGGCGGTCGCTTGACGCTTAGCCGGATTGATCCGGAAAAAGAAACCGCCCAATATCGCACGATGGTCATGGCCCTGCGCGGCAAGGATCTGGACGAACAGGGCAAGGCGTTGCTGGAAGAAGATTTGCGGTCCCCATGCACAGAAGAAGTTGCGGTTTTCCATGCTTTTTCACAGCGGCTTGATGAGGCGGAAGGAAAATTCGTTATCATTGATACAGCCCCGACCGGCCATTCCCTGCTGCTGTTGGATGCCACCGGATCTTACCATCGAGATGTGATGCGTAATTTAACCGGCAAGGCCCAGATGCAGGTGAACACGGCTCTGATGAAATTGCAGAATCCAAGTTACACGCGGACACTCCTGGTGACATTGCCGGAAACAACGCCGATTCTTGAGGCCGGTGAATTGCAGGAAGACTTGCAGCGCGCGGGTATAACGCCTTTTGCATGGGTTGTTAACAGCAGCCTGTTGGCGGCTCGCCCCAAAGACCCACTGTTGGCCGCCCGCGCCAATGCGGAACTTGATAAGCTGGCCATGGTGGCTAAGCGCACGCAACGCATTGCTGTAATTCCATGGCTGGCGCAGGAACCCGTTGGGCTTGATGGGCTGCGGCAATTGTGCGATGGAGGCAACAGCCTCTTGCCCAAAGAGCAGTATTTTACCGCACAGTAGTTACGTGCTTGGTGAATCATCCCTGCGCCACGGCAACGGCGCGCAACAACTGACACAGTAAAGGCAGGTGATGCCCTGCGTCTATGTCGCATGCGGTGATCCCATGCGGTGATAAACTGCGCCGTGGCGAACTGCACCACCGATTTGGCAATCTCTAATATGAACGATGCCCCGAAATTCCATGTTTACCCGCAGCATGTATAACCGAGGCTCCGATAAAAGATGCCTCTGCGGATCCGCGAAAGTCGCCGAACACGGTCGCTGAAGCAGCCATGGAGCCGAACCCGAACAGATTCCCGATTTTGCTTGCAATCAGACCTGGCACCGCCAGCAAAGCCGGCGGCTGTGTGGAGGGATGAAAAATCGGGTTTCCGGGAAGTTATTGCGGACCGCTTCCTAAGCTGATCAAATTCAAAACTCATGATGCTTGGGTGATAACGATGCGCCGGAATTCAGATGCTTGGAATACGACGTTATCAGGGCCATCCCAGCTTTCGTGGGATACCCCATGTTTCCCGTTTGCCGCAGCAGGTTCAGCATTCTGACACGCTCGTTGTAGCGCGCCTGCTGATATGCCAACTGGGCGGAAAGTGCCAAATCTTGGGCTGTGATGACATCCAAGTTGGTAGCCACACCGGCACTGTAAGAGTGCTGGGCCTGATGATATGCGGCCTGGGCGGAACGCATTTCAGTTTTCAAATTGGCCACGAGCCGAACGCTGGTAAGCC
>Ga0080006_1163392_pt1 | contig 30518 bp, 25 predicted proteins | sample RS3BMetagenome_FD_69209 | JGI IMG/M metagenome (GOLD analysis project Ga0080006, IMG submission 69209) | Ferric oxide microbial mat and aquatic microbial communities from Rainbow Spring, Yellowstone National Park, USA - RS3B (SPADES... ...
GAACACCTCGACCAGATGAGACTCTAGCTCTGCCCGGTACGCATGCTCAGTGCTTCGCATGCCGTGCCTTTCGCCACCGAACCCCCGATTACCTCTTAACTTCTAACGGAGTAATACTAGAATGGCGCCACCCGGACCTGACCCCGTCCGGGTGCGGGCGGGCGAGGCGCCGTGGCCGGCGTGCCGGGCGGAAGTGCGGGCGACGGGCGAAGCCGGCATGTCGCCGTCTTTGCCCGTGGCCTGCGGTCTCTCGGCCTACTGCGTATTGTCGGCCCAGCGCATTTGCGCCACTGTGGCGGCGATGCCGACGGCGAAGGTGACGAGGAGCACGACGACGCTGCCGGCCGGCAGTGTCGTCAGGCGGCCGCCGAGCGTGCCGCTCAGCAGGGACTCCACCGACCAGGGGAACCAGCGGGCCCAGCCCGTGTGGCCGAACACGTCGCCGAGCGCGAGGGTGGCGACCGCGAAGCCGAGCGGCGCGAGATAGCCCCTGCCGAGCACCGCGATCCAGCCTACGAGGCTCGTGAGCAGGAAGGCGACGCCCGCGACGACCAGCGTCCGGTGCAGGGCCGCGAGCGCGAGCGACAGCGTGAGGCCCGGCAGGGAGAGCGCGAAGCCGATCAGAGCGGCCTCCACGAGCACAGCGACCACGATCAGCGCCCACCAGACCGCCGCCACGACGAACTTGGCGAGAACGAAGAGGTGCCTCCCGGCTGGGACCGTCAGCATGTTCTTGGCCGTGCCCTCCTGGTACTCCCGCCCGAAGAGGTAGGCGACGACGAAGGCCAGGAGCAGGAGGCCGCCGCCGCCGACGACCTGCGTGAGCATCGTGAGGAAGGCGGGCCAGGTCGCCGCGAGCCCCATGAGGCTCGCCTTGGTGCCGACGAGGCCGAGTCCCTTCGCGCGGCCGGGCTCGGCCGCGATCCACATGAAGAGCGCGAGGCCGAGAGGGCCGAGCGAGAACGCGGCGAGCGAGATCAGGGGCACGCGGCTGTGCCTGAGCTTGAGGAATTCGGTGGCGAGCACGTCCAGGAACATCAGGCGTCGCCTCCCGTGAGACGCAGGAAGTAGGTCTCGAGATCCTCCTGGCGGGGCGAGATGCCCGTGAAGGGCACGCCGCCCTGCAGCAGGGCCTGGGCGACGGCCGGCGTGCGCTCCCTGCCCGTGAAGAGGCAGACCGCTTCTCGGCGGAGCTCGTGATCCCCGAAGCCGGCGGCGGTCAGGGACGCCGCGGCGCGGTCCGGATCGGGCGTCGCGACCTCGAGGTACGCGCGCGCCTTGGCCTGCAGCTGCTGGCGGTCGAGCTCCTCGAGCAGCCGGCCCCGGTGTACCATGCCGAGCCGGTCGGCGAGCTGCGCCACCTCCGTGAGGATGTGGCTCGACATGAAGATCGTGACACCGTGCTCGCGCGTAAGGCTTTTCAGGATCTCGCGGATCTCGACGATGCCGGCGGGGTCGAGGCCGTTGGCCGGCTCATCCAGCACGACGAGGTCCGGGCGGTGCAGGAGCGCGCGTCCGAGCGAGAGCCGCTGCTTGTTGCCGAGCGAGAGCTGCCCCGCACGGCGGTCCGCATAGGGGGCGAGCCGCATGAACTCGATGGCGTCCGCGACGGCCTTGCGCGGCGCGCCGGTCAGGCGCCGCTGGATGTCGAGGTTCTCCCGCACCGTCAGGTTGGGATAGGCGGAGGCGGATTCGATCAGGCAGCCGACGCGCCTCAGGAAGCCGCTCGCTCCGGGGCGCACCCTCTCGCCGAGCACCTCCACGCTGCCCGCGGTCGGCTGGATGAGCCCGAGCAGCATGCGGATGGTGGTCGTCTTGCCGGCGCCGTTGAGGCCCAGGAAGCCGTAGATCTCGCCGCGCCGCACGGTGAGGTCCAGATCGCGCACGGCCATGACCTGCGGGTAGCGCTTGGTGAGCCCGCGCACGGCGATCGCGGCCCCGCCGCTCATGACGGCTCTCCCCGGTAGCCGAGCGCGCGCAGCGCGAGGTCCGCCGCGGAGCGCAGGGCCTTAGGCGTCTCCGCGATGGGCGTGCCGGAGAACTCCGTGCCCTGCAGCCCGCTCAGCACGAACCATGCGGCGCTCCGCGCGTCGGTGACGTCGAACGTCCCTTCCGCCACGCCCTGGCGGATGACCTGCTCCATCAGGTCCACGAGCCTCGGCGCCAGCGTGGCGACGAGGCGGTCGTGCAGGGGCCTGTTCTCCTGAAGGTGCATGAAGTCCACGACCGCGGGGGTGCCAGGCACGGTCGCGAGGCGGCCAAGGACGTCGCAGAGCATGCGCAGCCGCGCGGCGGCCGAGAGCCCCTCGGCCTGCATGGCTTCGGTGAGGCTGGCCTGCAGCGCGTCGACCAGTCGGTCGACGACGGCCAGCAGCACGTCGTCCTTGGTCTTGAAGTAGAGGTAGAAGGTGCCCTGGGCGACCCCGGCCGCCTTGACGATGTCGCTCACCAGGGTGTGCTGCACGCCCTGTTCGGCAAAGGTCCTCGCGGCGGCCGACACGAGCTCCGCGTAGCGGACGTCGCGGCTGCGCCTCGATGCCATGCTGCTCCGCCTCCGCACGATGACTGACTGACTATCAGTCAATACCGTGACGCGCCCAATGTCAAGCCTCCGCGCGATCGCCGCACGGTCCGGCGCGGCAGGCGGCGTGGCGGCCCAGGCTGGCCCTCGGCGCCCGCGTCGCGGAGGATTCGCGCCGCCTGCGGCGAAGCGATCGATGGGTAGCGAGAGGGAGGTGTCCTTCTTGCCCTTCCGCACGGAGGGGCTCGACGAGCTCAGGCGCAAGGCGGACATCGTCGCCGTGGTGAGTCAGACGGTGGCCCTCAGGCGCCAGGGACAGCGGCTCGTCGGACTCTGCCCGTTCCATCAGGAAAAGAGCCCGTCCTTCTCCGTCTCGCCAGAGCGGGGCCTTTTTTACTGCTTCGGCTGCCACGCCGGCGGCGACGTCATCGACTACATCATGAAGCGCGACGGCTTCTCCTTCCCCGACGCCGTCGCATTCCTGGCGGCCGAGTTCCACGTGGAGCTGTCGGAGGAGGAGGCGACGCCGGAGGCGGCCCAGCGCCAGGAGCGGCGCGCGGTGCTGCTTCGGCTGCTCGAGGCGGCGCAGCAGCGCTTCGCGGCGCATCTCGTGGGACCGGAGGGGGAGGCCGCCTGCCGTTACCTCGCAGGCCGCGGCTTGAAGGGCGACGACCTGCGCCAGTTCGACCTCGGCTACGCCGTCGGGGGCGACGACGTCTGCCGCGCGCTCGGGGCGTCACCTGAGCTGCTGATCGAGGCGGGGCTCGGCGCGCGGAGCCAGGGCGGCCGCCTCTACGACCGCTTCCGCGAGCGGGTGACGTTCGCGATCCGCGACCGCGCAGGCCACATCGTCGGCTTCGGCGGGCGGCTCATGGGCGACGGGCAGCCGAAGTACCTCAATTCCGCCGAGACGCCGCTCTTCCACAAGGGCAGCCTGCTCTACGGCTGGTCGTGGGCCCAGCGCAAGATGCGCGAGGAACAGGCCGTGACGCTCGTGGAGGGCTACATGGACGCCATTGCCCTGCACCGCCACGGCTTCGTGGCCACCGTCGCGACGCTCGGCACGTCGCTCACAGAGGATCACGCGCGCCAGATCGGGCGCGCCGTGAAGCGCGCCTACCTCGCCTTCGACGGCGACGCGGCGGGCCAGGCGGCCGTGCGCAGGAGCGCGCAGCCGCTGCTCGAGCAGGGGGTCGAGGTGCTGGTGGCGCGGCCCCGCCTCGCCAAGGATCCCGACGAGATCCTGCGGGCGCCGGGTGGTCCCGACGCATGGCGGGACACGCTCGCGCGTGCGCTCGGCGTCACGGACTGGCTCTTCGAGGTCTCGGCCGGTGCGCACGACCCGTCGACGCCTGAGGGCAAGGCCGCGATCGCTCAGGAGGTCTTCACGGTCATCCGCGCGATGCCGAGCCCGCTCGTGCGCGACGAGGAGCTGAGGCGTCTCGCAGGGCGGCTGGAGGTGCGGGAGGAAGCCCTGCGCCAGGAGTTCCAGCGCGGTGCACGCAACGGCGACAGAACGCATACGCTGGCGAGTCCTAGGAATAGTACTAGGAACGCTGCGGAGACGCCGAAGATCCCCGAATGGCTTCCCATCGAGCAGCAGCTGCTTGCGCTGGCGGCCCAGTATCCCCGGCGGGCGGCGGAGATCCGCGCCGCCTGCAAGCCCCTGCGCGATCCGAGCCTCGACTTGGCCCTGGAGCTGGCCGCCACCGGCCGGGACGGATCCGCCGCCCAGGACGAGGCGGTGCGCAGTGCCTGGGCGCAGGCGTCGCTCGCGGTGGACCTGCCGGAAGCCGAGGTGCAGAAGACCATCGCACGCTGGGCGCAAGCAGGTATTAGGCTTCGCCTGAACGAAGTCAATCGACGCATTCGTGAGCTCCTAGAGGCGGGCCAAGCGGTCGATCCGTCGCTGCTAGTCCTGTCCCATGAACTCAGCCGCGAACTAGCCGGATCCGCTAAAGGAGGTGAGCAGCGGCCATGAACGCGAAGGATCTTCCCATCGAAGGCATGCAGGAGCTTATCCGCAGGGGCAAGGAAGCCGGGTCACTCACCTATGACGACATCGGCAAGGCCCTGCAGGGCAATGAACTGACGCCCGAGCAGATCGACGCGATATATGAGCAGCTGCAGGACCTCGGCATCGAGGTGATGTCCGGGAACGAGGCGGCGGACGGCAAGGTCCATGACGAGGTCGAGGAAGTCGACCTCAGCGTTCCCGATGGCGTCGCCATCGACGACCCCGTCCGGATGTACCTCAAGGAAATCGGCCGCGTGCCGCTGCTCACGGCGGAGGACGAAGTGGATCTGGCGCGCCGCATCGAGGAGGGCGACGAGGACGCGAAGCGCCGCCTCGCCGAGGCCAACCTGCGCCTCGTCGTCAGTATCGCCAAGCGCTACGTCGGCCGTGGCATGCTGTTCCTCGACCTGATCCAGGAAGGCAACCTCGGCCTCATCAAGGCGGTCGAGAAGTTCGACTACCGCAAGGGCTACAAGTTCTCCACCTACGCCACCTGGTGGATCCGCCAGGCCATCACGCGGGCGATCGCCGACCAGGCGCGCACGATCCGCATCCCGGTGCACATGGTGGAGACGATCAACAAGCTGATCCGCGTCCAGCGCCACCTCCTGCAGGAGCTCGGCAGGGAGCCGACGGCGGAGGAGATCGCGGAGGAGATGGACGTCTCCGTGGAGCGCGTGCGGGAAATCCTCAAGGTGGCCCAGGAGCCGGTGTCCCTCGAGACGCCGATCGGCGAGGAGGAGGACTCGCACCTCGGCGACTTCATCGAGGACGAGGACGCGCCCGCGCCGGCCGAGGCCGCGAGCTACCTCCTGCTGCGCGAGCAGATCAGCGAGGTGCTCTCGTCCCTGACGCCCCGCGAGCAGAGGGTACTGGAACTTCGCTTCGGCCTGGATGACGGCCGTGCGCGCACCCTGGAGGAGGTGGGCCAGGTGTTTGGCGTGACGCGCGAGCGCATCCGCCAGATCGAGGCGAAGGCCCTCAGGAAGCTACGCCATCCCAGCCGCTCGAAGAAGCTCAAGGACTATCTGGAATAGACCGGACGATGTGCGTAGAGGACCGGGCGATGGCCCGGTCTTTCGTCACGCTCTGGAGTGCGGACAGGGGAAGAGCTGCGGTGCATCTGGCCGTCCCCTGGGCTACCGCGCCGCCCACAGACTTGCGGGCGGCCGCCGCCAGGCGCTGGAGCCGGCAAGACGGCCGGTGACCCTGCGCCCGTGAAGAGACCCTCTCCCAGAGCTCAGGACACGAAGTAGATGACCGCCACGACGAGACCGATCGCCACGACGATCTGGCGGAGGAGCACAGGCTTCACGCGCCCCGCGAGGCGGCCGCCGAGCGATCCGCCGAGCAGCGAGCCGAGGAACATCACGACGGCGGCCGGCCACACCACTTTGCCGGAGAAGACGAAGAACACGGCCGCTGCCACGTTGGTGGCGAGGGAGACGGCCTGCTTGAGTGCGTTCAGGCGCGTGAGCGAATCCTCGAGCGCGAGACCGAGGACTCCGAGGGTGATCACGCCGAGGCCTGCGCCGAAGTATCCGCCGTAGACTGTCGCGAGCCCGATGGCGGGCAGGCCCCAGCGCTCCGAGACACCCTTGCCGCGCCGTTCGGCCCGGCGGTCGAGCCAGGTGCGCAGGCGCGGCTGGACCGCGAGAAGCACGGTGCCGAGCAGGATCAGGTACGGAACGAGAAAGCGGAAGACGTGCTCCGAGGTCACCTGCAGCAGAAGCGCGCCCGCGAGTCCGCCGACAATGCCGGCCGGCAGCAGCGTCCAGAGCCGCCGTTCCTGGCCGAGAAGATCCCGCCGCTGCGCAAGGGTGCCGCCGAGGTAGCCCGGGCAGAGGGCGACGGTGTTCGTCATGTTGGCCGCGACGGCGGGCAGGCCCACGGCGGTGAGGACCGGGAAGGTGATCAGGGTGCCGCCGCCGGCGAGCGCGTTGACGGCGCCGCCGGCGACGGCGGCCAGGAGGACGAGAACGAACTGCGGCAGACTGAGCATGGCGTAGCCTCCGGTCCGGCAGGCTGGATCCTGTGCGACGGGTGCGGCTCGGCAGCGACGCATGTCGCCCCACGGGTCGAAGTGTACCTTGAACGCGGGCCTGGGGCATAGCGCCGCGTCAGGTTGATCAGAGGCAGCGGCTAGGAGACAATGGGAACTGTTCGGCGAGGGAGCCGGCGCGGCGCCTAAGGTGCCGCGCCTGGCGATGGGGAGGAGGAGCCGACGTGATGGAGATGCGCAGGCTGGGCGACAAGGGGCCGGAGGTGTCGGCGCTCGGGCTCGGATGCATGGGCATGTCGGACTTCTACGCGGGACGGGATGACGAGGAGTCGATCCGCACCATCGCGCGGGCTCTCGACTTGGGCGTCAACTTCCTGGACACCGCCGACATGTACGGCGTCGGCCGCAACGAGGAACTGGTGGGGCGCGCGATCCGGGGACGCCGCCAGGAGGTCTTTCTCGCGACGAAGTTCGGCAACGTGCGCGGGCCGAACGGCGAGCACCTCGGCGTCAACGGCAGGCCAGAGTATGTGCGCGAGGCCTGCGACAAGAGCCTCAGTCGCCTCAAGGTGGACCACATCGATCTCTACTACCAGCACCGCGTGGATTCCGACGTGCCGATCGAGGACACCGTCGGGGCCATGTCCGACCTGGTGCGCCAGGGCAAGGTGCGCTTCCTCGGCCTCTCGGAGGCGGCCGCCGCGACGATCCGGCGCGCCGTGAGGGTGCATCCGATCACGGCGCTGCAGACCGAGTACTCGCTCTGGACCCGGCACGTCGAGGAGGAGATCCTGCCGACCTGCCGCGAGCTCGGCATCGGCTTCGTCCCCTACAGCCCTCTCGGCCGCGGCTTCCTCACAGGGCGCATCCGCTCGCAGGAGGACCTGCCGGAGAACGACTACCGCCGCGTGTCGCCGCGCTTTGAGACCGGGAACCTCGAACAGAACCTGCGCCTTGTCGCCCGCGTCGAGGAGATCGCAAAGGAGCGCGGCGTGACGCCGGCGCAGCTCGCCCTGGCGTGGGTGCTCCACCAGGGTGACGACATCGTGCCGATCCCCGGCACCAAGCGCCGCAGCTACCTCGAGGAGAACCTGCGGGCTCTGGAGATCGAGCTTTCGCCGCAGGAGGTCGAGCGGATCGGCGGCGCCTTCGCCCCTGACGAGGTGTCCGGGGAGCGCTATCCCGAAGGGGCCATGCGCGCCATCGACCGCCCGCGCTGACCGTGCCAGTAACGTGCGGCCTCTCGTGCCCAGACGCGAGCGCCCGGTGACGCGGGTCGCAGGCAGAGCCGGCGGCGCGACGTGGCTTTTGCGCCTATTCGTGTTCGGCACAGGGGCCGCGGTGATGGCGGTCGAGTTCGGCGCCGAGCGCTTGATGGAGCCCTTCTTCGGCTCGTCGCAGCTCGTCTGGGCGAGCCTGATCGGCCTCATCCTGCTCGCCCTCGCCATCGGCTACGAGGTGGGAGGGAGGCTTGCCGACCGCTGGCCGCACCGTGCGACGCTCGGCTACGTCACGCTCGGGTCCGGTGTCTTCGTGGCGCTCCTGCCGCTCATGGCGGAACCGCTGCTGCGGGCCATGGTCGGCGGGCTCCTCGGGACGCCGGCGGGCGTCGTGCTGGCGTCGCTGTTCGGCACGGTGCTGCTCTTCATGCCGCCCGTCGCGGCCCTCGGCGTCGCGAGTCCCTTCGCGATCCGCCTGGCCGCGGCGGGCGACGAGACCTCGGGCCGGCGGGCTGGCTCGCTCTACGCCTTCTCGACGCTTGGAAGCCTCTTCGGCACGTTCCTGCCCGCGTTCTGGACGATCCCGAGCTTCGGCGTGCGGGCAACCTTCTGGCTTGCGGCGGGCCTCCTGATCGTGCTCGGCCTCGTCATGGCGGGGTCCTGGCGCCTCAGCCCGCTCGTGCTGCTGCCGATGCTCCTGCCCTTTGCCGCATCGCCGCTGCTGAAGCCGATGCCCGGCTTGATCGGAGAGTGGGAGACACCGTACCAGTTCGCGGAGGTCTATCGGCTGCCGGGCGGCGCCACGGCGCTCTCGGTCAACGACGCCGCGGGCATCCAGTCTCTCTACACGCCGGCTCGCCTCACGGGCCTCTACTATGACGCCTATCTCGTCCTGCCGTTCCTCTTCCCGCGGCAGGAGACCGTCTCGACATTGCTGGTGGGCATGGCCGCGGGGACGATCCCGACCATGCTGCAGCGCGACGTCAGCCCCTACCGCAAGGTGCGGCTGACGGGCGTGGAGATCGATCCGACGCTGGTGGCGCTGGGCCGCCGCTACTTCCACCTGCGGCCCGACGCCGCCAAGGTGGTGCAGGGCGACGGCCGCGTCTACCTGGAGACGACGACGAAGCAGTACCGGCTGATGATCGTCGACGCGTACAGCCAGGAGATCTACATTCCCTTCTATCTGACGACGCGGCAGTTCTTCGCGCTCTGCCGCTCCCACTTGACGCAGGACGGCGTGCTCGCCCTGAACGTCAACGCCGTCTCGAACCACGCGGCGCTCCTCCAGGCGATCGAGCGGACGGCGATGGCCGTCTTCCCCCACGTCTACGTCGCGAGGGCCCCTGGACTCTACAACCGGCTGATCGTGGCGAGCCCAAGGCCGCTCAACCTGCCCCAGGCCGAGGTCCTGCCCGGTTATCTGCAGCCCGTGGCCGTGGGGCTCAGGACCACCTGGCGACGGCCGAGGCCGGGACCGGGCCTCGTCCTGACGGACAACCTGGCACCGGTGGAGACGCTGACCGACCAGATGATCCTCGACCGCCTGGGGGAGATCCTCTGACGCATGCCCGCGCACGTCGAGACCAGGGGCAGGATCGGATGCGTTCCGCCAAGAGCGGCGCCCGCGGGACGCGCCGGGGGGACGGTGCGGTGAGCCGCCCCTGCCATGGCCGCGGCGCGCGACGGCCCCATGTCCCGCGGGATCCCCGGCGGGACGCTACTCCGGCCGCTCCGCGGTCATGTCTGCTCCCCCGCCCGCCAGGAGACTGCCGAGGCGCTTCGCCGCCTGGCGTCGCGTGTCGACGAGCACGTGCGCGTAGACCCGGGCCGTCAGCGCGGGGCTCTCGTGGCCCAGATGCGCCGCGATCTCCCGGATGCCGACCCCGGCCTGGAGCTGCAGGCTTGCGTTGGTGTGCCGCAGGGCGTGCAGGCCGTAGGGCGGGAGGCCTGCCTGCAGGCGGACATGCGCCCAGGCTCGCGTCACGTTCCGCCGCGAGAGCATGGTGCCCGCACGGCTCGGGAAGACGAGATCTTGCCCGTCCAGCCGCTCCTGGGCGAGTCTCTCGCGCTGGCGGCGCAGGAGATGGACCGTCTGGGGCGTGAGCGCGATCTCCCTGAGACCGGCGGCCGTCTTCGGCGACCCAAGGACGAGCCGTCCGCCCACCTCTGCGGCGCTGCGGCTCACGCGCAGGCTCTGCCCACCGAGGTCCACGTCGGACCAGCGCAGGGCTAAGGCTTCGCCGATGCGCAGGCCGGTCTGCCAGAGGAACGAAAAGAGCAAACCGAGGCGGTGATGCACCGCGACGGCGTCGAGCCGGCGCACATCGGCCAGCGTGAACGACGTCACGCGGCGCGGGGCCGCCTTCGGGGCGCGCACGCGCCGGAAGGGGCTCTGGTCGAGGATGCCGAGGCGCACGGCGTCGCCGAGGGCGGCGCGCAGCACGGCCATGGCGGATGTGACGGTGCCTGCGGAGAGCCTGCCGCCGCTGCGCGCGTTCTTCTGGGCGAGTTCGCCGAGCCAGGACTGCAGGCGAAGCGGTGTGAGTTCGCCGATGCTCAGCGCGCCGAGGTGGGGCAGGATGTGCAGGCGGTTGAGCCGGCGGTAGGTGTCGAGGGTCGCCGGGCGCAGCTCCGCCGAGCGGGCGGCGAGCCACTCCCCCATGTATTCGGTGAGGTTCATCTGGGTGGAGGCGTCGGATTGGCTCGGAGACATCGATGGCACACTCCTCCGCACGAGTGTGCCACAGAACAGGGAGCATATGGAAAAGAATGGACGTACGGCCGTGTGCCTACGCCACCCAATGCGCCGTTGCGAACAGCGCGACGAAGAAGGCGCCGCAGACGATCGACGCCCAGAGGATCGGCCGGATCCAGCGCGGGTGCTCCGCGAGGAAGAGGCCGCCCGCGAGGAAGATCGGCCACGCGGACAGGAGGAAGCGCGGCGCGGACATCAGCGGCACGCCGTTCGAGGGGTAGAAAAGCGGCACCAGAAGCACGACCAGCGCGTACGACCACAGCATCGGACGGAGCCGGCGGATCGCGAGGTAGAGGAGGGCGAGGCCGAGCAGGGCGAAGAGCAGGTTCCACGTGTTGCTGATCACGACGAGAGGCTGGCCGGTCGCGAAGAGGTGGGGCCAGGCGAGCTGCGGCATGTGCTGCCAGAAGTCCCGGAGCGCCACCGAGAACGTGGTCCAGGGCGGCGCGAAGCTGCGCCCCCAGTGGGCCTGCACGTGCTGGAACGTGAGCGGGTCGCCGAAGGTCAAGAAGAGGTAGGCCATGTACGCAAGAAGACCGAGCGGCACCAGTAGTAGCGAAAGCCAGCTGCGCCAGGGACGGTGCTGCTGCCAGAGCGTCAGGAGGATCGGCAGGCCGAGCAGGATACCGTCCACCGAGGCCGCCGAGGCGATGCCGGCCAGGAGGGCCGCCCAGCCGATGCGGCCGAGCGAGAGCAGATAGAGCGTGCCTGCCGTGAGCAGCAGCACGAGCGCTTCCGGATAGACGGCGGTGAAGTAGAAGCTGCTCGGGAAGAACGCGAGCGCCAGGATGGTGTACCAGGCGGCGTCCTGGCCGAGTTCGCGGCGCGCGATCAGGTAGATGAGCCAGCTGCCGCCGAGGAAGCAGGCGGAGGAGGCCAGGATGCCCGCGACGGGCGTGCTTCCGAGGAGATGCACGATCAGGGGATAGAGCGGGAAAAAGGCCGTGGCGACGGCACGTCCCGTGTAGCCCATGGCTGCGATGGAGAGATACCAGAAGCCGTCCCAGTGCGCCCAGACGCCGAGGAGGCTCTGACCCCAGTAGCTCGACGGCGGCACGAGATAGCCGGGCACGGTTTGGACCCAGGCGTGCGGGAAGAAGCGGTAGGCGAGGGCTCCGACCTCGAAGACGAGGATGCGGGACATGACGACGAGCGCCGCGAGGAGGGTGATCGGCGACTGGAGCCAGGACAGGGCGGTGCCCTCCTGGGGCAGCAGCGCTTGCAGCGCCTTGCGCGTCGAGAAGGCCCGGTTCAAGGCGTCACCCGCTTCTGGAAGAGCGTTTTCGGCAGGTCGCGCAGACGGATCGGCGCCACCTTCTGGTCGTTGACGTAGGTCACCAGGACGAAGAGGTCGTACATCGAGAGCCTGGTGCTGGAACCTTGCAGGACCTCGCCGGCGAGTACGGTGCTGTTGCCGCCCTGGAGCTGCGGCACGTAGCTGATGAGATCCGTGAGCACCTGGACCTGGCCCTTGCGGTCCGGCCGGGCGTTCGGCCAGCCGAGGTCGGCGAGCGCCTGCTCCGGCGTCAGGGTCAGAGGCCACTCGGGCACGCCCTGCTGAAGCGTCGCGATCACGTTCTCGACGACGCCGCCGTCGATCACGATGTAGCCGGAGAGCTTGATGCCGAGATCGGTGGCCACGTTCGCCGCGATCTCCCCCGCGGAGAGCGAGGGCGCGGCCTCGGCCAGCGTCGGCCCCTCCTGCGTCGCCAGGGTGCCGGACACCGGCAGGATGCCGATGCTGCGGCTCTTCGGCTGGATGACGGCGACGAACGCCGCGATGCCGGGTCCGGACGTGCTCGCGTCCGTCCCGCGGATCGCGACGAGCACCGCCTGAGATTTGGCGGTGGTCGGGTCTGGACGCTGTGCGGTGCCACCGGCATGGATCAGGAGCGCCGCCGCGACGACGGCGAGGATCGCGAGCCAGAGCAGCAGGCGCCGTCCGAGGAACCCTGGGTGATGCCGCTGCGGCACGGCGCCAGGGTTCTCGGGGCCACCGCGGCCGCTCAGCATCCAGCCGCACCCCATGGCGGGCCTTCCAGCCGCAAGGGCTGCCGCATCACGTTCCTACGGCGGGCGCAAGAGGCTGCAAGCAGATCTGTGAAGGCCACCGGTTCGTGAACAACATGTGTCAAAGGCCTCACCGACCCGAGCGCGAACGCCGGCAATAAGACAGTCGTTCGGCGTGTCGTCGGCGGCACCTGCCTTTCGCGTGGTCGTGCCTGGACCATGAGTTGCGGTTCCAGTATAGCGTCCCGGATGGAGGACATCCTGGGGCCATCGTGAGGGTTGGCACAGAATGCATCGGGCACGCGAGGGACGGCCAAGGCTCCACAAGGCGGATCTGGCGCGGTTTGACGCGGTTCGTGCAGAGAGGTCACTCTCACAGCATTGCCCAGTCGCCGCCCGGACTCGCGCAGATCGGGGCGCAGCGCATCGGGCTGGCCGGCAAGTGGACTTCGCCGCTGCCGCGCCGCCGCTTGACCGCCCTACGCCGCCCCGTTACAATGGCAGTTGTCGAGACGTTCCTCGATAGCTCAACGGTAGAGCATCCGGCTGTTAACCGGAGGGTTGCAGGTTCGAATCCTGCTCGAGGAGCCAACTTTTTGGGGTTCGACATGGGCCCATAGCTCAGCGGTAGAGCTGCCGGCTCATAACCGGTTGGTCGCATGTTCGAATCATGCTGGGCCCACCAAAGTTTCGGGCGCGTAGCTCAGTGGTAGAGCGCATGACTCACATTCATGAGGTCGCAGGTTCGAAACCTGCCGTGCCCACCATCTCGAAACCCGCTTCCCGCAAGGGTTGCGGGTTGTCTTCTTGCTCACGCGAGGCGGCTGGCGAAGAGACGTGTGCCGTAAGGTGTGCCATGTGCCGTGCACGTTTGCCAAAGCCCTGCTCTAGCCAGGGCACGCTGCCGCGTCCCCTGGCTCAGCACACTAGTCCCGAGGCAAGGCGGCCGCCTACGTGCGGTGCACGAGCGAGCGAATGGCCTATGGGCATCATACTGGCTGACCTTTGACGCTTTGGCTTGAGCTCCGAGCGCGGCCGTGCGTTCCGAGCGAAAGGTGACGTGTTTCGCGTCCCCGCGGGATCGCTTGTCGGCGTCGGAGCTTGTCGGCCTGCCTTTCTTCCCGATGTCTACCGGCGCCTTCGAGATCCAAGGATACGGCTGTCGTTCAGGGGAAACGATTTCGGTGCCAGGCTCTATCTCAGGCAGACCCGCGGAGGTGGTCCTCTGTCACAGGTGCAGACTCCGAAAGGGCGGCAGACACTGATCGTCCGCGGAATCTGGTACGTGGAGGGAGTTCTCCTCATCCTGTTCGCGTTCCGGTTCGTGCTGGCGCTGCTGGGGGCGAACCCGACCAATGCGTTTGCAAACTTCATCTATTCCACGACTATGCCCTTCGTCTCGCCCTTTTTCAGCCTGTTCGGCTACAGCGCGGCCTACGGCGTCTCGCGGCTCGAGGTCTATACGCTGGTGACGATGGCCGTCTACGCCATTGCTGGCTGGGGCATCGTCAAACTGGTCACCATCACGCGCCTGGAGGGCGAGTAGCTGGTCTTGTGCCGATCAGGGGGAGGGAACGGCGCCACAGGCGCCGCGAGTTCTCCGCGCCGCACCCGTGCGGCCACGGATCGAACCTGTGCTCGCGCTTGAGGCTGACGCCGGGTTGCTGCAGGGGCGCCGCCGCGCTTCGCGTAGGCAAGGAGGCTCACGCTCGCTAGCGGCTCTTGACAGCTGTCGGCGAGCGAAGCGTCGTATTCCCCGGTTTCCGAGGGCCTGGGGGGTGGGCACGCCCAGGTGCTTCAGATGCAGCGGAACTGCTTCGAGCGGGATAGCGCTGGTTCCAAAACCGATGCGTTAAACAGGCATGTGGAAGACCGTAGCGCCGTCGAGGGGTCCAACCGCCTCGCCGTTGGACCCCTCCGCGCGTGGCCGAGGCAAGCTGCTCCCCGTGACAGCCGGTACCGCATGCCGAGCCGGCCGGGGTCTGAAGGGGCGGCGGTATCCCGGCGTTGCAGCTGGCTTCAGTCTGCCGCGGAGGCCTGTATCTGCTGGACGGGCACGAAGTTCCACAGCGTCCTTGCGGCCACCACCGCCCAGAATGACGCCAGGAGCAGGAAGAAGGCGACGGCGAAGATCCTCAGGAGTGGTACGTTGAGCGCTGCGTAGAGAAAGTTCGTCCCGGCGGTGAACACTCCCAATGGGAACGTCAGTCCCCACCAGCCGAGGTTGAAAGGAAGCCCGTGTCGCGCGTAGTGCACGGTGAACAGCATGCTCATGACGAGCCACCAAAGGCCAAAGCCCCATAGCGCGAGGGCGATGAGGACCGCGCCGCCGTACATGCCGTGGCCGACAGCGCCGAACAGGAGCGGCATCTGCCGACCGAGGTCGATGAGTCCCATGACGCCCGTGCCGAGCGTGCCTAGCGAGATCCACGTGGAGATGGCCATCTCACGTGGAGGCAGTTTGTGCAGAACGAGGCGCAGGAACAGCACTCCGAGGATCAGAAAGGCGATGGGCACGCTGAGGGCCCACTGCGCCATGCTCACAATGGTCAGGGTCCTCTCCAGCCCAAGCGAAGCCATGTGCGGCACGAGAAGACCGCCGCTCGCCGCTGTGACCTCCGCCGGCACGACGGGCATCAGCCACACCGCGGTCATCCGGTCGAGGCGATGGTCGTGACTCAGGAACATCACGTACGGAACGAGGATGCCAGACGCAATCGCCAGCACGACGTTGACGATCCAGAGGTCGTACGCGATGGTGAGGGACCCGGGACCGAAGAGCGGGATACCCATGTTGACGAAACCGTTGACGATGGTCGTCAACGCCATTGGGATCGCGCCGAGGAACATCGACTGCACCGGATCGTGCAGGATCCCTCGCATCCCGCCGCGGTCGACGAACCCGCGACAGACAAACAAGGCAAAGAACAGTGTCACGAGGACGATGTTGACGAGCCAGAGGGCGGTACCGGCGTCCTTGAGCCAGAGCGGCGCGCCGGGCATTGTGTATGCCCCAAGCGCAGTGATCCCCGTGCCCATGCCGACGGTGAACCAGTTCGGCGTGAACCGTTTGCAGGCGCCCATTTCCCGGCCCCCCCGTTGCGTTTGTCACCATTCTGGCAGGGAGACGGCGGTGCAACATACGGCCATTTCCAAGGTGCGTTCAGCATTTCTGAAAGCGGCCCCGGACACTCTAGAGCGAGCTCTGCCTGGCGCTATCCCGCCTCAGCTCCGCGATCAGTTCCTGTGCTGCTGGCCCGTGCTCGTCAGGATTCCGGCTTACCAGGTGGATCTGGCGGTTCAGACGCAGCTCCGGTATCGGCACGAAGGAAACCGCGTTCTGTGGATCGTCGGCAAGTGTGTGCGAGAGCACGCTAGCGCCGACGTCATGGCGAACCATCGCGACGATGGCCCGCACCGAGGACAGTTCCATGATGATCCGCATCGAGCCCAGGTCTCTGTCCAAGCCTCGCAGCGCCGACTCCAGAATCCTTCGGCTGCCGGAACCCTCTTCGCGCACGATCAGATCAAGCTGGGCAAGCTCCTCCACACTGATCTCGGAGCGTCCCGCGAGCGGGTGATGCGAACTTACGATTAGACCGAGATGGTCGCGCCAGAGGTTCGTCACGTGCAGATCTTTGATCCGTCCCACTCGACCCTCCACGATGCCGAAATCCACTTGCCCAGTCTCGACGTGCGCCAACACCCCGGCGCTGTTATCAAGCACCAGCTTTACCTGCACCCCGGGAAACCGACGACGGAATACCCCTAGAGGACGCGGGAGGAACACCTCGATGACCGTGTGGGACGCGGCGACGTGTACAGCGTGCTCGCCAGCCGCCACCCTATGGACCTCTCGATAGGCAAGCCGCCAATCTGCCTCGATGCTTTCCGCATACCTGCGCAGCACCGCGCCGGCAGGGGAGAGTTTGGCCCCTCGGTTGGTGCGGGTGAAGAGCAGGGTGCCGAAATCCGCTTCGAGAGAAGAGATCTGCTGGCTGACGTTCGACACCGACATGTTGATTTGGCGAGCAGCTTCGGTCAGTTGACCTTCGCGCGCGACCGCTAGAAACACTATCAGGCGAGGGTCCAGTACGGGTTCCTCCTTCGAGGGCTTGCTTCAGGCGGCAGGACTCCTGCACGCTCCTGGTCGCGTCGCCACTGGTGGAGACATTATACGCAATTCAAACGATCAGGCACGGCTAAGCGCAGTTGGCGCCATTCAGCACATAGCATAGTGTGGTCCTGAAAGCCGGACCACATTGGTCAGTGGAATTTGGAATAGGTAGGGAGAGGGAGGCGTGTCTTTGGCTGAAACTGTCTTTCTTTTGAACAGGACAGGCAATAAGCAGCGTCAAGTGTCGCGCCATCCCGCGCCAAAGTGTTTGCACACCTATGCGGAGCCTTCTGGGGCTTGGATGGGCGTTTCCATTGGAAGCAGATCAACTACCAGGGACCATCCGGCCCGGAGGACTTCAACCAGTACCACAACACCTTCTCCAACTGGACCGTCGTGACGCGGGTGGCGTCCGCTCGCCAACTCAGGCCTGCATGGTGCAGCCGAACGTGATCGCACAGTACTGAACCCGGGCCGGTACTGCACGCCTCCAGCGGGATGCACGTTCGGAGCCGACGTAGGCTGCGCCCGTGCGCCTTCTGTGTGGATACCTGTCGTTGAGGAGACGGGTGGCGGAGGCGCGCCACGGCTATTCCCTTTTCATCTCCCTGCATAGGCTGGAGCGGCACATAACGCCGATACGAAGCTTCAGGGGGAATCGACCTTGGCCCTATTCGAGACTGTGTTCCCGCCCTATGTCCCGTTCGGGAGCCGCAATCTCTCGCTGCAGACCCCGAGACTCAGCGGGACGGACGCAGCCGTCTTCCAGGCGGTCTACAATCTCATGCTCGACACCATGAACCCGCCCCTCGGCCCCATGGGCTCACCGATCACGCTCGATGGCATCTTTGGTCCGGAATCCCGCCAAGCGGCGATCAACATCCAGTCGTACTTCGGCCTCTCGCCCGACGGGGTGGTTGGGCCGAACACGTTCTTCGTATTTGGCCAAGGGGTGCGCAGCCAGGTCACCTACGGAGGGCCAGCCTTCGGCAGCCGCACCCTCAGCCAGGGGATGAGCGGCGGCGACGTCACGGTGCTGCAGAACCGGCTGAACGCGTTCCGCTACGCCTCGATCCTCGGACACCCGGCGAACGGGTTCTTCGACGCGGCGACGGCCGCGGCGGTCCTCGCGTTCAAGCAGGACGCGGAGGCGAACGGCCAGACGGGCCTCACCCCCGATTCCAACGTCGGAGCTGGCACGTTCGACGCCTTCTGGCTCTACACATTCCTCGGCGGCCGCGGCATCTTCACTGGGCGCAACGGCTTCGACGTCGTGTTCCTACAGGTGATCCTCAGGAGCCTCGGCTTTTACACCGGCCGTATCACCGGCTACTACGACGCCGCAACGCTGGCCGCGGTGCAGACCTTCCAGGCGACCGCCGGCATCGCCGTTGATGGTGTCGTCGGACAGCAGACCATCTACCAGATCGGTCTGCGCAACCAGGTGCCGGCACCCCTGCCGCTCGGAATCTCCTGGCCCGTGACGGCTCCCGCCGTCAGTCTGCCATGCTGCATCCAGCTCTCGCCGACCGACGTGGTCACCCCGGTCCAGCCATACGCGCGCGGGGCATCGTTGCACTACGAAGGAGCCCGGCCGCAGCTCCTTCGACCGGGTGTCTGGGGCCTCGTTGCAACGCTTCTGCCTCCTCCGTCGACGTTCGGCAACTTTGACCACTATCAAGCGGTGCTCTACGAGACGCCGATCGACGGGATCGCCTTCGTGATGGACCTCAATGAGACGCCTGACGGGGCGTGGGCCGGGCAGTTCGTCAACGTCATCAGCGCCACGATCACGACCGCTTTCCGCGTGCAGGTGCGCCTTGCGAACTCCGTTACCTCCGCGATCGGCCCGACAGTCCTCTTCGGAACGCTCGCGGATTGCGGGACGTAGTCCGCACGTCGCCCAGGGGCCGCCCGACGCGGCCATCTGCTCGCCCGCGGCGAGCTCTCTCCATCCTTCAACGCCGGGATGCCACTCGCGATTGCGTCGAATCTAGGTCGCCCTGTACGCGGGTGGCATCCGCGCCCAATTCCTTCTCGAGGTGCCGCCGCACCGTGACGGAAGGCCTGGCAAGGCCACCATGCATGTCGGCGAATGGCAGGTCAGGGCCCCTTGCGGAAGCGGGCCTTTGACGTCTCACTCCGGGGAGGATCCGATGAACTCTTGTCAGCCATTTTCGGGGCCCGCGATCGGCACCAGTTGACCAGGCACTTTGACCGCTTGTCGGTCGGGGATGGCAGGTACCATGTCCACGCGTCAGCCGTTGACGGCCCCAGTCGGACTTCGCCTGAGATTGTGTCAAGGCAGAAAAAATGACTAGAATGACTATAGAGACTAGCGCTTGGAGGGGACCACCGTGGCGGAGACGTGGACAGTTGCCGATGCCAAGGCGAGGTTCAGTCAGCTTATCGACAGTGCCAGAACGAGAGGTCCCCAGATCATCACCAAGAATGGCCGCACGGCGGTAGTGGTGGTCAGTGCTGAGGAGTGGGAACGAAAGGCACACCGCGTCGGGAACCTGGCTGAGTTTTTTGCAGAGTCCCCCTTGCGCGATTCGGGCGCGGTCATCGTACGGTTGAAGGACGAACCCAGGGATATCGGCTTGTGAACTTTCTGCTGGACACCAACATCGTTTCGGAGTGGACGAAGCCACGTCCCGATGCCGGAGTGGTACGGTGGCTTGCCAAGGTGGATGAGGATCGCGTGTTCCTCAGTGTGGTCACACTCGCGGAACTCAGGTTCGGCGTAGAGCGCATGCCAACGGGAGCCCGTCGCGATCGACTTGATAGATGGCTTTCGGATGAACTGCCGAGAAGATTCGAGCATCGGATTGCGGTGGTTACCGCCGAACTGGCGGATCTCTGGGGCAGGCTGCTGGCCCGCGGGCAATCTGTCGGCCGGCCCATCAGATCCATGGATGCCCTTATTGCGGCGACCGCCGTGCAACAGGAGTTAACTCTGGTCACGCGAAACGTGTCGGACTTTGAGGCGCTGGACATACCCCTCGTAAATCCCTGGGACAACGGCTGACGTAGGCTGTCCCCAGCGACCGCACGGACAAGATACACGGCGAGGTCCACGGCGGCGGGGGGGCGCATGGCATATAATGAGTTCATCGATGCCACCAGAGAGGATGTTAGCAGTGCAGGCCGTCTCCTACCGCGTCGTCCTTGTCTGGGACAGAGAGGGAAAGGCGTGGAATGTAACGGTTCCTGCTCTGCCGGGCTGTCTCACCTTCGGAGAGACCAGAGAAGAAGCGCTGGCGATGGCGCGCGAGGCGATCGAATGCCACATTGAAGGTTTGCACGCCGATGGACAGTCCGTTCCTGAAGATACCGAAGTTACAGTTGAGCATGTTGAGGTGTCGGTGTGACACGGTTGCCCCGCGTCACATCTCAGGACGTCTATCGAGCGTTAATCCGAGCTGGTTTTGTTGAGATCGTGGCCCGAGGCGGACACCGGCATCTCCGGCGCCCCGATGGCAGCGGGCGCGTGACGATCCCGTATCACGCAGGCAAGACCATTCCCCCTGGTACGCTGCGTTCCGTTCTTGAGCAGGCTGGATGACGGCGGACGAATTCATGGCCTTACTATAAGCTCGCAATCGCTGCCAAGCATCAGAGCCGGCAAGTAACACTGTGCGTGACCATTTTCGGCCATGAGCGATGCACACAGGTGAGGCCACGGACGACGATCTCTTGATACCCATTCAAGAGGTCGCTGGTTCGCACTGTGTAACTTGGGAACTGCGGCCAGGGAAAACCTGCGCCAAAATGGGGGAGCTATCTGCGGGCCGTTGAACACGTTCTGTAGGCTTGTCCGTCTCGATTGCCCCTGTGCACCAAAAGGATTTCTTTCTGGCGCAGGCGAACTCGGCTCACCGAGGGGGTGACTCCAAACGAAGGAGCCTTGGGAGTGGCAACTGGAGGACGTTCGCGACCTAGTCCGCACCGGTGTCCAGGAAAGCCTTACGCTGGATTACAAACGCCACGAAAGCTTGAGCAGGAGCGACTCGGCTAGGAAGGAACTGTCCAAAGACATCTCGTCCTTCGCAAACTCGGCCGGCGGCACGATCATCTACGGCGTGTATGAGGGTGAGGGGCCTGACGCGCACCTGCCGGCTGGTATCGACGAAGGGTGTAGCCCACAAGACATAACCAGGGAATGGCTAGAAAACGTGATCCACTCGAGCATTCGCCCTCGCATCGAAAGCCTTCGAATAAGAAGTCTTACGTTGGAGTCGGGCAATCTCATCTTTGTCGTCTACATTCCCCAAAGCTCAACGGGTCCCCACATGGCGTCAGACAACCGATACTATAAACGTTACAACTTCCGCTCTGTGCCCATGGAAGATTACGAAGTCAGGGACGTTCTCAATCGGTCCACATCGCCTGCGCTCGAAATGCAGTTCTTGCTCGACAATATTCCTGTCATACCAGGTACAAGGCGCTTAGTCGGCGACGCAGAGGAGTTGAAGAAGCCGCTAAAGTTGAAGATCAACGTTGTGAACACAGCGTCGGTCCCTGCCGAATATGTAGTTTACAGAGTTCTTCTTGGAGATGGGATCGAGGTAGTGCGACCGCCACAGGGATTCACCAAGAGCGAGGGCGTGGTGACGCGGCTCCTCTGGGAAAATGATCTCCACGGGCTCCTACAATCAACACAGTATAGTATGAACCATGGCATTCCTAGTCGCATGCCCATCTGGTCTGGGATAACGTGGGAAGTGGGGCAATGTGACATCCGCCTGCCAGAAGGGCGTGTACATTCGATTGGCTACGAGGTGTTATCACCGAAGATGCGACCGCGCTCCGGGAACTTTGGCCTAATCAACAAAGGGCAAGAGCTTAAAGTGGTGGACCTGAGACCTGAACACCTCTCGGTAGCTTACCCATGAGTGCCTCCAGATCAGCCAAAAGCGTCACCCCGGAAGCATTGGGGACCTGCAACAGCTAGGTGCGTTCGCGAACTTGCTTAATGACAAGCCTGTACAATTCGGCGACCTGCTCCTCCCAGTCGGTGGTTCGGGCTAGGCCGCTGCTGGTTAGTTCTTCGTCGGTTGGTCTTGAGTATGAAGCGTGTATTCCTAACCCCTGTGGGGCTATGGATCGGTCAAAGTGTATCCGCGGGCGAATACCTCCAGGGCGCGTGTCGTCCTTAGCAAGCCAGATCGTAAACGGGCTAAACTTTCGCACCTGAAGGGATAATGTGGGAGACGCATCTCCCCAGAAGTCTAAGTCGAGGAGGCGGATCCGGGTCCCCAAGGTAAACTCATTGCCCGGAAGCTCAACGCCAACGCATTGGGCTACGCGGCGTCGTGGGTAGAGGTCTTCCCAAAGAGGGCTGTACGGCACTGGACGACCGAATGCCAACATCTCAATGCTTCCGAGTTGACCTATAGTAGAATCTGGATTAGGCATAGCTTCAACAGCAAACTGCTCTCGGACGAGAACCCTCGGTTGAGCCCTGCCACCGTAGGTGACCACCGAACGAGTCCGGAACTTCCGCCCAAAGACGTCTTCGTACCAGACGGAGAAAGACGTGACTAACTCTTCGTCCTTTAGGCGTTCCCTGAACTGATTGGCCAAGTTAAAGGGGACCTTTGTCGTTGTTCGGGATCCGGGCGCCAGCATCTCCGATTGCTCAGGAAGTCTGAGAGCACGGAGGGGTCACTGTCCGGCCGCCCGGTCACAAGTCTAACCATACCTGGCCCGACGCCAACGTTCTCGATATCGAAAACGAATGCAGGAGTATGCTCACCAAGGTCTAGCGAAAAGTGCGTCGCGTGCAGCAACGGACGAAGAGTATTGTCCATTTTCGCTACACTGGCTTGGGTGGCCTGAGACGCTTTGCGAGTCTCTCGGGCCTGATAGAAGGTCGCGAAAGCTAAAGCGACCGTCGCCCCGGCGGCAACGAAGGCAGCGACGAGCTCTGCAACGGCCACAGCGGCACCTCCGGGCTCAATACGGGTGGGGAATTGCTCGTCCTTGGCGTGCTATCGACCACAAATTGGACATGTTGCATTGGAACCATTTGGGGCGTCCGGGTGGATAGTGTTGGCGAGCCCGCCGTCCGGACCTCCAAAGTCATGCCACATGCGGCATTCCTTCTCGAACGCAGCCCGTGCAGAGTCAAAATAGGTGAACTTGAAGCGCCTGTACTCTCCGACATGTTTCTTCAGACGGCCGGCCACATCCGAATCCGACCTGCCGACGTACTTGACTATGAACGTTTCCTCGTTGTCCAAATGCCCTAGTGCATAAGCGCCTGCGGATGTTCTCGACACGCGACTACTTACTTCGTCCGCTGTCAATGGGTAACTTGTTCCCAGACCTGTGTTCGGCACGACGTAACCCCCTTTACCTAATTGCCGCGTAGGGAAGCCAGTATCTGGAGCGCCTTGTGTCCCTCCCTTTCGATGATGTCAAGTAGTTCCTCCGGCGTCCGAGTATCCTCCTCACCCTTCGCGTTCGGGTTGACCGCCTTAAGGTCATATCCCTTCTCCCGTAAGTCCTCCACCGGCACAGTCCAACTCCGCTCGCTGTCGCCATGCTCCGGCAGCAGGCGGAAGAAGTCGTCGAACCTGTCGATGGTGAACGGTGTCCGCTTACCGACCTTGATGTCTGACAAGTCGTAGTACCAGACGGCCTTCGTCGTCGCCTGAGGGTCCTTGGGCTTCTCGAGGAAGAGCAGATTTGTCTTCACGCCTGCGCCGGCGGCCGTGAAGACACCACCCGGCAGGCTCACGATGCACCAGAGGTTGAACTCGTCGAGCAACTTCTGCTTTGTCTGGACGAAGGCCCGCTCATTCGTGCGGAACAGCACACCCTCGTCGACGACCATGCCGCATCGTCCGCCGGGCTTGAGGCTGTCCATAACGTGCTGCAGGAACAGGACCTGCGTGGCGCTCGTCTTGTAGGCGAACCGGGTCTGTGCCGCCCCGCTCTCCTTGCCGCCGAACGGGGGGTTCGTGAGCACCACGTCAAATGCGCTCGGCGTACCCTCGAATAGGCCGCCGTAGGTCTCCTGCAGGGTGAGCGTGTTGCCGTGCCAGAGTTTCGGCTCGTCGATACCGTGCAGGACGAGGTTGGCGAGGGCGATCGGGTAGATCAAGTTCTCCTTCTCACGCCCGTAGAAGGTGCCGCGCTTCAAGGCTTCGACTTGATCGGCCGTCGCGTCGTCCCCGAGCACGTCCATCTCGTGCAGGTACGCCTGTGCGAGGAAGCCGCCAGTGCCGCATCCGGGGTCGTAGACCGACTCGCCTGGCTTGGGGTCGATCACCTTGACCATGGCCCGGATGATCTCGCGCGGCGTGAAGAACTGGCCGCCGTCGTTGCCCTTCTCGCCCATCTTGAGCAGGAGGCTCTCGTAGACCTGCGAGATAGGGAACACGTGGGTCGGGTCAATGCTCGCGTTGTTGATCTTGTCCACCATGTCGAGCACGTCGAGCATGTTCTTCTCTGTGTCGATACGGGTGCGATCTACCCCCGACATGATCTCGCTAATGACCTTCTGGCGAGGGGTTGCGTTGGGACGCTCGCGCAGTCCCTTGAGGTACGGAATGAGGTTCTTCTCTACGAAGCCGAGGAACGCCCCCAGAGATGCCTGCTCCAGTTCGACCCGCTTCGGGCCGCCGGGCGCTGCCCAGTCCTGCCAGCGGTACGGTGCTTCGAGCGACGGTGTGAAGGAGGCACCAACGGCTTCGGCTGCCTCGGCCTCGGTCTGCTCGCGCTCGTCGAGAATGCGCAGGAAGAGCAGCCAAGTCAACTCGGGGACGTACTGCATCGCGCCGGCCACGTTGGAGCGGCGGAGCACGTCGCAGATGGACCAGACGTAGCTGTTGAGGCTCTGCTGGGTGAAGTAGCGGGAGCCGTTCCCGTTCGAAGAGCCGTTACTCTTGGCTGACGTACGGGGCATGATCAGAGACCTCCCTGGAGGGCGCTTTGGAGCAATTTCGCCGGAAGACGGTCTACTGCTTGCACTTGTTCGCCGACGTGGACCTGTAGTTGATCGCCGAGATCTATGTGGTGATCCAAAAAACCTACGATTGCCCGTTGATCCGCAAGTGAGGGCACGCAGACCTCGAAACGCTTCAAGGTGTTCATGTAGACGGTCATGTGTATAGCGCCGCTCGCAAGTGCTCGGATCTTCCGCCTGGATGCAATGAACAGCCACATAAGAAAACGCGGATCAAGAGTTGGCCCGCAAACCCAATTAGCGAAGTCTTGGCTAGTGGCCATTGGTCGGCCCATTAGTGTTACGAAGCCCACGGAAGCCGTGCGAGAAAGCACGACCGTGTTCTTCGGTAGAACTCTTGCCGAAGAATTGGCGATGCCTAATTCGTTTGTGGTCTCAAGAGTATGCAATGCAATCTTACCGTCCAGTTTCCTGATGTCTGGTAGAGCGAGCCATGGGATGTCTCCGTTCCACCACTCAGGATGCCTTCGGCTTGGCGTGTGACCACTTTCTAGGCGCGCAACGTCTGTCAGACGTGTCCACCGCCACCCACTTGGGGCTCGAGGGTGGTCAGCACCCACATCGAGCGGCACAATTCCATCAAATGCAGACCGCAGATACCCCTCCGGCAGCGCCCTCGCCGCATCCAACTGCGCCTGCACCGCAGCCCGCGCCTTGTCCACCGCCGCCATCTGCTCCGTGAGCATCGCGGCGATGCGGCGCTGCTCGGGGAGGGGGGGAAGGGGAATGGTGAAAGCGGACAGTGCGGACTTTGATACCTCGGCAAAAGTAGCTCCGCTTCCGAGGGAGCGAAGGACTGGCACAGCCTGCTTTAATGCGTAGTAGAGATACATTGAGTCGACATCCAGGCCAGGAACGAATGACTTACATCCCTGGTTGGTGCATAGCGGGACCTGCGCAACGCCCAAGTGCCCAATCGGAGCCCTGCTTGATAGTACGACCGTTCCAACCGGGATCATTTCGGTGGAGCAACTCGCAAGACCACTTGGAGTGATACGCCGAGCGGATGCGGAGATTTCAAAGCCCTGTAGTTGACCTAGGTCAGTAGGCGTCACCCAGACAATCGAGCCGTCCCAATACTCTGGCTCACTTGATGTTGGAGTCGAACCACCCACCACGCGGCATACGTCCCCCAGCCGCACCCACCGCCACCTCTCCGGCAGCGGCTTCCTTTCTGGAGCAACAGCGAGGCTCATGCCGCGAACAACCTCCGCTTCGTTTCACGCAGTATGTCGGCCGCCTTGCCGAGCATCTGCAGGGCCTTGAGCCCACCTGCGTGCGTGACTTCCGGTGCCTGTAAGACGTACTGGTTCTCGATCCCCTCCGTGCCGGCCTTCGCGAACTGCGACACCAACGCCTCCAGAGTTCGCTGGGCTTCTGGCGGCAGACTGCGAAGCCAGTCGGCGTTTTTGTAGCCGAACGCCTCCGCACGCTCCTCGCGGGTCTTCGGGTTTGCCCCGTAGCCCACCTGCGCGAGCACGTCGTAGAGATCGCAGGTAGTCATGTCCTCCAGCGTTCGCAGGAGTGCCGCGCTCCGCCCGGCGTCCGGCAGCGCCTGGAGCAGCTCACGCCGCAGGTCAGGGGTGATCCAGCGTTGGCGGAAGTCGTCAAGCGACGGCACCTCCTCGACGAGTCGCCTGGCGAGCCGCTCGCGGTACTCCTCCACCGTGATCGGCATGGTCTTACCGTCGACATCGGTGACGATGTAGCGACCTGCGTCGGTGATCCGCACCTCGAAGCCCTCGACCTTGAGAATGGGCTCGGGAGGGGGTTGGGGCCCACCGCCCTTGCCCTTGCTCGCCAGCTTCGAGTAAAACTCCTCGCCGAATAGCCGCGTCGCGTCGGTGTAGTCGTAGACGCGGAACATGAGCTTGTCCGTCGGAACGTGAATACGCGTGCCTCGCCCGATCATCTGGTAGAAGGAGATCGGCGCCTTCACATACTTGAAGAAGACAACATTACGCAGAGGCTCCACATCGACGCCGGTCGAGAGTAGGTCGACTGTGGTGGCGATGAAATAGTCGCGTTCTTTGGTCTTGAACTCGGGTAGCGTGAGGTCCGCGTCACCGGCCGCGGCAGTGCATTTGAAGGCGTAGTGGGTCGTGGGCGTTTCCGCATGATCAGCACACCACTTCACGTAAAGGTTCTGCATCTCATTCGCCACGTCGTCGGCGTGGCTGTCGCGTGCGCAGAAGATGATCGTCTTTTGAAGTGGCCCGCCATTCACCAGAAGCCGGTCGAAGAGGTCCTGGCACATCGCCTTGACGCGATCGGGCATCTGCAGCCGGTCCTCGAAACTTATCGCCACGTAACGGGCACGGGCTTCCTCAAGGCTCACTTCCTTGCCTGTGGTGGCATCGGTGAGACGCTTGCCTTCGAGGTCCGACTTTTCCACGCCGGTCTCCTGCTCTGACTTGGGCTTGCTGTCGAGGAAGATGTCCCGCCGTTCGATCTCGCAGGCTGAGAGGTAACCGTCCTCGATGCCTTGGGCGATGTCGTACTCGTAGACCGGCTCGCCGAAATACTTGATGTTGTCGCGCAGGATCTTCTCGTCGTCCTCGTCCATGTCTGGCCCGTTCTTGGCGCTGCCGATCTGCCGCGGCGTTGCCGTGAGGCCGATCTGCACGGCGTCTGGGTTGCGGTCGAGAATGACGCGCCACTTGCCCCAGGCCGACCTGTGGCACTCGTCAATGACGATGTGGCTAAAGTAGTTCTCCGGGTAGTTCTCCTTGAGGAAGCTCGCGGTGCCCTCTTCGTTGTCGACGTCGAGCGTCTGGTACGTCGCGATGAGGATGCGGGCATTCTTCTGCGGGTTGCCGGCCCCGACCGCAGCGGCGTCCGCACCGAAGTAATTGTGGAAGGTGCCAGACGCCTGATCGCGCAGCTCCGTACGGTCACAGACGAACAGCGCCCGATGCAGGTTCCCCGCGTCGGCAACGCGCCTCAAGAGCAGGGCAGCGATCCGTGTCTTGCCAGAACCCGTTGCCAGTGACAGGAGGGCCCGCTTCTCGCCGCGCGCAATCTTCTCGAGTACGGCGCGAATTGCTGCGTCCTGGTAGTAGCGGCGAACGGACTCGCCGCCGCGATAGCGGGTGAGAAGGGGACGTGCCTCTGGGGCGTCGAGCCGGAATCCCGCAGCGGCCTCATAGCGAGCCCGCAGATCCTCCGGTGTCGGGAAAGCGTCCAGAGGACGGGGGTCGGAGGTTATCTGCGTCGTGCGATCGTACTCAACAAAGAGGTGGCCATTGCTGGCGAACACGAAGGGCACGTTGAGGCGCTTCGACTCCGCGTAGCCCTTCGCTTGGCTAAGGCCATGACCAGACGGCAGGCGTTCGGCCTTCGCCTCGATCAACGCCACAGCGACGGGCTGCGTGTCGGGATTGACGACTACGCGCAGCGTATAGTCGATACGGCCCTTGCCGCGCCGGCGGGCCCGGCCGCCGATCACTTCGATGGCGCCGTCGGTCTCCTCGCGACGTATGTGCGCCTCTGTCCAACCCCGGCGGTGCAGAACGGGGTCGATCAACTTGGATCGTGTGTCGGACTCGTTCAAACTCATTCATTGGCCTCCAGGTGCGCCAAAACCCTGTAGGCAGGTCTTCTGGCGCACGCTGGGATCTCCTGCTAACTCAGTCGACAGAGTTCGCATAATCGACCATTAGGCGAAACACAACCGCCTATCCAGCGGGCGGAGGGCGCATTCCTCCGTGGCGGATCGGCGGGAATCGACTTCGCATAACGGTGCTTTCCTGCGGCCCAGTTACGGGCTGGCAGGAGTTAGTCTCCTCATGGGTGAACGATCCAGTATGGGTTGACCCGGAGGTGCCTGCGGTGGTGTGAGCTGTGCTTGTCCTCGTGTTTGTCATTGCCTTGATCGGGGCGGCAAACGCGACTCGCGACGCCCCATTCGGGACTTCATGAGTTCCCCGGTGTGACGTTCCAGCCCGAACCCCTCCTGGTGAACGCCGCGGAGCGTGCGGCCTGGGACTTCCTCCAGCGCGCTGACCTTGGCCAGGCACACATCTTTGCCTAGGTGCGGATAGAGGACATCGTGTCCGCGCGTGGGCCGAGTGATAGGCAGCGGTTCGCAGCTCGCGGCCACATCAAGTCCCGCCACGTCGACTTCCTGCTCACCGACGCCGAGGTCAGGCCGCTGGTTGCCGTCGAGGTGGACGGCCGGTCGCATCGCTCTGAGAAGGCCGCAGCGGCCGGAACTCAAGGACCGCATCCTCCGCCTCGCAGGCGTACCGCTGCTGCGCCTGCCAGTCGGCATCGAATGGAACATGGTGCTAGCGGCGTGGCAGGAAGAGCGAGCCGAGGCTCAATAGTTCCTCGTGGGTAGGAATAGGAGAGCCGACGGCCATTGTAAGGACGTCAAATGAGGTGTGGAAGTTGCAGGAACGGGAGCCGGTGCCCGTAGCTCCGACAATGCGTGTCTTCTTGAGGAAGACGCTTTCTGACGCCGACGACCCATTACCTGTGCGACTCCAGACTCGCAACGCGACTGCTTATCCGCTAGAGGTCTCTGAGGTAGCCGTGACTGTGGGCCCATATACGTATTATTTGGAAGATCTGCGTTGGGATCTGACCCCTGGCGAGACCCGTAATGTAGACATTGAACTCTTGGTTCCTCCTACGTCGGCGCCGCTGGATCTCAAGATTGCAGCCGTTTCGGGCCAGGTCCGCCCCCTGGTGGAACCAGGGAACCAACTGGCCCGTAGGGTTGCGTGGTCGCTGAATAGGGCACTTTCAGCCAAGCGGTCAGCGGCACCGCCACTGAACGTCTTTCTGTCGCGCAGTCTCTCCGAGGAAGACCGGAACGTCGGCGAGGAAGTAGTTAGAGCATTGCTAAGGTGGCTGCTACATCCTAGCACGGTAGGTGTGCCAGAAAGGGTCTCAGATAACCGAGTCGCAGAGCGGGTGCGAGATCAGATTGCAGCCAGTGACGGAGTCATCATCATAGCGACTCCAAGGTACATAGATACGGCTGGCCGGGTACATACATTCGAGTATGCGCATGCGGAGGCAGCGGTCGCTTTCGCTAAGGAGAAGCCGATCCTTATTGTTCGGCCACAGGGGTGCCGTCTAACATCCTTCCTCAAGGCTTTGGAGGATGGTGGGCACTGTTCAATCGTTGACGTGACGGAAGCAGACTTCGCTGACCCGAGCGATCTCCTGGTCAAATTGCAAATGGGCTTGCATTGGTTTAGGTCCTTGGCCCGCGCCACACGGAAGAAGAACCAATGGCACAAGGCTAGTCGTTGGCTTGCTGGAGGTACGATTCTCGCACTGGGCGCACTTGGAGGCTACTACATAGGCAAAGGTGGAGGCGTCGGGTCTGCCTGAACGCAGAACGGTTGCGGGGCTTCTCGTGGGATAGTTGACACGTTCCAGTAGTGACGGGGTGACGGTTGGAGTCACTTTCATCGGCGGCGCTTTGGACCTATATGGAGCTATCGCTCTGACGAGGGGCTTCTGGGCGACGCTTCAGACCGAGCTCCTAGACCGCCAGAGCTGGCCGACGCCGTGCATTGCGCTCTGCCGTCTTCGACTACATCGAGGCGTAATCGCCGCCGGCGCCACTCCGCGCTCGGCCATCTCAGCCCGGCAGAATTTGAGAGGAGGCGCTGCCCCGAAGAGACCACCGGACAGGAATCGATCGCTTCGTGACCAAGATCCTTACCTGTCCACGAAACCGGGGCAACTCCAGGTGATGAGCAGGCGGGGGCTTTGCATGAACTGGGCCAGGACATTTACGTGGAGCTTTCCGGACGCTGTCAACATCAGAATGAAAGTCCCCAGGTTCAACAGAGTGAAAATCCCCAGGTGAACAGGCTCCGGGGTTCCGGGGCTCGGGGCTGAGGCTTGGGGTTCCTGGGCCGCCCCCCGGGGGTG
>Ga0080006_1197852_pt1 | contig 30481 bp, 26 predicted proteins | sample RS3BMetagenome_FD_69209 | JGI IMG/M metagenome (GOLD analysis project Ga0080006, IMG submission 69209) | Ferric oxide microbial mat and aquatic microbial communities from Rainbow Spring, Yellowstone National Park, USA - RS3B (SPADES... ...
GCCGAGCGATAAGTCATAAATGCCGGCCGATACGCAACAAGCCATCCCGGCAAGCATCGACCGCGCCGCAGGACGGCAACAATGCGCGACAATGCCGGAGGTCAAAGGGTGAATTGTTCGCACGCATCATTCATGCCCGCGGCAGGTATTTTTGTCTTGGCTCTCATTACGCCGCCCTCGCGCCTGTGCAGCAGGCTCATCCTCATCGGCCTCGTCGGCATGCGCAGCATATGACACTCATTCAGCACACGGTGATGCGCTGCAATCGGCCGGCGCAAGATGATGATCGCCCCGCCACGGCACCGCAGGCCGCAGGAGTGCGCGGCGAGAAAATTCCACAACCGAACCTTGTAGGTATTTCATCGCGTGCCTCCTCTTTCGGCAACCGGTTGCATTGTGGTTGGAACTTCAACAAACCATCGTACGAAACGTTCAGCACCCTGCACGCAATGTGCGTGCCAAACACAAATGTCAAGAGACGAAGCTCTGCTGCAAGAAAAAGATTGTGCAAAAACGGAAATGCGGAAATTGCCCGGTAAAACCGTTTGCCTTTCCGCAAGCGCCTCGGGCGCCTATGCATCTGTTTGCCCATGCCCGTTCCTGAGGCGTCGTTGTGCGCAATCCATCCGCCGGAAATTTATTAAGAATGCAAAAGTCCCTCGAAGATGGCCGCCTTCAGCACGGCAAAATCTCGGTCCCCCTCTATTGCCGTCATTTGGTTGCAGCGCCTGCAACCACCATCTCAGCTCGCCCGATTGCGTCACGCTGATTGCACAAAAGTCGCGCTGATGGCGAAAAAATATGCTGCAAAATGCACATCCGAAGGCATGCTCTCCGGCCAACAAAGCGCATCGCGCAAAATGTCATTGCGACAGATGTCTCTCAACCGCAACGCATTGCCGCTTCCGCGGCAAGAAGAATTCTGCAACAATGCCGCCGCATGCAAACGCACAGAGACATTCGTCAATAGGAAGGAGGCGAAACGATGACACTGTCTGCAGTGAAAATGCCAACCTTGGAACAGGTGCGCGAGATGGCTGCCGAACTCGGCATGACCTTCAGCGATGCCGATCTCGCCATGCATCACGCCGCGCTCGCCGGCGGCATTGCAGCTTATAACCTTCTCGATCAAATGCCCGACGAATTGCCGGAAGTGAAATACCCGCGCACGCCCGGGCGACGGCCGATGCCGGAAGAAAACCCCTATAACGCCTGGTACGTGAAAGTCGAGGTGAAGGGCGCGGCTTCCGGCAAACTCGCCGGCAAGAAGATCGCACTTAAAGACAATATCTGCCTCGCTGGCGTGCCGATGATGAACGGCGCCTCCACCTTGGAGGGTTACGTGCCGGAAATCGACGCCACCGTGGTCACGCGCATTCTCGATGCCGGCGGCACCATCGTGGGCAAGACCGTCTGCGAGTATTTCTGCTTTTCCGGCGGTAGCCACACTTCAACCCCGGCGCCGGTGCACAACCCGCGCCGCCACGGCTATTCCGCCGGCGGCTCCTCCTCGGGCAGTGCCGCCGTGGTGGCTGCGGGCGAAGTGCCGATGGCGCTGGGCGGCGATCAGGGCGGCTCGATTCGCATGCCGTCTTCCTATTGCGGCATTTACGGCATGAAGCCCACGCACGGTCTGGTGCCCTATACCGGCATCATGCCCATCGAGCTCACCCTCGATCACACCGGCCCGATGACCGCAACGGTGGAAGACAATGCGCTCCTGTTAGAAGTGCTCGCCGGCCCGGATGGGCTGGATCCGCGCCAATACGGCGCCGCCGCGCAGGATTACCGGGCCAAGCTCGGTAAAGGCGTGCAGGGGCTGCGCATCGGCGTGGTCGAGGAAGGTTTCGGCCATCCGCAATCGCAGCCGAAAGTTGATCAATTGGTGCGCAATGCCGCCGAGCGTTTCAAAGCCTTGGGCGCCGTCGTCGAGAACGTGTCCATTCCGCTGCACCGCGCCGGGCCCGCGATTTGGCTGCCGATCGCGGCGGAAGGCGCCATGGTGCAAATGATGCAAGGCAACGGCTTCGGTTTCAACTGGCAGGGGCTCTATCTCACCTCGCTCATGGACAAGCATGCAGGCTGGCGTGAGCGCGCCGATGAGCTCTCCGACACGCTCAAGAACACCATGCTGTTGGGCCATTACGGGGTCACCCGCTATCGCGGCCATTATTACGCGAAGGCGCAGAATTTGGTGCGGCGGCTGCGGGCGGCGTATGATGCGGCACTGGCGCGGTTCGATCTCTTGCTGATGCCCACATTGCCTATGGTCGCCACCAAACTCCCCGACGAGAATGCCCCAGTCAGCGAAATTCTCGCGCGCGGCTTCGAGATGTTGCCGAACACCTCACCGTTCGACGCAACGCACCATCCGGCGATGAGCATCCCTTGCGGGCTCGCCGACGGGCTCCCCGTTGGGGCGATGTTGATCGGCAAGTTCTATGACGAGGCAACCATCTACCAAGCCGCCGCCGCCTTCGAGCGCGGGGTGAACTGGCAGCAACAAACCGCCTAAGCCGCGGTTCGGCCGGAGGAAGCGGGCCTGCTTCTTCCGGCCGGGCGCCCGACGCCAAGGCGTGGTTATGATAGCCTCCGCACCTCCACGGTCAGGTGGGAGAGCCCGGGAATATGGGCGAGTTTGGCATGATAATCCGCCGCCTCCCGCTCGCTTTTCGTGCCGACCATGACAATTGCCCCCAAATGCCCAGGCCCTAGGCGCCAAAGATGAAAATCGGCGATTTCATCGCCCTCGGCCTCGATGGCCGTGCGCAATGCGCGCGCCAGCTGCGGATCCGGGGTCATATCGAGCAAGACCGCCCCGGTATCGCGCATCAAGCTGAGCGCCCATTGCGCAATGACGCTCGCGCCCAAAAAGCCCACAACCGGGTCCAAAAAAGACCAACCGAACGCACGCGCCAGCACAAGCGCCACGAACACGAAAAAGGAAACCGCGGCATCGGCCGAGACATGAAGAATGGCCGAGCGCAGGGCATGGTCGCGCTGCACGCGATGCAAGGCGGCATCGTTTTGCCCCGCCTGTGCGTGGCGATGGTCATCACCACCTTCGTGCCCATGCCCATGCCCATGCCCATGCCTGTGCCGATGCCCGCCGCCCAAAAGCCAAACGCTGCCGAGATTGACGAAAACGCCGAGCGCGGCCAGTGTCATCGCCTCGGGATAGGCAATCGGTACAGGGTGAAACAGGCGGGCGATCGCCTCTCCGGCAATGATGACAGCAATCCCAGCCAACACCAACGCGCTGGTATATCCGGCGAGATCCCCAAGCTTGCCGGTGCCGAAACTAAACCGTGCATCCCCCGCCCAGCGGCGCGCCAGCGTATAGGCGAGCGCCGAGAGGAGCAGCGCGCCCACATGGGTGGCCATGTGCAGACCATCGGCCAACACCGCAAGCGAACCCCAGAGCCAGCCGCCGATGATTTCGGCCAGCATCATGGCCGTGGTGAGCGCGATCACCGCCCAAGTGCGCCGCTCGTTTTCCGTATGCTCGGCGCCGAGAAACACATGGCTCGGCCCGTGCAGCGAAGGCTTTGGCGGATGCGGGGATTGCTGCATATGCGTTCGCCTTGCCGCAACGCTCACCGCATATAGGCGCGCACCACGTCGAGAAGCTGCGCAACCGCCGGGGCGTTCAGCGCTTCGGGAAACCGCGTCTGATCCACAAGATGCGTGCGCACATGCTCTTCCACCACCTCCGCCATCAGGCTGGCCAGGGCGCCGCGCGCGGCGGCAAGCAATTGCATCACCTGCTCGCAAGCGGTCTCGTTCTCCAGCGCCCGCTCCAGCGCGGCAAGCTGGCCCTGGATGCGCCGCACTCTTGCCAGAAGCTTTTGCTTTTCGCGAATCGTATGGGTCATGATTCGTCGTTTCATATACTATACCCCGATACCCTACGCAAGCCGCACCCGGCCTGCCGTGTGCATCGAAATAAATCAAATTTATAAAAAATAATCCTCTTTTGACCTTTGTCCCAAACAAAAGACGGGCCGCCTCAATGTCCAAACTCCTCGGCTACAGCTTGAAGCAAAGCTCGTTCCGCCACATTTTTGCGCTAACCATGCAACGCCTTTCTCGCTTACTAATTCCTCTTGTTGTCCTCTGATTCTCCGTGAGGCAGACGCGTTGCCCTTGAAAGCGAGAAAAAATGGCGAGTGTGAAAGAGGTTTATCGCGCCATGTCATTGATTGTCATCCTGGACGACCAGGCCACCAACCGCACGATCTTTGCGCAGCTGGCGGCTTCGCTCAAGCCGGGGCTCGATGTCCAGACATTCGGCGCACCCGATGAGGCGCTGGCTTTTCTTGCCGATCGAAATCCCGCGCTTGTCATCACCGACTACAAAATGCCGGTGATGGACGGGGCGGAGTTTACCCGCCGTTTGCGCGCGATTCCGAACGGGGCGGATGTGCCGGTGATTGTGATCACCGCTTATGAGGACCGGAGTTTCCGCCTGCGGGCGCTGGAGGCCGGCGCGACGGATTTTTTGCTCTACCCCGTCGACCATCAGGAATTTTTGGTGCGTGCCCGCAACCTCCTCACGCTCGGCCGCCAGCAGCAAATCATCAAACGTCGCACGGAGCTTCTGGAGCGCGAGTTGGAGGAAAGTGAGCGCACGCGGCAGGTGGAAATCCGCTCTTCGCGCGAGCGTTTGGCACAGGTGATCGACACCATGCCGGCCATGATCAGCGCCGTGGATACCGAAGGACGGTTGGAATTTATCAACGCTTATCAAGCCGCATTTCTGGGGCTTGATGCCAGAGAGTGCATCGGGCAAGATGCCACGTGTATGTTTGGCTCGCAGCATCGCGAGCGCATGGTTTCGCTCGACCGGATGGTGATCGAATCCGGGCGCGCGCTGCCAAGCTACGAAGAAGAAATTGTCGATCGGAAGGGCAATACCCACGTCTTTCTGACCACCAAATCCCCGCTGTTTGACAAGGACCATCGCGTGGTTGGCGTGCTCACCACTGCGCTCGACATTACCGAACGCAAACAGGCGGAAAGTCGGCTGCGTTACCTCGCCCATCACGATCCGCTGACGGATTTGCCCAATCGCGTGCTGCTCGGCAAGCGTATGGAACGCAAACTCGCACGCAGACGCTATGGCGACCATCAATTCGCCCTGCATTTCCTGGATCTCGACCGCTTTAAAGGCGTCAACGACGTGCTTGGCCATCACTCGGGCGATCAATTGCTGCAAGCGGTCGCCAAACGGCTGCGGGAAACGGTGCGCGAGACCGATCTGGTCGCCCGCCTCGGCGGCGATGAGTTTGCCATCCTGCAAAGCCCGATCAGCACCGCCGAGGAAGCAGCGGCACTGGCGCAAAAGGTGCTGGATGCTCTCTCCGAACCTTTTGTATTTCATGGCCATCAGATCGAGCTCAGCGCCTGCATCGGCATCACGCTCTATCCGTCGGACGGCCAAGATGTCGAGGAACTTTTGCGCAATGCCGATTTGGCCATGTATCGCGCCAAGGACGAAGGCAGCGGCACCTATCAATTTTTCGTCGACGATATGAACCGGCGGGCGTTTGAAACGGCCCGCCTGGAATCGGATCTTCGCAGCTCGTTTGCCAACAAGCATTTCCGGCTCCATTATCAACCGCTGCTTTGCCTGCGCAGCGGCAAAATCGCCGGCGCCGAGGCCTTGCTGCGTTGGAACCGCCCCGGAATCGGAGAGGTGGCGCCGAGCCAGTTTCTCCCTCTCGCAGAAGAGATCGGGCTGATTGCCTCGCTCAGCAGCTGGGTTTTGCAGGAAGTCTGCGCCACGGCGGCGCGCTGGCAAAGCGCTGGCCTGCGGGCGGTACGCTGCGCCGTCAATCTCTCTCCGTTAACGTTCCGCCGTCAGGATGTTTATGCGATGGTGGTCAGCGCGCTGGAACAGTCGGGGCTTGATCCGGCCTGGCTGGAGCTTGAGCTTACGGAAAACATTCTTTTGGAGAACAACGACGACGTCAAAGCCACCTTACATGCTTTGCAGGCCTTGGGGGTCGGGCTTGCGCTCGACGATTTCGGCACCGGCTATTCCTCGCTATCCTATGTTAAGAATTTTCCGGTAGATCGGATCAAAATCGATCAATCCTTCATTCGTGATCTCAAAACGGATCCCAGCAATACCACCATCGTGCGTGCCATCATTAATCTCAGCCACGGGCTTAATCTTGAAGTCGTGGCGGAAGGCGTTGAAACAATGGAACAATGCACGCAACTGGCCGCCGACGGGTGCGACCTTATCCAGGGTTACTATGTCAGCCCGCCGCTGCCGGCCGAGGAGTTCGGCCGCTTGTTAGAGCTGGATACCACAGCCCCCCTTGCCGGAATTGTGCGGGCATGATGTCTCGCATACAAAGAAAATGGCGGCTCACTCTCTTCATCGGCTTCACCCCGGCATGGTGCTATCATGCATATGATGCCTAAACATAAAAAGGAGCCGACAGGCCCTGCCAAGCACCGCGTGAGCGCTTTCGGAAGAGGGCTCCGGGAGAAACTTTTTGCCATCTTGCGGGCCGTGCCACAGGAAGAGATTGATCGGGAGTGGGAGATCATCCGCAACCGGTTGGTCATTAGCATTCTTATTTTGGCGTATCTGCCGCTGGCCGATATCAGCCTTGCTTCCACCGCCGGCTTGGTCGCCTATCTCTTTGCCATTGCGGGATTTCTCGTCTTCCTCCACCGCAAAACGCACCCCGAATTTTCCGTCCGGCGCCGGCTCTTCGCCATGGGGCTCGATATCTCCGCGCTTTCGGCGGAGCTCCACCTCGGCGGGCCGCAGCTCAGCGTGCTTTATCCTCTCTATCTCTGGATCATTTTCGGAAATGGGTTCCGCTACGGCAATGCCTCGCTGTTCACCGCAACGGTCTTGAGCTTCGCGGGGTTTGCCTGGGTGGTTGCCACCACCCCGCTCTGGCAGACGCATCTTGCGCTCTCGCTCGGCCTGCTTTCCGGGCAGGTAATCCTGCCGGTGTATGCCGCCGTCCTCATTCACAAACTCGCGGAAGCAAAGCGCGAGGCGGAACGCGCCAACCGCGCCAAAAGCCTCTTTCTGGCCAGTGTCAGCCACGAGTTGCGCACGCCCCTGAACGCCATTATCGGCATGGGCCACTTGCTCTCGGAAACCAGGCTGGATCGCGAACAGCGGGAGATGACGCAAACCTTGCATTCGGCCGCCCAATCGCTGCTCGGCCTGATCGATAACATTCTGGATTTCTCGCGCCTCGAAGCAGGGCGGATGCCGGTTTATCTCTCCGCCTTCGATCTCATGGAATTCTTGCGCGAATTGCGCGGCATTGTCAGCGCTCAGGTCCGCAAGAAGGGATTGACTCTCGGGCTTTACGTCACCTCGCGCACCCCCCTCGGCGTGCTGGCCGACCAAGCGCATTTGCGCGAGATTTTGCTTAACCTCTTGGATAACGCAACCAAATTTACCGAAGCCGGAGGCATTGCACTCGCGGTGGACGCATTCCCCATCGCGCCGGGCCGGGTGCACCTTCGCTTTGAGGTCAGCGATACCGGCATTGGCATTGCGCCGGAAGCGCATGAGCGGATTTTTGAAAGTTTCAGCCAGGCGAACAGCTCCATTGTCAACCGCTTTGGCGGCACCGGGCTCGGACTTGCCATTTGCCGTCATCTCGCGCGGTTGATGGGCGGCGACATTGGAGTAAAGAGCGAACTGGGCAAAGGCAGCACCTTTTGGCTCACCGTGCCGGTGGATGTGCAAGCGGAAACAGCCCGACCGGCATCGCTTGCTGGTTGTCGCCTGATCGCATTTGCAAGCCCGCCAAGGCTGGCCGCGCTGACCGCGGCGCTGGCATCGGAACCGGGACTTTGCCTCGAGGTCGCCGAAACGCTCGAGCATGCCCTGGCGCAGGCCAAAGAGCGGGTGATGACCTCGCTCCGAACCATGCTTTTGCTCGAGCCCGACCTCGCCGGCGGGGTGGAGGGACTGGCAGCAAAGCTTCGGAACGAGGGCCTCGGAGACCTTCCCGTGGTGCGCCTCGCTGAGGCAGAGGATGGTCTGCCCCCTCTCGCCGAGCAGCTTTGCTTTGTAACCTCGCTTGTACCCCCGTATGAGATTCCGGCACTGCTGCATGCGCTGCGATTGGTTTGCGCCAATACGGTTGCCGCTGAACCCGCGCCCCTCTCCGTGGTGCCGCGGCGCCCGCTCTCGGTGCTGCTTGCTGATGACAACCAAGTCAACCAGAAAGTCGTGGCGAAAATTCTCGAACGTGCCGGCCACCGCGTCATCCTTGCCGATAACGGCGAAGCCGCGCTCGATGCCTTGGAGCGTGGCCGCTTCGATGTCGCGCTGATGGATTTGAACATGCCCGGCATGACGGGCATCGAAGCCGCCGAACTCTACCGCTTTATTGCGATTGATCGGCCGAGGATGCCGATCGTGGCGCTCACTGCGGATGCGACGCCGGAAACGGCCAAGCGCTGCAAAGAAGCGGGCATGGAGGCCTGCCTGGTGAAGCCGATCGAACCCGACCAGCTGCTTGCGGTTCTTGAAAATGTCACAGCCGACTCTGCCGGGCGCCCGCCGCTTGCGGTCGAGCCCGCCGCCTCGGTGACCCTGATTACCAGCCATCCCCGCTTCAAACCCGCCTCGAGCGAGCCCGTGGACCGGCGCGTTTTGGCAGAGTTGGAAAGCTTGGGCGGGCCGGACTTCCTGGCCGACCTCATCGAGCAGTATTTGGGCGATGCCGAAGGCATTTTGCACGGCCTTACCGAGGCCGTGGCGGAAGGCGATGTCCAGCGCTTCCGTGCCGAGGCACACGCGCTGAAGAGCTGTTCCTCGAATATCGGTGCCAAGGGAATCTTTGAACTTTGCCGGCCTTGGCAGATGATCCGCGCCGACGAACTGGCACGGGAGGGCGCCGAACATCTCCGCCGGCTGCAAGCGGAATTCGAAAACGTTCGCACCGCCCTGCTGGCGCACAAAGAGGCGCTGATCCGCCGGCCGGAAGTGCGCCGGCAATAAGCAAACCCCGGCCCTTGCCTCCCCCGCCTTCGGGTTCGCCTGGCGGTTCGCTGATGAGACTGAAAAGCTTTCCCCTAACGGCTTCTGCTTGAAACCCTTCGGGAAAAATCACGGCTTGGTCTGCACGGATTCCAGAAAGCTGTAAATCGTCCAAAGGGTTTTGTCATCCAAAACTCCGCTCCAGTTCGGCATGCCTTTTTCGGCACGGCCGTGGGTGACGGTGTACCAGAACACATCACGCATGTGCTCGCCGTAACGCAGCCGCAGCCGGCGCAGATCGCGCGGCGGATCGGGGCTTGCCGCATTCGGAGAATGACAATGCGAGCAGTTCTGATTGAACAGGCTGCGCCCTTCGGCAACCCGCTCCGGATCGGGCGTTGCGGTCGCGAGCCCTGCAGGACCCTCGCCCTGCGCCGCGGCGTGGCTGACGAAACACGGCAAACCGCTTCCGCTGCACACCACGACGCCGAGGGCGAGGGAGAGAAGAGTCCGCCTCATGCGCCCGGTAGCGTGAAGACGACCAACATGCCACCCTCGGGGCTCGCCGCAAAGACGCGCTCACCGATATCAGCAAGGAAGGAAGGCGGAGTTTTCAGCCGGCCGGCCACCACCGCAACATATTGCTTGCCGTCGAGTTCATAGGTCATGGCGCCTTGGCTGATCCCGGTGCCGACGTTGAACTTCCAAAGCTCATCGCCGGTTTTGGCATCCACCGCTTTGAACCAACCCTGAATATTGCCGTAGAAGACCAGGCCCCCGGCCGTGGCAAGGGTGCCGCCCATGAACGGCAGCTCTTCCTTAATTCCCCAAACTTTCTTCTGCTGCACCGGATCCCAGGCGACCAACTCGCTCATATGTCCGCCGGGGCCAGGTTTGGCCAAATTCCATTCCGAGGCCAGATACATAATCCCTGCCTTGTACACTTGCTTGCGGCCGATCAGGTCCATGCAGAGATTGAAGCTTGGAATGTACACCAGCCCGGTTTGGGGACTATAGGACATCGGCTCCCAGTTCTTGCCGCCGAACAGGTTGGGGCAAATATCCTTGGCCCACACATCCAGCCGCGGGCGCTTTTCCGGGTTTTCGATGGGGCGGCCGGTTTCGGGATCGATGCCCTTGGCCCAATTGACGTAAACAAAGGGAGCAGCGGAAATCAGCGTGCCGTTGCGGCGGTTCAAGACATAGAAAAAGCCGTTGCGGTCGGCTTTCAGCAACGCCGGCGTTTTCTGGCCATGGAGATCAAGGTCGGCCAGGATGTTTTCGTTCACCCCGTCGTAATCCCAGGCATCATAAGGCGTGGTCTGGAAATGCCAGACGATCCGGCCGGTATCGGCATCTAGCGCAAGCGTGCTCGCCGTATAGAGATTGGTTTCACGGCCGTATTCGCTTTTGTCCGGCCCGCGTTCGGAAGCTCCCCAGGGGCTCGGGTTGCTGGAGCCGTAGTAAACAAGGTTCAGTTGCGGATCATAGGAGCCGACATACCAAGCAGCGCCGCCGCCATGCTTGTACGAATCCCCCTTCCAGGTATCGGCACCCGGATCGTTCGGCGCGCCGGGGATGGTATAGGTTTGCCAGACCAGTTGCCCGGTCTCCTGATTGTAAGCGGAAATCGCCCCGCGCACGCCGTATTCGCCCCCGGCGTATCCGGTGATCACGAGATTTTTCACCACCGTGGGCGGCGAGGTTATGGCAATGCCGCTCTTATAGTCGGAAACCGCGGTCTTCCAGAGCTCCTTGCCCGTCTTGGCATCCAACGCCACCAGATGCGCATCCAGCCGTGCGACGAGGACTTTGCCGTTGGCGTAAGCAACGCCGCGGTTATCGAGCCCGCAGCAGGTGGTGGCGGCGACATCCGCCGGAACCTCCGGCGCATAGCGCCAGCGCACGGCCCCGGTCTTGGCGTCAACGGCGAAGACATAGCGCGGGCCGGAGGATGTGGTGACATAAAGCGTGTCGCCCACCAAAATAGGCGTGGATTCCTGCGCCTCGAGCGAGCCGAGGCTCAACATCCATGCCACCTTCAGGTTTTTCACATTGGTGGTATCGATCTGGTGCAAAGCGCTGAAGCGCGTATTGGCAAGATCCGCGCCGTAGGCTCCCCACCCGCCGCTGCTTTGGGCGGCTGCGCTTCCTGCTCCGGCGGCAAGCGCAACGGCGAACGCGCCGGCAAAAACGGCGCCAAGCGTTTTTTCGGACGGCATATGGTTTCCTCCCAAACTGTTGGCCGATTTCCGATTCGGCGCGCTATGTTAACACGGCCGCATGGTCAGAAAAGCCTCCCGCTCAGCGCGCATCCGATACGCTTGGAAAAAAACACTCCGCACGATATCGTGACACGGAAAGGTTTTTTCATCGGCAGTGCTGGTTTTGTTTCGTATCAACCTTTCCGATCTTGATCGAAATAAGTGGAATTTCCCAATGTTCGCGGTGATTTTCGAAGTCCAACCGAAGAAAGAACGGTTTGAGGAATATCTTGAGATCGCCAAGGCTTTGAGGCCAAAGCTTGAGAAAATTGAAGGTTTCATCGCCAACGATCGCTTTGCCAGCAAACGCAGCGAAGGCCGCCTGTTGTCGCTTTCCATCTGGCGCGATGAAAAGGCCATCGTTCGCTGGCGCACCGTGGGCGCGCACCACGCAGCCCAAGCCAAAGGCCGCTTTGAAATCTTTGCGGACTACCATTTGCGCGTCGGCGAAATCATCAGCGATACGCAACTGCCCGAAGGGGAAACTCTCGCCCCGTATCGGCGTGATATCACCGAGATCGGGCAAGCCAAGGCCGCAAGCGTCAGCGAGCTTTTGAACCCGGCGGACGAAGCCTTCCCCACACATTTCGGTTTGCCCGAGCGCGAAGCGGCGGGATTGCTCGATTGCGAGATTTTCGAAAGCATTTATCGTCCCGGCAAATTTCTCGCTCTCGCGTCCTGGGGGAACGAGAACGCCGCCGAGCAATGGCTGGCGACATCAAGCCCCTCCGGCCCCGCCGCTTCGGTGCGCCATCGTATCGTCCGCATCCTTCGCGATTACGGGCTTTTTGATCGCCGCGAAGCACCGCAATATTTTCCGCCGGTGCAAAAAAGTTAGTCAGGCGGCGTTATTCATCCAACGGCAGCTCGCCTTGGCGCAAGATGGAACCGTCTTCGCGGGCGCCGACAAAACCGTCGGCGAAACGAATCCGAAGCCGCGCCCGCGGCGGAACCTCCGCCGCACGGGTGAAGACCTTTCCGCCCGTTCCGTACACCACCGCATAGCCGCGTTCCAGCACCGCGAGCGGAGAAACCGCCGCAAGCCGTCCGGCCACCCCCTCCAGCCGCGCGCGCGTCAGGCGCAGCTTTGCCTGGATCGGGCCCGCGGAAAGCCGTGCGAAAACCGGCGCGGCGGCGTTTTTGTGGCATGCCAAGGCATGCCGCATCGCCCCGCGCAACCGCTCCGTCGCAAGCGTCAGCGCTGCCCGATAGGGTGCCGGCAAATGCCTGGGGTCGGGCAGTTTGGCGGCGATATTCTGAAACGCCGCCCGCCGCGCCGCCAGAAGATTCGGCAAGGCTAGCCCCAGCCGCGCCGCGCGGTCATCCAGCCGCTGACGCGCCTGGCCCACAAGCCCCGGCAAATCGGGCAATCTGCTCGCCGCTTGCAAAAGCCGCATCCGCACGTCTTTCAGCCTATGGTTCAACGCCCCGGAAAGCCGCGCCTGCAGGTTCTGCACATTGGCCAAAAGCTCGGTGCGCATCGGCACGGCAAGTTCCGCCGCCGCGGTCGGGGTGGGCGCCCTCCGATCAGCCGCGTAATCAATCAAAGTCGTGTCGGTCTCATGCCCCACCGCCGAGATCAGCGGCACCGGGCAGGCGGCCGCGGCGCGCACCACGGCTTCATCGTTGAAGGCCATCAAATCTTCCAGGCTGCCCCCGCCGCGCGCGACAATCAACACGTCGGGGCGCGGAATCGGCCCGTCCGCGGGCAGCGCGCCGAAGCCGCGGATCGCCGCCGCAATGCGTTCGGCCGCGCCCTCGCCTTGCACGGGCACGGGCCAGAGCAAAATGGGCCTTGGAAAACGGCGCGCCACCGTGGTGCGAATATCGTGCAGCACCGCCCCCTCCTCCGAGGTGATCACGCCCAAAACCGAAGGAAGCAGCGGCAGCCTGCGTTTGCGCTCGGCCGCAAAGAGCCCCTCCGCGGCAAGCTTTTGCCTGAGCGCCTCAATGCGCGCGAGCAACGCCCCGATGCCGGCGTATTCCAAGCGCTCGACAATCAATTGATAGGTGGAACGGTCGCTGTAGGTGGAAATGCGCCCCGTGGCGATCACTTCCACCCCGTCCTCCGGCTGCAGGCCGAGCCGCGCCACCGCCGAGCGCCAAGCCACAGCGGCAAGCTTCGCGCGCTCGTCCTTGAGGGCAAAGTAGATATGCCCGGAGCTGTGCCGGCGCAACTCGGTAATCTCGCCGCGCACACGCACGCGGGAAAACGCGCCCTCCAGCGTGTGCTTCACCGCGCCGGAAATTTCGGAGACAGTATACTCCGGAATATTGGAAGCAAGCAGCGCATCGCTCATGCGCGCTTCCTATGCTATGCATCGGACCCAAAGAGCAAGGAGATTTCATGCGTGTCCTGGTAGTCGGTTCCGGCGGGCGCGAACACGCGCTCTGCTGGGCGCTTTCGGCAAGCCCCTTGATCCGGGAACTTTGGTGCGCGCCGGGCAACCCCGGCACCGCCGAGGTGGCGACGAATGTGGCCATCGAGGCGCTGGCCATCCCCGAGCTCGTGGCGTTTGCGCGCGAGCATGCCATCGATCTGGTGGTGCCCGGGCCGGAAGCGCCGTTGGTGGCCGGGCTTGTGGATGCGCTCGCCGAGGCCGGCATTCGCTGTTGCGGGCCAAGCGCTGCGGCGGCTCGGTTGGAAGGCAGCAAAAGCTTCGCCCGCGAAGTCGCCGCCGCCGCGGGCATTCCCATCCCGCGCTGGGAGTGCTTCACCAACGCCGCCGATGCGCGCGCGTTCCTTCACCGGCGCGGCGCCCCCATTGTGGTGAAGGCCGACGGGCTGGCCGCGGGCAAAGGCGTGGTTGTGGCCGAAACCGAAGCGGAGGCCGAAGCCGCGATCAACGCCTTTATGGAGGAAGGAAGCCTCGGCGAGGCCGGCCGCACCGTGCTTTTGGAGGAACGCCTGGAGGGAGAGGAAATCTCGCTGTTTGCCCTTTGCGACGGCGAGCATGCGGTGTTGTTGGGCGCCGCGCAGGATCACAAACGCGCCGGCGAGGGCGATACCGGCCCGAACACCGGGGGAATGGGCGCCTATTCGCCCCCTGCCCGCTTCTCCCCCGCGCTGGCGGATCTCGCCATGGGAAGCATCGTCCGTCCGGCTCTTGCGGAAATGGTGCGGCGCGGCGCGCCGTTTCGCGGTGTGCTCTTTGCCGGCCTGATCCTGACCGAAGAGGGGCCGAAGCTTCTCGAGTTCAACGTCCGCTTCGGCGACCCGGAATGCCAGGCGCTGATGCTCCGGCTCCATTCCGATTTGCTGCCCGGCCTGCTGGCCGCGTGCGACCAAGAGCTCGGCGCATTCGACCTGCGCCTTCGCAACACCGCCTCCATCGCCGTGGTGATGGCCGCGCGCGGCTATCCCGGCGCACCGGTCCGCGGCGGCGTCATCGAAGGCCTGGCCGAGGCGGCCAAGGTGCCCGGAGTGCAAATTTTCCACGCCGGTACGGCTTGGCGCGAAGGCAAGCTGATTGCCAATGGCGGGCGGGTGCTGAATGTCTGCGCCGAGGCGCCCAACCTGCATGCGGCGCGCGAGGCCGCGTATCGGGCCCTTCGCATGATTCGTTGGGAGGACGGGTTCTACCGCGCCGATATCGGCTGGCGCGCGCTTGCGGCGGAGGCGTGATGCTGGAACTCGAAGGCCTCTCCTGCCGGTTCGGCGCAACCGTGGCGGTTGCGGACGTCTCGCTCCAGGTGCCGGATGGGCAGATGCTCGGCATTATCGGCCGCTCGGGGGCCGGCAAAACCACGCTCTTGCGGATGATCAACCGGCTGCAGGAGCCGAGCGCCGGGGTCATCCGCTTTCACGGGCAAGACATCACCCGCCTGCGCGGCAAAGCGTTGCGCCGTTGGCGCGCGCAATGCGCCATGATCTTTCAGCACTTTAACTTGATCCCACGCCTCGATGTGTTGACCAACGTGCTGATGGGCCGCCTCTTTTATCGCAGCAAAATGGCAAGTCTCCTGGGTCTTTTTACGGCGTCCGAGCGGGCGCTTGCGCTGGAGCTTTTAGAGCGCCACGGCTTGCTGGAAACGGCGCTGAATCGCGCCGGCACGCTTTCCGGCGGGCAGCAGCAACGCGTGGCCATTTGCCGCGCATTGATGCAAGAGCCGCGGCTGATTTTGGCCGATGAGCCGGTGGCAAGCCTGGATCCGCGAAACGCGCAATTGGTAATGGACGCCCTTCGCCGAATCAGCCGCGAAGACGGCATCTCCGTCTTGGTCAATCTGCACGATTTGCACATGGCGCGAAGCTATTGCGACCGGATTGTCGCGCTTTCCGCCGGACGCGTGGTGTTCGACGGCGCGCCCGATGCGCTCACCGAATCGCGCGCCCGCGAAATCTACGGCGCGCTGGATGAAGAAAACCCAGCCCTCGAAACCTCCCACCCTTTCGCCGTGGTTTGATAGATCGGAAACGAAACCATCATGCCGGATCGCCGCAGCCTTCTCATCGCTCCGCTTTTGTTGCCGCTTGTGCTCCACCCCCGCGCTGCGCGGGCGGCCGAAAACGCCCCGATGCCCGCCCCCGGCCGGCGCGCCTGGGCCAACGACGTTCCCGTCATCCGCATTGGGCTGCTCGGTGGTGAAAATGAAGCAGACCGTCTGGTACGTTATGACGGCTATCGCCGTCTGTTGGAGCAGACCTTTTCCGTTCCCACAAAAGTCTTGATGGCGGCCGACTACGCCGGCGTGATTCAAGCCTTCGCCGCCAAGCAAGTCGAACTCGCTTATATGAGCCCCGCCGCCTATGCCGCCGCTTGGCTTGCCAGCAATGGCGATATCGAGCCTTTGGTCACCGCCGAGGAAGCGGATGGTTCCACCAGTTATGTCTCGGTGATGTATGTGCGGGCGGACTCGCCCATCCACAATCTTGCGGACATGCGCGGGCATTCGCTGGCCTGGTCGGATCCCAACAGCGCCTCGGGCTATCTCATTCCGCGAAGCGAGTTCCGCCGCATGGGCATCGATCCGGACACCTACTTCAGCCGCACCGGTTTCGCCGGCGGCCATGAGCAGGCGGTCATTGCGGTCTTGAACCATCAATACGATGCCGGTTTGGCTTGGGCTTCCGGTATCGGGGACGAGAAAAAGGGCTACACGCGCGGCGCGCTGCGGATGATGGTGGATAAAAAAATGCTCGATATGAAGGATCTCCGCATCATCTGGCATTCGCGGCCGATCAAGGATGGGCCGCTGGCTGTGCGCAAATCCACCCCGCAAGCGTTTCGGGATGACATGCTGGCCTTTCATCTTGCGTTACCACACGCCTATCCCGCCATTTTTCACGCTGTGGATATGGGCAACAGCATCGGCTGGGTGCGGGTGCGGCACGCCGATTATCAGGTTTTCATTGATATGTTGAAAACCGAAGCACAAGAACGCCGCCATCGGCGTTAGCGCAATGATGTCATTGCCAGGCCGCCCGCCAGGAAAATCGCGCGAAGCCCGTCTCCATAACATGCGCGGAATGAGCAGGCACTCGGTTTGTTAGTCCAAGGTAACGGCGGAGCCGGAAATGCCGGAGATCGCAGAAGTGGAAAAGGCATTGCGAACGCGCCGCAACGCGCGCCTTTTCTGGTTCACCTTCGGGACGGCGGCCTTTTTTGCCGCATTCGCAATCAGCGCACAGGTTGCCGAGCTTTACCCCGCTGCCCTCATCGCCGGAGCGCCCCGAATGGGCACTTATTTTGGCCAGCTCATCCCCGATTTGCATTGGCCGGTCTTGTTTGCCGGGGCGGAAACGCCGGGTTCGTTGGCCTACTGGTTCTATCGCATCGATATTTGGCTTCGCCAACTGTTGGAAACCAGCCAGATGGCGGCGCTTGCAACCTTGCTCGGCGCCGGCTTGGCGCTCCCTCTTTCTTTTTCCGCAAGCGCCAATCTGGTCTCGCCGGGTTTGGCTTTCACCACACGGCGGCTGTTTGATTTTCTTCGCTCCATCCCCGATATCGTCTATGCCTTGGTGTTGGTTTGGGCCTTCGGCATCGGCCCGCTGGCGGGGATTTTGGCAATCATGTTGCATACCGTCGGCGCGCTTGGAAAACTCTTTGCCGATGTCGTGGAAAATGCGGATTTGAAAGCCCGCGAAGCCCTCATTGCCGCTGGCGGAAGCTGGCTTCAGGCAACCCGATTTGCGGTTTTGCCGCAAGTCTTCCCGAATTTTCTGAGTTATGCGCTGCTGCGTTTTGAAATCAACGTGCGCAGCGCAACCGTGATCGGTGTGGTCGGAGCGGGCGGCATCGGGCAAGAGCTCTATGCGGTGATCAGCTTCAATTATTACCAGGAAATCAGCGCCATCGTCGTGCTGATCATTCTCACCGTCAGCATGATCGATCTTGCTTCCGAATGGCTGCGCAGCCGCGCCATGAGTATGCAATAATGCGACGCGCCTCCGACATATCGCCTGCCGAAATCGCGGCGCTCAAAGCGCGGGTTCCCCGGGCCTTTGCCCCAACTGTCGGGCGAGGCGTGTTGCGGGCGTTTGGTGTGTTGGCCGTCCTTTCCTGGCTTGCTCTGCTGTTTTGGTGGTTTGACATTTCGCCTAACCGCCTCTGGCATGGTTTGGCGGGGCTTGAAAAGATCCTCCGGTTGATGGTCCCACCGCGCGCCGGTGAGCAATGGCTCGATATTCTGCGCGGGCTTGCCGAGAGCGTTGCCATGGCGTTTTGCGGCACGGTTATTGCCGCGCTTTTGGCTTTGCCTTTGGGCTTTCTTGGTGCACGCAACGTGCTTTCGCAAATCGTTGCCCATTTCTCCTTGCGCCGCGGCTTTGATGCCTTGCGCGGCATCGATCAGCTGATCTGGGCCTTGGCGTTCGTGCGCGCTGTCGGCCTTGGACCGCTTGCCGGCACACTCGCCATCGCCGCGGCCGAGATCGCCGTGCTGGCGAAGCTCTTTGCCGAGGCGATCGAGAATGCCGACCCGCACCAAATCGAAGCCGTGCTTGCGGCCGGAGGTTCTCGCGCATTGGCCATTCGCTTCGGTCTTCTGCCGCAGATCTTTCCGGTTTTGTTGGCGCAGATCCTTTATGCGTTTGAAAGCAACACGCGGAGCGCCTCCATCCTCGGCGTTGTCGGTGCCGGCGGCATCGGCCTGCAATTGGCCGAACGCATCAAGATCCGCTATTGGAACGAAGTCGCGTTCATTATTCTCTTGTTGATTGCCGTGGTGGGATTGCTTGATTTTCTCTCCGGCCGCCTCCGCCGCCGCCTTGTCGCGGCGGATTAAAACCAGATCGCTGTATTTTCTGATCTCATGCCGACATTTTCCATTGCGGGCTTTCCGCCTGCTCCTGCTCTGTGACATGGCGGAGCAGGTCAGCGGCAACGCGCGCGGTCAATTCCTCCCAATCCCGCGGCGCGCGCTGCCGGTAAAGCCGCATGGAAGGATACCAGGGCGTATCCGTCCGCTGCAAAAGCCAACGCCAATCCGGCGCAAAGGGCAGCATCACCCAAACCGGCCTGCCCATCGCGCCGGCAAGATGCGCAAGCGAGGTATCGACCGAAATCACCAAATCGACGCAGTCCAAAATCGCCATCGTATCGGCAAAATCCGTCACTGATGGCCCGAGACTATAAAGCGCTGCATCTCCGAAAAACTCCCCGACCTGCTTGCAAGCAACGCCCTTTTGTAAGGCAAGGAACGCCACCCCCTCGGTAGCCAAAATTGCCTGCCATTGCGGAAGGCTGCTCGAGCGGTTGCGGTCATTGTTATGAGCGGGCCGACCGGCCCAAGCAATCGCCACTCGGAAAAAGCCTTTCGGTAGCAAATCATTCAAACGCGCGGCCCAGGCTGCGGTGCGTGCAAGATCTGCGCGCAAATACGGGATAGGCGCCGGAATGGTTTCCGGCCTTGTCCCGGCGAGCCTCGGTAAACTGGAAAGCGGGCAATAGGCCACATATTCCGGAATTTCATCCCAACGATTGTAAATCCCTCGTAGTTCCGAAAATTGCGAGAGAATGGGCTTAAGCTCGCTGCTGCCGGCGATTAAAAGCTCGCGGCAACGCGTCGCCGCCCAAGGAATATAGCGGGAGAATTGTATCACATCGCCAAAACCCTGGTCGGCCACCAGCAAAAGCCTTCCTTCCGCAATCGGTGCGCCGTCCCATTGCGGTTTTTCGGTCTTCGGCAACATGCCTGCGGCCTGCGGCAGTTGAAAGCGCCATTCGTATTCTTCCCAGCCGGCCTCATAGTCTCCGCGCAAAAGCTGAATTTCCGCTTTTTCAAAATGCGCTTCCGGATAATCCGGCTTTAAGGTCAGCGCGCGTTCGCAGCAGGCAAATGCTTCATCCAATTCCAGCAGATCGTAATGAACGATAGCGAGGTTGGTATGTGCATGCGGATCCTCCGGGGTGAGGCTCACGGCGCGCAACCCTGCGGCCCGGGCCGCTTCCAGCCGGCCCAAAGCCCGATAAATCGCGCAAATATTGCGATAATAAAGGCCGGTGTTCGGCGAAAGAGCAATAGAACGTTCCATCAACCGGCAGGCTTCTTCCTCGTTTCCGGAACGAAACGCCACAATGCCCATCATATGAATGGCATGAGGATGCTCCGGCGCAATCTGCAGCGCCTGCCGCAACAGCGTTTCGGCTTCCGCAAAACGGCCCGCTTGTTCCAGTGTTGTTGCTTCCGCGAAAAGCCGCGCAAGCGGCCCTTCCCCGTGCCGGCCAGCGTCGGCGAACACCGCGCTCATGCGGAGGCCTTAAGCTTGCCCCCGCTTGCGGCCGGCAGCTCATCGATCGTATAGCCCATGCGCTGTGCGATCGGCGCCAGAATCGGAATGACGGGCCTCAGCGGCTCCAGATACTCCCGATAGCGAAACACGGCGCGATCGTAAAGCGGCTCGGCCACCTGCGCGTAACTCGGCGTGCGGGCGTAGCGGCGGTTTTCGGAAAAATTCAGGCAGTTTGCATGGAACGGAACGCCGATATGGGCAAGGATGCGCTGCAGTGCATGCTTCGGGCGGGCAACAAGATCCTCATAGCGGATTTGCATATAGCGTAACGTCATTTCGCTCCGATAATGCGCGACGAGATCCGCAATCAACGCGTAGTGTTGCGCAATCGATTCCAGTTCAAAGGCGCAGAAATAGCCATGCGTCAGATGGATGGAATAGGCGGAAAGCACTACGTCCAAAGGATGGCGCACCAGATGAATCAGCGGCGAGGCCGGAAACAACAGCGCAATCAGGCCAAGATGCGTTTCATTCAACGGCATCTTGTCGGTAAACCACCGGGCGCCTTCGCGAATGATGCCCATTTCGCGCGCGCGTTTCAGGTAGGTATCGCGCAGCTCGTCCAGCGCGTCCCGGTATTCCGCCATCCAAAGCTCGGCCAAGGCCTCGGGATAGGGCAAGGGGCTGTTCAACACCCGCTGCAACGATTGGGCAATATCGTGAATCAGCGGCAACTCGTCGCCGGCGGAAATTTCCGGATGCGCGGAAAGCATCTGCTCGAGAAGCGTGGTGCCCGAACGCGGAAAGCCGAGGATGAAAATCGGTTGCGGCTCCCCCTCTTTTCGTCGCGCGCGCGGCAAATGGGCCAGCCGCTCGGCGGTGAAAAAACCCTTCAACCGGCGCACAAGCTCGTTGGCCTGATCGGCAAGATAACCATGCCCCAGCGCCTCGCGCGCTTTCTTCTTTCCGGCGGCAAAGGCGGCAAACGCCTCTTGCGGACGACGCAAGCGGTCGAGCAGGCGGCCCTTTTCCAAGAGCTCGTTCGCCCCAAGCCCGGCATCCCCCACCGCATCCGCAATGCTGTCGATTTCCGCCAAAGCTTGCTCGAGCTTGCCTTCATGCCCGTACAAAACGGCGCGCAACAGCCGCACCGACGCCGCACCGGGAGAGACTTTTTCAGCACGATCAAGCAACTCGTGCGCACGCGCCGGATTGCGATCGGCATCCTCGAGCCGCGCCCAGCCGAGCCACGTTTGCAGCACATCGGGATTGAGCGAGACGGATTGCTCATACAGCCCCCGCGCTTCTTGCATGCGGCCCTGGGTTTTCAGATTCCAGGCCAAATTGGCCAGCAGCACCGCATCCGGTTTCTCCAGCAACGCCAGCACCTGCCGGTAGTGATATTCGCCGCTATGGGGGCGGTTAGACTCGGTCAGCACCAGGGCCAGCAGATTGTGCGCCTGCGGGTTGCGCGGCGCCAGGCGAACCAAATTTCGTGCATACGTTTCCGCTTCCGCCAGCGCCCCTCTCTGAAACAAGGTCAGGCCGAGCTCGTTGGTCGCCCAGAAATTGTTCGGGTTCAGCGCCACGATCCGGCGCAACAGCACTTCGGCCGCGGCCGCCTTGTTTTGCCGCCTCCGCACAGAGTATAGCAACGTCAGCGCATCTTCCCAGGCGGGCGCCAATTCCAAGAGGCGTAAAACCAAAGCCTCCGCCCGCTCGGCCTCGCCTTTTTGCAGCGCCGCGCTCGCCTCCGCCAACAGCGGGCGCAACGGCTCGGTTGCCTGGGGCGGGCTTAAGGTATTGAGATCAAGCCCGCAGCAGCGGGCATAGCGCAGCCCGCTGCCGCATGCGCAGCTTCTGAGGTCGATTGCCATCGAACAAACAAATACGGATGTGCCAAAATCCGGACCGGTTATGCATGGAAACGGTTAAGGCATTATCGTGCCATCTTATCGCGGGGCCAAGCCCTCTCGCCCCATTTCCAGAAATTTCTCGCGCCGACGCGCCTTCAGCGCCGTGCTATCCAGCCCAAGCAACGGGTCCAAAGCCTCCGCGATCGCATCCCCCACCGCCTGAATGGCGCGTTCCGGATCGCGATGGGCGCCCCCGAGGGGTTCCGCAATCACACGGTCCACCAGCTTGAGGCGTTTGAGATCTTCCGCCGTGAGCCGAAGCGCCTCAGCGGCGGCGGGCGCCTGGCTCGCGTCGCGCCAGAGGATGGAAGCGCAGCCCTCGGGAGAAATCACCGAGTAAATCGCATGCTCCAACATCAGCACGCAGTCGCTCGCGGCCAAAGCGATCGCGCCGCCCGAGCCGCCCTCGCCGATAATGCTTGCAACCATCGGCACCGGCGCTTCCAAACATGCCTCGATGGAGCGCGCGATGGCTTCGGCTTGGCCGCGCGCCTCCGCCTCGACCCCCGGAAAAGCCCCGGCGGTGTCCACGAAAGACAGAATCGGCAAGCCGAAGCGGCCGGCAAGTTCCATCATCCGGCGGGCCTTGCGGTAGCCCTCCGGTCGCGCCATGCCGAAATTGTGCTTCACCCGGCTTTCGGTATCGGATCCCTTCTCCGTGCCCAGCACCACGACCGAGCGGCCGCGGAACCGCCCAAGCCCGCTCAGCACCGCGGCATCGTCGGCAAAGGCCCGATCCCCGGCCAGCGGGGTGAACTCGGTAATCAACGCGCGGATGTAATCGCTGGCCTTCGGTCGGTCCGGGTGGCGCGCAACCTGGGTTTTCTGCCAGGGCGTCAGCTTGGCATAGATTTGGCGAAGCTGCCGCTCCACCTTCTCGTTCAATCGCTCTACCTCATCGGCGATATTCACCCCTTCCGGCTCGGACATGCGGCGGAGTTCGTCGATTTTGCTTTCCAGCTCGGCGATTGGTTTTTCAAAGTCGAGGAAATGGCGCATCGCGCGCGCCTTTAGCACAGATCCCGCCGGCGGAAAGGCCGTGGTTGGGAAAAAGGCCGGCAGGGCATGCCTCACCCTGCAGTTTTTTTGCCTCCGCGGCCCTGCGCTTCGCCTTGGCCGGAACCCCCTTCTTCGCCCAGCGGATGGTAGTGCTGCACCACCTCGCGCAGCCGCTCCGCCTGCACATGCGTGTAAATCTGGGTTGTCGCGATATCGGCGTGGCCGAGCAGCAACTGCAGGCTCCGCAAATCAGCCCCGCGCGCGAGCAGGTGCGACGCAAACGAGTGCCGCAGCACGTGCGGCGAGACTCGCAGGGGATCGAGTCCCGCCGCTTGCGCCAGCCGCTCCAGCAGGAACGCAAAGCCGCGCCGCGTCATCGGGCGGAGGGCCGAACGGCCGGGGAAAAGCCATCGGCTGCGGTCTTTCCGTGCCGCAAGCCACGCCGAGGCAGCCATTCGGGCCTGCTCGGAAAGCGGCACCAGCCGTTCCCGGCCTCCTTTGCCACGCAGCATGAGCACCGCGGATTCGTGCCGGAACGCCTCGGCCGGTAGCGAAAGCAACTCAGACACGCGCATTCCCGTGGAATAGAGAATTTCCAAAGCGGCGCGCGCCATCAGGCCCTTGGGGCCCGGCCAGTCCGCCGCCGCCCGAAGCAGCGCATCCACCTCGGCCTCGGTGAGGAACTTCGGCAAAACACGGCCCTGCTTTGGCGTCTCCAGCAATTGGGTGGGGTCATCGGGGCGGAGCTGCTCGCGGAGAAGAAAGCGATAAAACTGCCGCAAGGCGGAAAGCCGCCGCGCCTGCGTGCGGGCGGAAAGCCCTCGCGCGGAAAGGGCTGCAAGATAGGCGTGCAGAAGCTCCGCCGGGGCGGCAAGCAGGCTCGCCCCCTGCGCGGTTGCAAAGGCTTCGAAATCTTCCAAATCGGCAAGATACGCCGCCGCCGTATTGCGCGCCGCGCCGTGCTCGGCGGCGAGCATTTCGAGGAACGACTCGATGTGCCGATTCATACGCCGTCAATGCGTTTTGAAGCTGGTGTTGGGCAAGACTTTTTCCACAGCGTGCGGCGTCGGGTTGGGAGGGAACACCCCCAATGCCAAAAGGCCCAGAAGGACCGCAACGAGACCGACGAGAAACACGAGCAGGAGGCTGGAGCGCATGAATGTGCCTTGGAACTGCCTTGGCTTGGGCTGGGGCTTCTGTGCTAGCCTCCGCGGCGATGTGAGGCAACTCTTCCATGACCGACGTGCCGCTTCGAGACGCTTTGACATTTCCCGCCGCCCTCAAGCAGCGCAGCATTGTGCTGGTTGGCCTGATGGGGGCCGGCAAAAGCTCCATCGGGCGCCGGCTGGCTGCGCGCCTCGGCCTGCCGTTTCGCGACGCCGATACGGAAATCGAGCTCGCCGCCGGCTGCAGCATCCCGGAATTGTTCGAGCGCTACGGCGAGCAGGCGTTTCGCGAAGGCGAGCGGCGGGTGATGCGCCGGCTTTTGAGCGGGGAGCGCATGGTGCTGGCCGCGGGTGGCGGCGCTTTTATGGACCCCGAGATTCGCGCGTGGATCCGTGAAACGGCCGTCTCCGTCTGGCTGCGCTGCCCGATCGAGGTGTTGGTGCCGCGCGTCGCGGGCCGCACGCACCGGCCGCTGCTTGCCGGCGGAGACCCGAAGGAAATCCTCACCCGGCTGTTGGCCGTGCGCGGCCCGGTCTATGCGGAAGCCGATGTGGTGGTGGATTGCAGCGATGACAGCCCGGAGACCACAACCACCCGCGTGCTGGAGGCGCTGCTGGCTTGGTCGCCGCCACGGCGGCTTCGTGTCAACCTTGCACAGACCTCCTACGACGTGCTGATCGGCTCCGGCCTGCTCCCCCGCGCGGGCGCCCTGCTTTCCCCCGTGCTGCCGCAGAAACGCGCCGTCATTATCACTGATTCGGTGGTGGCTCCGCTGCACCTGCGGCGGCTCGAAGAAGGACTTGCGGCCACCGGCATCACCACGCGCGCCTTTGTGATGGAGGCGGGCGAAGAAGCCAAAACGCCGGAGACCTATCTGCGCCTGGTCGGTGAGTTGCTGGAGGCCGGGGTGGAACGCCGCACCGCGGTGCTTGCGCTCGGTGGCGGCGTGGTGGGCGATGTGGCCGGCTTTGCCGCCGCCACCACGCTGCGCGGCCTGCCGTTCGTGCAGGTGCCGACCACGCTCCTGGCGCAGGTCGATTCCTCGGTCGGCGGCAAAACCGGGGTGAACATGCCGCAGGGCAAAAACTTGCTGGGCGCGTTCCATCAGCCGCTTGCGGTGCTGGCCGATACCGCAACGCTCGCCACGCTTCCTCCGCGCGAGCTTCGCGCCGGCTACGCCGAGATCGTCAAAGCCGGGCTGATCGGTGATGCGGACTTGTTTGATTGGTGCGAACGCGCGGGCCGCGCGGTGGTCGGCGGCGACGAAGCCGCGCAGGCGGAGGCCATCTTGCGCGCCGTGGCCTTCAAAGCCCGCGTGGTGGGCGAAGACGAGCGCGAAGAGCAGGCGAACGACGGCCGCGCGCTGCTCAATCTCGGTCACACCTTCGCCCACGCCTTGGAAGCGGAGCTCGGCTACGGCCGTATTTTGCACGGCGAAGCCGTGGCGGTCGGGCTTTCGCTGGCGTTCCGCCTCTCGGCCCGGCTCGGGCTCGCGGCCTTGGTCGAGGCCGAGCGGGTGGAGGCGCATCTCGCAGAGGTTGGGCTTCCCGCCCGCCTTGCGATGCTGAACCGCGCTCTTTCCGCCGAGCGCTTGCTATCGCACATGCGCCGCGACAAGAAAGTGCGGGACGGGCGGATGACCTTCGTGCTGGTGCGCGGCATCGGCGCGGCGTTCACCAGCCGCGACGTACCCGAGGAAGCGGTGCGCGAACTCCTGCGCGAGGAAGGCTGCCACGCATAGGGCGAAACGAGGCGGATCGAGCCGATGAAAAACATGTCGCGCGACGAAATCATGAGCAAGGTGCCGGAGGTCACCTTGTTCTTTTGGATTATCAAAATCGCCGCAACGACATTGGGCGAAACTGGCGGCGATTCGGTGACCATGACGCTCGGCTGGGGTTATCTTGCCGGCACCGCCCTTTTCTTTGTCTTGCTTGTGGTGCTGGTTCTTGCCCAGATTCTGGCCAAGAAATTTCACCCATTCCTCTATTGGGCGACGATCGTCGCCTCCACCACGTTCGGCACCACGATGGCCGATTTCGCCGATCGCTCGCTCGGCATCGGCTATACGGGCGGCTCGGCGCTGCTCTTCCTTTGCCTAATGACGATCCTCGGCCTTTGGTATTGGTCGCAGGGCACCATCTCGGTCAACACCGTCAGCACGCCGAAGGCGGAAGCCTTCTACTGGGCCGCCATCACGTTTTCGCAAACGCTCGGCACCGCCCTCGGCGATTGGGCAGCCGATACCGGCGGGCTCGGCTACGAAGGTGGCGCACTCGTGTTTGGCGCGGGGCTTGCGATCCTTGCCGGGCTGTATTTCTGGACCAAAACCTCCCACGTCTTCTTGTTCTGGGCGGCGTTCATCCTCACCCGACCGCTCGGCGCCACGGTCGGGGATTTGCTGGACAAGCCGGTGGCGGACGGCGGCTTTGCGTTCAGCCGGCCGCTGGCTTCGGCGATCATTGCGGCCTTCATCATCGTCTGCCTGCTGGTGTTGCCGCAACGCGCGGGGCGACATCCCAGCCCCTCCGCCGCCCGGTTCTCGGAAAGCTGATTGGCGCCAACCACGATGCGGCGGTTCTCGCCAGCGGCGCAGCTTTACCGCGCGCGTGAACCGATATGGCCCGCCCGCAGTGCGATCGGCCAGCGCACCGTGCGTTTCGTCTCCGGGTGGCCCCAAGCGCGGCCGAGTTCTTCGCGAAACGCGGCAAACGCCGCACCCCCGCCCGCGCGTTCCAGCGCGGCAACGGCAGACCAGGTGGTGATGTAACCCAGCAGATCAATGAAGTTCCAATCCACCGCAATCGCAAAAGCCGGCGGCGCAAGCTCGGGGAAGGGGAACGCCAGCGAGCGGTATCCCTCCTCCACATGCCGCCGCTCCGGCGGCCAATAGGGCCCCAAGGTCCCCGTGTAGAATCTCGCGATCACCGGATCGATCACGGAATCGATCCGAAAAATCCCGTAGGAGATCAGCGCGATCGCCGCCCCCGGACGCCCCACCCGTCGCACCTCCTGATAGAACCGATCGAGATCGAACCAATGCGCGGCTTGCGCTGCGACAATCACATCGCAGCTGTGCGCGGGCAAGCCGCTCTCTTCCGCGGGTGCGCACATGTAGCTCACGCGCGGGTGTGCCTTTGCCTTCCTGATCTGCTGCGCGCTGGCATCCGTGCCGATGACGCGCGCGAAATGCGGCGCCAACAGCACCGATAACTGGCCGGAACCGCAGCCGCAGTCCCATGCGCAGTCGCGGCCGGGCGAGATCTCCGCAAGAAATTCCGCCAAAGCCGGCGGGTAGGTCGGCCGATGCGCCGCATAGGCGGCGGCCTTGTTTGAGAAATGATCTTTAAAGCCAGCGCTCATGGAACCATCCACCGTCTGGTCAGCTGGAGATTCGCACTTATAACCTGTACCGGATAACCCATATGGGAACGCCGCCGATCGGCCAATGCGATTTTCCCGGGTTTCTCCCCATCGCCCGGTTGTGACTGCGGATGCGTCGGGCGGCTCAGCGCGATGGAAGGCGGGCGGTGTTGTTTATATATCTAACGTTTTGTTTGCCCAAGAGGGGGTGTTTCGGGTCGTCTGGCGCCGTGTCGGAACCGAATGAGAGTCTGCCATGACCGCGTTTGCCCATCGGCCGCCGCTGAAGTTAGATACCCTCACAGAGACACCGCCGCCGCTAAGCAGCGCGCGTAGCATGGTAGCCTACAAAAAACGCCAGAATCAGGCTTGTAGCGCCAAATTGAAAATCGAGCGCTCACCATTCATGATTTAAATTTAACTTATCGCCCAAACACGGATTGTAAAAGCGAAAAACCGCTTGACAGGTTTCTTTTTCAAATTCTAGCTGTGGTTGAGCACCACGATACGAAATCGGCACTTTTCCGGGTTAGCTATGTTTGTCTCCTATGCACAGCACTTTGAAGACGCTCGGCTGTTCTTTGCGCTCTCCGGGGTCAAAGAGGGTTTTTACATCGACCTGAAATCCTTTCGAAAGCTCAGGGCAAAGATATCCATTTTCTCAAGATTGACGTTGAGGGAATGGAAGAAAAAATTTTAAACGCTTGTGACTTTTCTCGAGAGCCCCGCCCGTGGGTGATCGTAATTGAACAGTTCGATCAGGCCATCGGCTCTGACGGACGGCCGACATGGGAACGTGGCCTCCATGCCGCAGGGTACTCCGCAGTTTGTGCCGACGGAACAAACGTATTTTATGCCTCTCAAGAGCATCCAGATATAGTTGAAGCTTTGCGCCGACCTATTCCCATCTCCCGGGTGTTGCGAGCGCGGGAGAGAGATCTCGCAAACGAACTTGCCCATATTGAAGGCCAACTTGCCGGAACAAAAGCCAAGCTTGCTTCCACCGAAAGCCAACTTGCCGAGACAAAAGTCAAGCTTGCTTCCACCGAAAGCCAACTTGCCGAGACAAAAGCCAAGCTTGCTTCCACTGAAAGCCAGCTCCTTTTGATCCACTCTTCCCGATCTTGGCGACTGCTTCAGGGCCTAAAAGGCCTGGAATATTCGATGCGCCACTTTTTGCGAGGGTGACTGTCCCTGGAGGGCGACTATCCCCGTTGGATTAGGTCATAAACTCATAAAAAGGGATTCCGGCAGGAATCGGGATGTGATTCCAAGCTTTCCGTTTGGGGGGCTTGATCATGCAGGGGTATGAGCTGACGGATTTTGAATGGGGTGTGATTGCGCCGCTGCTGCCGAACAAGCCGCGTGGCGTTCCGCGGGTGGATGACCGGCGGGTTCTGAACGGGATTTTTTGGGTCTTGCGAACAGGCGCGCCGTGGCGGGCGCTGCCCAAGGAATACGGCCCGCCGACCACCTGCTACAACCGCTTTGTGCGGTGGCGCAAAACCTTGGTTTGGGACCGCATCATGGCCGCGGTCAGCCAAGCCGACGACGGCGAAGTGCAGATGATCGACAGCACCTCGGTGCGCGTCCATCAGCATGCCGCCAACTCAAAAAAAGCCACCCGGATCGCTGTATGGATCGCTCGCGTGGCGGGCAGACCACCAAAATCCACGCCTTGACCGATGCCCGCCGCCTACCGATCGAACTGCTGCTGATGCCGGGCCAGGCGGGCGACTGTCCGGCCGCCTCTCAGCTGCTCGGCCATTTGCGCGAGGGCACCATCCTCCTCGCCGACAAGGCCTATGACGCCGATTGGCTGCGCCGCCAAGTCGAAGCCGCCGGTGCCGCGCCCAACATCCCGCCGATCCCCATCGTCGCCGGCAACCCTCCCTCAGTCCCGTGCTCGACCGAGCCCGTCACCGCGTCGAGCTCTTCTTCAATCGGATCAAACACTTCCGACGGATCGCCACGCGCTATGAAAAACACGCCGCCAACTTCCTGGCCATGCTCAAGCTCGCGGCCATCCATCTCCGCCTCCACCATGATGAGTCTATGACCTAGTGGAAAACCTTGGGGATATCGTCGCTTGCGAGTCGGTCGCACGTTACTTGTGCAAAGGCCCTGCCAGAAGCGGAGATTACTTTAATGGTTCGGAGCCCTAGCTGGAGACCGTTGATTCCAGACCGTTTGTCGATAAGATCATCATCATCATCATCATCGAATGGCTCACCGATCAATCAGTCTGGAGAGGACAAAAGTCGTGAATTCATGCGGCTTTCTCGCCGCAAGAGTGTGCGGATTCTCTTCCGTTGCGCTCGAGATGAGCATTGAAATTCTTCGATCTCTGCAATTGTTTTTGAAGAAAACTAGCTATGTTGTTTCGCTTGCTTCTCTGGAAACGGCTCAAGAACTTGCTCACATTGAGCCAGCAAAACATCAGCGGTTTATCGGGAAGCTTGCTAGCACCCGTTATGGGGACTCCCTACCCGTTATGGAGACTCCCATAAAACGAAGCCGTAGTGCATGCCGAAAGCAATAACCTTGTAGGCAACGACGACCAGCGAAGGCGGATAGTTGCGCCCAAATTGGATACAGTCGACATTAACCATTAACATAAATAAATCTCTGCGGCGGAATGTCGTGCGTTACACCTGGACGCCAGCTGCTGGTCGCGCGATCGCCAAACCGAATCCGTCGTGCAAACAGAATATCGCGACCGCATGTTGTTCGGCTGAGCGGGGAGAAGCCTTCGCGCCCGAGTAGGTCAGCGCGATGGAAGGCGGGCGGACGGCGTTGTTTATATATCTAACATTTTGCTTGTCCAAAACGCGGGGTTTGGGTAGTCTGGCGCCGTGTCGGAACCGAACGAGAGCCTGCCATGACCGCGTTTGCCCATTGGCCGCCGCTGAAGTTAGATACCCTCACAGAAACACCGCCGCCGCCCGGCGGCGAAGACCAGGCCCGGCGGAAAACGCTGCTCGGCGGCAAACCGCGCATCGCCCTCCCGCTGCCCCCGGCGCGGCCGCGCACCGGATTTTCCCGCCACGCCAAACGGCGCGCCCAAGCGCGGCAGGCGGCGCTCGCGCTCTTTGCCGAACGCGGCGTGGCGCAGACC
>Ga0080006_1150332_pt1 | contig 30433 bp, 21 predicted proteins | sample RS3BMetagenome_FD_69209 | JGI IMG/M metagenome (GOLD analysis project Ga0080006, IMG submission 69209) | Ferric oxide microbial mat and aquatic microbial communities from Rainbow Spring, Yellowstone National Park, USA - RS3B (SPADES... ...
TGGACGCTGTACAGATCGTCCTCTCCAGCGCACATGAAGGCTGCCGCTGTACAGATCGCCCTCTTCATAGCCCCTAAAGGTGGACGCTGTACAGATCGTCCTCTCCAGCGCACATGAAGGCTGCCGCTGTACAGATCGCCCTCTTCAGAGCCCCTAAAGGTGGACGCTGTACAGATCGTCCTCTCCAGCGCACATGAAGGCTGCCGCTGTACAGATCGCCCTCTTCATAGCCCCTAAAGGTGGACGCTGTACAGATCGTCCTCTCCAGCGCACATGAAGGCGGACATCGTCGCGCATGCACCGAGGCGATCTCTCGCCAAATATCTCTGAGGGAAAACGAGAGGGCTCTCTACTGTACCTCAGGTGCGCGTGCCGCTACCAAGTCCGATTGAGTGGAGAAAGGCTCACTTGGAATGCCCCGCGCAACAAATCGGAGTTCTAGTGCGGCTGAAAGTGCTGCTGACAACGGGGATACGCAGAACTCGGGCAACCTGGGGAGTGGAAGCGCGCGAGCAGCGCCGCGACTGCGAGGCCCCGGGAGAGCTCGTGGTGCCTGGCGTGGAGTAGCAAACGCGAGCGCTGCTACCTCGGGTCGGGTGCCTGCATCGCGATCACGAGTCACGCGAAGTCGATCAGGGACCAGTGCGAGTCCAGAGGCGACAGAATCGACGGATCCAGTGGCTACGGCAACCGGAGCAGCTCCGCCGACACCTGTGGAGCTTTCCGCGGTACTCGCCTCGGTAAGTGCAAACGAATACAATCAGGCGCTCGCAGCGGAATTGCTGGAGTTAGCGGAAGTCTACGAGTCGGGGTTTGCATCGGCGTATGAGCCGTCGCTATTCCAGCAGTTTGATGAGCGAGACTTGCGGCGAGCGCAGTCGCTCCGGTATGCGGCCTGGCGCGTTCGCCAACTTCCCGAAAACTGCGGTATTTTGGTAATGGATGAAGCCAGCCTAGCACAAGTGTTGTTTGAGGGACAATGGATAGCGTTTGCAAAGGAGCCTCATTTACCTGTAAGTCAGAACGGCGTACCTGTCCACATAGACGTGCACCATGCTGAGGCGGCAGCAGCTGCAGCCACGGGACTCGACACCGAGGACGCGCCGTATCTAAAACTCTTCCAGAGGGTTCCCATGACGCGCGTGATTTTCTTCGATGTGCTCCCAGCCGTGCGCGAATTTGCTCTACTTTGGGGATCGGGCATCGCCAGAGGCAGAGCACCGGAAAATCTGCTCGAGCTTCGCACCTTTCGAGACGAGAGTGCAGCCCAGGCGCTGACGCTCTTTCATTGTGTCTGGCATGCGAAACGAATTCGCGCAATGCAGTGGTATCATGCGGGGTGCAAAACGCTGGAAGAAGTTGCATCGCGGTGTCGTCTCACGGACAAGAGGTTTCAATTGGGGATTCTCTACTACGATGATTTTCGGCTCTTGGTGCCGTACGGCGAGGTTGCAGCGATTACGAGCATCTTTGCGTCGGCGTCTACGGAGATCGATGCAGATCTCTCGGTGATTCCGGTCGGTGCACTTCGACGCAATTACCAGGAATGCGGCGATGTGGACTTGATCGTGACAGGCGAACCGGAAACCCTGCACCCCGACGGTGAACGATACGGCTCGTTGAAAGCGCTTATCAAACTGCTCCGTGAGCGACATTTCATAACGGATGAGGCGGTTTCTATAGAGGTTGCAATGCAGCGACTGCAGCGGATACGCGAGAGCGAGGCCTACATGGCCGCGCACATGGGTCTGCTTCCCGACGAGCGCACGAAGCCCTATGTCCGACCCGACTGGGCGGGCATCATCCAGGCGCCCGGATACCCGTCCGGGCCGGATGGTAACAGGCACAGCGACAGCTGCACCGATGCTGCGTACAACCTTCCAGCACTGGGCGGTGCCATGGTGCAAACTGCACCTAGCTGGGCGGGCGTGGACTTGCTTTCCTCGTCGCTGCCAGCAGCGGAGTCCATGGCTGGCGTTACGGCATCGGTGTCGGAGGAGTCGACTGTCCTGATGGCAACGGCCGCGAAGTCACAGTCCCCGCTACCGTACTGGTGGGCAACGCATCTGCACGACGACGAACTCGATATGGAGGATGAGGTCACCTGGTCTGGAGTCGTTCGTCTCGCCGGGAAACCGCATCGCAGAGTGGATATCTATGTTGTCGAGAAAGATGAGCTACCCTGGGCACTGATCTGCTACACGGGCTCGCGAGCGTTTGTGAACGCCTTGTTGCGCCACGCCCGGCAGAAAGGATTGTACCTGAGTGCCCGTGGTGTCCGAAAGCTAGGTCATGCGTTGGGTCCAGGCTCGGGAGGTTTCGTAGCGCTCGAAGGGCCCGCGATGCACAAGGAGCGATCGTCGGACGCAGGCTCCCGCGCAGCGTCAACTGCGATGGACTGCTCGGATACGCGGGTCGAGGTCGATCCCATGGAACGGTTTCGCAACGTGCATTCCGAGCGTGCAGCGTTCGAAGCACTCGGTCTGCGGTATCGAGAGCCCACCGAACGGGAATCAGCAGATGATCTCATCGTTGCTCATGAAATACCGGAAGTATCTTGATTTCTAGCCTTCCTTCGCGGGCGCAGCGTAGAGGCGCTTAACTGACGATCGGTACCTATGTGGCTGCGAATATCAGCTGCAAAACCGAAGCAGCATCGCTTGAGCAGCGGCCTGCACAGGAGCGGAATCCAACGGAGCAGCTGAGGCTCTCATTTGGCCACCAGACCGGCATCGAGCAGCATTCGGGAAGCAGGCAACGAGAACGTGGGATTCGGCAGTGCTGCTGCCTGCACTGGGCGATGCTTGCCATCACCACAACTATCCGGTTTGCAAGAGGCGCTCAACAGCTGGCTGCGTTTCTCCCTGCACACTGAGCGGCTGTGTTGTGCAGGGACCTGAGATGCTGCCGAACGCAACTTTCGTGTGCAACTCGCTCGGTCTGTCGGGCGCGCAGTGGTGCAACACGCCAGCACGCCTCGTTTTTCGCGGAGGCAGCTTGGGATCTGTTGGTCGCTCGGGCACGAGCCAGCACCAGACGCGTACGCTGTGATGCCCAGGCTGTGTGGTGCCGCGCGCATTCGCAACATGCGTGGGTGTCGTGGTCGACGATGTGGCAAATTCACAGACTTTAGATCCTCAGAACAAACAATCCTGAGCCTGAGTAGAGCCCTGGGCGATTTCGACTCCACGTATGTCGTTGTAATCGCATTCGCGGATGTGAGTCTGGATTTCGCCAACTCGCAGATCAGCGTTGCGTTGTGTGGCTGCACCAGAGCATTTACTCATCGATTGGCACCTGCTGGAAAGTTTTTGTATTTGTGTCGTCACGTGTATTACGAATAGTTCTATACTGTTGGCGTGTACCAGAGATGCACGGGAATCTATTTCTGCTTGCGGCGGTGCGTACTTAGGCGGACCACCAATGCCCCGTCGACATGCAACGCTCTGAATCGCAGGCATCCTTGTCATTAGATGTGTCGGTTGGCGAGCGACTGGGCGTGTTCGCGTTGCGGTCATTTGGCGCGATAATCACCCGGTTGGAGGTGAAGCACCTCGCATCTCACCAACGACGAATTGGCCAAGCTGTTTCGACAACACGTTCCACCGTGGACTCGGCAGCAGTGTCCACGGAAACGATGCCGCAGACGATGGCGCGGAAGCCGCACTCGACCCAGTATTGTCCGATGCGCTACGCACCCACAGGTATCAGAGCTTTAGAGTCGCGCCTGGAACCCGTGATCGAGCACGTTCGCAGGTGTTCAGGGAATGAATACCGTTTTCGTAAGCCCGCCATACACTTTAATCAGCATGTCGCCCGCCAGGTTCAGGATAAACACTGCGCCAACGGTGCGGATGCCTCGCGGCACGAGTCCCGAAAAAAAGAAGCGGATACTTTGTTTCTCCTGGTACACTTTTCGAGCGGTTTGGAAGAAATTTCTATAACGCTTCCCGACATCCGGTGTTTCATTTGGATCGCCCGGGTGGGGAATATCTGCCTGCTGGATGGTCTTGATGGTATCCGCCCACTGCGAAGCGGACGCCGCAACAACCCCAGCGATGATGCCGCTGGATGCGAATGCGACCACGCCTGGTCCGCCTGTTCGCGCCTCAATTTCGGCCCGAAGAACTGGAGCAAGCCCTAAATAACCCCCCGTGTAGATACCCTCTCGAATAGCGGTGGCGAGAAACCCCTTGTAGAGTCTGAACGGCCCCTGCCGAGCAACGTTCACGAACTCTGAAACGAGGGTTGTCCCGCGTTTTTGTTGCTGAATCATGACGAGTTCCGCGGGCGAACTTACCGTTGCGGAGAGCGCACCGCCAAAGCACGCCGCTGCAATCTTTTCCCCATTGGAGAGACCAGTGTCGGAGCCAGCGTCCGCGTGCCGCGCAGCAAAGAAGTTGCGACCAATGCCGGTCCCCGCAAACTGGATACCCGTGATCGGGGCAATGCTCGCTGCATTCACGAAGAGCCCTCTGTACCAGTGGCTTGGGCGAAAGACTATTTCAGCGCTCTGTTGAATTTGGTTCTTGAAATAAATTGTCGGTTGTTGAATGCAGAGTTCGATGACACCGGCCAAGGCGCCGATGCCAACGAGCTCACCCGGTCGTAGTTTTCGTTCCTGCATGCTCTACCAAAGCCGCAGCCTCCACCAATAACGTACAGAATGAAAACGTAGTCCCAGAAACGTTCGAGCGCCTCTGGAACCCCGACTCGTCCACAAGGCGCTGCTCGTGCTCGTGGCGTGCACCCCAGTGGTGCAGCATCCGGGCACCACGCAGGCAACGCTACGTGTCCATGCACGCATCGATCGCACGTATCGATCGATCGATGCGCAGCGGCGGCTAGAGGCGCTCAGCGGCCGCCGCTGCCGCCTGTGCATCCGGTCCGGTGCCGGGGTGAGCACGACGCGCCTGCTCGAGTGCGAAGCGGCAGCGGCTCTTCGCATGCAGTGCCTGTTCGTTGTAGCGAGGTTTGTTCTGGGTCGGCGTTGGGTCATTCGACGAAATGCTATCCGACGCACGGGCGCTGGTCGTTGGCGATACATGAATACGAGCTGGATGGAGAAAGGAATAGCGGCATCGGGCTGAGCGCTGGGAAGCGGCGCGTCAATGCGTGCGTGCGCTGCTGCGCTCTTTTCCCTGATCTGCGCGGGCGATGTGTGTCTCTGGCGTTTCCGCATCGATGCAGCAGGGATCCGAATAGTGATCTGAGCGTCGCTTTCTCGGTTATCCTATGACTGCGACAAAGTATCGAGCGCGGAATTTGCGGTCGACTGCAGCATCGACGGAGCGGATACGACGCCCGCTCCCTGGCGACGTCGATTTGGGGCGCTGGCAACCGCGGTAGCCAGCGGGGCTGTTCACGCCCAGCGGTATGCGAGCGCTGAGGTGTCGCGCAGAACGGTTGACCGGCTCCATGGCGACGCTACTGAGACACCATGCGCAATAGCCGGTGTGACATGAAGTGCCGGATACGATCACGCGGCTTTGCTGGACGATTTCGGATGCTTCTCGTAATCGAGCGGCATGCTTTCCGAATCACTGAGAAAGCGCGCATCCGGGGCTTCGAACACGCATCGCGCTCCGCTGATGCATCTGGAGAACCCGGCACTGTGGTCAGCTCGAGGTCGGAAAATGTGCTGCTCGGCTTCGCCGGCTGGGAAACGGAATCGCATCGACACGAAGTGTGAAGAAGACGCTGTCTGCGTTCTCTCGTTGCAAGACAGCTGAGCGTTGTGTTCAGCGGTGCCCTGGTGCCCAGCAGCGCGACCGCGTCTATCCATGCGACGTTTCACCAATGACAGCCACGTGCATGAGCACTCGCACCTGACACATCGTTAACGTTCTGAAAACAGCACCGATGCGACCGCCCCCGTCTGCTTCTGGGCAAGTAGCGCTCCCGACGTACAGTTACGGAGGTCGCGAACGGTGTGTGCGGCACGCGCCGGTTGCGTCACACCGGTACGTTCCGAGCGAGCGGTTCCCCCAAACGCAGCCGCAGAACACTAAACCATCCTCTGGACCCCAAAACGCTGGTGCAAAGAGCCGCCCCCAGCCAAGTACCCTGTCTATGTGGAAGGCATTTCGCACTGGTGCATGCGCCTCGCCCACCTGTGCATCGCGTGGGCGCGCGACGAGCATTGCGGCGAGCGCAAATGCAGGATACCGGGAGATAATTGCAACATGGGCGACGCCCAGACGCAGCTTAACTGCCCCTAGTCCCAGAATACAATGCGTTGCGGACGATTTGCGCAGCTCAGGTAGCAGTACCTGTCACTGCAGAGTCGAACGGGTGATGAGCCTGGCAGACTGCTCCGGCTCGCGGGACCTTTCGCGTGGAAGGAAAACTTTCTAGAATACGAAAAGCTTTTCCCCTTTCAAAGTTTATCACAGAAGGGGAAAGCAATACATATACATGCCGGTGAATCCAGAGTCTATGTGCGTTAATCTAAATAGCGCGCGCTAGATACGCGCATCACGAGATCTGGCTGTCACGCGATACGATGCGCATGCTGCCGTTGAAGGGAAACTCATTTGGGATCAGTAGCGTGTTGTCCAGCTGTAGACGTCGGATTTCCGTTGAGGTCATAGCAAAGTACAATCTTTCAGTTCATTTTTATTTCAACCCTCAAACAAGTCTAGTCAAGTGTTTTTTTGCAGTATACAACAGAAGCGTTCAAAGAGCGTTCTTTTTCAAAAAAACTAAAAAATGAAGGCTATGAAAAAGCAAGTCGACGATCCTGGAGGCCCAGTGTCACTGGCTGCCAGAAAAAAAAACAATAAACATTACCGAGTCCAGAAGAAAAGGAAGAGAAAAAGAACCGAAAGGGGGAGGCTCTACGTCGAAGGCCGCAAGAAAGACGACAGTACGACGAGATGGTGGTGAAAACCTTTCTTCTTGGACATATCAAGGATCCCTGCAGGGAAAAGTTGCGAGACGCTGTCGAAAAACGTGTCGACTCTTACTTCAGGAATATTGTGAAGGCGTCGTCAGGACTGATGCATTTGGCGAGGGAGACGTATCGCGACGTGACGCAAATGGAAACGGTCAAGATTCCGGACAAGTTCTTCGACAAGACCTTTATTCGACACCTCATGCTTGGTACAGAGGAAGCGCGGAGGGAAAATGAGCGGGTGCACGTCCTCCACGAAAAACATTCCTTTTACAGCTTTAATGGTACTCGATACAAGGGTGACCGGGATATGTACGACTATGGGGCGATGAAGTACCTCACGAACCTGAAGAACCATCTGATCGTGAACCTCGAACGTTTCATGATACGCGCCGTAGTTGCACTCTACCCGGACCTGTCTCGTAAAGGAATATGGGCGATTATCAATGGCATCACGAAAGATCGCAAGCGTGAAGATGAGGTCGAATTTGTCGAGAAGAAGGAGTCAAATGAGAGCACGAATGAGGATTCTGTAATCCGTGCGGCTATGAAAGAGCATCGTGCGGTACTGGGGTTGGCGAATTCAGCAGAAAAGATATCAGCGTTGAAAAAAGATGAGGGAAGATACGATCGCCTCATTCTGCGATATTTTGTGTTCCTGGACCGAGAGCTCGACCGCGAAGCAGAGATGAAACTGGGTGAGGAAAAAATGAAGCGTGGGAGAGACGGAAGGCTTTCCTAATGGGGAAGCGCTTCAACGGCGTTCCAATGTGCAACATCAGGTCACATTTTGTGACTATCGACTCCAGAATCCTTTACGGCATCATGTAGGAGATCAGCCCGGAGTTCAGTGTCAGCAGGGAGGAGTTCTCCGCTGAGAAGCGGGAGACGCACTGGAAGAACATCTTCAATTTCAAACTTCTCAAAGTCAGCAAACAAAAGGTATTCACTGGAATGATCGAAACCGATGGAGTAGCCACGTGTGTACACTATCGGCGCTTGAAGGCAGATCGTCCAGTTCTGTGTTCAATATTGTCCGTAACGAAGCATGAAGATGAGAAGGAGGCGTATCCTGCGACGCAGAAAGTGCAGAATAACGACTTTGTCGTTGGCGCGGACCCCGGAAACACAAATATCGTAACCATCGCAGCACCCAAGCGTGCGGAAGATGGTACTGACGGCAACTTACGTCGGAAAGACATGCGTCTTTTGAGGCTCTTGAGAGCAAGATACTATCGAGAATCGGGAATCATGAATGCAAGGAAGAAAATTGAGGCATGGAATGCAGGAATGAAGGATCACCTGGAAGCCTTGAGCGAGGTGACGAGCCGCGGAGCGGACTTTGAAGCTTTTCGGAAATTCATGGAACTTCGCATTGCTCACTGGGATGCGCTGTGGGAAGAGTATACAAATCCCCGGTGCGCTCGTCTGCGAATGAATCTGTATTGTGGGAAGCGGTGCGCGTTCGCGAATTTTTTAATGAGTGCCTTGAAGGAGAATGAAAGTCAGGGCTCGTGGTAGCGTACGGAGCAGGGCGCCGGAGGATACAAAAAGGGTGTACACCAGCTCCAACGGCAAGAACGTACATGGAGTGTGCACGGCGTTTTGTTACAATACCTGTAGATGAGTTTCGAACATCGTATACACACCATGAGCTGGGTTGTACACTTCAGAGAGTGGAGATGGAAAAGTGCCTCCGGAGCCCTGAAGATATAAAAAAGTATGGACGGCTGACGGAAGAGCAAATGGAAAGGATGTCGAAAGTTCGTGGACTCCTTGCATTAGTAAGTACAACCAATGATGGAAAGAAGCGTATGGAGTTTGTGAATCGTGACTTTGATGCCGCCATCAATATCAGGAAGTGTGCGGTGATGGAGAATAGACCTCCAGAGTGGACAAGAGTGAATTTTGTTGGACAATCTCTCAAAGTCGAACTATATGAGAAAAAGTTGGAAGCAGTATTCGGTAGACTGTTCAAAAAAACTGGGAGGCATCTGCACGTCAGTTGGCGACGTCTCGTCCAAGGCGCGGTTGCCGCCACTACTGTACACGCCCGACGTCGTTCGACTTTCGAGCGGCGTTTGGCCGGTGTCACCTCTAATCCATGTCAGGAGTGGAGCTCCCAGAAGCAGAGACGAGGTCAGTTCTTTCCGATGCGATTCAAGTGGCGGTTCGTGTTCGTCCTATTCTTCCGAAAGAAGCAGAGACTAGGGGTGCGGCTGAGACCTGGCGCGCTGTACCTCACGCAGGTCAAGTGATCCGCGTTGGCCGGCTTCCCACGGGTGCCGGAGGCACGACGACCTGCCCGACTGTCTTCTCGTATGATTTCGTGTTCGGTAAGGAGTCCACCAACGTAGAAGTCTACGAAAAGGTGGCGAGGCCTCTGGTTGAAAGCGCTCTAGTTGGTTACAATGGCACCGTCTTTGCCTATGGGCAGACGTCTTCCGGGAAAACGCACACCATGTGGGGCAGCGAGGCGGATCCCGGTGTCATGCGTCGGGCTGTACGTGACCTCTTCGAGCTTGCGCGCCGAACGCCTCAGCGAGAGTTCCTCATTCGGGTGTCTTACCTGGAGATCTACAACGAGACTATCAGAGATCTGCTGCATTCGAACCCAGCCGTGACCAATGTCCGGGTTCTTGAGGATAGCGATGGTCGCATCTGCACCGATGCGCGAGAGGAAATCGTTGTCACTGCTGAGCAAGTCTGTGAGTTGCTCAAGAATGGCGAGGCGAAGCGTATGACCGGAGCAACGGACATGAATGAGCGAAGTTCTCGCTCGCACACGATCCTGACACTAGTGATTGAGAGCAGGGAGCGCGCTGCGGAAGACTCAACCTCTGGGGATGCCGAAGACTCGTCATCAGCGAGCGATTCCGCTGTGCGAACCGCAACGCTCACACTCGTCGACCTGGCCGGATCAGAGCGCCAGAAGGACGCCAAGTCCGAAGGTTTACGTTTGAAGGAGGGTGGCTACATCAACAAATCCTTGTTGACATTGGGCACTGTCATTCACAAGCTCTCGGAGGGAGGCAGTGCCCATGTACCTTATCGCGATTCGAAACTCACGCGAATGCTGCAGAGCTCCCTCGGTGGCAACTCTCGAACCGCGGTTATCTGCGCAATTACGCCGGCTGCAGCGCACGCTGAGGAGACGCTGTCGACCCTCAAATTCGCAACACGAGCCAAGAGTGTGCAAAACCGTGCCCAGCAGAACGAGGTGCTCGATGATCGAGCCCTGTTGAAACGTTACCAACAGGAGATCGCCAGTCTGCGTGCACAGCTAGCGAAACTGCAACAGGGAGATCTAAGCAAACAAGGATGCCCAAACGACTTTGTTCGTGCTCTTGAGCAGAACGCTGCAGAAGCGGAACGCGAGCGTGAGCGTATCCGTTCTCAGCTAGAGGAAGCGGAGAACAGGCGTCGCCTCTACGAGGAGAAACTGGAGCGCTTGACGCGTTTGATATTGAACTCGCCAGCTCCTGCGCCGAAGGTGCGATCGCGGGTCTCCGTGTCGACGGCGTCCTTGTCGAGTCCTCACTCGGACACGAACGAAAACAAGGACGTGGCTTCGCCCGGCGCGTTTGCTTACGAGCCTCGAACACCGCCAGCTGCTGAACCACAGCTTGATCAGCGCTTGACGAGAACGTTTCGAACGCTGCGACGGCGGACGCTTGGTGGTAGCGTCGATGGCATTGGGAGCGATGCCCAAGGCTTACTTAACTCGCCCGAGAATCATATCGTGGAGCAGGTTCGAACACTTCAGCGACGAGTTGAGGCACTAGATGTGGCCCGATGGCGCGAACAGTCAGCCTCATTGAAGGCAGTCTCCTACGAACGTGAGCGTGCTGCGCAGCTGCAACAACGTCTGCGTTCGCTCGAGTCGCAGATGCTTCGCCACACCTGCGCCGAAGTTGCCAACGAAGCGCTGCACAAAGCTGCGCTCGCAGCTGTCGATGTGCGGCTTGCTCAGATCCAGCAGTTGATGCAAAGCGAGCGGAATCGAATGCAACAGCTGCATTGTGAACTTGAACACGTTCGACAAGTCTGCGCAACCAAGCAATCCCGACTCGAGATACTCGAACGAGAACTCGGTGAAGCGCGCAGAGAAATCGACGAACTACGCCAGCGTGAAAGAGCTGGATTTACTCAAACGCAAGCGAAGACTTTTGATCATCTACGCAATCGCGTTGCCGATCTCGAAGCGAAACTTCGTTCGCAACTCGCACTACGGCAACAAGTGGAGGCCTCGCGAGGCGGAGTCGAACGTGAACTGCGCAAATTGGAGCGCCAGAATCGAGCGCTGGAAAAGGAGCTCGCCAAGCTCCGCGAACAGCGCGAACGAATCGAGCAGGCGAAGCTCACGGTAGCGCAAGCGGAACAACTTCGCAATGCGTCAGAACAAGCGCAACGCCAAGTGCAAGCTGAGCGGGATGCGCTGCAGCGCCAGTTGAACGAACTCGAAAACGCCCACACACGCCTTCTCGCTGAGCGTGATACCTTGCTGGAGTACCGGGAGCGGCACCAGCAGGCCCTCGAGCAGCTGGAATGCGCCCAGCAGCGGATCGCGGATCTCGAAGCGCGATCTGTGCGCTCCGCTGACTGGGAAGCGCGCTGCGAATCGCTCTCCGGGCAACTCGAGGATGCCAGGCAGCGTATTGCTGCTTTGGAATCGCAGATCGAAACCAATGCCCAGGAATTGGCTTCATTACTGGACCAGGCAACAGATGCTCATCTGCAGCTAGAGGCGGTGCGATCCCAGGCTCGCGCTAGTGAGCGTTTGCAGGAACAGGTGACGGCGCAGGTGCGTGCAGAGCTGAACGCCCTGGCGGCCAGTCATGAAAAAGAGAGCGCCGAGTGGAAACGCATGCGACTGGACACCGAGACGGAACGAGATGCGCTTCGTTCCCAGCTCGCTGACCATAAGCGTTCGCTCGAGGAGCTGCGTCTTGAATGCGCTAAGCTCGAGTCACGGGCAGCGAAGCTTCTCCAGGAAACCGCGAAGCATATCGAAGAGAAGCATCGTCTCCTCGAGACTGTGCATGCGCGCGATCGACGCATTACCGACCTTGAAAGTCGCCTCCGCGAGTGTGTCGAAGGAGGTGGTCGCTATGCGCGTCTCTGTCGACTTGTTGAAAAGCGCGAAGCAGAGCTGACTCGCGCCCGCGAAACTCTGCGGCTGCTGGAGGAGCGTCTTGTCGCCGAAGGGCGCTCTGCAGAGTTCTGTGACCTCCATGCGAGTGCGCAGCATGAGGCCGAGCGCTTGAGCTTTGAGAAGGAGCTTGCTCGCTCCAAAGAAAAAAGCGACAAGATGCAGCAAGAACGACAACAGCTGTTACTCGAGAACAGCAAATTGCGTGACGTAGTCAAGCACAAGGACCGACAGCTTCTGAGTCTGCAGGCTAAGCTGAAGCACGCCGAGGCAACCATCTTGTCGCAGCGCGGCAATGCGAGTCTTCCTGAACAGGGCACCGTCTCAGACATTTCCATGGGGGCAGGTGCCGCTCCTGCATGTGTAACTCAAAGTGCTCCTGGCGCTCAAGATTCCAATAACAAGGAGAATTTGGGATGCGAACAGGATTCGGAACGTGCTGCTGCTCAGCTGTTCGGATCGCTCGACGACAACAAGTAGTCGCACAGGGCGATGCGAATGACGTTATCAGTTTTGACCTATATTCTCTATTCCATCGCTGAAAGCTATAAGAGATGTGTTCAGCAGAGGCGAGTCTACCTTCGACCTGGTCTCATTGAAAAGGCTGCGCTAGACGCTGTCACGTCGAATTGCTGGACACCTGCATCGTGTAGACATCGCCCAGCAAACTCATTCCCAGCGCATATAAACATATTTATGTATACGGCGTTCCGGCTTTGCTGACCTGTTCATCGTTCCACACCAGTGTCGTGCTCCAGCCAAGAATCCCATGCCGCCTGTGATGCCCGCTGATTGCTTCATCGCATTTCTTCACCCTGTTCGCACAACGCTGACGCCGAGTCGCCAAAGGACACTTCACTTGGACGCTTGCCTGGGCACGTAGCCGCTGGTCGTTCCGGAAGTCTGAGCCATCTCCGGACGCTGATCCAAGTTTTGCAGTCTCAATGCGGAAAGTGTCTGCACGCGTGTTTGCTGGTGGCATCAAACCACAGAAAGCCTCGCGCCTGGGATGGCCTCAGGATCTACGGTTGGTCAGCTCTTCGGAAAGCTTTTTGTGTGTCCGTCTTTAGTTCACGCTTGTCTTCGCTGCCTGGTTCACTGAGGAACGTTCTCTTGTTGCGTATGCGTTGAACTGGAGTCTTGGATGGGCTTGGTACAGCATGGATTCCTGCACGCGTTCAATGCTCTAGTCGGATGAGCAGGTGCGCAGCTTTTTCGCGCTACAGCTCGTATGGCGCCTTGGGCCTCCACCATCAAACGGAGCAAATCGTTGGTCATTGCCTTGTCAAGCTCATTGAACTATTCCGCGAATGCATGCTTCGTGCCGCCTCACAAGGGGAAGCGCTGGCGACCCCAGCGGGGTCTCTGGTATCCCTGCCAAGGAGCGTCCGCGTGAGCCGTTTGGACGCTCAGGTACGCAGTGCATGAAGCGTCCAAAGCGTCCTCCTCCACGTCAGCTGAGTACGGTACTCGGAGTGGCGAGGCGCCCGTCGCGACACCGTCGTTGCGCTCGTGCGTTTACCTCCTGGCGTCTATGATGTCTGACGCTCGTCAACATCGAGCAGCAGAAGACTTGAACAGCTTCATCTGCATGCATATTAGGTATAGGGCTCCGTCCTGTTGATATTCATGCACGATGACGGCAGTGATGTGCTTCAAGCTGGATTCACGCTCACAACAAAGTCTGTTTCTTCTCCTACCTTGAATGGTTGGGAATTCGTCTCGTTACGCAGCTTGGATCCGGGTTCCACAAAGTACATGCAGATTGGTATGGCGTCGGTCTGCATCGCTCCGGTGAACTATTTTTCAGCTGCTCCCTGTCATGGAGACAACGTAGGATGAGCTCGCCCGATGCTCTTCGCGAATCGGTTCGAGGGTTTCACAGCTGGTCGCCCCAGACCAGGTTCTTCTGCAATGCGTAACGTACGAGGCCGAGTTGCACCCATGTGACCGCCATATTCTACATCCGTTTTTTGACGTCGGGATTCAGACGCACTGGGTGGACGGTCAGACTACAGCTCGCCATTTCGATGTATCCGTCAATAGTTCCTGGGGTGCCTGTTTGTCGCCATGTCCGTCGCGAGGACGCCGACGGCGTGAAGCGTGCCTCACCGCTCCCTCCTGCGCATGAGCCGAGAAGCAACGCAGCAGTTCAGATCTGGAAAAGGTAGCAGAGAGCGTCTTGTCGAAGAACATCGCTAGTACGGATGCAAACGACGTGTCTGTTGATCCGAGAGTGTAGAAACCGCGATTTTCCGCAGAGAACACGCTTCGGCCTGGATTAAATCGGAGACAATGGACAGCCGTGGAGAGCTGCTTACGCCTCGACGGATGTCCACTGATGGAAAGCGCCGTTACCTAGCACCAGGACATGAACCTGTGCAGGACAAGCCATAGAGTGCTTCGACGATGCATGGGGTGCTGAACAATCCTGTCCGTCTGGTGCATTGTGGGTGGACATTTTATTCAATTGCCACCAGGGTTGACGTGGTCGTCATTCGCGAATGACGCTTTTTTACATACATCGGTTTGCCCGTCTTTGAGCCCAATGTAAAAACGCCCACCGTTTCTCCTGAATCAAATCTCATCGAGGGAGGCGATCACCCGTCGGGCCGGTTATACGTATTCGCGTTTCACTGGGAAATCGGTAGCGTGTTGTGAAACGCGCGATGGTCTCTTCTAGAAGCGTGCTCGCTCTTCTTTGTCCATCCGTATCTCTCGAACGCCGTTCGTAGCACGGGTACGGAATCTTCACACCCTGCGGCTCCCTTGATCATGTTTCGTTGAGAACATATCGGTGAAATGGAATGCTTGGGAGACAGTTGTGTGAACAGAGTTTGATATGCTTTGTTCTGGGTGCATCTGGTTCAGGATAAGGACGAGGTGGCGTCCTGACCTGTGCATTTGCTGACCGTACAGTAACTGACGCGCACGTGCAATGCCGTATTCAGCGCGTCACCTGTGACGGTATCGAGTCTCCTCATGACCTTTTTCTAACCTTCGGAGCACATTCCATTTGCTGAATACCTACGAGAACAGAAACATATCAAAAACAGGTGCGCCTACTCAGGTACTCCGTAATGCATTGCCCTGAACTAACCCAAGCATGTCCAATGCAGAACATGCGACAGCGACAAGTACCATGGCCTCTGCTGCGAGCAAGCAGGTGCGCGAGATTCGATCCAGTGTTTACCGCCCGTCTAGGCGAGGTCCCGGTTGCAGTGGTACGCTTGTCGACTCTGTGGATCGCTCTGCGAAGCGAGGAGTGTGGCGAGCCACCAAGCGTCTCGCGCTTGCTGGTCGTCCAGGTTGCGCACGGTGCTGCTCACGACCGGTCGACCCGCGCTGAGGTCGGTTGGTACGCGCGACGACGACGACGACGACGACGTGCGGTGGCGAAGCATTGCCTTGCGTCCGGGACACCTGTGGCGTCCCCGATACGCTCGAGTGCCTGATCAAACCGGTGACGTCGGTATGTAGTTGGTGGCGGCGTGGAAAGCGCGTCTGTCGGACTGACGAGTGTCTCGCGTTCGTTAGAATAGAGGTGTCGCTGCAGAGCGGTTGCGGACGGGGTTTCTTAAACGCCGCGTTCCGTCTCGTTGCGAGGCTGTCGCCACCGCTACCTGATGCACGAAAGACGCGCGTTTGGCAAAAAAAAAGGCGTTCAGAGTCTCTCGTGCTAGCCGCTACACCATGGGTCCTTTTTAATTGTGTGAATCCATGCACGATTTAAGGACCCATCGGGAATCGAACCCGAGTCTAGAGATCTCTCGCTGCACAGGAAAACCACGTCTGGAATTGATATATAAAGCGTTGTACATCAGGGCAACGGCGAGGCAAATACGCGCTGTGGTGCTGGGCGCTGCTGCTCGAACGCACACTAGGTGTCGTGTCCGTTTAGTACAGTTTCGCGCCTGCCCCCGCGAGCGATTGCCCTGCCGCTCGCAATGTAACGTTTCGAGTCCGTAGCTGGGCACAGCGCGCACAGGGAGCTCTGCTGGTGCTGTCGGCTCATGCAGCACCAGCGAAAGCAACGACAGTAGCACCGAGGACATGACTGAACGAGGGCGTGGTCGAGGGCGCATCCGCGTTCCCAATGCGGGATCCGTGCGACGTTCACTTGTACCTGTGTGCGCTGACGGCTGCTGTGGTACCGCTGGCGGGTACACCACTGAATAAGCTCTGGTGTGCAGCCTCGGTATTACGGGGGTTTAAGAAATGTGCTATTTTTGGTGCAAGCTTTAGACACAGAAGGCACTCGAAAATAAACGGGCTGGGCGAACAATCCGTGCTTTCGGTGTCCTGCGTTGTTCAGGCTGTGTCTGATCCACCGTGAGGTGCCCTAGACCAGAACGCACGCTTCGCTGCTCTCTCTACACCTGCTTGGTCTTTCGTCGAGCGTCGACCAGACCCAGCGCTGCGAGTGCGACTTGCATTCGACACGGTATCGCGAGCGAGTGCAGGACACAGATGCGGCACGCCGTACCAGGCGATGGCGGCTGGCAGGGCTCCAGCACCTCAAGGTGCACTCTCTCTAACTACGCGCCACCTGTTGAAGCGAACCCCGGACGATAATACGCGTAGGCAGCGTGGTCGTCACTGTGGATTCGTCGCAACCAGGTAGCGTTGGCGATGTATGCCCAGGACGCACGTCAGGTCCCAATGTTGCTCGTCATTCCGTTTAGAGAGCCTATACGCCTGCGCCCTAGTCGGCGGACTTGACGAGCGCCCCAAAACCCTAGCTGTGTGACGGCGATATCCAGTTAGGTGCCTCTGCGACGCGGGACAGAGGCAATCTCCGAATAAAGCTGCCTAGAATTTGGAGATATCTCTTCCGAGCACTCGAGTTTTCACAAAGTCTATCATCACTAGGAACCGCGATCGCCAGCTAAACAAATGCAATAGCGAGTAGCCATACCAAAGCCAGAACGCAACATTGCCATACAGCGGGTCCATAAAGGGAAATTGCAAGACCGAGACACTATTCCCAAGATAGGCGGCAGCTCCTAGGTTTCTCCACTCAAAAGGTGGATACAGGCCCGCTTCTAATTCATCAAAACCTGCCGGCCAACACCGAAATCGCTCATTCAAGAGTCGACCGAGGTAGCGACCCTGTTGGAAGGCAACTTGCGCGGTCGGTGGCAGTGCGGTGCTGTGTTCGTCGACCTTGACAAGCCACTTCTGGAACTGTTCCCGATTAATTGAGGACTGCCCTTCGTGGAAATCCGGCTCAATCATCGAAACAAATTCTGCAAGCTGTGGATACTCATCACGAACGATGCGAATAAAACGTAAAAACTCGTAGACATGAATCCTCCCGTCGCCATCAATGTCAGCCAATTGAAAGAGCTTGTCCAGGTGGCTCTGCGTCGCAGCGCTCTGCAGGGTACTACAATCTCCGGCAGCGTAGAGTGCTCGATGCGGATCGCCAACCACTCCGAGGTGGTGGTTCACGACCAGCGCATAGCGATTCGACTGAGCCTGCGCTCCGAGACGTTCCGCTACACGTCGAATGAGCGGATGCATCGCGAGACCCGCCGTCCAGATACAGACCCCGAACGGGAGCGTCTGTGCTTCCTGGGAAAACTTGTCCATCACCGTGAGCGCATCCGAGGTAACGTCAACTACTCGATGATTCAGCAGGAGCTGAATCCCATCGCGTCGAAACTTTTCAGTGGCGTATTCTGCGATTCGCTTCTCGAAGCCGTTCAGAACCGTAGCACCGGACTGCACGATCGTTACGCAAACATCATCGAGGAGCGAGCGAGGGAAGAGCCTACGAGCGTCCTCGTGGAGAAAATCGTGCAACTCGGCTGCGATTTCACAACCCGGTGGACCAGCTCCTACAACGACGAACTGAAGGAGGCGGTGCCGCTCTTCGGCGCTCGTGGACGGTTCGGCGGCTCCTTCGAGTGCGTCATTCAATGCGCTTCGTATGGCACGAGCATCCTCCGCGCTGCGAAGTGCGTGACAACAGCTGCGTACGGCGGGAAACCCACCGTCATTGGTGCCGGACCCCACAGCTAGCACTGCAACGTCGTACGGGACGGAAAAGCGCGCCCCGCCGTGCACCGCACTGCAGTGGACCTGTTTGGTGAGAGGGTCCACATCCTCGACGCGTGCATTGATGAAGGACCACTCGGTTGCGGGCACAGCTTGGCCGCTTTCCGTGAGCAGTTGCGGCCAGTGCCACCACCGCCGCTGGAGACGTGCCAGCAACTCCCGGGCCGGGACAACGATAGAGCGCAGCTCGACCGATCCAACACTCGCCGAGGGTAGCAGCGGCGTGTACACAAAGTGGTTCCGGTCCGAAATCAATACGACATCGCAGAGGCGCGGATCTAGCGAGCGCAGCAACGCGTGGCTCGCCCAGCCGGTCCCGCACACGACCAGCCGAGGTCGGGCGCTGGGACGCAACGACGGCGGCCCCGCAGGTTGCGGCGGGTTCAACACCTGAACCGACCGATACCCGAGCCACAGCGCCGTGCCAGCCCCAATGGTGTAGAGGCCTAGCCGCACGGCGTGCAGCATCCTCGTGAAACGCACCAAACGGGGTGTATTGGCGAGCGTTGCAGCAGCGCGATGAGACGGATGCATATTCGAAGGCCTTTTCGTGGCGTTCGCGTACCGGCAACGTCACTGCAACGATGTCCATAAACATACTATCATATACAGGTTTCCAGTGGTGTGAGCTTTCTGGCGCGCGACACGCAGGCGCGTGCCCCATGCCACCCCGGGGCACCGCGGGTAGCAATGCCCCTCAGGGTGCGGTGCGCCCGGAAGTTCTGTTCCGGTTTCTTTCATGATTCCGGATTAACACAGCCGAAAAGACTGTACTGGATGCGTGATTGTTCCTTGAAAACAGGGAAACGCCTCCGGTCCCCGCGCAGAGGCTTTCACGGTCCATTAGCACCAGGTCAGCGCATCATTCAGGAACTCGGGATGGAGACGGCCCTGCTTGATTGCCCAGGGAACTGATTTCGTGAAGCTGGTCTCGATATATCACGCGGCTCTGGCTCAAGACTGAGGTTGTTCTCAGAACCGGGCTTTATATCTCGCCTCAATCAGAACACGTGAATCGTTGGACGGAAGGGTTTCGAATACGCGCTGCGAAAAGGCATCCTGCGCGGCTGTTACCATACTCATGCACCAAGGCAGCCGCATACGCAGCCTGCAGGTAGGTGCGTGTTCCGCGCACGCTACGGGACGACGGTACGAGGCCAAGGACTGTAAGCTGCTGGGGCGCGCGCGCGCGCGCGCCTACGCGAATGAGAAGACGACGTCGAGGGGAGACGGCTCTGCGCGATGAGCGACCAATGACCGAGGCCCTTGGCATATTTCGCACCAAAACTGAGACAACAGCGCCTGCCGGATACGCCTGCCTTGGTTCCGTATCAGATAAAAATTGAAAACGGAATTGATCGTTTCGTTCCTGTAAATTGATTCTATGTACCGAAAATGTTTGGTTGCACAACGTCCACATTCGAACTGCAGCGACTCAGGCTTACGGCATCATGCGTAGTATAGGGATTCGCGGTCGTCTATTTTGGGGTGGCTCCTCCGACTTTTTGCCGCTGGGATTCGTTTCGGTACCGGAATCAAGATGAATCGCAACGCACGTCAACTATGCTTCGTAGAATGGCGGGTATCATGATCCAATTCATATGAATAAGCACCCAGGCTTCAGCTCTCCTTACGCGCAGCGGGCTCAACGCTCGTGTGCTTCGAGGCAGCCATCTTTCTCTTCCAGGGCAGCGTGTGTAGGCTCAGCGATTCGCGCTGCTAGATTGACGATAAAACGCAGTCTACGTCGTCAATCTAGGACTTGTTTTCTGGTATGGATTTTTCTTCCTATACTAGTGTCATCATGAACAACATCACGCGCCACAGATCCTCTGTCGAATGGAACGGTGAGCGCCTGCTCGTGCAGCCAACAGCGTACCCCCCGATGGAATCGACCGGAACGAGCTCGTGATTGCAGGGCACGGCACTGGGCGCAGAAACCGAGCATGGCATCTATCAAAGCCTCATCTACCCGCCAAAAAACATGTACCAAGCGATGAAGCAAGCTTTCTGGCGCCACATGGCGGAACGCATAAGATGGTTGTGGTTGACCTGCGGGAATCCTTGACCAAAACCGAGTGTCACAAAATGCGCATGGCGCACCCCGGGCAATACGCACAGGACATGCAAATGGCAAGCGAATCGCAACCACCGCCTGTGCATCAAATTCGTCCACAAGCTGCTAGAAGCGACGAAATCTGCACCCTCTACGCTGCTATCAACATTCTTCGACTGTTGACAATGGAGCTTCAAGGAACAGGCAGTCTGGTTCATCGCAAGCCGAAAACAGCAGAGAGGAAAAGTATTCAGTCTCAGAAAAATTCCGCAAAAGACTGATGTTGATGGTAGCGGAAAACACCCAAACTGTAGTGTGGGTGTGTGGACGCCCCAGTTCGCATCGAAGATGCGTTCCATCGCTTGCCCACCACGGGGGGGCACGGAGCGCGCGCCCTTGCACCCGATCGCGACACGCTGAGGGCACGTTCAGGTCGAGACTGGATGACCTCTCGTGTCTCATTTTACGTGTGCAACGTCGAGGCTCGCGATCGCAACAGTCACCATCAACGCCGCAGCGCTGCGCACGGATGAGAGGCGGCGCTCCCTCGCATTGTGCATCATTTTGCCAGCGCTGGCGTCTGTATGGTGGACGCTTACGCTCTGGAATAGAACTCACGAGTACCTCTAACGGACCCAGGAGCTGGTGCGCCCGTCCAGAACTGTTCGACAGGTGAGTGGAACGAGTCCCTGGACGAGGGAGCAGCAGTCTTCTTGTGCTTATGACTGATGTATCCGTACGATTTGAGCTGAGCGGCCTGGAGCCTCTGTTCGGTGTGGAGCCCTGCATCTGTGGCTCCACCCCGGAACTCGGCGAGTACGACCCACTTTTCGCAACATCCATGACTTACGACGAGTCCAGAAACGTGTTCGTCGCTTGGGTATGCTTTCTTGAAGAGGACTATCCGGTCCGGTATCGGTACTTTTTACGAAAGCAAGTCTGGCAGCGAGCGAACGTTTGGCAGGTTCAATGGGAAGGCGATCTCGAGCCGCCATACCAACAACATGACGATGAGGGCAACCTTGTCGAGGATGCAAACGGAGGGGCTGCGTCCGCGGGGGCGCAGTCGCCAGAGCGCAGCGGTTGGGCGCGTCGAATCCTTCCTGTGCCTGTTAGTCCTGTGACAACAAAGGCCGCTGTGTCTCCTCTACCGGAGCGCTGGAAACAACAACTCGAAGAAGGCGCACGCGTCTTAACGCTGCCTCAGGCTAAGAAACCCTTTGTCCAGCGCGACGAGTGGAAACCCGCTATGAATGATACGTGGATAGAACTGCCACGCGGGGTTGCGCTTCCAAAGCGACTGCGAGCACGAATAAGTGAACGCGAGCGCATTCGTCGTAAAAGAGCGAACGGCTTGAGTTCCGAGGCGCTACTTGCTGCGGGCCAACGAGAGGCTGAACAGCATCGCATTCGACAGTTGCGTCTCGCCGGGAACGAAGACGAGGCGCAGCTCGCTGATGTTCTAGAGGCTCGTCAGCGGGAACTAGAACTTGAGAAAAAAGGAACCTCTCAGGCGAACGTCGCCTCTAAGCGGAAACGAAAGACGGCGGCGCATTCGTGTCGTACGCAGTAGACAGAGCCGAGCGGCGTGCCATCATCCAGCTACGATCCTGCTACCGCCACTCCGTCTGACTACGAGACATTTTGGGTTTCTGGTCATACTTCTGAACAGTAGACAATGTTGAGCCACTGGCCGTTAGAGCCGCAAGGCAGGAACAGTCTTTCAAAGGCCGCGATTTTTTCATGTTGCAGCGTCGGCCTGTCTTCTGGAAATCAAACGGCCAAGTGTTACGTCTGCCTGCGGCTCGCTCGGCGAACGTCTCCGCCGCGCATGATGCCCATGCGGTAGCGCCGTGGGCACGGCACGACCGGGGACTGGACGGGGTTAAGGTGCTGGCACACAAGTCGCAGCTGCAGTGTCGCTGAACACGTTCCCAGCGGCTGACCGGGTGTGCCTAGATCATGGTCACACGCCATCACACACACCGACCGGACATGGTATTGCTGTGTTTTCATTATCGGCAGCGGCCATGTTGCTGCGTACTTTAGGATCGATGAGGTGAGCGTTCGGCGCCAGTATCGTGGCGCGAATATGGCGGACGGGTATCCCGTACTGGTGTTGACCAATGCGGGGACGCTCCTTCTTCATTGGTTTCACTCGCGAAGAGATCCTGGAGCATTGCGTTCAGACGTAGCCATCGGCGTTGCAACTCGTCAATGACTCGTTCCTGGCGAGCGCATGCCGTATGCAATTTGCAGAGCTCTCGCTCGTAGAGTTGTTCCCTCTGAGCGTTTTCAGCCTCGGCTGTGTGCCGGACTTGCTTCAGTTGTGCTTCGAGTGACTCCTGCTCTTGTTGTGCACGTTGTTTTTCCTGGAGAGCGTTCTGCAGCAATATTTGTGTGTGTTCGTGCTCCTGTCGTAGCGCTCCGTACTGCCTGCGTGTCTCTTCAAGCTCATCACGCACTGTTCGCCAGTGCTCGCTCTTGGTCTCGAGGGCGCCTTCGAGGCGGGCGATTTGCAGACGTAACTGTCGATTTTCATTCTGGGATCTTTGGCAGTGGAGCTGCAGCCTGCTGAGCTCCTCCTCAGCACTGCATTTGGACTCGAGCAGGTTCGCAATCTGGTTCTCGAGTTCTAGCAATGAGGTGTCCGTCAGGACGGTAGCCGGGGGCGGGTGCCCAAACGGCTCCCTCGAGGCATATGGAGCCTCCTGACGCTCGCTCTGTAAAGCGTTGTGCTCCTTGTTCGACGTACACTGAGGAAAGTTGGCGGTCACTCGCTGATGATAGCTGGTCGAACCGGCCGACCGCGGCGTCGGCTCCGGGGACGATGCTTGGCCGCTTGGCGTCGACATTGCGCACTCTTGTCGCTGCTGCTGCTGCGTCGCCGGCGGTGGCGCTTGCACTGGACCGAACAGCATCTTCCGAACGGGGGGCGTCTTCGCAGTGCCATTCGCCTGATCCTTGGCGATGCGTTGTCGCCACGAAGCCGCGATCTGGTCGCACTGCGTCTCTCCTAGGGGGTTACGAAACGCCCGCTGGGCGCGCCGGTTGGTCGCTATGGAGCTCCCCGGACCAGACGCTGCCCCTGCGTTGCCGTCAGAGCGATATCGCCGTCTCAAAATGGGAGGTTGCTTCGACGAATCGACAGCTGTGCCTGTCGGTAGCAGTTTCCTTTCCAAAAGAATTTGCTCCAACTGCTGGAGCGCGTCCCCTGGAGGGCACGCCTCTACTCTTCCCCACGCGCTGCCCAGAGACGCACTTCCAGTTATAGTCTGCGTTGGCGCCTCATTTTCCTTGTTAGGCGGGGCACTGGCCCGCATGGCTGCTCGAGTGCTACCGAGCTCTGCGTCGGTCTCGAGGCGTCGGCGAGCACCCCAGCTATCAGAGCGCTCGGCCGCGCACCGTGGTAGGTCTCTCGTCTAGGAGAGGCGCGCTTCTCCCGGACAAGAGCACTGACGTACGCAGCAACAACTTGCAGCCGATCGATCGAATTAGCCAGCGCGTCAGGTAGCTGACCAGTCAGCCTTCAGCGACAAGACGCTCCCGACAGACGATCCTGACGGCGCTTTTTACGCAAACGCTTGAACGGATACGGAAGCGCTCGATTGGTGCCCGGCATCCGCTTCTCCGCGAGTGTGGCGTGCGCGCCGGCGATTCGAAACGCTCCCGAATGAGCACACGTGCATGCATCCGCGCATCCGTGCACGCATGCGAACGGAATGCGTAACGCACCGCGCACACGTCGCCGCTGAACGTCACGCGTGATGGATCGCGTTGCACGCCGCCGTTTGTACACGCGTCGATTTGCGCGCCAGCAGGAGCAGCAGCAGGAGCAGCAGCAGCAGCAGCAGCAGCAGCAAATCGACGCTGCATCTGACTTACCTCATCGATGTTGCAGTGCGTACGCGGAGAGGTACGTATGCAGGAACCGAGCCTGGCGGACGCATCCGAGGCATATCACTTGAATGCATGTCGGTGTTGTTTCGATAATCTGGTCTGTGGTCGGCGAGTCGACCTGCATTGCCCACGTGTGTGGGGAGGTATGTGACACGGGGGGCACGCCCTCGAGCCGTTCCCGGAAATACTCCCTGATCCAGCTTTAAACCCTCGATTTGTATAGCATCCTGGGCATGGTGGTTCCAGGGTTACTGAGGATCCACGGCAACGTCCTTCGGTTCTGTTTGTTCTTCCTGAGGCGGCCTCTCGAGCATTTGCGGTATCGCTGCTGATGTTTCTCTTCCAGCACGTGACGAGAGCGTCGTCCTGGCCGATGAAGCAAGCTGCTCGTGAGCGCTGCGGGCATCTGCGAGCGATTGTCTCGACCTTCAGGCCCAAGTGACAAGCAAGCGCCTGCTGGCCGTCGGTTGTATGCATATGCTGCTCGCGGTAAAAGTTGGTTGTCGTTCCTAGACAGCGAATGGAGCATCCACCGACGAAGAGATGTACGCTTTGACGCCGACTGTTTGCCCCCTCGCCGAGAGCGACTGGTGCGGGCTCGTTGCGCGCAGTCACCGCACAGTTTCCAACGCTCGACTCTGGCCAGTGTGTGCGTGCTCGGGCGCCGCGTGGGAACACTCGGAAAGCTCCGAGTCTTTAAACAAAAGTCATGGACACAACTGGACGCCCGTGAATCCATGGCGAGCAGATCGGTGAAGCACTTGCTGTTAGCAGAAGTGGGGTTTCAACGCCATGCGCCGGTCTGCTGTAGCCGTGGTCCAGATGCCACTGACCAGACTGCATGCCAGCAAAACGTGCAGTGGTTGGTGTACGGTTTCTTGGGTGCTCATTTTTCGAGTTCCTGCGCCCCTGTGACCTGAAGACGCAAGCACGCGCAACCAAACGAACCGTGCATGCGATGCATTCGAGTTTTTGCACAGCACACAGTTCGGAGCGCTCCCAGCACCCATGTGCTCAGGCTTCGTTTAGGATATGCCGATTTCATCGAACGACACTGACGATATGGATCATATGGTGTCGTGTTTGGGTTTCCGCAGGGACCCGCAGCCACAGCACCTGGACATCCAGCTCAGCTGTCGTGCGAGGACATTCAGGACCCTCCGCTACGGGTCCGAGTTGCGCGCGCTTGCCTCGCCCGGCACCGTCGCGGCACATCTGCGAAAAGATTTCCTCGTTTTCGGTGCTTTAGGAATCTGATTATTTCAGGTTGAACAGGCTTTGCGACTTTCTGCAACGCGAGTTCGCACGTTGCCTCGCTCTCTTGGACAGCATGGAATGAAATAGAGACACTGCACACTCTGTTATAGTCGTCGTCGTCGCTTTTTCTCTGGGAGCTATCCTGAACCCGTCGCTTCACCTAATATCCTACCACTAGCGCCATCCGATGATCCATCCTTGCATCCGAGTCCGGTTGCTCCAGCCTGCGCTCAGAGTTTGCTCTGCATCTTCACAGAGAGCATCTGGCGGACATCGTACGGGGCAAACGCATCCCGAACGACGAGATCTCTCCGAATATCGGAAACTTTCTGGCACCCGCACAGCTGCATGGCGAGCTTAAATTCATCTTTCAGTAAACTGAGCAGCCGGTAGACACCCTCTTCGCCATCAACTGCTAGGCCCCAGACAATGGGCCGTCCGATGAGGACAGCATCCGCGCCCAGCGCGAGCGCCTTCACCACATCGGTTCCGCGGCGCACACCAGAATCGATGAAAACTGGGATACGACCTCGAACACTCTGCGCGACTTCCTCGAGGCAGTCGATGGTGGCGGTTACACCGTCCAGCTGTCGGGCCCCGTGGTTCGATATCCAGATTCCGTCTGCGCCGTACTGCAGCGCACGCTGGGCGTCTTCTGCAGTGACGACCCCCTTGAGCAGAATTGGCAGCCTCGTGATGCTCTTAAGCCAAGCGATATCGTTCCAGTTCAGCGATGCATCAATCAGCGATGCGACGTAGGATGCCAGGCCAGAAGCGCCTGCTCCGCCCTTCACTTGCGCAAAATCTTTCATATCGGCAAAATTCGCGAGAGACAAGTGCGGCGGCAACTGGAACTGGTTCCTGATATCCGCCTCACGCCGACCAAGTTGCGGCGTATCCACGGTGAGGGCTATTGCTCGGAAACCTGCGCGCTCAGCACGCCGCACAAGGCGCTCCGTGATCGCCCGATCCTTGTACACGTACAGCTGGAAGAACTTGGGCAGACCAGGTACGTGCGCCGCAACGTCCTCAAGCGAGGTCGTTGCCCAGGATGACAGACCCATCACCGTTCCGATACGTGCAACGGCTCGGGCGGTTGCCAGCTCGCCTTCAGGGTGCGCCATGCGTTGCATGGCGGTCGGCGCCACCATCAGCGGGAACGACAAGTCGATGCCCATAACCTGCTTCGTGATATCGACCCGAGAAACGTCTATAAGCACACGCGGACGGAAGCGTAGACGTCGAAACGCTTCTTCGTTGTCGCGCAGCGTTTGCTCGTCGTCTGCACCGCTCGCGTAGTAGCCATAGACCATAGCGGGGAGCCGGGCCTTGGCGAACAGGTGATATTCAGCCAAATTCAGCGGTTGTGTCGCCGGATTCACTGCTGGCTTCTCAACCATCTCTACTTTGTTTCGAATACTGGTAAAACAATGTCTTTTTTGAGTTTGCGCTGAATTACCGTGGTAGATACGGCTCTGCGAACGCACCTCTACTGCGCAGTACGGGTACACAGCATCCGTAAGCAGCGCTTGCGGCAACGCATGGACGCCAGCGTCGATCCCGAGACTAGGCGCGCGCGCCCGGGCACGCATCCACACACATGACAGACGGCTGCTGCTGCTGCTGTTGCTGCTGCCGCAGGAGCGGCGGCGGCTGCGGCGGCGGCTGCGGCGGCGGCTGCGGCGGCGGCGGATCGATGCTCAGTGCGCGCCCGCACCAGATCGCGGATCGCATGCGATTTGCCGCGGCGTGGCGTACGCTCCCAGTCATGTGTGCGATCTGCGAGTACTGGCAAGGGCTCCAAGCTGAATGCCCGTGTGCTGCCTGAGGCCACGAACGAGACTCTAGAAGCTCCAGGGACGCTTCTATGTACGGTAACGTGTCGAACGTTGATATCGACGAGGAGTGGAAGCTGGGTCTAACGATTGTCAAGGTGCCGTGTGTGTATTGACCACCGCACAGAGAGGCGAGGCGACGTCTTCGCTGTAGCATGGCTGGCGTCGCGTCAGTCGTACCAGCAACGGGGCAAGCGTGCTGTTCTAGTCGAACGCACAGCGCCGGCTCCGAATGCCATTCAGTTCGCGAGCTGATAGAGCGTTTCATGGTCGTTGTAGGGCGTCCATAGAGGAGACTGAATAACGGGTGCAGCACGCTGCTGCCGCGAGTCGTGCGAGGAGCGCCTCTGGGGTATGCGCACCGATCGGTGCGGAAACGGCGCGGCGACGCTGATTTGCAAAGTGCAAACGCAGGGCGCGCGAGTGCTTACTTGCGCTGCAGATGCCGGAACACGTGAGCTGGCCCCGAGACCAATACTCGTGGCTCCTGGAACTGTATGCGGCGCTTTGGACTCGGTTTGAGCTTTCTCGAACCTGCTGTGGATCCGGTTATACCAACTTGCTCGGTACTAGAAGGTTCGGACGACTTTGCGCGAGGATACGACGAACAACATGGCGCAAGACAACGATGGCAACAGCGCGCTTATCGCATGCCAAGCGGGTGCCCGCGGTTGCGAAGCTGTTCGCGACTGACACGCATCTGCGTCGACCTCGTGGGAGCCATGGTGCACGAACATGTGCTCTGCATTGAGAAGCGTCTGTGCGAAAATGGAAGCAAGGTTCAGAGAGCTGGGGTTGACGCCAGGGCGGCCCTCCAATGCATGAGCAGGAGCACGAACAAAACCGGGGAAATACAAACACTGGGCACTTTAACACGAGAGCGACTTTTGTTCGCCCTGTCATAGATAGGAGGAATTTTCCACGACGCGACAAGTTTTCAAGATCAAATAAGTGATGCAGTTCGCCAAAGCCTTCAGAAACGACGTTGACGCCAGATCTTCTATTCAACAGACAGGTTCACATCGAAAGAGCCCTCGAATGCACAGATATGGGGCAGCGCTTTTCGGACAAGTTCCAGTTCTCGACGTAGTTGCTCAAGCGTCGGGCGTTCGACGAGCTTCACCGTCTTCACGAGTGCGTCCTGTAGCCAGTATCTGCGCACGGCGTGTGCGGCGTCGCGCTCGCTCACTGAATCGCCAAGAACAAGGAGGTTCAGATTGGCCGGGTAATTTGGATGTCTCTCAAGCTCTGCCCTGAATGCCTGCGTTTTCCAGTCCGATGGCGAGTGCGGAAAATCTGACTCGTAAATGCTTCGGGCAGAAATGATACGAATTTCGCTCGAGTCGAGATGTTGCAAAACTCGTGGCATGAAGCGGGCCGCTGAAAGTTGCACCCAACCAGTTTCCGCATTGGTAATGACACATACGCGGCCATATTGTTGGGCGTCATCCAAAATACCAATGACGAGATCTTCTAGTGCATCCAGATTTGCGACAAGTTCCTGCGGTAACGATTCCGTGTCATCTACGCGGAAACCTAAAGTTGAGAGCCACGTCGACGAGAGCAGCGTATCGTCCCAGTCGAAAAGCATGATCGTGCAATCAGGAGCACAGATTCGCCTCGCCTGCTCCCGCTGGGTCGCGAACCCAGGGCTGTTTCGGTCGTGGTGCTCAATTTTCAAACCATTTTCCGGGACGTCCAGAAGCGACCATTCCGCGCACCTCCGTGAAAAGGAATCGGAAGGTTCGGGCGCGGTCACACGCTGGCGCTGCCATGATTCGCCGCACGTCAAATCTACACCATGGACGACAGGTGCACTGCTACTAGCACCGTCTACGTCGCCAGAGGTAAACTCCGCCGCGACTCCAGAGGACAGCATCCAGCTTCGATCATTTTTCCTAGTTTCTGTACAAACATGTACTGCAAATCGGTTGTTGTCGAAGCTCTCATACGAATCTGGTTCACATAACATTCTCAGCGAGTCCCTGGGCAGCATCTCGTCCCCGTCTGAGACAGTGCGGGAGAACGACTCTGCCGCAACGGTTGATGCGGTATCAGGTTCTGATTCGGACTCCGAATCACTCAGGTACCCAGGTAGGGCGTCGTCCTCCGGGACGAAGCGCCCTGCGAGCGAAAAGCGCACGAAAGGGGTATTTTCCTTTTCAGAGTCGCCCAAACCCTCAGATTCCGAAGCAAAGAGACTCTGCTCGTCACGCCAGGACTTGGCCGTGGAGGATGACGAGTTCGCGTGATCCTCGGCGGCGCTGATCGATAGCGAGTCTTCCGGTGCCTCGGTTTCCACGGACATACTCGAGGTGTCGTCGGGTGTCAACGAAGGACAGAAGTTCACTCGAACTGTTAGCGTCTCTTGATCCGAGGAGCTGCTCCGATCCAAGACAGAAAGGCGTCGACCTCGTTGGCGTGCGCCGCAACCGTCTCGAAGAGTTCGAAGTCTGTTACGCTGTGAAGCTATTGAACCAGCAACTGCTCCCATCAAACCTGACAGAGCCCACCCTCTATACGTACAACGGATAAATCTAGTCCGTTCACGGACGAGAAGACCGTTCCGGCTACGCTTTCCGTTTCGCTGCAGACGTCTCCGTGCGCGCTTTTCAGAGTTGTCACAATCGCCAGCTCGCTGCGTCGATAAATACCACGAACACAAACCACAGTGTGACCAGGAGCCAGTCAGAAACCAGACAAGCGCTGTGGAGTCCAAGAAAAACGAAGTTCCCACAACGCTCGTCGAGGCCTCACCTAGAACACCCCTGAAGACAAACGTCTTTGAAAAGGAGAACGCTGTCGCCGGCGGTGTACAGCAGTGGCGGCAAACGGGTCCTAGACAAATCGTCCCCAACTGATGGGCAGACACCTCGCCGTCTTTCTCGACCGGTCACCCACTACTGGTTTCAACTTTTTCTCATATAGTTCCACTTTGGAAGATTGTCCAATTAAGTTTTCTCTTGTCAGTTATGGAAGTCTTCTTTCCATCACCGCACATCTGCTTATATTGATAGCGGCATTGAAGTCACGGTTCACGAATTCCATACGTTTGTTCCCGTTGATTGTACTTACTAATGCAAGGAGTCCACGAACTTTCGACATCCTCTCCATTTGCTCTTCCGTCAGCCGTCCATACTTTTTTATATCTTCAGGGCTCCGGTGGCACTTTTCCATCTCCACTCTCTGAAGTGTACAACCCAGCTCATGGTGTGTATACGATGTTCGAAACTCATCTACAGGTATTTTAACAAAACGCAGTGTACACTCCATGT
>Ga0080006_1198716_pt1 | contig 30410 bp, 29 predicted proteins | sample RS3BMetagenome_FD_69209 | JGI IMG/M metagenome (GOLD analysis project Ga0080006, IMG submission 69209) | Ferric oxide microbial mat and aquatic microbial communities from Rainbow Spring, Yellowstone National Park, USA - RS3B (SPADES... ...
TACAAAAGTACGGAGCGCTGACGGAAGAACAAATGGAAAGGAGGGCGAAAGTTCGAGGGCTACTTGGACTAGTGAGTACAACCAGTGATGGCACGAAACATATGGAGTTTGTGAACAGAGACTTTATCGCCGCTATCAATATAAGGAAATGTGCGGTGCTGGAGACGAGACCTCCAGAGTAGACAAGAGTAAACTTTATTGGACAATCACTCAAAATGGAACTATATGAGAAAACATTGGAATCAGAGGTGGGTGGCCGGTCCGTAAAGACGGGGAGGCGTCTGCACCTCAGCTGAAGACTTCTTGTCCAGAGCGGGCTTCTCGCCACTACTGTACACCGCTGGCGTCGTTCGACTTTTGGAAAGTGTTCGGTGTCGGCGATTATGGGTTGTTCCCGGACCCGCACGTTCCCACAGCTGGGGCTCGACGCGCGTGTGGTGGAAGCCGTTCTACGCAAACTGCGCTGGCGTACACCAGCACCCGTACAGGAAGCCGTGATTCCCGCCGTGCTTTCCGGGAAAGACGTTCTAGTGAATGCTCCCACTGGATCGGGTAAAACTGGGGCCTATGCACTGCCATTGGTTCACCTACTGTTGCAGATCTACGACGAGGAGAACGCGAGAGGCGCCTGGTGCGAAAGCACTCGCGCGATCGTGCTGGTGCCCAGCCAAGATCTGGCGCTGCAACTTGGTCGAACTTTTGTGTCACTAACGGAAAACCTGCCGCTGCACTGCTGTGTGGTAACCGGAGCCGTCAGCAACAAGGCCCTAATCGATACCTGGACGGATGCGAGTGTCTGCGTAGGAACGCCAGCTGGACTTGCGCAATCCCTAACCACAGAGCGGGCAAGGAATGTCGTGCTGCTGGTAATCGATGAAGCTGACCTCGTCTTGTCGTTTGCGTCGAGCGCCACTCAAGTCCACGACGTTGTAAGAAAAATACCGACAAATGCTCAAGGTGTCTTGCTAAGCGCCACACTGGACGAGGAGGTAGAAGCGCTGCGTGCTTTGGCACTGCATCAACCAGAAGCCTGTCGCATAGAGGCCAGCTGGGATGCAGACCCCTCTGGCAACAAAAGCAATGTACAGTACTGGGTCAGTCGATTATCTGGTCTGGATGAACGCTTCGCATGGCTCTACGTGGTTCTTCGATTACGCATTCTGCGGGATCGCATTCTCGTGTTCGTAGACAGCGTGCTTGAGGCCTATCGCGTGAAGCTCTTTCTGGATCGCTTTGGGATCCGATGCGCGGTGCTGAATGCAGACTTGCCGGTCACGTCGCGCCAGCATTGCCTTCAGCAGTTCGACGCTGGTATATTCGACATTCTCGTAACATCGGATGAAGCGACAACGTTGAAATCGACTGGCTACTCAGCGTCGCGTGGTCTTGATTTTCGATCGGTGGATGTGGTGATCCACTTTACCGCGCCCAAGAATATCGAAGTTTTCTTGCATCGCTCTGGACGAACCGGAAGAGCGGGCCGTGCGGGCAAAGTGGTCACGCTCGTAACCAACGACGATGAATCTCAGCGACTAGAACGATTTTTTACGGAGCATGCCCGGTTGTCGATGCAAGGGCAGCCCCGCCTTTTGGCAGTTCGAAAGGAAACGATGGAAACATTTCGTTACCGAGTCGAAGATGCACTCTGTGCCTGCACAGACCTGGCTGTACGGGAAGCACGCGTCCAGGCTCTTCGCGATGAGATGCTTCGCTCGCGGGCTTTCCGGGATGCTCTGCTGGCTGCCCGCCAAGGCGATCGGGTGGATTTGGAAGTGCTCAGCCATGATCGTCCGCTGGTGCGGAAGCGGCTGGCGGCACATCTGGGGCACATTCCCGATTATATGCTGAAAGATGATGGATTATGGCAGGTGCTGGCTCCCGAAATGGCGAATGCTCAGTCCGCGACGGATGACCTGAGACCAGCAGGTCCAGAAGAGTTGAATAAGCCAGTCGAAAAGCGTCCCAAGCGGAAGCGTATCGCCAGGAATTTCCGCAGTGGACCGCGGAAGCGCGCGGAACCCCTAAAGAGACTGCGTCTGTGACAGGGGATGCCTCAAATTTTAAACGGGCTGGGTCACGAAGCAGAGAGTTTCTGTCGAGTATGCATCACTGCGTCTGATGCTGAATCGAGGCCTCGCATCTCGAATGCAGTTTGTGCACTCTCGTATGATGCAATTCATCGGAATGGAACAGCGGAAAGCGACCTCGGCGGATGGAGAGCACTGGATCCTTCAACCGCATGGTTCTTCTGGTACGCAGATGTCTACACCTGGGCTGCTGCGCAAAGGATATGCCGAGGCCCACGTAACTCACCAGGGTTTCTTGCTCTTTTGACGAGTCGTTTTGGATTTCTCTTGGAGTCCGGAGTGCCTGTTCGAAACTTTGGCGCTGGCAAGCATACCTCGTCGAGTGATCACCTGGGGCCAGGTGGGTTTGCGATCCCTGCAAGGGCAAAAAAGAATCTATTGGAAAATCAAGAACGCACAATAGGCATCATTACTCGTATCGCGCCATACCCGTCAAACATGACAAGGGAACCCTGTACCACTCGCTCTGTTCCTGTCTAGACATTTTCCAGAATGTTCAGTGGATACCCAGCGCCGGCACCCGAGGTCCAGCACGAGACGATGACGGGCTCGTACGTAGTTTCCAGGCGCTGGCACATCTTTTCGGAGTCGCAGGTTCGACATTTTGCCGCTTGAATTTGTTACGTCATCGAAATCACGATCATTTGCGATGCCTTCGCTCATGTTTCCGTAGCGTAACCGATATCTTGATCCATTTTCAGGTGCGAGCCTGTGTGCATCCCCACACCTCACGTATAGATCTTGAAATCGCGCATTCTTTAGCATATCGAGCTCGCTGTTTCGAAACAAGTCGTGAGTGGAGCAATTCGCGAAACAGCGCTGACCACGCAGAATCCGACTTACACGATTTCATCACGAGCTCATGCCAAAAGTTCACTGAACTTGTCAAATAATCGACTCCGTCCGAAAGTCAAATCATTCCCTCTATATGAGTACCAACTGACCCGTATTCGACAGCCCTATGATGTCTCCCACGGGATATGCTCCAAAAGAATTCCGTCTCTTCTGTTTCTGTGGTAAAGCGTCTCGGACTCGGACCGGAGTCATCGCTGCGATTATCTCCGCTGCAGTGTGCGTCACCGCTTTGCACAAGGACGCGTAGACGGATCGAAATTTCCCGACCTGTTCTCCAGTCCGGGTCTTCCTTCCGATACTTCATGCATCATGGAAAACTTCTTGCTCGACAAACCCTCGTTCGAATGGAAGAGCATGCGCTTGCGCTCGCAGTGTACCGCGTACTCGCAGACGGCATCACCCAGAGCAAGCTCGTGATCGCTGAGTACCGCTCCTGGGGCGAAAACGGAGGAGAGCCCTGAGGCTGGGCTTCTGGTTCCCTCACGGCATATGCACCCATCGATGAAGCAAACAGTCAGAGACTTCAACGCGGCACTCGGAGGATTTGGCGTCCTGGACAGCCATGAACACCGCAAAACAGTCAGGTGTCACCGCTGCGCAGTGTGCACTGAGTCTGTCTATCAAGAAGATGAAAGTTGCATTCGATGTATATTTTTCAACGACCGTTTTTACGAGGAAAGCATCGACAATAACAGGAAACAGTGAAATCGAGACTTCAATGCTGCCATCTACATCCTTCAACTGCTGACTACAGCATGGAGTAGACAGGATAGACCAGAGTACGGATAGCAGGTGATAAGAGGGAGGTAAAGGAAGCAGCCGTAAAAAACCCGCAAATGCCAGTGTCCACGACAATAGGAAAAGGCCCAAACCTGAGCTTATACGCTCGTCTTCGTCATGTGGACCTGTTGCACCCGATTCTGTCATGGATGGATATCCCGCGTGGCAACCAGGCGCTAGCCAAAACGACACATCTTCGCAGGTTAGCCACTACGTCGCTCATTTGCCAGCACTCTGCTATCCGCTCTGCGGACGTTTGGTGCGTTCGCCACGACGAACCGGACAGGAAAGCAAGGCCGCAGAAACAGCCACTGCGGCCGTTCTCCTCTTGTGGACTTCAAGACTTTACTAGTATAAAGACGCACGAGTCGCCTCTGGAAGGCTCAGCGCGTGCGCTCCCGTCGCACTCGCCGCAGACGGTGCACGGGCAGTATCAGGTGCGGACTGTTCAACCAGGACAACGTTTGTAGTGTGGAAACAGTTGGAAACAGTTGACCTTGCGGACGGCATGCAGCGTGATGAGGAAGCAGCGGAAGCCCCCGAGCGTCGCAGCGCAACGCTGCGGAAACGCTTTGCTTTCCTATGGGCGCGTTGGCGACACTTGTGCCAAGGCCTCAGCCGTTCACTACTACAGCCCAGTCGACACTGGGACCTCTGCACGTGTCGAGACGCTCTGGTAGTGCTCCTCGCGTCCAGCCTCTTGCTGGCTCTGTGGTTTTACTGCCTTGTCGTACTATCGTACCAGGTGCTCACCGCGGGCTGCGGGTGCTGCGGACTCGTCTTGGCGTTGCTGGAGCGGCTTCAACTCTGTGCCTCCGGCGCAATCAACAAAGGCGACCGTGAAATCTTCGATCCAAAGTGTACCCGAAACTTTGAACGCTGGTCCGCTATGGTGCATGCGGAAGAAACACGCCAAGCTGGATCTGTCGCTCGACTTGAGCACAGCATTCGCGGAATACCTGCTGAAACTCCATGATGCTACGTTCAGGCCCTTTGCGCCAAAGCTCATGAAACAAAATGAAAGTGTCACAGTACAGGTCATTAATCTTACGGAGGATAGTATCTGAGCTTTCACCAATCCACGCTTTCATGAGCGCACCCTGTTGCACAAGTCGAGCTACAAAGGCACTGACGTGAATCCCAGTGACCGCGAACGGGTAGTAGCGCTTCAGTTGCGGCATCGATGATCCTGTGCTGGTTGTGTGCTCCGAAACATCACTCCAGCGTTCCTCGTTTGCCTCACTAAGGATACGCTGGACAGTGCGGGGTCGGGTTTCTGCAAAGTATATAAGTTGATGAAGCGCGAAGATGCCCATTCCGCGAAAGTCTGTGCCTGGATCATCACCCTGGAAACCGACATACCGCCAGTCGCGGTTCGGTGCCCTTGCTCCGGCTGGGAGCATGGGTTCGACCAGTTGCCGCAGCTTCTGCAGCAGCTCCTGATGACTTTTATCTGCGCTCTGAAAGCTGGTGTTCACCCGCTCGTGAACGATTTGCTTGGCACGCTCCCACTGATACAAGTCCTCTAAACTCAGCCTGAGGTTCTCTTGAACCCTCCGCCAGTTACGGTAGCGAGTGGGTACCTTTTTTGCTGCCAGGAGGATTCGCGCCCAGGCGCCCAAGTCCATAGGAGGCCCTCCGGCAAGCTCCGTCTTAAAGCGCTGCCACGCATCCGATGCTTCTTTGGAGTTCTGCAGACAACGGTAGACCTGAACGCTCATTGCTGCAGAATGATCCTCTCGACTGCAAATTCGCGCTAGCTCGCTTTCACCTGTGGCCAAGTGACGGAGACTTTTTGACCAGTTCCCACCGCCAGTGCCCATGGGAAGTGTGCGCTGCTAAGGGTGCGTAGCGGTAGCGCCCGGCACTCGTTATACACCCTGCAAAACCTACAGCTTAAGGAAGTACTGTTGTTGCTGCTGCTGAATCATTAAGGGATGAAAACACCGAAAAATAGCTCCAATTACTTTGCACAGTAAAAGTGCTACAGCACACACTCCCGTTCAGTAACCCAGAGCAGTTCAGCGAAGCGCACAACGTTTTGATGCCCATCGGGAGCCGCTGGGGTCAGACGTTCAAGGCGTCCCGCATGACACCATAACGAGTACCCGCACTGCCTCCTGGAGGGAGTAGCCTCTCGATGTTCAGCATCAGAAGCAGAAAGGGTAGCGGGGGTGTCCGTTTTTGGCCCAGTCCTATGACGGTGGTGTGTGTAGTTGACTCTGCGTCCGCCGGAACGCAGCTACCTTGTCGTGGATTCTGGGGGCGCGGCTTTGACAGTGGACTCCTAACTAGTAGTTCTTCCTAAGACGATAACACGCTCGCATTGGTGAAAGTGGGTGCTGGTTTGCGTGTTGCTGCCTTGCTTCACCTTTCATGAGCAAGGCTTTCCTCTAGTTTATGACTATACGACAGGCCAGTGACCAGCGACCTGACCGCATCGGAAGGAGCGTATTTGCCGTCATCCTACCGAATACCTGTTGCATTCAGCTTTCGACGTGACCACGGCGGCGGAGCTTCTTCAACCCTGGACTGGAGCTGCCTCATAGCTTAGCAGATAGAAACCAGTCGCTGCACGGGCGCAGCGAACCGGTTCTCGAAGTCACTGGAAACTGCCCAGCTTTGGCACAACCTCCGAGTAATGGCGAGCTTTATGGAACCTCTGGTGTTTTGCACTATCGCCCGCTCTTTGTCTGCGAGTCAGAACGCTATGATTCGTGCGAGTGTGAGCCGAAGCATTGTCGGCTCATCGAATCTGTACGCGATTCCTGGACGATTACGTTTATAGATTCAGGGCCTCTGCCTGTAACTCGCTTCTGTTGCAACAATCCCTGCATACGCTTGGACTAGCTCTTGCTATGGATTCGGTATTGGCGGTTCGAGGTTGTCGGCGACGCACCGCATTGTGACTCTAAGGAAGGTTACGAGCATGTGTGTGCTTGTGTAACGATCCATGGCCTGAAAGAACAACGGGTTCGCGAGAAACGCTGGCGACAATCTCCAGAAGTGCAGCTCTTGCGTTCTTCCAAGAGAAGCGGACTACAGAGGTGTTGTCCAGCAGCGTGTGATCGCAACATACCCTGTGCTACACGGCGTAGATTTAGCACGGACACAACCAGCATAGGTTCCATACATACCACAAATCCCGGAATATTCGGGGCATCAGGAACAAAAGCCATGTGCTCCACGTTCTATCTCTCGGATCCTGTCCCGAAAGACGCTCAAGTTCCGAATCGCCTCCTGGGAAATGCAGAGACGACTGCTCTATTGAAAACGCGCCCCGGTGACGCTGTCCGCGCGTACCACTGGAGATTCTTTGACGGGTGCTCTTCGTCGGCCATGCGAAACCGCACGCTGTGATTGCACCGGCGCATATATGGCCCCAAGTACTGCACTCGCCAGGATGCCGAAGCGCGAACTGGCCTCCTGGAAGCGCTCCAATATAATGTTGAGGCAACAACGCGGCGTAAACGTAGAAAGTGGTAGAGATTCATACACATGGAAGTTTTTTTGTTGCTGCATAAGCGCGCAGTGCAATTTTCCTGTCCAGTTCATAGACGACACATTCGCAAAAGCAGTGAAGTTTATTCCCCCGGTAACAGGCAGCTTCTCCTAACCGAAAGAGTCTAGTTAGATGCATCGATCTAACTCCATCAAACCAATAGGCTGACACATGGGTGGTAAGAGCCTCTTTTACGGAACAGCGGTTCTCCCTCTTCATTCGCTTCAAAGTGGTACCTTCGACAGCACACGGTACGATAAGCCCAAGCCTATGCATCCAAGATTTCGACGCTGCATCATCGATGCGAAAGGACGAATGCCGCATGCGAAGCTTCTGATCGCGAATCCATATCGATATTCGCTCTAGGAGCGCTCTGTGATGAAGACGAGTGCCGTGCGTGCTACCCGTGCTATATGTACGCAGACCGTATACAACGTTGGAGTATGTGCTCCAGTACTTCACCATAAAGTTGTCCGTCGCTTTGTGCCTGACGATGCGATGCCATGGAATGACTCCAGTAAAGCTAGAAGCGTCTGTAATCACTGATCCTGCTCGACAGCGATCAGGGTCGTATCGGGCTTGCCTTCCTGTCCAGATACCCGGGTGGTCTCACTCGTCATGCTGTCGCTGTACATGAAAACAACATGCATGTACACGACAATTCACCTTGGAATCGTGTCGAGGATGACGCGCGCTACCTTTTCGCCAAAAGCGAGCATGTGTACAGGTATGCACGTACGAATGCATCTATACACCAAAGCACGTGAGCTTTGACGCACGTAGGTATGCAGACGCAAGTGCGCAGCAACATGCATCGCTCGAACATTATCCAGCACCCAGTGGCTGTGGTGATGGCAGCGAACAGCACCAGTCGCGGTGGCTGTCTCGCAAGCCACCAGATTCCTTCGGGTGCCGCCCTGACGAGGCAGTTTTAGAACGCAAGCATAAGCCTCTACAATTTGGATTGATCACCTCGGCACCTGTCGTGACCAGCGACGTTCAGTGTCGTCATGAGTACAATTTTGCACCATATACACCAGGCATAAATTTCCTTTCCGAGCTGATTCCATTTGCCGCTTGAAATGAATCCGTCAGAACAGCAGAGGAATCCCGCAGCATGACCTGGTGTCTTGGACAGATGCGGGAGCAGCCATTGACGAGAAGAGAATCCACATACCGGCAGCGATACGGCGTAGCCGCGCGCCACAATGAGGCATTGTCTTCGTCTTCACCAGCGTACCGGAACGAATCATTGTGGAAAAAGGGCTTGGGTCTTGTTATGCGCATTCGAAACGAATGCTCTGTCTCTCTACAAAAATCACTGTTAGCATCCGAAAGCAAATGCAAAACCCTCTTCACTCAACGACGAGAGCGGATCCGACATACATGCCAAGTAGAGCTGCCTAGAACGAGAGGAGCACAGATCACCACACACAGAGACGCTCACAGAAAGTAGTCGGGAGTACGCCGGGTTACGTGCGGCTCGCCACGTCGCGGTGCTGGATCGAATTGCAAGAACGTATACTTCTCATTTTCGTCAAGCTCCATGATGGCGGCCTGATTTCCGCACCGATAGCAGTAGTTGGGTGCACTAAATATCGTGACGACATTGCGATCGTGGCACCAGTTGTAGCCTTCCATGACCAGCTGGTGCGCCCGCGCAATGAGGCTCAACCCATTCGTTCTGTTAAATTGCTCGGAAATATCTTGGCCAAAGGTATAACCGGCGCCGCGGGGGCTGATGCCCCAACCACAGCGATCGTCGGGATCCGACCACAACAGGTCACACATGGGGCCCTCGTGCGGAACCTCCTGCATACGATCGAGACTCCGAATCTGATCGAGTGTGTCAATCGACGGCGATAGACCACCATGCAAGCAGAATATTTGATTTGCAATAATAGCGGTGAGCGGCATGTAATCGAACAAGTCCGTGAAGTATTTCCAGACGTTTGCGTTCCCGTACTTTCGCAGACACTCGTCGTAGAAGCCGTAAACCTGCGTGATCTGTCGCGACTCATGGTTTCCGCGCAGTATAGTCACCCTCTGCGGGTACCGCAATTTGAGACATATGAGCGCTGTTACGGTCTCGACTGAGTAATAGCCGCGGTCAACGTAGTCGCCCATGAACAAGTAGTTGGTGTCGGGGCACTTGCCCCCGATTTTGAACAGCTCCAGCAGGTCGTGAAACTGTCCATGAATATCCCCACAAACAGTGACTGGGCAGGTTACCAGCTGAACATTCGATTCTTCGACAAAAATCTCTCGCGCTCGGTCGCACAACCACTTGACTTGTTCCTCACTCAGGGGCCGCGAGTTCTCCGAAAGCAACTGCGATATCCAAGCGTCCAAATCGTATGTGTGACTCGCCTCCGAGCTCGGGACAAGGCCAATAGGTCCTGGCTCTTTAGAAGTAACAACTTCACTCATGGGTTCCACGTGTGCTAACGACATGATGGCGAATGTGCCCACGAGCGCTGCAACTTCAGGCGTGTAGCGCGCTTCCAGACCAGCAGCTGTTGAGCGGCTTATCTACGCCGCACGACGTGGCTGGCGGCGCGCGAACAGCGCGGCGGTCGATCGCCAGGCGCGCTCTACGGCAGTGCTGCTGCTGCTGCTGCTGCTGCTGATGATGATGATGATCATGATGCCTATGCTCTACCTGGGAATCGGGTGTCTATTCCATGGTGATGATTAGGATGCCTATGCTCTACCTGGGAAGCGGGTGTCTATTCTATGATGATGATCATGCCAAGCATCTACCTGGGAAGCGGGTGTCTATTCCATAGTGATGATCATGATGCCTATGCTCTACCTGGGAAGCAGGTGTCTATTCCATGGTGATGATCATGATGATGGTAATGTTCATGAGCTACTTGGGTAGCGGCTGCACCTGGTGCAGCAAATGAACGCTGATGTTCAGAGGACAAGGCTTGTGTCTTTTGCTGATTTTACCGAAGTGAGTCTTTGCGTGCTTTTACGAGATTGCTGGGGGTTGCTTCTCTCATATCTCTGGCTATCCATAGGTCGATCTCTGTTTTCTGGTCTATTCTTGTGTTAGCAGACGAAGGATGCTGATAACAGCGTTCAAGAGCCGATCTCGCTGCCTGCTGTTGTTGTTCAAGTGTTTTGTGCACAGGCGAATACAGTGATCGACGCATTTCACTTCGCTTTTCATCTTCTTTATAAACAGCCCGCGTGTGCGCTGTGAAGCGGTGAAACTTGACGCTGGTAAGGGGTAACCATATAGATCCATCACCAGCCGTTCTCCGAGAGACGCCCTAAAGCGCCTGAATGCTTATTTCACTTCGCTGTATATGCCCTTGGCCGGACAGACGGCTCCGTTGGATACCCTTCTCCGTTTCCACGCTTGGTGCAGTACCCCACGATTCGGGGTTTTTCTTCTGAACGATGAACTAGGCGAAGACGCTGTCTGCTGCACGCGCAAGGAAAGGCTTTTTATTTAGTAAAGTGTGTGTGGAAAAGAGGCTGTCCTTGATGTAGCAAGTATCAAGAGGATAATCCAGTCTGCGGTACAATTCGAAAAGTCCAGATCCGTCTACGAATGCTCCATGCAAAGCGGCGACGTCGACTCAAATGCAAGCAACCACTTTGGTGAGTAAAAGGGTGAGCCCATATCCAAGATAGTTTCCAATGCCTATAGAAGCGATGGGAGCCTCTGGAGGCATATGCCGTAAGCGGCACCATGCCGCTACCGAATGCTGTTTCTTCGATGGCAACAAAAAGCGGAGGATTGGTCTTTGGAACGCCATGGGTTATCGTTGGGCGTAAAGATTTCAGTGAGCTATTGGAGCGTGCTTGTAAACATCTAGGAAAGCGACAACATCGTGCTTTTTTCTCATCAGTCCACCGAAGCGGATTGCCGCGCTCACAACTTATCTTGAACCAAAAAATAGAGCAGTTGCATTATGCGTGATTTGAACATGCTGTTCGTGACGAAAGATTGAAGCCTAAAGGATTCAAAGTATAAATTGGATAATGACATCGTTTACTCTATGTGTCGTTGCTCTATTGCGTCATGCATGATCTTGATTCCAGTAACTTAAGGAATCCCAGCGTCCACGAGTCAATGGAGTCACCACGAAAACACGGAAGAAGATCCTATATCTGTGTTTGAATGCGTAAGCGCTTCTTCCTCCTGCGTATCAAGTGTCGAGGCCGTATATATAAAACGAGCTCGGAAAGCATTCGACATTCAGGTACATAGCAAACGATTCAGTGCTCCATTTTACGTTCTCAAGAGGGTAGCGACGCTCTGGACCCACAGCGGCTCATAAGCCTGCTTCCGAGCGTCGGACGATACCCGCCGTGTCTATTCCTCCATGACTGGAGATCCTTCTCATTAATCCGATACTTCCGCGTTCGTCATTGCTGCATGTATGTAGCGAACAAGCCATCGTTCTCCCATCGATACTGCTATATTTCAGGGAGTCCCAGAGTCAACGTCCTGGAGAGAATAGATGCTGAATTCAGTAACAAGGTGGATGCCAAGTGACTGGCGGCACAGTTGTCGTCGTCATCGCCGCTTGCGACGACCTCCGACTGGCTTCCTCAGCTGCCCCACCGAGGTGGAAGGCTTCGCTTTATTGACCTGAAAGGTATCGGCACGAGGTAGCTGTGCGGCATGCTCCGATACCGACGTTGAGCAATTGTGCCCGCAACATGGTGCAAGGACTTGCTCCTACGCTGGTACCAGCAGGCGCTCCAAATGGAGATGCAGGGGCCAGCGTCTGCCGAGATTCGCGTCTGCCTCTTAGTCTGGGGCCACATCCAGGAGCAAACGCTTTCGTCTGGGCTCTCCGGCTCAAGCACGAAACGAAGCGTGATGATATGGAAGCCACCACAAACAAACACGCACACAGGAGGCGGTCGTGTTTGCACCAGTCGCCAGCAGTGCTGTGACGTTCCAAGGCGCCCCCCAGCGACGCATGCAGCGAGGTATATACCGCATCGTAGCGCCTCCAGGTACTCCCTGATCGAAGTATCCATTGTCTTTGAGGACATCACAACGTCGTGTCCACGAATGGATGTTAGCTTGCTCCGACGATGCCTCTGTAGCACATATTGTTTTGCGACATGTCTCTGTGACGCACGCGGTATCCACCGGGAGGCCTTGGTTTGCCAAGTTCTCGTCGACAGCATGTTTTCGCGAGTGCTATCAGAGCACAGCACGTGTAAAACGCGCTACGATATGCATCGTCGGTACCAACGCTGCTTGCTAGGCACCAGGCCGCCACCTGATGCTCACGAAAAACAAACCGGGGTGAGTTACACGGCTTCCGCGACGCAAACAAGCGTTCGTTTTGGAAGCCATACACGCCCTGTAGCGCTTTCTACTAGTTGAACGGCGCCTAAGCAGAACGCCGGTCTATGCAGATGGAGCACATAACCAGCAAGGGCCCCGGTCGCGAATGCAGTCGCTCATGCGGAACCATGTAGCTCCTCAAATGGGTTATTTACTTGGTCTGTTTAGTAAGCTCGCTGTCGAAAAGCCGTAGCTGGAGTGACCCTCGAAAAGCCACACGTGACGTAGAGTAGGTGGTATCTGCTATTTTAGGTGATCCGTCTTGGCTGTGGGGCCCTCCGCAACGCATGGTTGTCCGCGGAAGCAGCTGGAGCTCGCTCATAAGATCTACGATCCGAGTACCTTGGACGCTTCCCGTGTGCCCTTCTAGTTGTTTATTTAGTTGATCTACTTTGGCCATCGGACTTGGGGCAGTGCTAAGAGAGCAGCTGGAGCTCACTCGCGCGATCTACGCTCCTTGTACCTTGGACGCTCTCCACGTGCCTTTCTTGCAGTTCATTCAGTTGATCTCTTTCGTTTATTTGAGGCTTGGCGGACAAGCTCTTTACACAACTGTACCCTGTTTCCATCTGGTGCATTACACGTACAACTGGGGTTGCGCTCTAAGACCAATCTACAAGCAGAGCTCACTTAACCTGGTTTGCAGCTCGTTCGACACAAGTGTTGCAGCTCAGCGCGAACATCCACGCGCTGCTGTGGGTACCTCAGCGAACGCTATGCGCTCACTGGGCGATATTCGGCTCGTAGAGCGCCTTGTGCAGCCGCATCTGCGAAAGCAGCGCTTTTCTACACTCATCGAAGCAACATACCAACGCTTAACCCCGCGTGAGCATGTGCTTAAACGGCCAGAGGTCTACCTTGGACCGGTCGAGAGAATCGAGCGCCGCCTGTGGAGCATTCCTGCAACTTCTGCAACTGTCGAGCAAGTCATCCATGAAGGACGCATCACCCTCCGCCAAGTGCATTATTCGCCTGCACTGTACAAAATCTTCGACGAGATTCTTGTGAACGCCATAGACAACGCCCGCCGTGATCCCCACACCGATGCCATCGATATTTGGCTGCCTCTAGAAGACTCCTCATCGACTTCGAAGCGAACACTGCGTATCCGGAATACGGGACGAGGTATTCCGGTTGCCATGCACCCACGGGAACACTTGTACGTACCAGAGCTGATCTTTGGACACCTGCTCACCGGCTCGAACTTTGATGACACGGATGCTTCGGTGCGTCTGACGGGAGGTCGTCACGGCTACGGAGCCAAGCTTACCAACATCATGTCCAAGCGATTCGCTGTAGAGACCATCGACGAGCAGCGGTGTCTGCGATACCGCCAGGTTTGGCAAAACAATATGAGCACGTGTTCCGCACCAGAAATCGAAGCTGTTTCACCAGCGATTGCCCAGCATCCGTATACTGAGATCGAGTTCGAACCCGACCTGGAACGCTTCGGTCTCGACCGCTGTGGCGATCGAGACACGCTCATGCTCATGGCGAGACGGGCCTTCGATGCTGCTGGCATCCTGCCTAACGTTCGGGTTCGCTTGAATGGTACTCCACTTGCCCTGAATGGATTCGCTGAGTACGTACAGCGGCACGGGACGGATGCAGAGCCGTCGATCATTCTCCAACCAAACGCTCACTGGGAAATAGGTCTGCGGGCACTCACTCAGGCGGAGCAGGCAGCACCGATGGTGTCCTTCGTGAACGGAATCGCCACGTTCCAAGGCGGCAGTCACGTGCAGTGTATTCAGGAGCTGCTCTGCCGTCGCATCGCAGACCGGATAGCTGCTCGTTACAAGTCGCTTCGCTGTGTGCTGACTCCGTCTCTGGTTCGATCCCAGCTCTTGCTCTTCGTGAACTGCCTCGTGAACCGACCAGCTTTTGAATCGCAAAGTAAGGAAATGCTCACGAGCCGCCAACGAGACCTACTTGCCACACTGCCGGAGCAGTTTCCAACGGAAAACGAATTGAACGACGCGCTTGAACAGACGAAACTTATGGAGCGCATCCTCACCGCTGCTGAGGAACGGCTAGCTGCAGAGGTACGTGGCTCCCGCCCTGTATCAGCACTGGTTGCTTCGGCATCACGAGGCACCGGAGCACTCCGTCGCCTTGCCATTCCGAAACTGGAAGACGCGAACGCCGCGGGTGGTCCCGACTCCTCACGCTGTACCCTGATCCTTACGGAAGGCGACTCGGCGAAGGCGCTTGCTATGGCCGGTCTCAGCGTCGTTGGACGAGACTACTATGGTGTCTTCCCGTTGAGGGGTAAGCTCCTGAATGTGCGGGACTGTCATCCGAGACAACTAGCCCAAAATGAGGAAGTTAATAACTTGCGCATCATTCTAGGATTGGAGTTTGATCGAGACTACTCGACCCCTGAATCCCGCAAGGCCCTACGCTACGGACACGTGATGCTCATGACCGACCAAGACCATGACGGAAGCCATATCAAGGGTCTCATTATGAACTTGTTCGACTTTTTTTGGCCCAGTCTACTCGAAGGCGGCGATTTTTTAGAGGCATTCATGACACCGATCGTCAAGGCCGCTGCCAAACACGGTGGCGCAGTCCAGAGCTTTTTCACGATCACCGCATTTCGTGAGTGGTGGGAGCAGCTTCCCGCCTCGCAACGGCATCACCATTGGCTGATCAAATACTACAAGGGTCTGGGCACGTCGACCAGTGCCGAGGGCAAAGCCTATTTCCGGGATCTCGAGCGTCATCGCATCCGCTTCGCTCCAGTTGCTCCCGGTGACCGCCATCAACTCGACTTGGCATTCAACCGATCACGGGCGGAAGAACGCAAGCGCTGGCTTGCCGAGCTCGACACGGCAACGCCACGTGACGCTGGAGACGCACCCCTTGAGACGAACGCATCATCAGACGCAGGCGTATCGCTGGCGACTTTTGTCAACCGGGAACTGGCGCTCTATTCCTATGCCAATAACGTGCGTAGCATTCCGTCAGCGATCGATGGCTTGAAGCCGGCGCAGCGCAAGGTACTCTACGCGTGCTTGAAAAGGGGCCTCGTGCGCGACATGAAAGTTGCCCAACTTGCGGGCTACGTAGCCGAGCAGACTGCCTACCACCATGGTGAAGAGTCGCTGCACAGCACCATTGTGCGTATGGCTCAGGATTTCTGCGGAGCGAACAACCTTCCCCTGCTGCAGCCGCTCGGGCAGTTTGGCACTCGTCTGCTCGGTGGCAAGGATGCCGCCTCCGCCCGATATATCTACACTTGCTTGTCGCCAGTGACACGCAAGATTTTTCCCGCTTCGGACGATCCGCTCTTGACATACTGCGAAGACGACAGCCAGCAGATCGAGCCCGAGTACTTTGTGCCAATCATTCCAATGGCACTCGTGAACGGCATCGACGGGGTCGGTACCGGCTGGTCGACGACGCTACCCCCCTTTCACCCGCTGGATATCATCCACAATGTCCGGTGTCTGCTGCAAGGGAGATCACCAAAGCCGCTGAAACCGTGGTATCGACGTTTCCGTGGCCAAATCATTGCCCAGAGTGAGCTCGTATTCGTGAGCCGTGGGTGCGTCGAACGTTTGTCCAGCACGACCTTCCGTGTTCGTGAGCTCCCAATAGGACGCTGGACTGAATCGTACAAGGCGTTTCTCCATGAACTCACGGAAGCGGGTGTTCTCAAAGGATTCCGCGAGTACCACACCGACGAGAACATATGTTTCGAGTTGGTCATGACGCGTGCGAACGCCCAGCGCCTCGAAGAACGCGGTGAGGGTCTCTGGCGACACTTGCGCCTCGAGAGCACCATATCCTGCACCAATATGCATCTGTTTGATGCCAGAGGCCGCATTCGTAAGTATGAAACCCCACTGTCAATCTTGGAAGATTTCATGATAGAGCGAGAGCGTTTATACCAGAAGAGACTCGAACGCGAATGCCAGGAACTGGAGCGAAAATTCGCCAGTGCACAGAAAAGGCTCGCATTCGTGGAACTGGTGGTGAGCGGCAAGCTGGAGCTGTTTGGCCGCTCGCTAAACCAAGTCCAGCGAGATATGATCTCGTTGGGCATATCACCCGACGAGGCTACGGGCTCTCTGGAGGCGCTTCTCGCCACACCAGTCCGCCTCCTGACTCGAGAGGAGGCCCAGCGGACACGCGACGAGACACGTCACTGGCGAGCGCGTTGGGAGGCGTCGCGCGCGGCAACGCCACGCAGTGTATGGCAGGCGGAGCTCGCCGAACTTGAACGAACGGTCAGGAGTATGCTCGCAAACGACAAGGCCAGCTCCGGTGCTGACAGGTCGCATGTGAGCGAGCACAGCGCTGAGAGCTAGCGATATGCCCGCTTGTCGATGCGCTCGCGTCTGCTCGGACGTCTTTCCACGCCCGCATTCGGGTACTGCGGCTGACTCACGTGCACGCGTGCGCTAGCCAAGCCGCTGCCACGAGTTTTCTGCGAGATGAAGCGCCTGGATCAGAGCCTGGTGCGGTGGAAGCACGCTCACCAGCGCTAGCGTTTATCTGGGGCGAGTGCGTCTTCTCGGTGGCAACGGGCACCGCAACGTCACTCGGCATCGCTTTTTGCGTCCATTCAGAGCTGGTTCGTGGAAAGGCGCTGCACAGATTCGAAGCTGTTTGCGCTCGAGCGGCAGTTGGCTAAAGACGTCTCGGCAACGAATCATACGAACAAACAACTAAATGGACCATGGATTCCATACGGTGTGTCGTTTGCGGCCCAGAGGTCCAGCAGGCGCCATCAACAAGAAGTACTTGGGCACTGGGCATCGCCGGCGATCCCGACCTTGTCCTATCCGCGGCGTGCTGCCTGATGGGAAGGTCGTCAATCACGTGCCGGGCACGTGCCTACACATGCTGTGGAAATGGTGCAAGCACCAGGTGACCAGCGTCGCCATGCGCTAGACAAACACGATATCGTCTGACGACTCGCTGCCTGCAAGTGAGCGTGAAACACCTGCTCGAGGTGCCCGTGGACGCACTGGGTCTCGTGGACGAATCCCGTGGACCGCGATGTAGCCCTGTTCATATCGTCTCGCTCTATCTCTCTCTCTTACTGTGTATGTATGTGTGTGTGTGTGTTTGTGTATCTGCGCACTAGGTCGATACGCCATCCCCCTGGAATGATCCATTTCCCGATCTCGACTCATCGGACGGCAACCGCTGAAAGGCGAGGCAGGTATTTGTCCCGTAGAATCCGAAAGAGTTGCTTAGTGCGATTCGAAGCGGACTGCTCTCGGGCCAGTAATAATGCGCATGATGCCCAATGAAGCGCAAGCCAGCGGTGGTGGTGTCCGCGGTGGCGGACATCTCCAGGCCGACGTCAATGTCGTGCAGGTTCAACGTTCCGGGTACGCACTGGTGATGCACCGCCAGTAACGTGAAGGCAGCCTCGAGAGCGCCCGCTGCTCCGAGTAAATGCCCAGTGGCGCCTTTTGTCGACGTCACGACTGGAGCCGGCTCCTCTGCGCCGAAAACTCGCCCAATCGCTTTGGCTTCGACGGCGTCACCCAACGGCGTCGACGTTGCATGCGCATTCACATACCCGACGGCTGACCGAGAAATACCCCGGAGGGCCATTTCCATACATCGCTGGGCGCCAATGCCTTCCGGATGAGGCGCTGTCACATGGTACGCGTCGCTGCTCAGGCCGTATCCAACGAGTTCGCCATAGGTCGTGTGCGGCTGGGCTTGTCTTCGTGCACGAGCGTGTTCCAGATCCTCCAGAACAAGTACACAGGCGCCTTCGCCGAGCACGAAACCCGAACGTCGACGATCAAATGGACGACTGGACTGCTCGGGCTCATCTGCAAACTGGGTGGTAAGTGCCCGGGCCCTGGAAAACCCCAACAATGCCAACTCGTGAATACATGCCTCTGTTCCGCCGGCGATACACACTGTCGCATCGCCTCGTTGAATGAGTCGATACGCGTCACCGATAGCATGTGCACCCGCAGCACAAGCAGTGCTCGGTGATAGACTGGGACCCTTCAGACCAAACCATAACGCCACATAACCGGCGGCTGCGTTCAGCAGGATGCGAGGCACGAAATGCGGTGACAGGTGTCGACCCGACTGGTGACGGTTCACGCTCTCAACCAGATCGCTCAGGGATACCATACCTGCACCGATAACGACGCCCGAGTCGGTTGCGTTCAGCGTCGCTGGCGAAAGCGCAGCATCTTGGATCGCCTCATGTGCTGCGAGAACGGCGTACTGGATACTGAGCGGTGCTCGTAAAATATCCGCGGGGGTCAGTTTGCGCTCATGCAGACCAGTTGCTATCGCTGTGCTCGTTGTTTTCGATGCGAATACCTGCGACTCAAGTCGTTCGAGTACGCCGGCACGATCGACTTGGGCTGCGATTTGCACCGGCAGCCCGGTGGGGTCAAAAACACTGATCCGTTGGACGCCACTTTGGCCGCGGAAAAGTGCGTCCCAGCACATGCGGGTACACAGGCCCAATGGCGACACCATGCCGATACCGGTCACGACAACCCGGCGTCCAGCGTGGACAAGTTCGTGCGACATCCCGCTAGCCCCGATGACGGACAGAGGAAACGGTGACTGCGAGTCGTGCCCGTCAAGCCGAAAGGTCAGCGCAGGGCTCTGGTGATCAGGTGACGTAGGTGTGTGTGTGTGTGTTCTTCAGGTCGCTGACCGGTGGATTCCGGGTCTGGGTAACGCACCCCAAGTCGTTTGCGATTTGTTCGTTGTTATATGAGAGACAACTCCCTTGGATTCAGTGATTGCGAGCGTCTTTCACACCCTGTGACGTCTAGTACGCAGCAAAGCTAAACAGGGACCTACTTATATCCAAAGTGACCCATTAGAGAGAATTCCAGGTCGCCGAACAATCCCGTCGTTAGAGACTGGCACTAAAGAATAACGCTGGAAAAGAACAGGTCCTAGTTCCAGTTCCTGACACCTATTTTCCCACAGTCACCGCAATCTGATCCAGAAGAGAACGTAGTTCAGGAAGCACGCAGCTCAACAAGTCGTGGTGTAGGAACAAGAGTCAGCAGTCACGCACGAACGCACACACACACATACACACACACACACAGAGAAGCAGGTAGAAACACGACCACTTGGCGTTTGAGAGACGCACTCGGGGAGGTGTCGGCGAGTCCAAGAAAGTTCTTCGTGAGCTTTTCTCGGATTCAGTGCTCTCCTGTACCACACACTTGGATGGAACAGCACACTATTCACTCCATTGCAAGCACGAGAATCAGTGCTCTGTAAGAGGGACGTCCTAGTCTAACTGACTCCGCAAACTACCAGCGGTTTCTGCATCGATGACTTGCCTCGAATGCCGAGCAACGCCTGCACACAGGATGATTCTTGAAGCCACGCTCGGCAATTGATGCATTTCTGGTCACACGAGTGTATGCATCGTCATTTTTGCAGAAAGACTCGTTTGATACAGGCATAAGCGAAACTGACGACTGCATGTGCGCATCTCGAAACTGCAGCTGGCATGCTCCCAGCACAGTCGTCTAGTTGCATTGTCTCCGACTGCGTTGCGGTCGCTGTGACACCATCCTCAGTATCATCATCGAGACGATCGCAGGATTTTATGGACACTGATTTTTTACTTTCAAGCGAGGTGCTGAAGCGGAAACACATATGATTTTTCATGACCGTTGTGTCTTATATCCCGACACAAATTCGATCGTTTCGATATGAAAGGTTCAAACTGAATCGGCTCAGAATGCTGTCTATAGCAAGCCTGTAACGTGATGCTTGCCATGCATCCGGCTGACTAGAAGCGGCCGTAACACGGCTTCGACACGTGAATACCACGACGCTTGACTCGGTGATCGTTTTTGTTGGACGCACACATACACACACACACCCGCTACTACATGATAACGCATCTGTCTGGCGGTACGCGGAACGCCACGTACAGTCCAATGTCAACGTGTGAGACGCGTCTCCCTGAGACAGCGTTCCTGATACCGATCAGAAGCCCGAGCTTCCACCTGCGAATGAACGCTCACGTGCAGCAAAACCTTCAGCGCGTTCTCGCAGAGCAAATGGATGCGTCCAGTCCAAAGCTTGAGGACAAGCTGGTGCAGGATCCGCATCGTAGTAAGCACAAACAGCGTCCGCATCCGTTGCTTTCGTTTTCCTTGCAACCGAAGCTGCAGATATGCAACAACAATGCCCGGACGCAGCGGGTGCTCGTTTCGCGCACATACACTCGAGAGCGGTTCGTATTCCAAGCATTTCCTTATGAAATACGAGCAGGAGGCGGAAGGTATCTCAGCTTGTGCCGCCTTTTTGCAATACTGCACGACAGCAGAGACGTCTCAGCGCCTGGTGCGAATCCAGACTTTGATGCAAAGAAGCACGCTGAAGCAAGTAAACGCAACAAGCGGCGCGACTGGCCGGCTAGGGCAGTTTTCGGTCTCCTTCGAGCGGAAAGCGTACCTGACCGGAACCGTACAGCGGCCGGTGTGCAGTTCTCATCTGCGGCAGGCAGCTTCTGCTGCTGCGCTCTTCAATGTAGCCGCTGCTCTGATTAGCGCCTGAATCCGTCGAACCGATCCGGCTCGGGTAGCGGTAACGTTATCCGTGAAGAGACCAGCGCGGGACGCTGAAGCTAACCATAGAGCCGAGGCAGGCGCCAGCATCAGGTCGATACCGCTGGGGCGCGATGCCCGCGCCCCAGCTCCCCTGCAACCGCATCGCAAGAATCAATCGATTCCTGGAAGAAGCCGCTCTCGTGCAGACAACGTCATATGGAATCAACGAAAACGCGGCATGTACAGCGTCTGCCGCCTTTCGCTTCAGGACGTACGGGAACATAGCTCGCAACGCTGCTTATACAGAACCGGCTGATACGGAAAAGGCGTGCTGTTATCTTGCTCCATCCCCGGATGTACCAGCTGGCAGGGTCCGCTCTAGACGGCGATTAATCGTTTCTTTCGGGATCCGCCGAGACCTGCGGCTGCACGCGGAACACCCATCCAGCGGCAGTTGTTGCTGCAAGCGCAACCCATACATAACACTGCTGGGGTGACCGGATACACGACTCGGCGAGGATACCGGACTGGAAACCGCAAAGTCCGCAACGCAGGCTCCAAATCAGAGCAGCCCAGCCGTGCAGCGGCAGCCACACCCATGCCTCCAGGTGCCTTATCTTTCCAGTTCTTACGCCGATGGCGAGTACTGCCACCAGCACACCGAGCAGCCAGTCTTGCACCAAGGCTGCAAGTGCGCCAACCAGAAGCAACCAAGCAACGTACTGGGGCACGTACTCGCTGGGTAGCAGGCGTCCCAGTGGATTCGATTTCTGCTCCGTGGGCAGCCGCTGCTGTGTCCACAGGAGCGGACACAACACGAGCCAGGCATTCCACAAGAGGGACCGGCCCACGAGAGGCAACCCCCAGAACGTCGGCACAGTACGCTTTGCCACCGTCGCAATGATTCCCAAAATGAAAGCGACAAGTCCGATAAGGATCGTGGCAACCGCAGCAAGAATGCGCATCACTGTCTGCCAAATCGAGACCCCGGTCAGCAGCACCGCGAGTTCAGCCAGACCTGCTAACACCAAGGCGAAAATTCCTGGCCAATGCGAGCACAGCATCATTGTAACCATGAATGAAAGCACTGCAGCAGCGCGAGGAGTACCCATTCCTGATGCTTTCCAGGTCACCAGCATGGGTTCCCTCAGACTGAGCAGGCGCCACGAAGCGAGCAGCACCAGCGCCGCACCGCGAGCGGTTACGAAGCGCTCACGTTGTAGGACCTGCAGACCAAAAAGCTGGCCGCATACTGACTCGGACGCCGGTGTGCTCCGAATCCACGCCCACTGAAACACGAAACTCGCCACCGTATGGAGCGCACAAAGAACAAGGGCTGTTGTGAGCACCACAGCCTGCAGGCGACGCCTAGCGACACCACGCGGCACGCGTCCCGAGGTCTCTTTCGTTGCGCCTCCACGACTGGCTATCGGGCGACGCTGTCCAGAGTCTGAAAGTAGTGTGGCAAGCACCAGCAGCGTGTAGAGCAGCGCCGATGGGATGCTTGGCGGCAGCGAAGCGACGAGTACAAGCCAGGAAACCTTGGCCACCTGACTCCAGAGCAGCCTCCCGCGCTCTAGTGTTGCAGAGACGGCCTCGTCTTCACCATAGCGGTACGCAAACCAGGCAAGGATTCCACACAATAGATGAAGAAACACATCCGAAGCGGGTGACCAAGGCGGAATGCCCAGTGCAGACGCTGTTACGCGCGTCGCATGAGTCTGGCTCCGATCGAGTGTCCACACGTTGTCCATTCGAGTAAGTCCACTGAACCGCAGCCCCAAATATACCAGAATCCACACCAAGGCATATCCTAAGCTGAGACTCGTGGCGAAACTATGAAGGCGTCGAATAGCCCGAGAACGTCCCCGAACTTGTCCAGGCATCCATAGCCACGACAACAACAGGTGCAGCAGTGAACCGACACAGGGCCGTAGCGACACCAGCGCTCCCACCAGCAACGGGCTCAAACAAGTAAGTAGCGACGTGTACTTGCTAAAGGTCATGACGGCTGGGAAGCGAGCGTGTCCGTTTCCCTGGCGCGTACGAGTATTCGTAGACTAGAAGGTATACGGATGAAGTTTGGGGGATCTTCGTTTCCCACCAAACGAATGATTTCTGCTTTTAGGACCTTCTATGCAGAAGATACACGATTCAATCCTTGTTGAACTTCGCTTTCCAGACGATAAACGCTTCGGGCTTCGGGGAGCTTCGTTTTCCAGAAGATAAACGCGCCACGAACAATCTCCACGCGACAGGTGGCTTCTGCTGGCCGCTCACTGTGTATGCAGCGTCAGCAGCCTCTTCCGAGGTATCGCTAGACACGCTTGAACGAGTCGATTTCCGCACTTCCTTGACGCTGGCAAGTCCAGTACGCATCAAGGGCTGGTCTATTGTCCGAGCGAGGTGGGCCTAACGGTCTGGCGGAGCAGCAGCAGCAGCAGCAGCAGCAGTTGTTGTTGTTGTTGGTGGTGTTGTCGTTATAGCTGGGCACCTGGAGAGCCGTCCCAGTACACCAGCGGCTGCCATTACAGGGCGCTATCGACCGGATCGATCCGATACTTATGCTAGTACGGAATATTCGGGGGTATTTTTAGGTCGGGCACGAGTTTGAGAATATGCGAGAAAAGCTCCAGTGTAGAGGTTCGGGGTTCGAGGTCCAACGGGAGCTCCGAAGCGGCAAGGTTGCCGTAAACGCAGCGGCAGCGTGGGTGTCGCTGTCGTCTCCGCTGTCCTCTGTTGTTGTGTACGCGTACCAGGAGCACGCTGGTCGTTGCAGGGCACTCCCAGAGCCACCATGGAGAAAGCATAGGCACCGGGCTCGGTCGCTGCTCGTTTCAAGCTGGTACAACGATCACCCAGGAACGGGGCCGCGTGCAGTTCTCACGGGACGCCGGCGGAGCGCTTCGTCGCTGGATGCGAGCCCCGTTCGACAGCATGTGCTATCTGGGGGTTCTCGTGGCAGTCTGCGTACCCTGAAGCGGGTCTCAGGTGCGAGGCAACGCAGAGACGAACGTTGTTGTCATCATGAGGCGACCAAGGAGACCGCAGATCCCCTGGAACTTCCCCACGCCGGTGTTCATATGCCGAGCGTAGATCGTGGATTCTTCGAGGGCTGGTACGTCCGAATCGTGCTGCCCACAGAGGCGACTTCGCTGGCGTTCATGTACAGCTTGGAAGACGGTCGCAGGGGTCGAATACAGGTTTTGAGCTCTGGAGTGCAGGACGAGCTGCTTGTTTCGCGAGAAATGATGGATGGCTTTTTTCCGGCGCTGCGGCACCTGCCAACGTCGACGTTACGCATTGGTCAGTGGGGTCGAACGAGTGACCTCCTCAGCGACGAACGAGCAGAGCACGCGCGCTCTCTGGCCCCTAGTCTTTTCCGAGAACACGTGCATACGGGATATCAGCTCTCTGCTCAGTGGCATCAGGGCTCGATCCAAGCAGACGATGTGGATCGAGAGCGTTCCATGGTAGCGCACCTGAGCCCAGACATAAGTTGCGCTTTCGATATGCGAATCGAGCCGATCTTATCGTGGGGTTCGGATGGTGCGCGCTCGACTGGAACCTGGCTCACGCGTTTTCAAGTCTTTGAACCAGGCTGGCAGATACTCTCTGCTTTCGCTCGAACCACTGGTATATTTCGGGACTGGCATGGTCGCGTTTTTCGCTTCGAGCGTGCACCCACGTATATCGAGAAGAACTGGGGCAGTGCGTTCCCATCGCGATGGTTCTGGCTGCAGTGTCACGTCTTTGACGTGCTCCGAGAGGACGCATCATCGCTGGAGCTGTCGTCCGCAGACATCGATGCACCGTTGACTTTGACCTGTGTGGGAGCGCGTCGAGAGCTCTGCTGGCCCCAGCGACCGAATAAGGTTGTAGCTCGGGAAACCATTGGTATCATCGCGTTCCACTGGAAGGGATATTTGTGGGAGTTCGCTGCTTGGAACTGCCGCCGCATATCCTGGAGTGTCCAGTGGGGCAACTGGCAGATGGAAGCGCACGGCACGCGCTATAGCGTGAAGGTCTCCGCTGAGACCGCTGAACCAGGGGCGTATGTACTGGGTCCGACCCGTCACGGCATGCAGTTTGTGGTAAGAGACGGTGCGCGCGGTACGCTTCGTTTGCAGCTGCGAGACGAGCAGGCAAACGTTGTGATTTTGGACGCACTCTGTCGCAACGCTGCTGCTGTCGAGCTTGGTGGCGAGCTGGCGTCGGACCCAAATGGAACGAGTTGGACGGCGGAGCGCGGAGCCTTTCCCCCACCGGTAAAGGCATTGTTTCTTATTGGCGAACGACCCGGGCGAGCCGTTCGCGTCTAGGATACCCGAGCGATAAAGGCGCCGGCAGCGTCGGTCGCCGCCTTGAGCTTCTTCTAAACTCCCTGTTGCCGCTACGTTCTTGCCGGATGCAAATGGGATACTGAAGTGCATGCCGTTTTCCTGTCCTGAGAGTTATTCCCCGAGAGGTTTTCAGATATACAGCATGGACATTTGAAATGTTGCACTAGGGGAATACGGATTCGTAGATGGGTAAAGGATCCCATGTCATGTTTCCGGAGTGGCTCTTTATTCCATTTGCAGCCGGACTTGGTTCCAGCATTGGCATCAAGGTGGTTATCGATGCTCTAGAACAAGAGTTCGTAAAACAACCGATATCATGGCCCTATTCATAAGCTCAAGCCTTCATGTCTCTCTTTTCTTTAATTGTAGCAAGCGCAAGTCGCGCATTCGTCGAGGATTCGATTGGAAAAGCACCTTGGCAGAGCATTTCGTTTCACTGTATGGACGGGTAATACGAGAAGACGTCGCTAGACGTCTTTTTCTCAATCTCATTTGGAGTGTTCACTGAAAATGTCGAAAAATCGATTCCAAACGAAATGTATATCGCCATGTACTTGCGGGTATCGATTTGATGGCATTCGGCGGCGGCATGATATCCTTCAAGTGCGATGCATTCAAAGGCTCGCGTTGTTTCTGTTAGCATGGAAAAGGGTCTTGGATTCGGACATTGGTCATGAAAACGATTGCTCGCTGTGGAGTGTGCGTCACAGCTTTGTACAAGGTAAGCGTAGACAGATCGAGATAACTTGACTCGAATTCGTTTCTGGTACTTGTTTCATCACGGACGACAAAGTGTTCTCCAAATCCTCCATCGAATGAGACAGCATGCGCAAGCGTGTGCACCAGATCGAGAACTCAGCGAGAAAATCGCGGGGAAGAAGGATCTGATGGTCGTGAGCGGCAGCGAAGGCGCCAACGGATGAGGGCATCGAGGCGAGTCCCGTGTACCAATCGAGGGCGTGTATTAGGCATTGAAGCAAGCAGTCACGTGCCGTGGGGTAGCGCTCGAAAGGGGATGCAATGCGTTGGGCGTATGCGAACACCTGAACACGAACAAGTGTCATCGCTGCGCAGTTCGCATTGGCTCTGTATACAAACGAGATGTATATTGCATTCGATGCGTAGTTCATAACTTGCGACCGGGCATGCATCGTGCTGAAACTAGCCGCAAGCGACGAAATCGTGACTTGGACGCTGCCATGAACACGATTCGCATGCCGAAAGCATAGCCGAAGGAAAAGGAGAGACAAACTTGCATGGTCCCCAAAACAAGTGAGTGAAAAAGGAAGTAGTAGCATAAAACGCCGGCCAAGTCGAGTGTTGATCATACCGGGAACATACCCAGAGGCTGTGGTGTGGATACCTATGTTCGTTATGGAGACGATTTCCAGTGCATCTGGACACAGATTTAAGCGCACAGATCAATCGCCGTTTTCATGACGTCCACGCGAAGATCGCTCTTTGCGATATCCGTCTTGTACGGCACCCGTGTGCACAGGAACGTATGGCGACGCGGTGGAGTTGCAGGAGGCTCCTGCACGATACCGCAGATGCATGGATTGCGCGGTTGCGTCACCGGAACAGCAGTGCTGCGCGAACACGAATATATATGGAATATCTAGTTGCAATCGCCCATTTAGCTTGAACATGTACATATATAGAATATCTAGTTGCAATCGCCCATTTAGCTTGAACATGTACATATATAGAATATCTAGTCGCAATCGCCCATTTAGCTTGAACATGTACATATATAGAATATCTAGTTGCAATCGCCCATTTTGCACGAAGATAGATATATAGGATAAATTTTGCCCAACATGCCTTTGAACAGGAACCAGATCCGCACTGGTCACGCGAAACACGCTCCATCACGATTCCCCTGCTAGCCGTATATTCCTGGTATGGCCACGGGTCCAGAGTTCCTGGTGATTGGTCACCGAAACCCCAGTATATCTTCGGAATCAACCTGGGATGAATATTTCGAGGACGTGAGCAGCTCAAGACCAAGTTGGGCGTGGTCGGAACGTTCGCCTTCGCTCTCAACGGCTACGAGTGAAACGGGCACGCTAGCCGGTGCGAGCACCCCGCTGGCAGCGTCTCTGGCGCGCCGCTACGAGTGGCACCGACTGCTGCTTACAGCCGCGGATGGAAGCGTTTTACTACAGCACAACTTTGAGAGCGAGTGGATAAAAACGGTTTGTGAATCGTACCAGACACTATTCCGGTCGAGAGAGAGTGCTATGCGCGCCGGCCTTGGGCTCGGCGCTCGCCACTACGACGTTCACTGTTGGTACCCGATGACGAGCGACCGGCAGGAGCCGCGCATTGCCCTTGTCTATGGGCGGCGTGGCACTGCCATTCAAGGGGAAGGGTTCGGTGTTGGGAAGCGCGAGGACGGCGTCGTGTTTTTGGTGGTATTTAGGTTTCCGCTGCTAACTGCTGAGGGCGTCACTGCGCTGCGCACTTTCCTTCGACGATTTCATCCGAATATGCTTCAAATGAACGATACTGATGCCGCCTCTGACTCAGTTGCCTGAAAAACAAAAGCTATCGCAGCTGCAGCGCAGCGATGCTGCTCGGAATCCAGAAGAATGGTTATACACAGGTGCCTCGCGTGTCAGGCCTGCCTCGCGTGCCAGTCGGAGCGCAGCCTACCCGTTATCATGTGGATGTAGGGCAGACGATTGCGTCGTCATGGTGGAACAGAAGACCCGCTTGCAAACGCGATCCATGCTCGGATCGGATCTGAAAAACTTTGCTGGGCCATGGAAGCGTCATCCAGAATCAGAATGCCTGGCAGACTCGCACGGCTTGCAGGGTAGTCGATGCGGTCCGCTTTGCTGGACCATCTCGCGGCAATAACATCGAGCTGCGTCCAGAGCAATGCGCTCGTATACGGATACGAGGCCTCGTACGGGAGCATACTGCCGTTCGGAATCGTGACCGTGTCGCGTGCCAGTGTCCTAGGGTGGTACGTAACCACATAAAATCTCAACGCACATCCGCATGCGGAAATGGGGGATCATTGACGCCGAGAAAGCCACTGTTGCAGTGCGCGTTAGATGTTCTGCAAATGCAGCCACGAATACGCCACAGTCATTTCCATTCGTCTGCAACGGCACCGATTTAGGCACAGTGAGCGTCCAAGCCTGCTCGTCAATGCGTAGCTGCAGCTTGTCCATGGCCTCGTCGCAGAGCCACCGGCGAAGCGTCTGTAGGACACCCTTACCGGTACCGCCCATGCTGTCATAGTAGGTCAGCTTGCGGCTATGTGGCTCAATGAGCGCGAGTGTCCAATGTGTATTGCTCAAGTTAATCGGCACCAAAACGCGATCAAGTTCGAAAACGTTCACACTTCGAGTCCACCGACGAACGCCATTGTAATCATATGCATCGCCGAGGCGATCGCTGTTGCACAGACGAGTGTAGAAGAAAGTCGAGAATATGGCACAGCGAGGCCACTGGCGACGCGTGCCTTCTCGGGTCTGGCGCTCCATGAGCAAACCCTGACAATATGCGTTCAGAATCGCGTCGTTCAGCCATCCTCCAGGGCGTAAGCGGAGGAGATCACTTCGAGTCAGTTTGAAGCCCTCATGAGACACAAGAGGCTCGCGCACATCGAGCCCCGAGTTCCAGGCGATCTCCAGAACCCGATGGGCCACGTCAGTTACCGGGCTCGTCAAACTCGAGCACTTTTGCAAGGTGGAGATGATTTCCGCACGAACTGGCCCTGCTATGAGATTTTCGGATTCAGTTCGATGGAGCGCTTTGTTGCCCTTATCAGGAATCATAACGTGCATTCGTCGCGACGGATCCGCTGAGGTATTCCAGCTCTCATGCGCAGCAGCAGCAGTAGCAGCAGCAGCAGCGAGATCACGTTCATCAACCGTGGATTCATCGTCGGAGATGTCGATAATTTCCACCACTTGCGCCTCGCTCTCCGGTGACTGCGTGTGCGCCTGCGCCTCGCTTCGGCTCCGCTCATCATGCTTTTGCGTCCCCAGGCGCCTGGTGTAGTCCAGGTAGGAACTGAGCAGCGCTGCACTAGCGCGCAGTCGAACGAGGCTAGTGTCTGGAGAGGCTCTGTCTACGTCTCGGGAACGAGCATCGGGGTATTCTTGTCGGAGCACCGCTGGCGAACTCGTCCTGGATGCCGAGGTAGTGGTTTCGGTCCGGAACGCCGGTTCACGAGCATACGACACGGCGGGCGGCACGCTGGACTCAAGTCTTGCAAGTCGTCGCAACAAGCGCTCGCGCTCTGCCGCAGACTCTCTCCGCCTCGATCGGGACAAGTTCTCATGAACAAGAGTTCCGGCGCTCATATCTCGATAGCCAACGTCGTCCGTTGAATTTGCACCAAGACCTGGCCGCCGAGAGTGCACAGCGAACACGCTAGAGACCGGGATCCGCGCAGGCACTGCAAACCTTTTCGAACTCTCATGATTATCCCCCTCTATTGAATCTTTCGTTTCATCTGGCTTGAGCACTCGATTATCCCCATATGCCGAACCTGTACATAATAGCGCTGCGGCCTCTGACCGTCCGACCGCCGAAAACCGCGCATCTTCGGCACCACTTGCGCTCAACGCTCCAAATAGACACGTGTTTGGTACGTACTCTGTGTCTAGTGACCGCCAGGCGTTTTCAACCACACAAGTCGACGCTGGCGCTTCACGAACACGGAGCTGCGGGAACACAGCCGCCTCTCGGCGTGCCGGTTGCACGTCGCGGGTGTTAGCGCTCGTTTCTGCCGTCCCCAGAGTCGTGGCGTTGCACGCCTGCGCCTCCTCAGGGCGCCATACCCAATCACCTAGCACTCTGGAAATGGCTGACCATAAAGTCCAGGGCATTCGACACGTTCCGCTCAAGTACCGAGCGCGGTAAGCGCCCTACGGGTGAGGCAGCTGCACGCACGCACGCACGCACGCACGCACGCACGCACGCACGCACGCACGCACGCACGCAAGAGGATATACGATCTGC
>Ga0080006_1156387_pt1 | contig 30408 bp, 12 predicted proteins | sample RS3BMetagenome_FD_69209 | JGI IMG/M metagenome (GOLD analysis project Ga0080006, IMG submission 69209) | Ferric oxide microbial mat and aquatic microbial communities from Rainbow Spring, Yellowstone National Park, USA - RS3B (SPADES... ...
AGCGTTTCGCTCTACACCACCACCACCACCAGCAGCAGCCGCAGCAGCAGCAGCAGCAGCAGCAGCACCAGGCACGAGCACGCGAGCACGAGCAGCGTCGCAGGGTGCGCACGCATCAGAGCGCTGGGGTGCTGCGAATATGACCAGCTTGCCCGCTCTGGCGTCAGGCTCGTCACAACTTCTCGCTGGCTCGACACACGCGCTCGTAGCGCTTCACGATGCCTCCATTGAACGCGCGCTTCGGCGCCTGGAACGCGCGACGGGCTCAGAGAGGCGCTACGAGGCAGCACAACGGCTCCGCATGCTCTATGAACGCAAGTTTCAGACCATGAAACAGCCTGAGGCCATAAGTGTGCTCAGTGACGCCTTGGCATATCGTTTGCAGGCTATGATCAGCTCGGGGAGTCAGCGGGATCGACTAGCAGGCCTGACTGGCCTCAGCGCGCTCATCGAGACGCGCGGCGAGGCGTACCGCACCAAAGTCCAACGAACCTACAACGGCTTGCGTCCTATCCTGAGACGTCCTCCAGACTGGGAGGCTGCTCGCGCTGCCGCTGATATGCTGGGCCGGCTCAGTCGACTCGGTGGGGTTCTCGTGAATCGTTTTGTCGAAGCGGAGGCCGTTCGTGCACTCGAGTACCTGAATACCAATAGCGTGCTTCTGAAGGGAATGGCAATCATGGTGCTCAATGCTTTATGTGAGCACGTTCCCGCATCCATGTATACCTCGAGAGTTCAGCTGGCGCAGGTGGTGTGGCGAGGCCTCACCGACAGTCGACCGATTCTTCGCCTGGAGAGTGCCAGCTTGCTGCGCTCCTTCCTCGCCCTACTGGAACAGCGCGCATCCGATGATAGCGCCCGCACCTGTCAGATGATCATTCAGCGTTGCCTTGAGATGTTGATCTCCGATGAACGAGAAACAACCCCACCAGAAACGCACGGCAGTTTGTTGGCGCTCCACGAACTCGTGCGGAACCGCTTCTCGGCAACGTTCCTAGACGAGCATATCAGTCGAATACGGAAGCGTCTCGAGAGCGTACGTCTGACTCGCGATAACCTCATCCGAGCGGCGATTCTCCAGCTGCTTCCAGACTTGGTGCGCCTGGATCGAACACTCATCGAACTCGGCATGAGCATGGCGCTCGAGAACGAGGACCTGGTTGCCCTGGGGAAACTGGCGGTAGCAGTGGGTCCTACCGCTGCGCTCCCTTGGATGGAGCACATCTTTGTGGTACTGCGTAATAGCGAGGTCGCAGCGGCAGCGAAACACGAATGCATCGCGCTGTTGGCCCCGATCATCGTGGAAAGCGAACAGAGCGAGCGTCTCGCTGAGCTCCTGGAAGACTCCATCCTAACGCAGGGTCTGAGTCCCTCGCTAGTCGAAGCCCTGGAACGCGTTTGTGAGCATGTTCCGAGTCTGCGAGACCTGGTTCACGGGCATGTGCTGCGCCTGTGTGCGGAAACGACGGATATCGCGTGCGCGCTGCAGGCATTGCAACGTTTCACCTTCGGGCGTCGACCCTGTTTGGACGACTACGTCCGCCAGCATGTCCTGCCCTACATCTACGGCAAACGCAGCCTCAGATCAGCAGCCTTCGCTGCCTCGCTGCACGTCTTGACTGCAGCCGTCCAGTCAGCGACTCCAGGGCGGCCGCTTCAACCGAAAATCTTCGAGACGCTACAACAACTGATTGTGGTGGTTGTGGCTGACCCCGACAGCCGCATACGCGCAGAGGTACTGCTGCACTTGGCCAAGCCGGCGTACTTTCCAGTCTTTGAACGCTACCTTGCGCAACCGGAACTCTTGCGAGCGCTCTGCTTGGCACTTCACGATGAGGATGCCACAGTACGCGAGCGAGCACTGAGCATCGTCGGCCGACTCTCCACGGTGAACCCAGCGCATACGTTACCCTCTCTCCGTCGCCTCTTCATGAATCTACGCATCATTCTCGAATGTGAAAGCGAACCGCTGCAGGGATCCCAGGAGGATGCACTCCGCCTTTTGCTCCGCCTCGTCCAGGATGCACCGCAGCTGATCGAACCCTACACACCCACAACAGCCAAACTACTGGTGCAACGGCTCCAGCAAAACTCGACTAGTGCAGTTGCCGTCGACACTTCAGTGATACACACACTCCACAGCATCGCATGCTTGGCAGAGCGTGGCGTTGCAGCAGAACTCCAAACGCTCCTGCATGATGCCATGCCGCACCTGCTGCGCATCCTGCAACACACCTCGGTAGAGGCGGACCTTCGGGAGGCAGTTTGTCGGGCGCTTTCGAGTCTAGCGCGAGCTGCAGGTGCAACCACGGAGCTCTACACCCAATACCCCAGTTTGCTGTCGACGCTGCTGCGCATGCTGCGAACCGAAACCAACTTGTTCGTGCGTCTGGAGATAGAGCGAACGCTGGGGACGCTCGGAGCGGTGGACCCCGACCGTACCGCACCGCTACTGCTCGACCGGACGCGGTATCCGTATACACGACTCGAGTCGCTCACGGAGGTGTATCACCAGCAGACCGCTCCAATGCATTACGCGCCACGCCCAACCGCTACCGGAACTGGAGCTACGAATGCGTTTACAACGGATACGCGCTGCGGACTCGTGGCCGAGGAGCCGGCCTTGCCAGGCACTGCTGCTGCTGCTGCTGCAACGACGACGACGACAACGACGACACTTACTGGACAAGCACTGCGTGCCCAGTTGCGCTTTGAAGCGCCGAACGAGCTCGAGACGCTGGTAGGTCGACTCCCGCACCCGTTCACGGCAAACGAGGAGTACTTTCCCTCGGCAGCACTGGATGCCTTGCATCGCATCCTCGCGAATGCCAAACTGACGACACTTCACTACGACACTGTCGGTGCGATTGTGAACATCATGAGCAGTCTCGGGATGAAGTGTGCACCTTTTCTATCCGTGGTGGTGCCGCGCCTGCTCTGGATGCTACGGCCGCGAACCGAGGATACGCATGACTTGGCGTTCCGCGAGTACGTCATCCGAGGCCTGGCTAGTGTCGTGCTCTCTGCCCGCCAATACATACGCCCGTACGCAGCTTCGCTGGTGGCGCTCATTCTCGAGTACTGGCCGCTGCAAGTCCTGCATCGCTCGATGTTCGCCCTAATGGAATGCCTCCGCGTAGCGCTCCATGATGAATTCCGACCCTTTGTGCCGGTTTTGCTGCCGCTCATCCTGCCCTGGATGTCGTTGCGGGTGCTCAAGGTGCTCTTGGTGTTCGGCACCCACACCAGTGAGTACGTGGTGCTTGTTTTACCGCCCGTGATGCGTTTCCTGGAGGATGCCACCCGTCCGCTTGCGGCTCGCATTGAGGTTCTCAAGCGCTTGCCGCGACTCTTCGCCATGCTCGATCTATCGGATATGGCGAGCCAGCTGATGCACCCGCTGTGTCGGATGCTGCGCACCAGTGAATTCCAGTGGCACGCTCGGCAACTGCTCGAGTCGCTGCTCCCGCGTCTGGGATTAGACGCGGCCTACTACACGTTGCTGGTCCGTGAAATGCTCCTTGGAGATGCAGCATCGGCATCAGCAGCAGCAACCGGCAATGACGACGAAGACGATGACGGCAACGACGACGAAGACGATGACCAGCACCCAACGGATGAAGCCAGCGCTCGTGGTGCAGCGGCATCGACCGAGTCTGCCTCGACACAGGCCGGTGCTGCCCTGCAGTCGAGCAGTGCGAGTGCACTTCACCGCCTCGCACGCTATCGCCATGAACGCACGGCGCTGAGTCGCTCCGAGTCGCTTGACTCGTTGAATGGTGTACCGCGTACCACGTCACTGGGTTCACTCGCTGACCTAGCCTCTGGGGATGCGTTGCTGGCTCACAGTCCCGACTCGTTGCTCGACAGCACACACGTATCGCTGGTTGCGTCAGCGTCGATGTTGGATTTGCAGCAGCAGCTACAGCAACAGCAACAGCAACAGGCGCTCCTGGGAAGCGGTGCCAGCAACACCACCACCACCAACACCAACAACAACAACAACAACAACAGCGGCCACAATAGCGCCCGTCGTCACCACGTCAATGAGAAGATGCTCCAAAAGGCGTGGCAAGTCGGTCGACGCACCACCCGCGACGACTGGAACGACTGGATGATGGCGCTTGCGTCGGCGCTTTTCCGGGAGAGCGGCTCACCGTCGCTGCGCTCATGTGCGCGACTCGCTGAGGTGCACCCGCCACTCGCTCGTGAACTCTTCAACGCTGCCTTTCTGAGCTGCTGGACGGAACTCTCGGATCCGTGTCGTGCGTCACTGGTGCGCAACCTGGTACTTGCGCTCTCCAGCGAGTCCATACCACTGGACGTGCTGCAGGTGCTCCTGAGCCTCGTCGAGTTCATGGAACATGACGAGAAGCCCTTACCCATTGACCTTCGACAACTAGCTGCCATGGCGTTCCGCTGCGGTGCCTACGCCAAAGCGCTCCGCTACAAAGAGGCCGAGTATATGCAGAACCCGGCATCAGCCATGGAAGGTGACGATAGTCTCATTGCGATCTACGAAGCGCTGGGTCAACGGGAAGCAGCAATGGGCGCCCTGCTCGATGCCGAACGTCACCAGGTCACGATACGCCACGAGGCGTGTTACGAGCGGCTCCAGCAATGGGACCTCGCGCTCAGCGCCTACGAACGTCAGGGACCAGCGCACTCGTTTGCAAACCGGCGCGGTCGGATGCGCTGTATGGCACAACTCGGCGAACTGCACCGCATGGAGGCGCTCTGTAACGACCTCTGGTCCGAGGCAGCCGAGCAGCCGTCGCTTCGCCAGGAACTCGCTGAGGAAGCGGCTCAAGTGGCGTATCAGCTCCAGCTCTGGGACAAGTTTACGGAACGCGTTGCGTATACGAGTCGCGACAGCATCCGCGGGAATGTGTTTCGGGCGATGCTGGCTATTCATCAGGGCGACGATGAGGCTGCTCGCGGCTATATTCGAGCGGGGCGTCGACTGCTGGATACCGGGGTCACAGCACGCGTCGGTGAAGGCTATCCCCGCGCCTATGGCGATATCCTCCTGACCCAGCAACTGGTGGAACTCGAGGAATGCCTCATGGTAAGGCAGCGTATTCTACCGCAGCGCCACGTGGTGGAACAGCTCTGGAATACGCGCTTGTACGGATGCCGTTTCGATTATACCACGTGGCAACAGACGCTGCTCGTTCGACGGCTCCTCTTGGAACCTCGACACGACAAGGACGTGTGGTTGCGCTTTGTGAGCCTCTGTAGGCGGGCGAATCGACTCCCGATGGCCAACGAGGCACTCGCCATGCTCCAGGATGAGCAGCATCCCGATCCCGAGGTAACGTATGCTTCGCTCAAGTTGTGCTGGTCGCAGGGTCGGCATCACGAGGCCTACGAATGCCTCCGGCGTTGTGCGGAGCAGCCGGTACCCTCCGCTCGGCTCGCTGCACGTCGTTTTCTCAAGCTATGCGTCTGGGGTCGGGCGTTACGCGCAGAAGGCACCAGCACGTTCGTCTCTTCGCCTTCGTCATCGCTACGGTGGCATACGTTGATGGAGCACGCGCGACGAGCGGTGGTATCGGATCCGTCGTGGTCATCCGGCTGGCATACCTGGGCAGCGTTGAACGCTGATGCCGCCGCAGCACACAGTACCGGGCATCGCTTCGGGGGTGCCTGGCCTGCTCGACCGACAGCGGTAGCGGCGGCTGAGTCTAACGTGCTGGTTCGAGCGTATGTGCTCAACGCGGTGAACGGCTTCTTCCGAGCGATCGCACTAGGTGAAAGCTACGCGGAACAAGCGCAAGATGTGCTCAAGCTGTTAACGCTCTGGTTCCGCTACGGTGCGGTCCCTGAGATCGAACAAGCGCTCCTGAACGGTTTTGCGGAGACCAATGTCGACATCTGGGTCGACGTGATTCCCCAGATTGTCGCTCGTCTGCACTCGCCGGTACCACCGGTGCAGGCCGGTGTTCGAGCGCTCCTAATTCGCATCGGGCGAGCACATCCACAAGCGCTGGTGTTTCCGCTCGCAGTGGCCGCCAAGTCCAGTAATGCGCGTCGACGTGAGGCCGCTATCGACGTGCTCCAGGCGCTGCGTCTCGAGTCACCGGCGCTGGTTGCCCAGGCTGAACTCGTATCCCGCGAACTGGTGCGTATCGCGGTGCTCTGGCCCGAAATGTGGCATGAGGCACTCGAGGAGGCCTCGCGCGTCTACTTTGGCGAACACAACGTGCCGGGCATGTTGGCGATTCTGTCGCCGCTGCACGACCTGGTCGAGGCAGGCCCTAGCACCGCACGTGAGGCTAGCTTCATTCGCGAGTTTGGCCGTGAACTCGCCGAGGCTCGCGAATGGTGTCGGCGCTATCTGGCGAGTGGACGCGACTCCGACCTGAATCAGGCCTGGGAGCTCTACTACTCCATCTTTCGCCGGATCAACAAGTCGCTCTCCAGCATGACACAGCTGCAACTCGCGGAGGTGTCGCCAGCGCTGCTGGAGGCTCGGAACTTGGCGCTGGCGGTGCCCGGCACACGCGAACAGGTCACCATCGTCTCGTTTGCACCGGTGTTGAACGTGATCAGTTCGAAACAACGGCCGCGAACGCTGACCATCTACGGTTCCGATGGCCACGAGTACCCGTTCCTGCTCAAAGGACACGAGGACCTGCGTCAGGATGAACGTGTGCAACAGTTTTTTGGCCTCGTGAATACGCTCCTGCCGCCCGAGATGTCCATCGTGACGTACGCGGTGCTGCCGTTGAGTCAGCAGGTCGGCCTCATTGGTTGGGTCAAGAACTGCGATACGCTGCACGCGTTGATCCGCGAGTATCGCGAACAACGCAAGATCATCCTGAACGTGGAACATCGGATCATGTTGTCTGCAGCACCGGACTACGATAACCTGACGCTGCTCCAGAAAGTAGAAATATTCGAGTATGTGCTCGCGAATACCTCGGGCAATGACTTGGCCAATATCATGTGGCTGCGTAGTCGCAGCGCGGAGATGTGGCTGGAGCGACGCACCAACTACGCACGTTCGCTGGCGGTCATGTCCATGGTAGGGTATATTATCGGCCTCGGGGATCGACACCCGTCGAATATGCTCATCACACGCGACACCGGCAAAGTCATTCATATCGATCACGGTGATTGTTTCGAGACCGCGATGCATCGCGAGAAGTATCCCGAGAAAGTGCCGTTCCGGTTGACGCGGATGTTGGTACGGGCACTGGGTGTCTCGGGTGTCGAGGGCATCTTTCGGGTGACATGTGAGTCGACCATGGAGATTCTGCGTGCCAACAAACCCGTGCTCATGGCTATGTTGGAAATCTTTGTGCACGATCCGTTGCTGGTACGAACGCTGCAGCCGGCGGCGGCACCGGGGGCAACAACCACGGGCCTCGAGGCGACTGGGTTGGCGGCTGTTGCAGCCGGCTCGCCGCTGCATACACCGGCAGTGTGGCCTCGGCAGGCTACTGGAGCAACAGCAGCAGCAACAGCAACAGCAGCAGCAGCAGCAGCAGCAGGGCAATGGGGCACGGTATCGACGGTTCCTGTGCAAGAGGCACGCCTTGGCGAGCGTTCTGGCGAAGAGCAGCCGCAGCCAGCGTCGACGCTGGTGCAAGTACCTCGAGCGCCAACCAGGATGCGACGTGTCGACATGTCGGGTGCAGAGGCGACGGCTGCGGCTGCAGCTGCGGGCGAGGCGTCCTTGTCGTTGCGGCTGCTGCAGGGCACCATGTCGTTACGTGCAGCGCTTCGTCTGGAGCAGTCCAATGCCGGCACAGTCGAGGAGGTCGCTGAAGAGGGTATCGCGGAGACGCCGTCGCCGCTGACAACGCGTCGACCAGGTGCGGGTAGTCTAACGCCGCGCACGCTGGGCAACGGTACCTTGACGACAGGTGCTGGTGCTGGTGCCGGTGCCGGTGCTGGTGCCGGTGCTGGTGCCGGTGCTGGTGCCGGTGCTGGTGCTCCCACGATACTTCCCGAGGATCTACTCGGCGATGAAAACCGCGGTGAACGCGCTGTTGCGATCGTGCAACGCATGTCACAGAAACTGAGTGGGCGCGACTTTGATCCACGACGTGTGCTCACTGTCGCTGAGCAGGTCGAACGCCTGATTCAGCAGGCAACGAACTCAGAGAACCTGGCACCTGCTTATGTGGGCTGGTGCAACTGTTGGTAGCCAGAGCGGGCCTCTGGTCGAGTCCATGGAACCAGAGTGCACAGCAGGCAGGCAGGCAGGCAGGCAGGCAGGCAGGCAGGCAACCGCCTCGAGGATCATGATAGGCAGCGCGCTGGTCGAGTCTAGTCATGCTCCAGGGCACAACGCCGGGCTATGCGTCGTTCAACAGAGACGCACTGGTCTGTTTTTTGATTCGTTGGGTAGAGGCGGCAGCATCGGGATTCCAACGGGGAATCTTCGCGAACCACATATCGTATCGCACGTTTCACTGGGATTGATTTACGACGCTTTCTTGATACGCAACCTCTAAATACCGATGCATCATTCATTCGTTCATTCATTGGTTGATTCGAGCGTTGCGCTGTGGATCTGTTGCGGTGGTGCTGGCACGATCACCAACAGGCAACTGCGTACCAGCGGGCGTACCGTGCGCACCAGCTGCTACATACAACCCGAGTCGGTGTCGCAGCATCCGTTGCTTGGAGTGAGCGCCTACAACCGGATTCTCAACGTTCATGGCGGTAAGCAACAAAGTGCACCAGCTCGAGTCTGAACGATATGTTTACGGATCGGGACGTGTGCGAGACAAAAGCGTAAATGTCAGCGCAGCTGCTACCAAGCACGCGAGTTGCTTCGAAGAAAGATGCACCGCTCTGCGAACATATCAGGCACCGAGGACGAATGCTCTCCACGCATGGGCGATGGATCGTGTACTTGGTCTGGAGTGTTGGCGAATCGTCGTGGAGTGCGCCTCTGCCGGACGCCAGCGTCTGTAGTGACGATACAGAGGCACGGACGTCGTACGGACACCAGGTCTCGCGAATCCAGCGCATGTGCATCACTCTGGATCGTAGGTACCGCAGCAGGTGACCCGGGAAAGGCGCGCGAGTGAGTTTCCCATCCATCACGCGGAGACGCGGAAAACGGCAATCGAAACGTATGGGAGCGGTCAAGTGAAGCGTCCCGGTACCTGGTTTGCGCGCTTCTCTAGGAGAGCACAGGTGCGCGGTGCTCGCGCACCACCACGCGCGACGGTCGCTGCTGCTGGTGCTAAACTCGGACATCGGCCAGCGGTATTTTCGTCATTCGCGTCCGAGACGGAGTTAGCGAGTCAGCGGCAGCTGGGCGGCTCGATATGGGAGAGAGCGCCTACCCGGTGGTTTCCCTGGTCAGCTGTCCATCCGACCGTTATGTGCCGCCTTCGAACCGAGCGCCAATACGGGATCAATGAATAGGCTGTGTATCGCATTGCGAGGCTGCAGGCGAACCGAAAAGCGCGCACAAGTCTGCGGCTCCAACAGACGTATTCACCAACATGTATCGATATGTGCTGAAAACCCGCAATCGGGAAGTATCCCGGAATACGCACCATGCCTCAGCAGACATGGCCTGGACTCGTGCGTCTGGAGCACGATTCCCTAGTTGTCGATGACATTGCATTCGGGGCGCTGTGCGAATGCTGCTTTTGAGCACGGGCTGCTGCAAGTATCCGCAGCTTTCGCTCATCCTCAATCGCAAATTGTACGATCAGGCGTCGCCCCTGGTGCGGAGCAGGCAACACGTTGGGATTATTGTTGACGAGTCGCAAAGCTCGAAGCGCTGCATCGTGCGTTGCAAACTCTACAAATGCATACGCACATACCCGTTGCTTGCGACTTCGTTCCCGAGCAATGCGCACCTGTTTGATGATGGCTGGTTTGGCGTCGGTTTCAGTCGATGCTCCAGCTTGGGCAAAAATCGCCTTGATCTGAGCGATACGCAGGCTGCGCGGAATATTATGAACGCTGAGTAGTGTCCGGGATACAAAGGTATGGGGATTGCGGCGTAGTTTTCGCTGTTTCGCCTGCTCTAGGCGCTCTCGTAACGCCAACTCGGACTCGCTGAGACCCGCTGCTGCCGGTTGGTGGCGTTCGATGACACCCTCTAGGGCGAGATAAAGATTACGACGATCCGAGTGATGCGCTCGTGTCAGCATGGACTGTTGTCTCTGGGTGACGACCTGGGCGACGTCCGTGCGCGATAAAGCCCAACTGAACTGTAAACGCTGGCCATGGAGTTGGAAAGCAGATTCATGGAGAGAGGCGGGTGCGTCAGAGGAGGCCTCGTTCAAGACGCGTTCAGCGGATGCGCGTTCCGCGAAACAGACAAAAGCTCGACCGCGTGGGAGTCCCGTAATCGAATCGCGGACCAGAGCACAGTACCGAATAGGTCCGTAGGGCTCCAGAAGCGCCTTGACTTGAGCGGCTGTTGCATCCAACGGTACATGACGCACAAAGAGTGTGCACGCGAGCATGGCTCTTGCTCGATCTTCAGAGGTGCCAGCGCCGACTCGAGACGCTTCACCGTCGCGTCCAGAGGACGTATGAGGCGGCTTTGCCTGATCCGCCTCGGGTTGCATCGAGTCGCTGGAACTCGCCTCCAAACGCTCTATTCTTGTTGTTGTTGTTGTTGCCGGTCGTTGACGTTTCCGCGATCGATCGCTGGGGTCATGGGCACCGTCTACAACCGGCGTCTGCGCGGCTGTCTCTGCAGGCAACGCACTCGCAGGGGTGTCGGCTTCGTGGGAGGCGTGCACCGCCTTTGTTGTGCATGCCTCTGACGAAGATGCGCGACCGTCTCCTTCAGTGTTAGCGTTTGAGTCCCGACTTGCATCGGATGCGTTGTCTGCGGTCGACGCTTGCCGCTCGCGGTAGTCATCGCGCGAAAGCGCCCGATCCAACGCAAGCACGCGCCCACAGAACGACTGTCCATTGAGGCGCTGGACTGCAGCGTTTGCGTCCGCCCGGGTAAAGTACTCGGCAAAAGCGTAGCCAGCCCAGCAGGTATCCGAGGACGCCCCTCCGGTGGACGCTGCTTTGCGAGGCACGTTTACTGCAACCAGAGGTCCAACGTGGCGTAAACGCTCCAGCAACGCATCCAATGAAAATCTAAAGGGAAGATTGCGAAGAATGACCCGGCACTGCTTTCTCGTGCTGATACCAACAATCTGGGCACTGAGTCCTTCGCGCTGATCCGTACTAGGTTCGTGTTCCAGCACCAGGTCGTGCAACATGCCACAGACGTTCCGTGCATCCACCCAGGTTGGTAAAATGAGCTCCCGCTCTCGCTCTTGGGTATAGGTCGGTGCGAGCGCACCCGTTGCCGTACTCAAGCCGTTTGTCGATGCCCCGGTCCATACCTGGGTGCCGAATCGCTCTAGGACGCTGCGAAAGCGCGTCTCTTGGGCAACGCTCCAGGCGGCCGCATCCCGTCGTCGAACACGTACCGTGCGTAGGGGCAGTGCTCCTTCAACGGGTCGTCTGACTGGTTCAGACCGCTCAGTGGTACGCTGTAGCGGGTTTTTCCCGCGTTGCGCTGGAACCAGCGCAGCTTGCAAAGTGGCACGCAATAGCTCAGAGACGCTGTCGCTGAGGTTGCTCGCAGGCTCCGAAGCTGCTGCTACTGCTACTGCTGCTAACTGTCTCTGGTGCACAAGTTTCAAGGCCTGTTCGGCGTCTCTAGTGAGAATGTACTCAATATAGGCCTCACCTGTTTTCGGTTGCACCAGACAGCGACGTATCGGTCCGATGCGTCCGAAGAGCTCCGTTACCGCAGCTCGACGACAGCTCGATCGAGGCACTCCGCTGAGCTTTAGCGCTACTCGGGGCTCAGCTGCACCAGCTTTCATCACGTCCGTCAATGAACAAGCACGTGTTCGTTAGAGCAACGAAGCAGTATGGACACGTGCGTGGTGTGTGCCCCGTGATCGCTACGCTTTTTCGACGCAAAGCCGCAACGACCTGCTGCAGGCGAGCGGCGAACGCCCCAGACGTACAGTGCTGGTGCGAGACGCCCGGGGCGTTCCATGCGGTGGGAAACGTCCCCGCCTCCTCCTCCTCCTCCTCGTGCACACAACCGACACCGCCAAAGCACAAAGCGTGAAACGTGATCACTGGTACGGAACAGCGTCAACACTGGGTGCTTGTTCATGGATGGGTTATGGACGGTGGTCCGGGTGCAAACCTGCTTGGCGGGTACCAACTTGGTCGTGGTTTACGCGTGTGACAAGCGTACCCGAAGCGCGTACGGTCATGAATGGATTTCGTGCTTGGTAGGCTGCGGACTGGATGCAAAGCTGCTCGATGCAGTGTAGCAGCGGAGTCGATGTTGGATAGCAGCAGTGTTTCGTTGACGTGCATCACTGGGGTTGCGTGAGTGAGGCATCAGGAATCACGTTATAGAAAAAGATATATGTCAACGATGAGCACTCAGGGCATGATCGCGGGGGAGTCGAGGTCGCACCATCCGGCATCCGCAACGATCGAAAATGATGTTGCTTCCCTGCTGTTGGCGGCTATGTGTTCGGTACCAGGTATTGTGTTCGGGTGCAATACGCAACGTCCATCGCTCAACAAACATGAAGGATAAGTAGCATGGCGGAGGAGTTTCAGAGGAGCGCGGATCCCTGGACCGGTTGCGCTGCTCGCGCTCGGTAAATGTTTCCGATCCTGTTCTCGGCGAATAGGATCGATATTCAGAGAGCAGTAGTACAGGATTCGGGACACTAGGTCGACTTTTTGAAATGGCTGGTTCGGCGAGTTGCCGCTGCAATTCATCAAGTCACTGAAATCAAGATGAATTGTGATGTCGGCGAACACCTGTGCCGCAAAGTAATCCATTTCGCGATCCAATGCATACGTACATGCCTCCACTAGTCCCATTTGCTTACACGCAGCACGCTGGAATCATGCGCTCTTCAACTTGTCGATCTTTCTGTTCTAAAAAAACTCCCGGGTGTAGTGATTCGCGTGGCTGGCTCCCCGGGCTCAGAAACTCAACGTCGTGCCTTGACGACTTTATATACAACTCCGGCCGAAATATCACTGAAACGCTCAAGGCAAATACGGATCGAGTTCATTCGAAAGAGGAATTCCTCTATCTTTGAGTCCATCGCCAAAACCGCATTCGATAGCAGGATGAAACCTCGTACGAGATACGCTCCAAACACGCCCGTCTCTTTTTTTCGGAATGAAGAAAAAGGGCCCTGGACTCGAACTCGACTCGTCGCAGCGATCACTTGTAACGGAGATTGCGTCACAGTATTGCACGACGGGATCGTAGACGGGGTGGAATTTCTCGACTTGCTCTCTAGCCGAGATTTTCCTTCGGGTTCAAGTTCCATTATGGACGACAATGCGTTCCATGAATCCGGTATTAACTGGAACAAAGTGAGTTTTCGTTGGTGCAGAAGAAAGCGATTGCGGTGAGGGCATTGCTCAGAAAAAGCGTGAGATCGTCGAGTACGGCACTGGGCGGATACCCGGCACAGAGGGTTACCGAGGCGAGCCTTCTCTACCCGTCCAGGGCAGGTACTGGGCTATGAAACAGGCGCATGTCGCACTGCAGGGCGGCCCACGGAGCATGCATAATGGTGAATGCACGGGAGTACCTGACGAGTATCCTTTGGAAGCGCTGGGCGGGCCAAACCGGTGCTATATACAAAGAAAATGAAAAACGCTCGAAGCGAAGATCATAACCTGCGACTGGGCCTGCATTGCGTCGGTAAAGAAAATGGAAAACGCTCGAAGCGAAGATCATAACCTGCGACTGGGCCTGTATTGCGTCGATAACAGCGTAGAGCACCGAAATCGGGATTTCAACGCTGTCCCCAACATCCTTCGAATACTGACAACAGAACTGCAAGAACAGAAGACATCGCCGAATGTACATCCAGAGATAAGAAAGAGTGCGGATAAACAAAACAGTCACCGACAAATCCAGTCATGGCCGGTGTTGATAACATCAGAAACAACCCACAGCTCTCATGTGAGCGCCCCAGTACGAGCACCCGTTCCAGTTTGATTTGATATGCATATAGACGAACGTGGGAAAACGAACCCCCAACTCTGGATGATTTCAAGACATACCCCAGAATATGAGTCCGAGACCAGGATGCATCCGGCAGGGCAGCGGCTGGTTTCGCGTCGCCGGTCGGGTACAGGACGAACACCACGAGGCACCAATTAGTTTGCAAACCGAGCGAATCCACTCCGTCGGCACCGCTATCCGAATATCCCCGTCTTTCATCAACAACAGAGCAAGTGGCATGTTGGTGCTCAAACGCTAGGCTAGCGCTACATTACCGGTGAGATGGTGTTGGAGCATCTCGACCAGGCGCGAGATGACCAGTTTTGGTGCCTGCGAGCGCACCACTAGCGCTACCCGCGGCGGTGTGGACTCGACAACCATTTCGCCCAACATTGGTGCACTGAGACCCATCTGAGCTGCCCAGAACACCTGCCAGACAGACGCATCAGTCGGCTGGAGCCAGCGCTCCGCCATGATCGACAAGGTCTGTGTCAGCGCCCGGAGACGCGTCCGAACGTCTGATACCGTCTGCGAGGCGGCTCGCTCCCAGTTGAAACGCTCTTCAGCAGCGGATCCCAAACGATTCCACTGGTCTAGAAAAGCTGCTCGATCAAGGGAGCGAGGTGTCGCGTGGATCGCCTCCATGACCGGTATCGTATCGGAAAAGTAGAGCACCCCCAGTGGTGTGCACTTGATGGCAATTTGCACCAGATTCGCTCGTTGATCAGCGAATGCTTCCTTCTGGATGGTGAGCGGGAGCACCACCACCGCACTGTCGCCTCGTTGAAGGATTGGTGGCTCCGTTGTGAAGCGCGGCGGTGCCACGACCCCAAAGATGTTCTTGTTCAGTTGAATCGCAAAATCACCGACGCCCTGAGCTGCGGCAATATTCTCCAACAGCAAACGCAGCTGCATGCCATGCGTCTCATCAAATGACGATGACGATGTCCGAGATCGCACCAGTCCACCGGTAATACGTAGCCCGTGTCCGGCCTCTGTCGATAAGAGCAAGCGAGGCGGAATATGATCAGGAGCCGCAGGCAGAGGAACCTCATTCCCGCTTGGCACCGAACGGGACGCTGAGGTCGAGCGCTCTGTCGCTGTCGCTGTCGCTGTCGCTGTCGCGGGGAGCGGCACTCTAGCGGTTGCTTGGACACCACCAGCTCTTTCTGGGTGCATATCTGAGCCCGCATGCGCCAGCGCCTGCGTTTCGAAACGTGTGGAACGGACCCATGCCAGCCTATGTGACGACAGACCAAGCACCGAAGCGATGGATCCGAGTTCGTCTTGGAACTCTTGAAGCAGCGCCGGGTCCTCGTTGAAAACAGCATGCAGTGGTATTGCTGGTGGCTTTTCTTCGTGGGCGAGACGTTCCACTTCGCTAAGCGTGATGCTGGACGTCGTTGCCGACGGAGCCTCTTGGTCGAGCAGCCAACGATAAAAGAGCGCCCGAGCGCGCACCTCGGGGCGTCCGCTCTGCGCGATAGCCACCTGGCACGTGTGCTCCAGGGCCGCTGCAGCAGCACGAAGCTCACTGACCGCCTCAGGCGTCGACTTGCTAGCCGCGCGCTGCCGAGCACGCCCATACAAACGCGCCAGACTCGATAGTATTTGACTCTGGACGGAATGCGTCTCCGACAGAAACCCAGCCTCCTGCTCCGCTGCCCAAATGGACCCACGAAGCACATCACAAAAAATGAGTGGTGCGTATGCGCCTACCAGCCAGAGCAGGGCAACACGTGCTCGCTCATCTTCGAAGCGAACGAGTGCCACTTGGCCATGCTCGTCGTCTGGAGCGGTTGCGAGCTGCACAAATTTCTCTGCTGCCGCCTGGAAGCGATTACCGTACTGACGGAGGAGCACGGTGACCGCCACCAGCACGCGCTCTGTCATCTGCGGTGCACCGCGTCGCGCAAGGCTCAGCAAAGCCTCTACCGCGGCAGGCGCAGCGGCCTCGCACCGCAGGCCCGCAAAGCCGATAGCGTCAACGGCGCGTGTCGCCAGGTCTTGCTCGACGTCGTTCGCATAGCGCTGCAGCTCCGCGAGTATCGCATTCGCATTTGCCGCATTCAACACGTACATGAGAAGGCCGATTTTTTCCTGTTTCACATAACTAGGCTCATTAAAATCACAGAAAAAGCTCTGATAGTGCTTTTCTAGATAGGCTGAATTGGTATGCATGAAAATATGCAGGATCCGGAGTGCAACGTATGCAACCTCTGGCGGCTGCGCACTCGATACCAAAGACACCAGTGCCGGAAGCATCTTGCGCGTTTTGAAATCACCGCTGCTTGATTCGCTCAATGCTGTGGGGAAGCGCTCCAGTAAACGCCACAGGATCCGAATCGTCATGAGGACGACGGCGCAGTTTGCGTGTTGAAGTCGCGAGGTCAGACGCTCGACGATGATTTTCGCCTCAGCAGCGTGCTGGGGATCGTACAGCGATAACGCCTCAAGCAGGGTCAGCTGACCCCATTCACCACAATCCGGAAGCGCAACCAGGAGTCTTCGAATATGGGTCGCTTCGAGCGACAAGTGGCTGCGCGCAGCGTCATCGCGTTGCGCTGCTCTTCGGCGGATATCCAACCAGGCAGCGATCGCGTTACTGAGGACCACGGCATTGCCGTCTTGAAGAAGGTTGCGAAGCGCATCTAAAAAGCCGCCCTCTATTGCAACGGTAGGATTCACATCATAGAGTTTGGCGACAGCGAGTGCTGCAGTCTTTCGAACGTAGGGGTCTGGATCGGTGAGCGCTTGTCGCAGCGGCGGCACCAGGTACTCTGCAATGCGCTCCAGTCGAATGCAACTCATCGTTCGGATAGCGATTGCTCGGATCAGGGGATTGGGATCCTGCGCATCCTTCACGAAACTGTTGACGGCGAGGATCGCGAGATCCGGCTGATTCTTGGCGTAGTACATGATGTAGAGGTAAACGAGCTTTTTCATCTGGAGGTTACTTGTCTGGCCGCAGTTTACCACATCGGTGAACAGCGGCGCCATATCCTTGCCAACGGTCATCGATGCGATAGTCTGTCGCAGAGCGTGCTTCCGAACCGTGGAGGACGAAGCGTGCAGGTCTTCGCGAATTTCCGAAACCTCGCCCCGCTTTCCACCAGTGAAGAAGTGTAGCGCACGCTTCTTCAAGGACGATAAGCTTGCCATGGTAGCCTTTAACTCCGATGGTGCTGCGAAGATGAACTCGCTGGGTGACTTGGATCGTTCCCCAGGCCGGTTATACTGCGTTTTAACGTGCAGTCGATAGCACGGCTGCTCGGGAGCGAGGAGTCCGCGCTCTCAGTTGCCTGACGTCAGCGTAGGAGTGCTTAACGCTGAGCTTCAAGACCGTTGTCTGCAGAACCTCGTTTGGTTTCTGGCTTTCTCAGTCTGTGGAGAGAACTTGCACAGAATCGTCGGCCCCAACGCAGTGAACGTTACCTATTGAGTGCGTCGAGGCACATGAGCGACCCGCGAGTCGAAACGGTGCGCCGCCTCACTGGCGAACGCCAGCCACGCGCAGGTACTAGTCCGGTGCTGCTGGGTGCTGTGTGCACCCTCTCGACAGGCCTCGTGTTTACCGCGAGTGCAGCCGTTGGCATCGCTGGGAATAACGTCAACGACGGCTTCGAAGCTTCTCTCATGCACGATAGAGTTTCCTAGTGTTTTTTAGTCAACGGAGCAGCGCCAGACAAGTTTCGTAGCAACGGTGCGTAACTGCCTGCTCGCTGAGTCGCATCGGCAGAGGCTATGTTGCTGGGTTTTGGGTGTTGGAAAAGTTTGTTCGGATGGCAACTGGATCATCACCTAAATTCTGCGTTCGGTAGCCTCTCTGGTCCGTATGGGAAATGGCAGGCGGTTATCGTGGAGAGATCTCGGGGAGTGTGAAGGCATCCAAACGTGATATTTTTCTGCTTTCACAGCAATGAGGGAACGAGCGGCATCGTGAAAACACTGCAACTGGGGTGTAGATTGCCCCGAGCACCGTCACTGCCGCTACAGGTCATTTCCATGCCCGAACAAGATAAGAGCTGCACTAGCACGAGGTGACGAGCTCAGCGAGCGTCTTCGCATGAGCATCGGAAACTCCGGAAACCAACGACGACGTTGAGCATGCCCTCATAGGTCCAGCGGCATGCATCGCCGCATCAACGCATAACTGCGGAAAACAGGAAGAGAGCGAAAATCCGCAGCCTGCGTGATTTGCGCATGCTCCACGTAAGGAAACAACAAACGCGGCGACGTTTACGTCGTCCTTCGATCACGATATCGGTTCGTGAAGGAACGATGGTTCGAGCACGTTGCGACTCTTCGGGAATACGCTGACGAAACGAATACCAGCGGCATTGCGTCGAATGATCCACTCCGAAAAGACGACCGTGATTCCTCCAACTTCATACCCCATCCGCAAGCACGTATAGTTGCACTTGGTATGTGGAATCTGCAGATCTATTCAAAGTTTGAAACCAGCCGCAAAGCAAGAACGAACCGAGCACTACCATAGCCCATAGAGACGGGACACCGCCAGAGATCATAGCACACCGGGCGACACAATGCATCCATCGATGAATGCCGGGAAGTATCGTCCAATGATATTCATTATTGACCCAATTTTCGAAGCAACCCGACACGATGCATCCATCGATCAATGCCGGGAAGTATCGTCCAATGATATTCATTATTGACCCAATTTTCGAAGCAACCCGACACGATGCATCCATCGATGAATGCCGGGAAGTATCGTCCAATGATATTCATTATTGACCCAATTTTCGAAGCAATCCCCTGCGGGACACGTTTCCATCCAGCGCCGCCTCTGAGCGCGTCGCGGCGCTTTCTCAAGCGCTATCCCGGTCGCGTTCGCGTTGCTGGAATATGCGGAGCAACGCTCATACCGACTAGACGCTGGACTGCATACCGCTCGAGCTGGTACCGCTACTATGTTTACGGAGGCAGCGATACCGTTCCCTTGGCGACAACGAGGGACCAGGCTTATGGCTTGTTCCGGGCGCGAGTTCCTGTGTGGGTTGCGACGCTGGAACTCGAGCTGTAACACGTTGCGAGAACCGCAACAGGCTACGGTGCGGCAGCTGCTCACCATGCGTGGTCGAAAGAAGAGCAGCAAAGAGGCAGAGCTGCAGCGTGACGATGACGTGACAAAAGCGGCCTCGGGAAAGGAGGCCACAGCGGCGGCAGCAGCGGCGGCAGAGGGCTCTGAGCAAGCTGCGGCCTCGGATGCTGCCGGTGTGTTGCGGGACATGCCTGCAGTGCTGCGAGAGCGGCCACACTGGTACCTCGTGCAGACGGTACCTGGGCTCGAGGATAACGTACGAATCACGCTTGAGGCGAAGGTGCGCAATACGCCGTCGATGACGGATAAAATCACGCAAGTGATCGTGCCCAAGCTGAAGGCGATGCAGCTTTCTGCGGGCGGTGAGCGTGTCGAGTTCGAAGAAAAAGTTTTTCCTTGCTATGTCATGGTAGAGATGGTGCTAAACGAGGAGACCTGGGAGTTTGTTCGCTCAACTGCCTATGTTGTTCAGTTCGTAGGCCGCGACCGTGCTCGTCGATCGCGGGCGGGTGGGGTCGTCGGCGGACGCGGTCTCGTCCAACCGCAACCGCTTTCAGAGAGCGAAGTGCGTCGAATATTCGATCAGATCTCCGTAGGATCATCCATTGTCTCGCAGGAGCTGAAAATCCAGGCCGGTGACTTTGTAAGGGTGCGGCAGGGGAACCTCGCTGGTCACGAAGGAGTCGTAGCCTCGGTTAGCCCAGGTCGAGGCAAGCTTACTGTGAACCTCCGCTGGCTCAATAGAGACGTGCCTACAGAATTTGGATTAGAAGAGGTCGAGAAGCTCGATCGAAAATTCGTCGATCTGCCGGCGCCTCCACCAGACGAGGAGTCAGAGGCTGAGCCTAGTGAAGAGAGCGCAGCCACGAAAATACCACGCACCGTACGGCGGGTTCTCCCTGAGGATCGAGTGGAGGCCCTCGAGGCACTCGCGCGACTTGACTACGATTGGAGAATGCTTGTTGCGATGGAACGTCTGGATCGGGTCCCGATGCAGGCCCTGCGTCAGTACTGTCGAGCGTATGGGCTGGGAGCATCTGGTCGGAAAGTCGCCCTCATTGAACGTGTTCGACAACACGTCATTGAAGCGATTCGCAAGGAGGAGGAGCAGGAGGAGCAGGAGCAGGTTGCTGAGAATCCCCCAACGCCCAAAGAGCACTCGGAAACCGTACGCGAATAAACATACGGGCGCGACCAAGTACTGCGCCCTGGACGCACTGTGGCTGGTCGCGAATGGAAGCCAGCGTGCATCTATCCGTGAACACGGCATCCCGTGGCAGCAACTGCAGCAGCAGCAGCAGTAGCTGCAACGGCAGCAGGTACGGAAGCGATTGGGGTTGCGCTCAGCGTCGGGGCGCCAGCCTTGAGCGCCCTTTTGGATGCACACAGCGATCAGCATGGGCTCCGGGAGCACCAGCTGCTCAAGAGCTCTGGATTATGATCTCTCAGTCGAGGCGCTATCCGCTAGGAACCGCATTTGCGTCGTGTGGCGAGGGCGGGAAGAGTGCTTGGCACCCGAGACGCTCGGCTGGACTCGGGACGTATGCGGCTGTTGCGATGATCCTCACCACCGTATTCATGAGCGAACGGAACCTTCGAGATGTTCAAGTCGTATGTCGCTGCCGCTATGAGCGCAGTAAACACGCTGATCCTAGGATTTGCGGTTAAACGAGCCAGCTGGACCTTGCATGGATGTGTTGCGAGACTACTTCCGCAGACAGTCTGCCCAGCTCCACAAGCATAGCGCTGCAGTGCGTCCCCGATGGTGCAGCGAACGCCCGAGGACGCTCCACTCTGACGCGATACCGGCATTGTGGGTAGAGCGGACCTTGGAACATCGCCTTTTTCCGCGCTGTGGAAGACGCGCTCGATCGCGGCGCTGCTCACGTTCACACGTGCGATGCAACCAGTACTGGATACGATCAGCAGTATCAGGCCGCAAACCCGGGAACGTATGGCGTCGGTACGAAGCGTACAAAGCGGCTGGCTCGCAAGTGCAACGCGTTCATCGCATTCTGGGGCAAGAAACGCGCTCGCTTCAGGAGGATCCGTCATTCGGGTAGCAGCGGAGACGAATGGCGCCTGCGAGAGGTACGGCGTCGCGCGGGCGTCTGTGGATACGTCAAGGGCACGATGCTGAACCCGAAGACTAGTTTTGAGCGTGTTGAACGCAGGAACGCCAAGGCCAACAGCAACGCTCGTCGTTTCCGTGGTTGCGTAGAGCTCGCGCGCCTTCACGTGGAACCTGACGCGATCCACGGAGGCGACACCACACAGAAATACTCCACTGCGGAAAGAACGGCAGCATCGGGTATATGGTGGCAACTCGGGTGCAAACACAAACGCTGTTTACACGGCGAGATGCCGGTATGTACGCATACCAGGATAAGAAGAGACGCGTCTGTCGCGATGACTCGAGCGTGCACCCTAAAATGTTGAGCCTCTTTCCGGTGTCATGAGCATCGGCCGGTGCGGGCTTCTCTACGACTGCTTGGTTTTCCGCTCTCACGGATCCCTGGATCGAAAAACGCCGGTCTCTCTTTTGTTGTCAGACTCGATGTCGACTGCCCAATGATGCTGATGGCAGTGTTCAGGAAGTCGCCACAACGTCGCACACAGCTGCTGGCACGGCATGACATGGACTGACAGAAGTTTCCATCTACGCTTTGCTCGCTGAGTTCATCTTCTTTGGGTGCGGCCTCGGAGCGCATGTCGCATTCGTGACGCATTGCTGTGTGGTGAGGTGCTCCCGTCTATCCACGGGATATCGTTAGCACGCGCGCCCTCTGAGCACTGCCTTGGGGCCCGTAAACGCTCGCTTCATCGTTCGGTACCCGCAATCGACGGGCGGCCAGACGCCTCCGGTCGATGCTCACTTCCGTTTCCGCGTCACGGGGCGGGATTCTATGATCTCGGGCCTTTTCTGGGGAACCCCGCGGACTAGTACGCTGTCTGCTGCACGCGCAAGTGCAAGCAGTCCAATTCGGTAGAGGATCTGTGGCGCACAATGTTTTCCATGATGAAAAAGATATCAAACGGAAACCAAGGCGAGAGAAGCATCCAAGAGTGATTCCGATACGTCTACAGTGCCTTTGTGCAAAGCGATGACGCAATCTGCACTCGAAATGATCGCTGCGATGACTCAAGTCCGAGTTCAAGGCCGTTTTCCATGCAAGCACAAGGGATGTATGCTGCTGGGCGCAAATCCCGTGCCAGATACCGTGATGCTGCTTTCAAATGCCGTTTCGCCAATGGCCAGAAAGACAGCAGGATTTTGCCTGTCGAACGATATCGATTCTTTGACGTGGCAAGTTCAGTGAACGTGTAGCATCAGTGTGTAGGGCGACTCGTCAATCACGAGGCGCGAACTGCTGCTTCCACCAGTTGCCTTGAAACCAAAAGATCGAAAACCAGAATCACATGTGATTTGATCATGGTCCATGTAAGGCAACGAGATGCTTCCTGGACGGAATGTCTGCACTGCACCAGGGTACCGCGGGGCTACGAACGCTCGTTCGTGCGGGCGCGTCTCGTCGTCTGATGTCGATCGCAATGAAGCTGTGATTTTCAGCTGCGGTTCGTCGAGTGATCCAACACGGAAAGACTGATCGAAAAATACCCCTAGAACGACGGACGCAATCGTAAGCCCCCGTTTTTCGCCGCACTTTGCCTGCCAAAGCTGTATATCTGAACGTGCTCGACAAGGAGCACGCGGCAAGCACCGGACAAACGGCGCGCTAGTCGATGATCGTCGCGCACACTGAGGACCTTCGAGGCGGAATCCGTTGATAACGTGTACATAAATGTTCATTTGCGGAACAATCGCCCTTAATGGTTGAGTACAAGCCTATATCTTTCTGGACAAATCAGAGACACCATCGACAGCGACCTGCGATGGCATCCCTGTGGACGCGCGCGGCGGCGCCTCTGTCGCGCACCCAGCACACCCGCGTCCGACGGACAGCTTGCGGATGCGCTTCTGGTGCCGAACACCAGAGGCCGGTGTTCATGGCAACCACCGCAGAGGCAGCGGCGGCCTTGGCTTCAGATATAACACCCGAGGACTTTGCAGGCTATGAGTGTTTGCTGTGCCAACGCCGGGGTGCTCTCGTGGTCTGCAGCAACGCAGAGCGGTACACTTGTCGTGCTTGCGTCTGCAGGGCCTGCTTCCGACGCTGGGGCTGGTCGTGGGAGCGCTACACAAGCGCCTCAGTTGACGTACCCTTTCTCTGTCCGAGATGTTTGGTGAGCGAGCCCATTCTAAGCTTCGAGACTGGAATGCTAGAGGAGGAGGAGGAGGAGGCGTCGCCACGCGCGTCAGAAGTTAGCGACACACCAACGTTGAGGGAGAAACTAAGCATGGTACAAGCGTTCTACGCGTGCAGCCGCAGCCCTCTTTTCCGCAGCGAGGACACGTACCGGAACGGTCGACGCCGTCCTGGGACCAAGTTCGGCACCACAGCATCCGAAACGCTCTCTGGCGTGAAGCGCTCGCCGAATCGAGTCTGCGTCTGGCGGCGGCTCGACGCTGCACCCGTCGCACGCTACACATCGGATGGGCGCGAGTTCTTCTGTAGACTCGGGGATGGGACGCATAGTCATCATCCACTTTTATGGTGCAGTGCATGTCCGGCAGCGTATCATGCGCCGAGTTGTCTCAGCGCCGCCGCTGCCGCTGCTGCTGCTGCCGCTGCTGCTGCTGCTGCTGCTACATCAGTTACAACGACAAGTCTGACATCGGATGAGCAGGAGCAGCAGAACGTTGCGACGACACCACGCACTGGTGTCGACGCAGACCGGCAAGCATTCTGGCTCTGTCCGTTTTGTCGTCGCCAGCGTCTACCATGGTGGCAGAACAGCTCAGAATCAGCACCCGGTACCGTGCTGCAGAAACGACATCGACACCAGCGGGTGCAGCAGCGACTGCGACAACCAGCGGCGCTGCTGGAGGCACTCGCGCGCTATTGTCGCAGAACCTGGCCGCCGCGTGTCTTCAGCGGACCCCGGTTCGTAGTGCTCTCTCTCTTTGACGGTTTGGCGTCTGCGCGTCACGCGCTGGCCTTGCTGCAGATACCACCGACGCTCATCCGGTACTACGCTTCCGAGATCGATCGAGACGCACTGGCTGTGGCACAGTCGCAGTACCCGGACGTGCTTCAGCTGGGGCCAGTCGAGCACCTGGCCGCCTTTGACGACATTCCCGAGCAGATCGATCTGCTGATCGGCGGCTCACCGTGTACTTCCTTGAGCGGCCTCGGGAAGCGCAAAGGACTGTATCACGGCACATCGGCACTGTTTTTCGAGTTCCTGCGCATCAAACGCGTCATGAAACCGCGTTTTTACCTGTTCGAAAATGTAGCGTCCATGCGTTGTGCCGACAAGCGCCGCATTCACCAGCTGCTGAACGCGAGCAGACTCAACGAAGCAAGCACAAGTGCCGACCAACGACAAAACAGTGTCCTGGTCGAGTTGGATGCAGCCCGTGTGACCGCGAGCCTGCGTCGACGCCTCTATGTGGCGAACTTCCCGTTGCCCGCGACGGATGCCGCGCTCCCCGATTGGAACCTGCGTCTCCAAGACGTTCTAGATCGCGACGGTAGTATTGCCGAGTCGGCCAAGGCGTTCTGTATCACGACGAATAACATGCAGGGTCGTCCAGGAGATTCCCGTTTCAATGTGATTGCAATGCCGGAGCAGGGCGTGCGACGCGGACTGCGCATCCACGAAGCCGAAAAATGTCTCGGCTTTCCGGCAGGCTACACAGCGGTGTTGGCAAACCGATCCGAGGGAGCAATGCCCCGACGCTGGCGACTCTTGGGGAATGCGTTTGCACCACCGTTGATTGCGCTGCTTTTGAGGCCGCTGCTAGAGCACAGCGTGATCGGCGCGTATCTGGAGCGAGCTGCGGTGCTCCCGCACCTCGAAGCGGCCTGTCGGGAGCAACTCCGGGGTGATCGCCCGGAGGCGAACACGCTTGTGCTCGTGAAGGTTATGCTCCAGAGGCCATCGCATGCTCAGCTCACTGGAGACGATGAGGGCACGGTGTCTTGCGAGTCGCGTATGCGCTCCGTGGCGGGCGCTCAGCGCACCAACAGCGAAACCTGTCTTGTTCGGGGGAGCACGAGATAGCGCATTCGCTGCGCATTCGCTGCGCTGCGGTATCGAAGGACGCATTCAGTAGCATGCCATTCGACAGCGGAGTCGTTTCGCCGCTCGTCGCATCTGTGTAGAGGACGCTCTTGCGCCTCAGAGTGCACTTGGCCAGAGCGCTGGATCCAGCCAGCCTCAAATCGACGACGAAAGAGGCGAACGCACCTGTAGGCTGCTACGACTGCTGTGGGTTGCGCTGACCGCTGTTGCTGCTTCCGATTGCGTGCAGAAACAAAAAACGCGCAGTGCAGAACGGCTTGGTGTCACGGGACGCACAGGACGTAGGCTCTGGACGCAAATCATCTGCGACTGGTGTCCGGACGCCTCGTGGAGCAACTCCGCTCCACGTCCTGTGCCTGGGTAGATTGCAGCATGCGATTCCAGCGGGAGCGCTGCTTGCTAGTCAAAGCACCGGGAAAAACATCGCACGAGCACCCAGGTACGGGTCCAGGTCTGGAGCAAGCGACTCGAACATGCCGTCTGCGCTCTGCTATAGAGGCGTGCAGCGTGCTTCGGGGCGATTGCATCTGGGTCTCGAATACGACCTCGTGCGTTTCGTATCTGTTCGCTAGCGCGTTCACTCGTGCGTATCGCGTAATCGTTGGCGTTCGTGTATACACATCCGGTGGACGCGTCGATCAAGCGCTGCGAAACGCTTCCCGACGCCTTGACGAGCATACCGCTCCGAGCTGAACACAGTCTCTCGGACGATGCTAGGCGAGCCAGTAATTCGCGGTGTCAACCAGATAATATCCGAGCTGGGTGCAAGCGTCATGACGCTGCGACACCAGCAGAACGTGAATGCAGGTCTCGGGAAGTGTCGTACCAGGAAGCTGCACCTCGGATGCACGGCAGCATCCGATCTCTGCGGTTCCATATCACTTCAGCGCCTCCACGCGAGCGCTCTTCCCTGTCTGTAGACGATATGCATGAGGCTCACGCGACGCGACACCACGCCATGGTTGATCCCGCGCAGTGCCGTGCGACAAGCAGCAGCAGCAGCAGCAGCAGCAGCAGCATGAACAAGCGCAGCAGTGTCGCGTTCGGAGGTAGCTGATGCGACGCCCCCGCTTGCCCGCCTCCCCTCGGCACCGCACTATCATCCAAGAAACCGTCCCGCAAGAGATGCGGCAACAACTCGGGTGCTGCACCGAGCGCTGGACGTTGCACTCTGTGTACAGCATGCGTTCACAATGTGTATAAAACACATCAAGCTCGGCTTTGGAGCTGCTGGTGAGCGCCATACCCGCGCTCCGTACGAGCCGATGCTCGTGAAGACGCCCCGCCCCAGTTAACCTTTCTCGAGTAAACTCAATGTCAAGAGCACGATAAAAAGCAAGACCGCTGTGCGGTAAGTTGCCCCCAGACCAGGCCACTGTGCGAGCACGATCTGCACCAACAAGGACAACCAGAAGAGCGGCTCCGTCCAAACAGGCCAGGGTTTGGGCACCGGCTGTCGCTTCAGGAAACCGTTCTCGCCTATGACGAGCCGGGGAGAGATTCGTAAGCGTCGTAGTCGGCCCGAGGCCTCGTTGCCGTGTTGACGGGAACGTGCTACGGTCCGACTAGCGGAGGTGCGGCTCTGAAAGGCCGCCAAAACATACGCAGAGATGATACTCGAGGTCGCGTCAATCTCAATCCACTGAAAACAACGCGGATATGGCACGTCGTTCCAGCCATGGGCGAAGCTATAAACCGTCGTAACGAGCACAAGAACGTTACTCACGACTGCGGTCCATTCGATGAGTCCGTGGTCGGCCCAGGTGAGCTGCTCAGGTGGCCAGTTGCCTCCGAGGAGGCAGCTCAGCACGAGAAAGTGCCAAGTGATGTGCAAGATCCACAGCCCAATGGGCATGGACGGTTGATGCTCCACAAGAGCAGATTCCACGACCATGGATGCTGCGGACTGCTGCAATGCTCTCGCTCGTACCATGGCGAGATGTTGGTGCAGAATATGCCTACCGAGGCGCGGCAATAAGATAGCGTAGAGCGCCAGAAAGCCGGTATCCAGCGAGAAGAACATCTGGCTGAAGCGCTGAAGCAAACGACGACGCGAGCTACGACGCCAACGAGTTCCCAGTGAGGCACTCCGTAGACGTTGCGGAATCGCTACCCATCGTATCCCAGAGGCATCATGCTGGAGCCGAAACTGACTCAGAATTCGGATGAAACATTTTGCGGGATACCAGAGCGACGCCAGTGCCGAGGTATAGCGGCAGTGCAGTGCGCGTCGAAGCCATGAGCGCGGAGCTGCAGTTCGGGGCCTCCAGAGCCGCCCTGCTGAGCACGCAAGACGAAGACAACTGAGAAGCTTCCAAGTCGATCGTCGAGGCGCTCGCACAGCGGCTGACATGATCAACGCTCGCTCCGTAACATTGCACGCTGGTGCTGGTGATATCGCTCCCGCTGGGACGAACTCGGAGGGTCCAGACAGAATCTCGTGGACTGGACACGGTGCTCCATGTCCCCGAGTCTGCGCTCGTGTGCGGCTCACGCTGTGTAGGCCAGGAGACGAAGATGCATCCGCCGCTGATAATGACGACGATGACGATGACGATAAGGATATTGATGTTGATGGCGGAGCATTTGTGGCGGGAATACGCCTCCAGTGAGCATCCGCTGCGATAGGCTCCTGTGAGGCGTTGCAACTGCCGCTGCAAGCAGAGGTTCCCGGAGTCGTCACGGAGCGATGCGGGGAGCTCGAGGCAGCTGGCCTCGTGCGGTACGCTCCTGCCTCACTCGTGCTGCCTTTTGCCTCCTCCGCTTCGACAGCATCCATAGTAGGCACCGAGGCGGTAGCCGTGCCTGCAGCAGTTTCGTTCGCTGATGCAGTCTCGCTCTGGATAGCATCGGATGCAGATACCGTAGCAGGTATCGTATACCGAGTATCGCTTCTAGCATTGTGGTTCGTTGTTGCACTCTCGTGCTTAGCACTGGACAGCTGGGTAGTCGCATTGGTGCACTGAGTGGAGACTGTCTCCCCTGATTGTCCGTTTTCGCTACGAACGAGACGTTGCGAGACTGTCGGCTGCACCGCACTGGTAGCGCCTTGAAGCATCAACGGGACCTGCGGCGAGTTCTCTGGGGCTACGCTGTGCGCTGAGCTGCGCTCGACACCAGGTGACGATAAGACAGCAGCAGCAGCAGCAGCAGCAGCGCCACGATGGACTGCTGGCTGCCTTAACCCCGCGGGCGACGCATTTGCACGTGCAACACTCGGTATTGGCAGACATGTCTGGTCCCAGAAAGGTCTCGTTGAGACAGGGCAGCGTGATACTCGCTCCGCGTCACTGATACGATCGCTTGACGCTGAGACCGGCGTCAGTATCGTCTGTCTAGAGACTTGTGTCGTAGCAATAGGTTTGACGAGTGACTCCCGCGAGCTTCTCTGAGTAAACGTACCCAAGGAGACGTTCTGGAGGGACGACCATGGACCCGGGGTGCAGGCGCTGAAGCGTTCTCTTTCATCCACCGGTATGCAAGGCGTGTCTGTGACAATGCTAAGCGGAAGTTGGAGGCTTGGTGTATTTTGCTCTGCGGCGGCATGGGAGCTGCGTATTCTTGGCGACGAAGCAGCAAGACTCGCGCTGTTTGATGCTTGCGAGTGATCCTTGCCCAAAGCAGGGATCCTGTCCACACACTGACCGTGCAGCATTGGCGGCAGCAGTGTTGCAACATCCGCAAGATGCAATCGGTCCCGGGACTCGCTTTCACCAGTGCGAAAGAGCGCCCCTCGTACGTCGCTGTCGTCAGTTGAAGGCAACTCTGGGACTTTCCGTCGTCGCCATCCCCAGTCCTCTACCTGCATCGTCGCTGCATCGTTGCCGTGGCTCCAGTGACACTTGAAGGGCGCCGAGGCCGCCAAGGGAGTGCTCATCAGAGATGCCCCAAGGCAGTCAACCGGAGCAGACGTGCTCGGCGACGGAGATGGATTGTCCAGAGTCTGCATTTGCTCCTCCTGTTGCTGCCGTTGATGTTGTTGTTGTTGCTTCCAAAACGGGGAGAGACGCTGTTGAAGCGTCGGCAACAGGCTCGAAAATTCCAATTCCGAGCGATTCTCCGGATAATTTGTGAGCCACCACACGAGATATTTGTAAGCATCCTCCTCATCTGCCGGATGGAAAAATCGACAACGACTTTCACCACGGTAGCAATTCGGCCAGAAGCGACACAGACCGCGAGCTTTCTTCTTTGCCAATCCAGCCTGTGCTTTCTCGGATATCGATGTCGAGCTCGCTGCGGACGTCGTAGGCACGAAAGGGGTTCCGGTTTCCGACGGCAGCGAACTGTTCGTGTGCCGCAAAGCTTGGTCTGCAGGTCGTCGCTCACGGCTCAAGCCTGCTCTGCGAGTTCCACTCGGTCGGCTGGAGAAGGGTCCAGCACGATGCCTAGACGACGACTCAGGTCCGTGATTTCCTTCACCAGGTTCAGTGCGTTCCTGACGCAAGTGACGCTGTGTGCTTGAAGGCAAGCTGGGTATGTCCCGCCCGAACGCATATCGCGGAGATGGCGACACTGCTCGATCGTAATGCCAACCCCGATCAAGCAGGCTCTCACTTACGCGCTCCATATCCTCGGTATGAGACGTCAAGTTGGGACTGTGCTGCCTGTTGGTAACGCTGGCTGGCGGCAGGACCACGTCCTCCGGTTCCAGCAAGTCTCGAATCATCGCGACCATCAGGGAACTGCAACCGAGACTGATTTCGATATCCTCAGGTTCCTGGTCATGATCAGGATCATCTCTCAGTGATGCTTGTGCCGCAGATGCAACTGCCGGTGCTTGGAAGGTTGTCTTCGCGGACCCGGATTGCAAGCATGTCTCATGCCTGACGCTCGGCGGTAAGTTCGGGAAACGAGCGGGGAGGTCGCTTACACTGGCCCCTCGATGCTCGGATGTGTGCAACGATACATACTCAGTGGCTTCAAAGGTCCCAAGTCCAGTCTTCGTCGCCGGACGGCCAACCCAGGTGGGGGAAGGCTGTTGCCGCGTCCCTTGGAGGCTCACTGGCGAAACCGGTGCACTTGCAGGAATGCGCTGATCGAACTGAGGTTCAGAACTCCAGTGAGGAGTTTCCCACGAAAATCTGCCAGACGCAGCTTCGGCCAGCAATGGGGGGCTGCTCGCGTCCCCGGGCGACAAGCCGCCACTGATGTGCCGCGCCTGTTCAACGTCAGCCCGCTCCGCACG
>Ga0080006_1186308_pt1 | contig 30408 bp, 28 predicted proteins | sample RS3BMetagenome_FD_69209 | JGI IMG/M metagenome (GOLD analysis project Ga0080006, IMG submission 69209) | Ferric oxide microbial mat and aquatic microbial communities from Rainbow Spring, Yellowstone National Park, USA - RS3B (SPADES... ...
AGCCCCTGCCGTCGGCCGTGGCGGCGATGCCCACGATCGGCCGGTTCAGCGGCGAGCCTCCGTGGGACCCGAAGAAGCCGGCGTCCCCGTAGTTGAAGATGCCCCCGTCGGAGGCGACCAGCCAGTAGCCCCTGCCGTCGGCCGTGGCGGCGATGCCCACGATCGGCTGGTTCAGCGGCGAGCCTCCGTGGGACCCGAAGAAGCCGGCGTCCCCGTAGTTGAAGATGCCCCCGTCGGAGGCGACCAGCCAGTAGCCCCTGCCGTCGGCGGTGGCGGCGATGCCCACGATCGGCCGGTTCAGCGGCGAGCCACCGTGGGACCCGAAGAAGCCGGCGTCCCCGTAGTTGAAGATGCCACCGTCGGAGGCGGCGAGCCAGTAACCGGCCGGCTTGTAGCGGTAGCTGTCGGCCGGACCGGTGGTGCTCGTGCCCCCGGGGGTAGTCACGGTGACGTCGACGGTCCCGGTACCGGCCGGGGCAGTGGCGGTCACCGAGGTGCCTGTGTCGACCGTGATCCCGGTGGCCGGGTTGGCGCCGAAGTGCACGGCGGTGGCTCCGGCGAGGTTCGACCCGGTGATGGTGACCGTGTTTCCTCCCACCGCCGGCCCCGTGTTCGGGGAGAGCGAAGAGACGACGGGCAGGGGGACATAGGCGTAGAGGTCGGCTGCGCCGGAGCCGCTGGTGCCCCCGGGCGAGGTGACGGTGACGTCGACCGTCCCGGTGCCGGCCGGGGCCGTCGCGGTGACGGAGGTGGCCGTGTTGGCGGTGATCCCCGTTGCCGCGTTGGCGCCGAAGTGCACGGCGGTGGCCCCGGCGAGGTTCGACCCGGTGACGGTCACCACGGTTCCGCCCGCGAGGGGACCGCTACTGGGCGACACACTGCTCACCACGGGCAGCGAGGTGTAGGTGTACCGGTCGGTTGCACCGGTGGCGCTGGTGCCCCCGGGCGTGGTCACGGTGACGTCGACCGTCCCGGTGCCGGCCGGGGCAGTGGCGGTCACCGAGGTGGCCGTGTTGGCGGTGATCCCCGAGGCCAGCGTGGCGCCGAAGTGCACGGCGCTGGCTCCAGTGAGTCCGGTGCCAGTGATGATCACCGTATTCCCACCCGCCAGCGGACCGGCGGTCGGGGACACCGAGGACACGACGGGCAGGGGCGCATAGGCGTACAGGTCACCCGCACCAATGGCGCTGGTGGCCCCGGACGCGGTCACGGTGACGTCGACCGTCCCGGTGCCGGCCGGCGCAGTGGCGGTCACCGAGGTGTCCGACACCGGGGTGAACGCTGTGGCCGGCGTGGAACCGAAGTGCACGGCGGTGGCGCCGGTCAGGCCGGTCCCGTTGATGGTCACCGAGTTCCCACCCGCCAGCGGCCCGCTCGTCGGGGAGACCGAGGTCACGGTCGGTGTCCAGGTGATGGTGACCGGGACGCCGACGGCGGCCTCGAGGCCGATCGTGGGAGTGCCGGGCGGACAGGTCGACAGGCAATTGTCGAACTCGGGCACGTAGCGGTGGGTACCGACGGGACCGTTGACCGAGGTGGTGACCGTCGACCCGGCGCCGGTGTGGACGACGGCGACCGGCGCAGTCGGGTCGGTCACGTCCATCAGGGACATCCCGTAGGACGTGAGGGTCACGCTGGCCCCGGCGGTGGCCGCCAGCGACTGTGCGGTGCCGACGGGGAGTGAGGTGGCAGACGTGGTCGGCGTCGTGATCGACAGCGTGTTCTGTGCGGGGAGCACTGTCGTGTTGAAGGTGTAGGTGAATTCGTCACCCACGACGGTGGCGCTCGTCCCACCGCCGGTGGTGACCGTCACGTGAACGGTCCCGCCGAGCGTCTTGGTCCCCGCCGGAGCGGTGGCGGTCACCGAGGTGTCCGACACCGCGGTGAATGCTGTGGCCGGCGCGGAGCCGAAGCTCACGCCGGTGGCACCGGTCAGACCTGTCCCGGTGATGGTGACCACCGTCCCGCCGGCCAGCGGGCCGAAGTCCGGCGAGACGCTGGCGACGGCCGGCACCGGCGGTGCTGCCTGGGCAGTGCCTGCGGTCACGGTGATCACCGTGGCCATGGTCGCAAGCGGAAGTGCCACAGCACAGAGAATCCGTGCCCATGTCGTACCGACCGGTCGTCCAAACATCGCTTCCCCCAGGATCCACTGATGGCAGGGATCCGCGCCCCGCCTGGATGCAGGTTGTAACCGATCCACGGGACGAGCACAACTGGAACCGGCTGCGCCCCTGGCCCGGCGGCTCCGCCCGAGCGCTCGGTTGCGCGGTTGCGGCCCGACTCCGGAGGGCGTGCGCCCTGACCTCCCGGGTCCCCGCAGTACGGATTTCACTGCGGTCGGATCGGCGACGGTGCTGAGCGGGCTCGGGCCGGCGTGCAGGGCGGCCACCAGCGCGCTGCGAGGCGCACCCCGGGTTGCGTCCGTCCAGCGTGGGTGGAGCGGGATGAACCTCTGTATCGTTGCGGCTTAGCAGGTTCGTGGAGGGGGGAACGGATGAACAGAACGGTCTGGCGTCTGCTCGTAGTGAGCCTCGGGCTGCTCGCGGTCCCGAGTGCCCTCCCCGTCGTGATCGCCGCCACGTCGCCGACGCCTGCCTCCACGGCGCGGTCGGCGGTCGACGCCTCGGGGAGCGCGGCCAAACCGGTGGTGCGCCTGCTCAATTCCAGCACCGGACCCGGTGTGACGGAGACCAACGTGTCCTCCACCGAGTCCTTGGGGAACAGCACGATCACTGCGCATCCGACCGGTGTGGGGGACCTCGTCGTGCTGTCGATGCAGCTTCACGCCACCGGAATCACCATCAGTGGGGTGAGCGGTGGCAACGTCGCCAATTGGGCCCGCGCCGCCAGCTACGACAACGCGGGGACGGACCCGTCCAAACTCCACTTCGAGGAGTGGTGGGGGGTCGCCGACGCAACCGGGGCGTCGCCGGTCACCATCACCTACTCGTCGAGCCTGGCGGGCAACTGGCCCATCGAGCTCATCTCGGATTCGTTCACCACGGGTTCGTCGGCGACGTGGTCGGTGACGAGCGGTGGGGGGACCTCGGGAAGCAGCACCCCCGTCCTCTGGCCGCCGCTGGTCAGCGGAACGGCACCGAGCCAGCTCTACTGGGGCGCGTCCGAGGAGGAGACGCAGGGGGGGACTACCTCGACACCGGGCTTCACCAGCGAACTGACGCAGACTCCGCACAACAACTGCTTCGTCTGGGGTGGCGTGCTCAGTCCTCTGACGGCGTATGCACCGGACTGCACCGAAGTTCCGTCTCCGGCCCCGTGGACCGCGATCGGTGTGATCTTCTCTGCCATTCCGACACCGGTCGTCAGTTCGATCACCGCGACTGCGGGACCGACGTCCGGGGGAACCCAGGTCGGTCTGACCGGATCCAATCTGGCCGGCGCCACCGGTGTGAGCTTCGGAGGTAGGGCCGCGAGCTTCACGGTGACTTCGTCCACCTCGATGACCGCTACCGCCCCGTCCGGCACCGGTACGGTCGACATCACCGTCACCACTCCCTATGGCACCAGTGCCGCCAACCCCGCCGACCGGTACACCTATGTGGCTCCGCCGGTGGTGTCCCAGGTGTCACCCGGTGCGGGACCGACGGCCGGTGGGACGGTGGTCACGGTCACCGGATCGGATCTCGGCGGGGCTACCGCCGTGCACTTCGGCGCCACAGCGGCCACGGGGCTCACCGCCGATACGGCCACTTCGGTGACGGTCACCGCGCCCGCCGGCACCGGGACGGTCGACGTCACCGTCACCACCACCGGGGGGACCAGTGGCCTGGGCGCAGTCGACCAGTTCACCTACGCCCCCGTACCCATCTTGTCCCAGGTATCCCCGCCCACGGGCCCGACGGTGGGCGGCAATTCGGTCACCATCACCGGGTCGGGCCTCGGCGGTGCCACCGCCGTCCAGTTCGGTTCCAACGCGGCCTTGGGGATCACCGCCGACAGCCCGACCTCGGTCACGGCCACCGCGCCGGCCGGCACCGGGACCGTCGACGTCACCGTGACCACGCCCGGAGGCACCAGCACCACCGGTGCCTTGGACCGGTATGCGTACGTCCTGCTCCCCGTCGTCTCCCAGGTGTCCCCGGTCGCAGGCCCGTCACCCGGCGGGGAGGTGGTCGCGATCACCGGGTCGGACCTGGTCGGGGTCACTGCCGTGCACTTCGGCACTCACCTGGGTACGGGGATCACGTCCAACACCAGCACGTCCGTGACCGTCACCGCCCCGGCCGGCACAGGGTATGTCGACGTGACCGTCACCACGCCCGGGGGGACCAGTGAGATCGGTCCGGCCGACGTGTACCGATACATGCCTGACGGCTACTGGCTGGTCGCCTCCGACGGCGGGATCTTCAACTTCGGGGACGCTGCGTTCCACGGCTCGGCCGGCGCCCTCCGCCTGGACAGGCCGATCGTCGGGATGGCGGCCACCCCTGACGCCAGTGGCTACTGGCTGGTCGCCTCCGACGGCGGCATGTTCGCCTACGGCACCGCCCGATTCTTCGGTTCACACGGCGGCTCGCCGCTCAACAAGCCGATCGTGGGGATGGCGGCCACGACCGACGGCAGGGGCTACTGGCTGGTCGCCTCCGACGGCGGCATCTTCGCCTACGGCGACGCCGGTTTCTTCGGGTCCCAGGGCGGCTCGCCGCTCAACAGGCCGATCGTGGGGATGGCGGCCACGACCGACGGCAAGGGCTACTGGCTGGTCGCCTCCGACGGCGGCATCTTCGCCTTCGGCAACGCCGGATTCGCCGGATCCCAGGGCGGCTTGCCGCTCAACAAGCCGATCGTCGCCATGGCGGGCACGGCCTGACCTGACAGCCAGGGCGCCCGTCGTCATGGCTGACGATGGGCCCGGTGCCCGCCTTTCAACGAGGGCTTCCAACGAGGGCCGGGCTGTGCGACGTCCAGGGGCGGGCCGGCTGCATGCGGACCGCGTGATGACGGTGAGCCGGCCTGTAGGCCGGACACGGTCCCAGATGGCCTCTGAACTGGGCTTTGGTTTCTCGAGTGACCCCGACAGTCCTCAGAACGTCCTCAGAACAACCGGCAATCACAGGTACTGACGGCTACTGGCGGGCAGCCCGGATCGAGAGGTCCAGCGTCACCGCGCTGGCCGCCGAGGTGTGGCGATGTCAGAACTATTGACTGTCACAATCCGGCACCAGTCGGGCACCACTGTGTCCACTTCGACCCATCCAACAACTCATTCGCATCCTTGTTGGTTGTCGACCGCCCACAAGAGCGAGTCAATCCTCAATTGTCGTGGTTTTCGATCAGGCTGCGACAGCAGAATCGGGGCATGTGGCCCTGGTGGAGGTCGATCGCGCGGACAAGGCTCTCCGCACATGGCGACCTATCGGAATCGCAAGGCGAGGACACGATGCGAACTCGGGATATGAGGGCAGGAGTTCTCGCGCTACCGGTGGTTGTGAGCTTGGTGCTCCTGAGTGGATTCGTCGCCGGTTCTGCCTCCGCTGGAGTCCCTCCGGCTCAGCACATCGGGCAGCCATCGCCAGCTGGGGCCCGGTTCCTGGCGTCGTTCGGAGGAATCCCCGTCAGCCCGACGTTCATTGCGAGCCATCCGACTGGCAACGCGGTCAGCAGTGCCGCCTATCTGTCGCTCGGGCCAGCAGTGCAGTATCCGCACGTCGGCCAAGTGGCGTGTGCGTTCGCAAGCGTCGAAGACCAGGGACACCTGGGGCTTCCCGGCATCGAGGTCAACTTCGCCGTGACCGGTGCGAACCCAACCAGCGGCTACGCGTCGACTTCGTCCGGCGGCGATGCCTCGCTCTGCTACGCCGGGAACGCCAGAGGGCTGGACACACTCACCGCGACCGTAGGCAACTTGTCTGCTACAGCTCTCCTCGACTTCGGCGGTCAGCAGGGTTTCCGCCTGGGTGCGGCCGACGGCGGGGTGTTCGCCTTCGGGACATCACAGAATTTCGGAACGATGACTGGCAACAAGTTGCATGCCCCGGCGGTCGGGATGGCGACGACGCCGGACAGCCTCGGCTATTGGCTCGCGGCGGCCGACGGCGGGGTGTTCGCGTTCGGTGACGCCGGATTCTTCGGATCGCTCGGCGATCACACCCACCTGAGCGCTCCCATCGTCGGGATGGGCGCCACCCCGGACGGCCAGGGCTACTGGCTGGCCGCGTCCGACGGCGGGGTGTTCGCGTTCGGTGACGCCGGATTCTTCGGATCGCTCGGCGATCACACCCACCTGAACGCTCCCATCGTCGGGATGGCCGCCACCCCGGACGGCCAGGGCTACTGGCTGGCCGCGTCCGATGGCGGTGTAATGACCTTCGGTTACGCGCCGTTCGACGGTTCGATGGCCGGCCGCAACACGGAGGGCTCCAAGGTCGGGATCCTTTCGACTCCCGACGGCCAGGGCTACTGGCTCGTAGCGACCGACGGCGGGGTGTTCGCGTTTGGTGACGCCCCGTTCCTCGGGTCCCTTCCTGCGCTCCAGGTATGGCCGGAGTTCCCCGTAGGATCGGTGACCTCCTGACCGATCGGACGTGCCCGTGGCCGCATGTCCAGCGCGGAGGTCAGCGGCCACAGAAGCAGTGTTCGAAGGGGGGCAACTGCCATTGGGTCCGCAAAATGGCTGGGATGGATCGGCCTCCTACATATCGACGCTCGCAGGAACCCGGCCCATCTTCTCCTGCGTGCCCCGGAACGCCGGGACGAGGTTACGGATGCTAGGTAGCATCAGGGGTGTGAAGTCGCCTGATCCGGATCAGGAAACGTGTTCAAGGGTCCACACGATCGAACGGGTCACATGGCAGGACATACCCACATCTGCGAAATGCCGACTGATCATGACGGAATGCATCGGTGCGGTCACTGCGGTCGCGGTTGGAAGACCAGTCCGATGCTCCTTGTCCCCTGATTGGTACTGCCGGGGGTAGCCCACGACGCTGCCGCGTCGGTGGGACACCCCGCACCGGGAGCCGAGCGAGGTCACCGAGTTCACACTTGGATGACAGGCTCGTCGAACAGGCGGAACTCCTCCTCGTCTGGAGGCTGAAGGATCGTTGCCCACTCCTCGAAGTGGGCACGGGTCATCGGCGAGGCTGTCCACTCACCCAACGCAGTGCGTCGATCAGCTCGCTCAATCAATTCGTCCAAGGGCGCATCGAGGAAGTGCAGTTCGACTCCCACCCCCAAGGAGCGAGCCCCGAGTCGTTTCTCGTCCCGTTCAACTCTTGCCCAGTGGCCCCATTCCAGGATCACGCTCTGCCCTTGGGTAAGGAGCTCTTGGGCGAGAGCCCATAGCTGACGCTCGATGCGCACTCGGAACGCGTCGTCCCACACATCAGCGCCCAGTTCAGTGACCCACTCGTCCTTGTCCAACCGGACAGCAGGGATCTTCGGTGCGAGCTGACTGGCAAGTGTTGACTTCCCTGATGCTGGAAGCCCGCAGATCAGCACGAGGCGGGCCCGAGGACCGGCAATGTGATCGTCACTCCGGACTGATGCCACGAAGAAAGGCTACGGGACTCTGAGACGGGTGTCCGCGGCCGCCCGCTTTGGGGCTGCCGATGGTTTCAGCACACGGTTGCTGATGCTGGTCACGGCAGCGGTCGGCGATACCGAAGTTCATCCACCGTCATGCCGTGCACTACCTCGTCTCGCCGTTGACCATCCGGGATCCAGCCGTCAAGGCGGTAGAAACGCTTGGCCCGCTCATTGCCGACCAGAACCCTCAGCACGGCATCAGGGAATCCTTGAGCTGCCATGCGGTCCCGTGCATCACGGATCAGCATCCTGCCGACTCCCTGATCCCACCAGTCGGGGTCGACGTAGATCCCAAGAACTTCCCCGGCATCGGAAGCATCCGAATCCCGACAAGGCCCTGTGGTGGCAAACCCACAAATGACCTGCCCATCCACCGCGACGGTCGTCACAGGGGCGACCGAACCCACATCACCGAAGGTATAGCGACTTGCACGATCGGAGGCTTCGAGCGCTTCGAGGTAATCGTCAGGCAGGAGTCCCCGGTACGCCGCCTGCCAGGACCGCACGTGAACTGTTGCAACCGCGTCGTTGTCATTCGGCTCGGCTCGGCGGAGCCGCACGCCCGACGATGAGGAGCCCATCCCCCCATGGTGCCCGATTGACGAAGCCATGCCGATGACCCTGTCTCCGATCAATCGCAGTGTGATCAGTCACAACCCGTTTGCCGGCGGTCCGACCGGACCAAGATGTGGTCATGACCAGGATCCGTGCGACCCGTCCGAGTGACGGTGCTGCGCTCAGGGAGATTGAACGATCGGCAGGTGAACGGTTCCGTGCGCTCGGGATGGAGTCTGTCGCTGAGGATGAACCACTGTCAGAGGCCGAACTGGCGGCCTATGCGATCGGCGCACGGAGTTGGGTCGCCGTGGATGCCGCTGACCATCCGGTGGGCTACGTACTCGTTGACGAGGTCGACGGGAACGCCCATGTTGCTCAGATCAGCGTTGTTCCTGAGTCTCAAGGCCAGGGGATCGGGCGGGCGCTGCTCGATCGGGTGAGGACCTGGGCGATCGCGGCGAACTTCCCGGCGATCACACTCACCACCTTCAGTGAAGTGCCGTGGAATCGGCCGCTGTACGAGCACCTCGGGTTCGTTGTCCTCTCGGAGGACGAGATCGGAACCGACCTCCAGACGGTCAGACGGGACGACTCCGTCAGTGGACTCAATCCTGCGAGCCGAGTCTGTATGCGTGTGACCACGAGCGTCAGCATGACCGTTGAGTCGTGACAGCGCTCCAATCGGGGTTGTCACCGAACGCCGGATGGGTGGGGCACCATTCGGGCCGTCCTAGCACCAGGTGCTTGCAATCTCGGGCGTCACGCCCCGCTCATTTCCGAAGAGCCAGTCATCCTGCACCACCGAGCCATGAGCCTGCACGAGGTGACCAATGTTCGAGTCAGCGCGGGCTCCGTGGGGCATTTCGGCACATTCGGGCGGGTGGAGAAGTAGCTGGGAACAGGACTGGAGGCACGATGTCCTACTGCATTGGACCGCGAAACAGGTAGCCATTTCCACCGGTGGTCATTCATTCGGTAGATCCGACAACAATCGATTCCTGGGGCCATCTGGCAGACAGAAACGAACGGAAGTCACTGACCATCCGTGCTACTCGTCAGGCGCCAAGAGACCTGGACGCAACAGCCAGAGGAGTGTCAATGTGATCAATGCATAGGCGCCGACTCCGACCGCGGAGCTGACTAGCGACAGGAGGGTCGCTACGAGATAGAGGCCGGGTGCCAGAAGCAATCGCCTATTGAGTAGGTCAATCGCCCGTTCCGAAGTTCCGACACGCACCAGAATCGGGTGTCGCTCGGTCCACCACCATAACCAGGCCAGTGATGCAGCAACGGCGCTCAGGACTGCGCCGAAGAACACGGCGACCGAACGCTGATCGCGATGCTGAGCCATGAATGAGGCAAGTGTTGATGTGGCGAATGGTAGGAATACGACAATCAACATGAGCGCAACATTGGAAATGAACACGGTGGTATCGAGTCGCTCCAAATGCATGAAGATCCAGTGGTGTTCTAGCCAGACGAGAGCGATGACGACGAGACTGATCGCATAGCCGATGTAGTGCGGCCACTGCTCGAAGAGGAACGAACCCAGGCTTTCCCGAGTCGTCGTACTGGGGACGTGAAGGTCAAATACAAGCAGCGTCATGGCGACCGCGAACACGCTGTCGGACAGTGACTCGACGCGATGTGTATCCACGGGTACCTCCGGTCATGGCCTGAATTGCCCGATGGCCTCAGCGGGGATCGCTACGCGTCATAGTCTCTTTCGTCACCATGACGGATGCGTGACGAACGTCCAAGCGATGCTGGAGATGGTGTGCCCCGAGTTTCGTGGAGTCGTATTGCTGGACTTTGATGCCGCTGTCCCGATAAGGAGGACAGCATGGCAAGGAGGGGATACCCCGCAGAGTCCCGGCAGCGCGTGCTTGAGCTCGTGGCGTCAGGCCGCAAGGTGGTCGATGTCGCCCGAGATCTCGGCGTCACCGAACAGACGATCTACAACTGGCGCCGCCAGGATCGGATAGATCGAGGCGATGAGGCTGGGCTCACGACTGGCGAGCGGGCCGAGCTGCTGGCAGCGAAGCGCAGGATCAGAGAGCTCGAGCTCGAGACCGAGCTCGAGATCCACCACCGCTCGACGGAGCTGCTCAAGGGCTCGACGGGCCCAAAAGGAGGTGGGCAGCGATCTCGGTGATGGCCGACGAGCAGCTGCCCATCCAGCTGGCCTGCCGGATCCTCGGGGTCTCCGAGTCCGGCTACTACGCCTGGAATTCCAGACCACCATCTGAGCGCTCGATCCGCCATGCCTGGCTGACCGACCTGATCCTCCAGGTCCACGCCGACTCCCGCCAGACCTACGGCGCATGACGGGTCCACGCCGAGCTCACCATGGGCCACGGCATCCAGGTGAGCCATGGTGCAGTTGAGCTCTTGATGGGCAGGGCCGGCATCCAGGGGATCTCTGGCCGCCCACGGTTCCGCGGGGTTCCGAATGTGGCCACGGCATCGGACCTCGTCGAGCGCCAGTTCCACCGAGACGACCCGAATCGGCTGTGGGTCAACGACATCACCGAGCACCCGACCAGAGAGGGCAAGGTCTACTGCGCCATCGTGCTCGATGCCTTCTCGAGGCGGGTGGTCGGTTGGTCGATCGACGCGAGCCCGTCTGCGGCACTCGTGACCAACGCCCTCGGCATGGCCATCGATCAGCGCAATCCCGACGGCTCGACGGTGATCCACAGTGACCAGGGAACCCAGTCCACGTCGTGGGCGTTCACCCGGCGAGCAGTCGACTCCGGTCTCCTGCCGTCGATGGGTTCTGTCGGAGATTGCTACGACAACGCCATGATCGAATCGTTCTGGAGCCGGATGCAGGTCGAGCTCCTCGATCGCAAGCGATGGAAGACACGCGTCGAGCTTGCCTCAGCGATGTTCGATTGCGTCGAGATCTTCCACAACCGTCAGCGCCGCCACTCGTCGCTTGGCATGATGTCTCCGATCGAGTTCGAAGCTCGACGGACACCGACGACAGCGGCGTGAGTCCAGCCAGTCGGCTCCACCAAACCCGGGACAGGCCAGAGCCTCCAGGATTCCCGGGGCGGTTCAGGCAAGTGAAACGCTGGTCACTTGGGACAGTTCTTCGAAGGGCAGATGGGCCTCCGGTGGACTAGGGGGGACAAGAGGGGACTCAACCTCCGGGTCGGCCTGGGAAGCGGAACACTTCTCGACACTTGTCGGCGAATCCTGCGGGTAAGACCGAAGGCCCAGCCACCAAGAATGTACCGTCCGCCGGTCGCCGTCAGAATCGGGAGCTGGGCCAGCAGGGTGAACGCATCCTGCATGGGGCTGCCGATCACGCCGCCTCCACGATCGAGTCAGCTACGAACTGGTCAACATCTGGTGCGTAGAGCCTCACAAGCGAACCGATTCTGAGATGCCGCACCTTCCGAGCAGTGATTAGTCGCTTCATTGTCCGGGCGCTGACTCCGATGCGCTCTGCAGCCTGTTGGACCGTGAGCACGCCCTTCCTCGTGTCGATGCCCCCAGTGCCGTAGAAGACATTCCCAACTTCGATTGCCATGTTCTGCTCCCTTGAACTCCTACCCTCACTCCTTTGCTGGAGAAGGACGGGGAGGGACAGGGTGTCCAGAGCAGATTGTTCGAGGTCCTTCGGCCACGCAGATCCGGGTGCCGATTCTGCGGGTGGTGCGGGTGGTGCGGGGGTTGTTTCAGCCAGATCGAAATGCGTTATGCCCCGCCCCACAACGGCACCTAGGGGCGAGTGGATAACCCGCATGACCACTTGGGTTATGGGCACCACGCCTACGGCGATCCGGAGCGGTCTCCGACGTCGACGGTACGCTCAACTTGTGCTCAAGCGTCTCGGTTGCGCCCCGGTTCTGGTAGTGCTGTTGCTCTCCGGATGCTCCTCGATAACAGCCGCAGCCAAGGCTCCCCCGCCGAGCACCCCGGTTCCTCAGGTGAGCGCCACGGTCGTCGACGGCGTGGCGCTCAACCCGATCACCGCAGGGGAATGGCAAGAATGCCAGCAGGTTGCCGACGTGACCCATGCACCTGTCCCGTGCCCGACGTTGCTGCCTGTCCCGATGCCCGGCTCGCTGTCTGCAATGAACTGTGCAAATCCGAACTTGCCAAGTTGCGGGCGCCCGTTCATCGGTGCTTCGGGAACATACTTCCTTGTAGATCAATACAGCTTTGAGGTACCGGATGGATATATCGGCTATCTGCCGGGCATCGGACACTTTGTAGTTATGGCGGCAATGCGCTTCAACGCCAGGTTGGACGCGAAACTTCCGGCAACATCGGTCCCTGGATATTGTTCATCGACCTCCATGAATACCCCCATCGTTGTCCATGGGATACCGGTATCGATGTACGAGTGCGGACAGGACCCCGGCTATTCCGCCCCGATCTCGCAGCAGTACATGGAGACGGTGAGCGGTCACGAGCTGGTCGAGTGGAAGCAGGATGGCGTCACATGCGAGGTCAGTTTCCACGGGCACAGCACGGTCAATCAGGATCTCGCCGTAGCCGTAGCTCAGAACACGCACATGGTCTTCCCGTTGAGCGGCTAGGCACCGGGCGACTACTGCCTCCTATCGCCGGGCAGGCGGGACACGCAACCGCTAGCCAAGATGAGCCACAGAGGTCCAGCTGGTGAGACCGGAGGAACTCGACGACAACGTGGGGCCTAGGGTGGGTCCATGCTCGCTAGGGCAATGACCAGGGCAAACAATTTGAACATCGGAAGCACGCGCTTCACATTGGAGACCGCATACGTCTTCATCATCACTGCGGTTGCCATTGCAGGGATGACAGTTCAGGGCGCCCGACTGCTTCTCGTCTTGGCTGCAATCTTGGCACTCCCTTGCGGGATTGCTGCCATTGTCGGCCTCTACGTCCTCACCGGACTCTTCAACTGGATCGCGGCGGGATTCTCAACCTATAGCTTCAGTCGGACAACCGGGGGTTGCGATGCGTCTGGGCATTGCTGGACCCACACCACTGGAACGCCTGTCGGTGCTCGGGGGTTCTTCTTCGACACATGCGTTGTGCTGCTCTTCGTCATGGCCGCACTGGTCAACGTGGTGATACTTCGGTCGATCGCTCCAGCGCGAGGTGCTGACGTACGTCCGCCGTCAAGGGCTGCCAATCCCGACTCGTAGGGGACCTGCCCCCAATCGCCGGTTGGGCGGGACACTACAGAGGAGTGGGAAAACAGGCTCAACCTCAACACCCCGGCAAGGCGTAACCTCGAGTCTTCCCTTCCGCTCCGAGCATCCAGGCCGACCCCGGCGAACCAGGCGAAGGACTTCCATTCTGTGGATACTGGAATACGACCGCCTTAGCCGAGGTCGTTCCGGGGAGCGATCTTGTCCATTCGGCTAGTGGCGTGTACTGCCACGCAGCGTCGTCAACAGGCGGTGTCGGTGTCCATCCCTGTGCTTCCAGAGCCGTTCCCACAGCGCTGACAATCGTTTGGATGGGATCGACCGACTTGAAGATGGTGAGGACCTCAACACCGCTCCATCCAGCTCGTCCTGACGGATTGTCAGGGCACGCCGGTGACCAAACTGCATCATTCCTGCGGGAGCCAATGATCGTAGATCCCGATGGGACCGCCCTCGCAACAGGCGACAGCTCACGCAGGACCAGCCCGCCTGGATCCCCACCCGCGTTTTCTGATCGTGCAATGGCGAAGGCCACTAGTCCAGCAACAAGGAGAAGAACTACCCCTACGGCGATCACCAATCGACCGCGTCGCCCGCCGGCTGGCCGGGGACGATTCTGTGGCGAAGGAGGTCCGGCCTCGTCCTCCACCGGGTAGCCCAACGAACCGACACCCGATCTACCATCGGCCACAAAGGCATCCTACGGCGAGCGAGGTGGACCAAGGTGGTGCCCCTAAACGCCGGGTGGGTGACTCACCCCTGTGGGAAGCTGCACGAGTGCGGATCACCTCACGGAACCGGCACCTTCTCGGCGGAGTGGCGCTGGTCACGTTCTTGGGGGCAGGTGCTGCGGCGTGCTCGTCGGGCCCTTCGTCCGGCGCACAGGCACTCTGTGGCTCAGTCTCCGCCACTCCCACCCCAAGCAACGTGTTGGTATTTGTTCCGAAGGCGAAGATTGAAGCGGGCGAGCATTCCGGGAATCGGACGCTCGATGGGGCCGCAACCACGTTGCTCAGTGCACTCGGTAGGCAAGACCCCGCCGCAATCTCGGAAGCAGAGCGGAACGTCGCAGCAACATGTAGCCATCTGGGGATCGCTCTGGGCAAGGTCGGCGCCGGGCTTTGACCCGAAGGCCTCCTCGGGGTGCCCCCGATCGCCGGGTGAGTGTCACACTTCGGAGGCCAATAAACGGATCTAGTGGTGATGAGACAGGAACAGGATTAAGTACGACACCGCGGGAACCAAGAAGATCAGGCTGAGAACGATCCACACTGCCGCCTGACCCCAGCGGCGACGACTCAGTCCGCGAGAGAGGTCCCCAAAGCGCTCGACGGTTCCAGCCGGGCTAAAGGGGTCGAACTCTGGCTCGTCCATGTAGAGAGCGTACTGAGTCGAAGGTGCTCGGCCCTCGACGGGACAGCAGGCCTGTCACCATTTCAGCACCCTGCCCCCGATCGCCGGTTCAGAGCGCAATGCATCCACAACCGCCTACGAAGTCGGAAGCGCAGGTCCGGTCCGCCTTGAGGCTGGCCGTGCAATGTCGACGATCCACGCAACGGCGAGCAAGAGAAGCGGGATGCCCAGAAGAAGTGCATACGACCTGAGGGTGCGGCCGTTCTGGACGTGGTACGTGTACGCAACCACCAGCCAAGGTGCCAGGAGGAGGGCAACTGCACCAGCTGCCACCGTTCTGCGGAGAATGATGAGCGTCAAGATCCCTACAACGGCGAGAGTGCCAGCGAGGTACAGCACGCTTCCCAGGTTGTAGATGCTCGAGGTGTACAAGCTCCCGAATGAGTGCCGTAGGCGGGACCCATCCTGTGCTTCGTGGGCAATCAGGCTTCTCGAACTCCAGACGAGAATGCCAAGCGAGATCCCAAACGCAATGGCGCTCATCGTCATCCGATGACGAGCGAACTCGGTGGTGGGAGCCAAGACCGCGGGGAGGGCGAGGGCAACGATCACCAGTATCAGCGAGACTCGTGGGGCAGCAAAGTAGGTTCTGCCGACCATCATGGCAACGAGCGTGACCATGATCCCGAGCGTTGCCACACCCCTTCGGTGAGTCGGCCGAAGCACAGCGGCCATCGCCACCAGTATCCACACCACGTAGATGACAGCGCCCGTAGTGGCGAATGGTCCGAAGTGCGGTCGGGGGACGACAAGGGCGTGCGTGGGGCCAAGAAGGATCGTCATTCCGTAGGCACGATTGAGGAATGGAAACAGTTCGGCACTGACGATGAGGAAGACGGAGAAGGCTGCGGCCACGGCCAGCCCAGGAGCCGCCACCATCTCCAGTACGCGCCCAGCGAATCGGTCTGATGACAGTCCGAGCCGCATCTGCACGCCATGACGGGCGATGTCAACGGCATCGCTAGGGGCTGGATGTTCCCTGTCGCTTGGAGATGCCTCCATCGGAGTCGCAAGGATCTCGTCTCCCCGCTGTTCCCGGTAAGCCTTCGGGTAGAACTTGAGTAGTCGGACGTACCTTTGGCGAAGATCACTCATGCCAGGCTCCCAGCAATACGGAGGCGGCGAAGGGCCTCCTTGGAGACGACCATGCGTCTACGCGACTCGGCCGCAAGGAGAGCGCTGCCTTCGGATGAGAGTTCGTAGTAGCGCCGGAGCCGACCTTCAACGACCTCCTCGCCAGCGCTCATGATGAGCCCATCGGAACTCAACCGGTCGAGCATGGCGTAGAGCGTTCCCGCTTTCAGCCGGGTCCCCCCCGCAGAGAGGCGGTCAACCTCCTGGATGATGCCGTATCCGTGCCGCCGTCGGTCGGCCAACGCAGCAAGGACCAGAAATGTGGGCTCTCGAATCTCGTCGGTCATGTCGCATGTATATACCGATGGACTGCCTATGCCAACGATCACCCCTGCTTCGTCAGGGTGCCCCGAAACGCCGGCTCGGTGGGACAGGAGCGCCTCTGTCTACTGGCCCAAGTGCACGAGGGTTCGCTCGATGTCCCATTGGTGGTGAAGGCCGTCGTGAGCGTTGGAGAGGACCACGTCTGATAGCACCAGCTCTCCACGCACCGGATGAATCATGACCACGTCGGAGACTGGAGCGGCCTCGACCGCCCTTAGCCAGTCGTCTACGGATCGAGCAAGTGACCACATTGCCGCCTGCGGCGGGATCTCCCGATAGCTGCGAGCATCGGCCAGTTTGTTCTCGTCGTAGTTGCCCACAAGAAGCGGTGCACCTCCGAGGACTCCCATGAGCCTCTCGGCCCAGATCCTGAGGTTGTCTGCGACGTGGAGCACGTACCCGGTGACCGACCAGTCGAGTTCTGGATGCCGCTCGGTCCCAGCCCTCCCTTCAAGCAGCCCACTGAAGGAAATGGGGAGGTTGGCCACGAGCGCGATGGCTTCAGGCACCGGTATCGTCCAGGCGAACTCGCACTCCCGACACGGCTCTCCGTAGACGGACGGTCCCCAATCGCTCACGCGAAGATCTTCCCATCTTGAGGCTGAGGGGGTATCCCACATCGCCGGGTATGTGCCACGAGCGCTCGGTAACCTGGCGACATGGAGACACCACTACCGGATCAGGAACGGTGTCTGAAGTCCCAGACGAGGCGGAAAGGCCATCTGGCTGGGCATACTGACATCTGCGAACGACCTGCCGGTCATGAAGACATGCACCGGTGCGAGTCCTGCGGTGCTGGCTGGGCATCGGTTCGACTTACCACCAGCTAGAGGTGGCGGGGACGCGCCCCACGACGCCGGGTAGGCGGCGTGACGTCCAACTACCGGTACTTGCCGTCGGCTAATAGCCACGCTCCGGCCCTTGTCTCACGTGACGACGGAGGCCTCAGCGTTCGTTGCGTCCTCCACGAGGCCAATCATCGGGTGGGACAGCACGTCACGCCGGATGGCCGTGGGCCGGTCCGCTCTCGACTGCTGGTAACAAGCTGTTCCATAGACCGCGTCGCAGCTACCAGGGCGGCTCGTTCGACACGCCCGGCGCCGTACCCGTAGGGGCGCTGTCGACCACGGCCCACCCACTGGCAAAGCGCCGGACGAGCAGCCAGGTCGTGTACTCGGAGAAGATCGGCCCAGCCTCGAAGATCATCACGTCGGAGCGGTTGGCTCGAAGTGTCGAGCAGTGCGATCCGGCACCTTGTGACATCGTGGCCTTGGCGCACTCCCCGACGTAGTGGAGACCCCGAGCGGCCATCCAGGCCCCGATCGCGGCGTCGGGCGTTCCTTGCCCCCCACCCTCTGTCGTGGTCACCGGTGGGGTCGTGGTCGTCGTTGTGGATGCGGGAATCGAGGTGGCGGGTGTGGAACTCTTGGTCGAGTTGCCGCAAGCCGACATCGCTAACGCCAGCACCCCCAAGAGAAACACAATTGTTGCTCGCCTGATCATCACCGTCACTCAGTCCCGACTCGCTTCGAGGAGTCGATGGTAGGGGCCCACCGATCAGGCGAACAACGTTCTCTGACATATGGCGCAAAGCGGTCGGACCCTTGGGTATTCCAGCCGGCGATGCGTATCACGAGCTTCGGCACTTCTATGCATCACTTCTAATCGGAAGCGGGGCATCCAACAAAGTCGTTCAGGAGCGCCTTGGTCACACGACAGCGCAGACGACACTTGACACGTATGCGCACCGTTGGCCCGACTCGGATGACACGACTCGGAGTGCCGTCGATGGCGTGTTCGAGGGAACATCCTGTGCCAGTTTTGTGTCAGACATGGGTGGTGCGACCGTAAATCCCCTGGCCACAGGCGTGATGACGGTGAGCCGGCCTGTAGGCGGGAATCTGCAATGTGTGCTTCTGGGGGGACCCCGAGGGACATGGAGGGCGCTGACCTGGATGTTCGCGAATCGGTGTCGCGGAGTCACTGCGAAGTTCGTGAGGAAATGGGCCACGATTGGGCCACGGAAGACGACCCTCAGCTGACACCAAATGGCAGCGAGGACCTTGTCGCGATCTCAACAAGCCTGTTGTACTTCGCCACCCGTTCACCTCGTGCCGGCGCGCCGGACTTCAACTGCCCACATCCCGAGCCGACGCACAGGTCGGCGATGAACGTGTCCTCGGTCTCCCCTGAGCGGTGGGACACCATCTGCGCCCAGCCGGCTGCCCTGCAGATGGCCATGGCCTCGAGCGTCTCGGTCACCGTCCCGATCTGGTTCACCTTGATCAGCGCCGCGGTCTCCGCCTTGAGTCCGATCGCCCGGGCGATGATCGTCGGGTTGGTCACCAGATTGTCGTCACCGACGAGCTGGATCCGATCCCTCAGTCGCCCGGTGAGCAGCACGTTGCCGTCCCAGTCGTCTTCGGCCAGGCCATCCTCGAGGCTCCACACCGGGAAGTCAGCCACGATCGCCTCATACCGGGCGATCATGTCGTCACTCGACAGGCGTTCCCCACCCACCTCGTAGGCACCATCGCGGTAGAACTCGCTGGAGGCGGGATCGAGGGCGATGGCCACCCCACCTCGTCCCGCTTCGTAGCCCGCGGTTTCGATCGCCTGGACCAGCAACCTCAGAACCTCCTCGGGTTGGCTGATCTCGGGAGCGAACCCTCCCTCGTCCCCCAGCCCGGTGGCCAGACCTTTGCCGACGAGCAGCCCGCGCAGGGCGACGTAGACCTCGGCCCCCGCTCGGACGGCCTCGGCCATCGTCGGCGCGCCGAGCGGTGCCACCATGAACTCCTGGAAGTCGAGGTCGTTGGGGGCGTGGACCCCGCCGTTCACCACGTTGAAGTGCGGGACGGGAAGTCTCGGCTCGACCCCCGCCGGAGTCAGGGACTGCCAGAGCGGCACGTCGTGCGCGATGGCGATGGCCCGGGCGACGGCCATCGACGCACCCACGATTGAATTGGCCCCGAGGCGGGACTTGTTGGCCGTCCCGTCGAGCTCGATCAGAGCATGGTCTAACTCGGACAGGTCATCGAAAGTACGTCCGACCAGTGCCTCGGCGATCTCTCCGTTGACGTTGCCGACGGCACCGAGCACCCCGCTCCCCCCGAAGCGCTTCGGGTCACCGTCACGGAGCTCGACCGCCTCGTTGGAACCCGTGGACGCCCCGGAAGGCACTCCGGCTCGCGACACAGTCCCGTCGCTCAAGGTCACCGTGACGGCCAACGTGGGCCTGCTCCGGGAGTCGAGAATCTCGACCGCCTCGATCCCGGTCACTGTGAATACCATCGCGCTCTCTCCCTGGTCGTTGATCACTCCCAGTCTCACAGTTGTGGGTTCCGCCTACAGGGGCCGAAAGGCCCAACTGGACTCACTCGGGTGGTCGGCCCATCGTCACGAGACCGTCGGCCAAGCGGTGCAGTCGCTCGGTGGCCTCGGCGCGGGCGCTTCGTTCGTCCTCCGCCAGCGTCCGCCAGTCCTCGGCCCGTATGGCGGCCTCACTCACCGTGTCGAGCGACCGCTCGAGTTCTTGCCGCATCGCCCTCATCAGATCGCCCCGGAGCGTGTCGAGGCGCTGAGTGAGGTCCCACCGGGCCCGCCCGGCATGCTTGTCGAACTCGGCCGTGAGTTCCCGGCGGGCGTTGGCCAACGCTCGACGCCGGGCCACCCTGTCAGGAACCAGGCGGGCGGCGAGGTCACTGACCGGGTCCAAGGTGCTCCCGACCTGGAGGAACAGGTAGGTGAACCGCTCGGTCTCGGCCGACAGCGTCGGGATGACCACGGTGGGGAGCCTGACCTCGAACAGGCTCGAAGCAGCGGCGCGGGCGTCATCGACCCGACGCTGGACTTTGGTGCGGAACGCCTCTGCCATCTCCTGCCACGCCGCGTCCACCCGGCCGACCTCCTCGCGGCGAAAGGCATCGAAGCCCGCCTGGACCGCGTCACGGACCCGGGCGTGCAATGCCATGACGAGCTCACCCCGAGGTGCGACAGAGCCGATGTCCACCAGCGAGGCGACGTAGGTCGCCGGGGAGTCCCGGGCGAAGACGTCGAGTCTGGCCGAGACCTCACCGGTCAGTCGGGCCACGTCCCGGTCGAGGAGGGTGCAGTCGTCCTCGAAGCCGTCCCGCTGGCGATCCGCCTCAGTGGTGAATCGGCTGACCAGGTGGTCGAGGTCCTCTGTGCTGGCATTCCGGGCGGCCAGTTCGAGTCCGAGGGCGCCCTGGAGCGAGGCACCCAGCCGGGCCAGCTCTCCACGTGCGCTGGCCGCCAAGGCCCCTACGAGGTCGTCAGTCACGAAGCGCTCGAACTGGCGGGCGAAGGCGTCGAAGTCGACACCGACCTCGCCCACGTGGTCCGCGCCCGAGCAGCGGACCACTAATGCGCTACGGGCGTCGACGGCATAGATGGAGACCTCCTCGCCGAACTGCTCAGCGAGTACCTGGCCGACGAACGCCGTGACCTCGGCCAGCTCGGCGCTCGAGAGGTGATCGGCCTTGTTGAGCACGAAGAAGGTGGGGGCACGCCGTTCGGCGAGTTGGGCGACGAGCGCCCGCTCCTGGTCCGACAGCGGGGTGTCGGCGGAGAGCACCATGACGGCTCCGTCGGCGTCGAGCAGGGCGGCGTGCCCCGCTGCGGTGTTGTGGAGGTGGACGGAACCGATCCCCGGCGTGTCGACCAGTACGACGCCGTGGGCCAGCAGAGGCGACAGCCTGGCCACCTCCACCCGGGTCACGCCACGCAGGTTCTCGGGGTTCGCTGCTTCAGTGACGTACTCGGCGAGCCGTGAGGTATCGATCCGACGAGTGTCCCCGTTTTGGAAGGTCACCGTGATTGCGGGCTCGCCGTAGCGGATCTCGGTCGGCACGGCCGTCAAGGGAAGCACGCCCGACGGGACCACCTCGGCCCCGAGCAACGCGTTCACCAGCGTGGACTTCCCCCGCTTGAACTCTCCGACCACGGCCACCAGGAACTGCCCCTCGTCCAACCGCTCGAGCAGCCGGACAGCCCGCTCCCCCTCGGAGCGCCCCACAGCCTCGGTTGCCAGCTCCTCGGCCCGCTCCCTCAGGGCATCCAGCTCACTCGATCCGGACTTCTCCCCGGTCATCCCAGCGGCGCGTGGATCACTGGCGAACGACCGGTCGTCAGTTCGTCGGTACGGCACGGCTCATCTGCACCGTCTCCCGGGTGACCAGCGATGCGGGAGCCAAGTCCGCCAACACCGGCACGAACGCGGCGATCTTCTCCTCGGAGTCGATGAACTCGAGAATGAGTGGGAGCCCCAGCGTCGAGTCCGGGAATCGGTTGCTGCGGACGATGCCCGACCGGCCGAAGCCCTCGATGCCCCGCCACAGCGTCCCCCCGGCGATGCCGTCCTCCCGGGCCCGCTCCAACAGGACCTGGTGGAGCCCGCGGTGGCCGCTCCGGTCCTCATCGGTCAGGAACACGAACAGTCTGGTGGCCCGCTCGTCCACTCGCATGATCCACCTCCCGTCGGTCTCACCGGCGTACACCGGCGTACACCGGCGCGCACCGGCGCCTACGCACCACACTACCGTCGCGCTGTTGGCGACCTCGGTGAGCGGTTGGAACGGCTGCAGAGAGCGAGAGAGCGTGACTACCATGGTGGATGGCGATGGGGTTCGCCGCAACCGCCCATGAGGCTGATGACTCCTACCGTGTGCACGTCCACCTCTGGTGGACCGCGTGGAAGGAGTCATAGGTGCCCTCAGTGGATGGCCATTTCGAAGAGCTCCCGTTCGATCCGGATCTCGATCAGGGGGCCTATGCCGCGTCCGGCGGTTCCACGGCCCACTCTGCCGTGCGCCACTCGCAGAAGGCCATTGTGTTCGCCGTGGGGATCGGTGGTGTCTTCGGGGCTGTGGCCCGCTACGCCATCTCTCTCGCCATACCCACCACAACCGATGGGTTCCCGTGGAGCACCTTCCTGATCAACATCACTGGAAGTGCGGTTCTCGGAGCACTCCTTGTTCTGCTCGTCGACCGGTTCCCCCGGAACGGCCTCACCCGGCCGGTCGTAGGCACCGGGGTCATCGGGGCCTACACCACGTTCTCGACGTTCGAGGTCGATGCCGTGAGCCTGGTGCGCGCCGGACATCCCGAGACCGCAGCCCTCTACGTGGTCGCCACCGTCCTGGTCGGCCTCGTAGCCTGTTGGGCTGGGATGACCGGCGTGCGCGGCGCGCTGCAATTCGAACGACGACTCGGAGGAGGCGCCTGATGCCGACGGGACCTGATCGCCCGATCGCCAGCCACCCGGCCACACGACTCACCATTCTGCTCGGCGTCCGGGACCAGACCCACCACCACTCGCTCTCGGTGATCCTCATGGACAAGGCCCGCAAGGCGGGGATAGATGGTGCGACCCTGTTCCAGGCGCTCGAGGGCTACGGGACGTCGGGCAAGCTGCACCGGACCCACCTGTTCGCCGAAGACGCCCCGCTCAATCTGGTGATCGTCGACACGCCCGAGCGCATCGACGCATTCATCGAGAGTGTCCACGAACTCCTAGAGGGCGTCAGCTTCATGCTCAGCCCGGTCGACGTGATCGACTTCTGACGGGTGACACATCGCCGGTGTGTCCGATGAGGTTGCTGTTGTTCCTCGCTGTGGCCGCAGGCGGTTTCGTCGGCGCGCCGTGCCGCTACCTCGTCGATCGGACGGTCAGCCGGCGGATCGACTCCGACCTCCCTTGGGGCACGTTCACCATCAATATGACTGGGTCACTGCTGCTCGGACTCCTCACCGGGCTCGCGCTCGACCACCACCTGCCGGCACTCCCCAAGGCCCTGCTGGCCACCGGGTTCTGCGGTGCCTACACCACGTTCTCCACCTTCACCTACGAGTCGGTCCGCCTACTGGAGGACGGTCAACTGCTGGAGGCGGCAGGCAATGTCGCCGCCAGCGTCGCCGTCGGGTTGGGCGCCGCCGCCCTCGGCCTGGCCATCGGCCTTGCCCTCTGACGTGGCCGGCACGCGGACATCGCATCAGCTCGGCCCTCGCTCGTGGGCCATCGCCTCGACTGTCGGCACCGATGAGTGACGGCGATTCTGCAGCTCCTGCAGGTCCTCTGATCCGCCTCTTCCTCGCCCGGCACGGTCGCACACGGCTCAACGCGGCGGGTGTGCTGCGGGGGCATCTGGATCCGCCACTCGATGCCATTGGGCGCTTCCAAGCGCTGGTGTTGGCCGACGTCCTCGCGCATCAGGGGCTGGTATCGATCGTCTCGAGCCCGCTATTGCGAGCGCGCGAGACCGCCGAACCGATCGGGCTCCGGACCGGACTGCCCGTGGAGATCGACGAGCGGTTGATCGACCGCGACTACGGCTGCTGGGCCGGGAGATCGAAGGACGAGGTCATTGCGCGCTGGGGCTCTCTCGACGACGCCCCTGAAATCGAGCCGACCAAGTCGGTCGTGGATCGGACGATGGCAGCGCTCACAGAGGTCTGCGACCGCTTCTCCGACGGGACCGTCCTCGTGGTCAGCCATGATGCCGTCAACAGTTCGGTGCTACCCATTCTCGACGCACGGCTGGATGACATCGGCACGGTGCCCCAGGACACTGGCTGCTTCAACGTGATCGAGCGGAGCGGTGCCCACTGGTCCGTGCGCAGCGTCAACAATGCCCCGGCGGGACACGACCTGTGACCGCTCGACCGTGTGCGATCTGGTTCCTACGGCACGGCGAGAGCGTGGCCAACGCGGCAGGCCGCTTCGCCGGCCAGGGTGACGACTCTCCGCTGACGGAAAAAGGACGAACCCAGGCTCGCCAAGCGGCTCACCGACTGCCGGACGGGCTGACGTGGATCGTCTCCTCACCACTCCGGCGTGCCCGGGAGAGCGCCACCATCGTGCGTGACGAGCTCGGGCTCGACGTACCCGTCGAGGTGGACGACCGCCTGATCCAGTACGACATGGGGTCCGCCACCGGTCTGCCGATGCGGGAACTGACGGCGGGCGAGATGGTGTCCCGCTACGGGGCCGAGGACCCCGATCAGTTCTGCGCTCGGATCTCGGCTTCCCTGGACGAGCTCAGCGACCGATCCTCGGATGGGTTGGTCGTGTCCCATAGCGGGGTAGCGAGGATGATCCTCGCTCGAGCTGCCGGCCTACCCGCCAGCGAGTTCCGCCAGCTCCCGATGTTGGGCAACGCGGCGCCCTTTCTTGTCGAGCGAACTCCAGACCGTTCGTAAGTGGCACGTTCGCGTCCCGGCGAGCTTCGATGCCTGGAATGAGATTCACCTGCGGCCCGTTGCGATGTCGTGCCACCACTACATCAAGTCCCTCGCTGGTACTTGCTGGCGACGTATTCGTCGACCCAGGCCCGCGTGCTCCGCCATTGGCCGTCCGGTCCCTTCTGGGCTTTCAGCCGGCCCCGCTCGATGGCGGCGCGAAGCATGAAGACGCTCTGGGTCTTCGTCGCTAGCGACACGATCGGAACCAGCCGGTGCGGCCCAGCCACGGCGGGGACGACGAACCGGTAAAGGTTGTCGGTCACCGCCCGGGCGATCAGCTCTCCGAGAGGTCCAGAATCGCCGTCGTCGGCTCGCCGCAGAGCGCGTAGATACCGGTTGCGGTCGCGGGTGTAGATGACGGCGGGGGGGTAACCGAGGCGGATCAACAGCAGGTTCAAGAGGAGCCGGCCGGTTCTCCCATTGCCGTCGAGAAATGGATGGGTCCTTTCGAAGCCTGCGTGGGCCGCGGCGATCGCCTCGACCGGATTGTCGGAGGCGGCGATGGTGGCGAGCGAGTCAACCCAGTCGACCATGGCCGCGGGCACCTCGACCCACGGCGGCGGGACCATCCCACCAGGGAAGGGCTGGATGTCATGTCTCCGGAAGCTCCCCGGCTTCTCTTCGGGGGTCGCATTGGGATGGGGGGAGACACGCCACACCGGACCGAGGGCCAACTCGTGGACGTGGCGGACCTCGGTCATCATGAGCGGCGCCTGTGAGGTCCAGTCGCCTGGCTCGAGGGCCTGGCCGTAGACCCACTTCGCCGCATCGGCGTAGCCGGTCACCTCCATGTACTCCCGGAGCTCCTTGTTCCCGACGGCTCGTCCCTCGGCCAAGAGTGCCTCGACCTGGGCGATGACAAGGGTGTTGCCCTCGAGGGCGGTGGAGTGATGGGCCTCCTGATACCAGATCGAGGTCCAGATGCCCTCGGCCTCAGTCGGCGATGGCAAGCCCCCCATCCGCTCTCGGAGATCGACGATGGCGTCTTCCAGGCGCTGGTACACAAGCTGGCGAGGCGGACGCCCTCGTCTCGAAGTGTTGTGTTCCACGGAAAGTAATGATAACACCACAAACCGTTCGAAAGTGTTGTGTCCGATTTAATTGTGCTGAGGCATAACACAATGGGCTGGGGGCCTCGTCACGGCGCCGGTCGCGCTGACCCGCCAGTGCTGATCCCTTGGTCGCTGGCACATCGGACCTGTGCCGAAACGCACCGACTCCTCGGCTTCCAGACCGCAAGCACTGGCTTCGCCGGGTGGGACGCGGCACGCAGCCAGCCACTATGTCCTCGTCTCCCGTTAGGGCAATCACATCGTCGTTCGGGTGTTCGAAGGCGGCTGGTCGGATCTCAACCACGCGGCCAAGTCTTCATCGAGGATTCGAACGCACCGACCAATGCGGCGGGCGCGAAGGTTGCCCTTCTTGATCTCGTTGCGCAAGGTTCCCGCGGAGACCGCGACCTGTGCGGCAGCTTCGGGCACTGTGAGCACTCCTGGAAGGCGAACCACACTCATGGCCGCTCACCCGATGCACCCACTGGTCCGATCCACCGATGGCCGGTGTCGCAGTCCTCGTTGATCGACATCCTGCACCTCTCAGGCTGATCCAGTACGTCGCGTGATCGCCGTTGCGCCGGTTGCATGTTTCGCAGCTGGGGCGGATGGAAATCTGCGCACTTCCATCGTCCCTATGGTCGTCACCTCGAACGTCACCCTCGAGCAACCGGAGGCCCCGTTGGATGCGGATCCAAACGTCACCCTGTTGCCATCGGGCGTCACCCTGTGCCCGAACGATGTCACCCTGGTCTGTTGGGTCAGCCGCCGAACGTCACCCCCGCACGTCACCCTCCCTGGTAGTTGGGAACTTCGCCGGGAGGCGGCCAGATCGTTGCAGTGTCGACTTCGTTGGAGCCATTGACGGGTTCCCATCACCTCACCGCCCGCGCCGCATCAAGGGTCATTGCGAGGCGCCGTCACGGCGATGGCCGACTTCGCCGACGCCTGTACCAGCTCGGTCCCATCGCCAGGCCCGCTCCTCGCTCGGCCCGGGCCCGAACCCTTCACATCGAACGGTGGCCCTGGAGCCGAGCGTCCATCGGAGCAAGGCCGGGCCATGCCCTCACGGGAGCAGAGTCGATCGTGATCACGCTGGGTCGTCTTCCCTCAACGTGGTTCGTGGATGGTCGAGAATCCTTGCTGCCCGGCCGCTGGTTGGTGTCGCCGAGCCCGCTGCTGTTGTCACGGTCACCCCGACGTGCAAAGTGCGGCCTGGGCGGTGCTAAGTGCGTTCGTCGCCATTGCCACCACACAAGCAATTGACGACGACTCCGGGATGATCGAGAGGTGCCCAGGCGGCCGTCGAGCCCGCCCTGGCCGCGGCAAGGCACATGCGGATCGGTGCCACGAGCCCTGGGCGATCAATTCCACACATCTGCACTTCGCCGAGTGCGGTCGCCCTTCGGGCGCAAGTCGGCCGGTTCCGGCTCACAAAAGTCCTGGTAGTCGGCCTGAATCGTCGAGGGTGACGTTGAGGGTGACGTCGCTCCGGACGATTCGACCATGGATCGGTCACCGAACGCCCTCACTCGGACGCCGCGATGCTGTCGATAGGGCGGCTCGGTGTGACCAGCGGCGCCGAGCACTACCTCGACAACGTGGCCAACAACGTCGACGACTACTACCTGGGCCGGGGCGAGGCGCCCGGCCAGTGGATCGGAGCAACGGCGGAGCAGCTCGGGCTCATCGGACAGGTCGACGCCGAGTCGCTCCGGGACCTGCTGGCCGGACTGTCCGCCGCGGGAGAGCCCCTCGGAGCACGGCTGTCAGTCGACCGTCGCCCCGGCTACGACCTCACCTTCTCCGCCCCGAAAGGCGTCTCACTCCTCTGGGCGTTCGGAGCAGACCACACCCGGGAACAGATCTCCGATGCCCATGACCGGGCCGTCGGTGCCGTACTCGACCAGCTGTCGACAGATGCCTGCTTCGTCCGTCGAGGTGCCGGGGGACAGCAGTTGGTGGAAGCCAACGGTTTCATCGGTGCCGCTTTCCGCCATCGGACCAGCCGGGCGGGGGATCCCCAGCTCCACACCCACGTCGTCGTGCCCAACCTGGTCCAGGGCACGGACGGTCGGTGGTCAGCTCCGGACGGCCGCCACCTCTACACGTGGCAGAAGACCGCAGGCACCCTCTACCAGTCCGCTCTCCGGGCTGAGCTTGCCCCCTTGGGTCTGCGCTGGCAGGTGCGGCGCAACGGTCTGGGAGAGCTGTCCGACATCCCGAAGCACATCCTGCGGGCGTTTTCCAAGCGCCGGGCCGACATCGAAGCGGCCATGGACGAGCGAGGCGTCACCTCGGCGTCGGCGGCCGAGATCGCAGCCCTCGCCACCCGGGCTCGCAAACCAGATGGGACCGCACCGTTCGATCTGCTTCGTGAGGGCTGGACGGCACAGCTGGCCGAGATCCCCTACCCCGACGGTGAGGGTGGCCACCACCCCGCCACGCCTGGCGACCTGATCCTCGACACCACCGCCCGCGGTTCGACCAATCTGCCCGAGCCGGCCCAGCTCGAGGCCGTCTTCTCGGTGCTGGCCGGCGAAGGCCGGGTGTCGCTCGACGACTGGGAGATCGACGAGCAGTTGGCCCCCGACACCCGGGCGATGCCCGTCACCCTGTTCGGATCGACCTTCACCCGACGCGATGCCATCTGTGCCGTGGCCAGGGCGTTCGACGTCACCCCCGACCGGGCCATGGCGCTCACGTCCGAGTTCCTCGAGCGCGACAGCATCCACCGGGTACTCGCCGACCCCGGGGCTGGGGCTCTTGGCGATGCCGACCAGGTGCGGACGGAGCAGAGACGGACTGAGCGGGTACGGACAACGAGCGGCCGCCTCATCCCGGCCACCTCCGGTGACCGGCGCTACACCACCACCGAACTCCTGGCCGCCGAGAAGCGGATCGTCAGGTCGGCCGTGGAACGGATCGGGGAGGGGACAGCGCAGGTGACTCCCGCCCTCGTTGACCAGGTCTTAGGACGTCACCCTCACCTGGACGGAGAACAGGCGGACGGGGTCCGGGCCCTCCTCACCTCGGGCAACGGCTGCGACCCGATCATCGGCCAGGCCGGCACCGGCAAGTCGACCATGCTCACCGCTGCCCGGATCGGCTGGGAGGAAGCGGGCTTCCGGGTCATCGGCACGGCGGTGGCGGCCAGGACGGCGGCCGATCTGGAGACGGGCACCGGTATTCCCAGTTCGTCGCTCACCCAGATCCTCGCCGACCTGAAGGAATCCGGTGGGCTCACCTCCCGGCACGTCATCGTGGTCGACGAGGCCTCCATGGTCGGGAGCCGCTCCCTCGACAAGCTCAGAAGCCACGTGGACGCGACCGGGGCGAAGTTGGTCCTGGTCGGGGACAACCGTCAGCTGTCCTCCATCGACGCCGGTGGAGCCCTGCGGACCTTGTCGAAGGAGCTGGGCGGCCATGTCGTCACCCTGACCACCAACCGCCGACAGGCCGAGCCCGACCAGCAGTGGGAACGGGACGCCCTGGTCGCCCTCCGGGAGGGCAATGTGGCCCCGGCCGTTCACGCGTACGCCGACCACGGCCGGGTCACCCTCGCTGGGACTATCGACGAGGCCCGCCAACGGTTGATCGACGACTGGTGGGCCGTCCACCACGAGCACACCACCGCCATCCTGGCCGTCCGACGGGTCGACGTGAGGGCCCTGAACGACCTGGCCCGGGCCCGTCGCCAGGCAGCCGGTGAGCTCGGTCCAGAGATCCGGGTGGGGGAGAGGACCTTCAGCGTCGGCGACCGGGTCATCTTCGAGCGGAACCAGCGGGTGAGAGGAGTGGACCGACTCGACGGGAGCCGTGGAACCGGCCTGGTCCGGCTCCGGAACGGCACCTTCGCCACGGTGGTCGACGTCATTGACGTCGCTGACAGGGATCCGACCCGCAACGCCAGGACCAGGGAGGGTGACGTCACCCTCGGCCAGGGTGACGTTGCTGCATCGGACCACGCCGGCGCCCACGAGTTGGAGTCCAGGAAGGGGCAGCATGCCCGCCGGGAGGAAGCCGCAACCCTGGTCGTCGAACTGGACGACGGGTCACGTGCCGTCCTCCCCCGTGACTACGCCGAGCACTCGACCAGCCTGGGATATGCCCTGACCGTGTTCCGGTCTCAGGGCATCACCGTCGACCACGCCTTCGGGCTCGGCGGAGACGCCCTCTTCCAGGAAGCCGGCTACACCCAGCTCTCCCGAGGTCGGTTGTCCAACAACCTCTATGTGGCCGCCGCCGAAACTCCGCGGTGGGAGGTCGGGCACCACACGGAGGACACCACCGAGCGAGATCGATTGGACGCGTTGGTCGCGGCGCTGTCCTCGTCTCGGGAGCAGATCATGGCCCGGGACCACCTCCCGAGTTGGCCGGCCATCTCCCCCGATGCCCTCGACGCCGTCTACCGCCAGCACGCCGACCTCGGGCGGTGGCTGGCCGAGCACGCCCCGACGGAGCGGACCGACCAGCTGGCCGAGTCCTGGAACCGGGACCGCGAGGCCCGGACTGCCGGCCGGGAGGTCCAGGACAGCCGACATGAATTGGAGGCGCTGGCTCACTTGCAGCGCCAGCGCGACGACTGGGTAGCCCGCCATCGTGACGAAATCTCCACCTGGTCCCAGCTGGACGGGACCATCCGTCGCTACGAGTATCGCCTCGGTCAGGCGGCCGCGTTCGCACGTCCCGAGCACGTCACCGACCTCCTCGGCCCGCTCCCCGAGCGCATCACCGAGACCGAACGGTGGCAGGTGGCCGCCGGTGCCCTCGAGGCCTACCGCAGCCGCTGGAACATCGCCGAAGGGGGCACCGTCGGCACCGTGCCGAGCAACCCCGAGCAACGGGCCCACTGGGACTCGGTGGCGTCGACTCTGGCATCAGCCGGGTTCACGAGTCCTGCTGGCACATCCGGACCAGAAGTCGATCAGGCGTGGCTCGATTCGCTGTGGGAGCGGATG
>Ga0080006_1135734_pt1 | contig 30367 bp, 31 predicted proteins | sample RS3BMetagenome_FD_69209 | JGI IMG/M metagenome (GOLD analysis project Ga0080006, IMG submission 69209) | Ferric oxide microbial mat and aquatic microbial communities from Rainbow Spring, Yellowstone National Park, USA - RS3B (SPADES... ...
CAATCGCCTCCAGCCGAGCTACGTCTTCACCGTTAACGATCACGCTTACAGTCTGGGCCATGGCCCCAGATTCGCACAGCGCGCCCGCCGTGTGAATCACCCGATTGGGTCAGTGCACTAGAAGCACGGCGCGACCGGCGGCCATCATCGGCCGTCACGGGCGGGCGTTCGACCAGGGATGGGTGCATGGCGTCTGATCAGCCTGCCGGCCGGAACCCTCCCCGGCGGGAGGCCGCCCGGCGGGGCGTGTGCCTGGTGATCGCAGCACCCTCGGGAGCGGGGAAGAGCACGATCGCCGCCGCCCTCAGCCGCTCGGAGCCGGAGCTGCGCACCTCGGTCAGCGTGACCACGCGCGCGCCGCGCGGCGGCGAGGTCGAGGGGAGGGAGTATCTCTTCCGCTCGCGCGAGCAGTTCGACGCCATGGCGCAGGCCGGCGAGCTGCTGGAATGGGCGGTGGTGTTCGGTCGCGGCTACGGCACGCCGCGTGCGCCGGTCGAGCGCTGGCTCGCCGAGGGGTGCGACGTGCTGTTCGACATCGACTGGCAGGGCTACCGCCAGATCCGCGCGGCGCTGCCGGGCGACGTGGTTGGATTGTTCGTGCTGCCGCCGTCGCTGGAGGTGCTGGAAGCCCGGCTCAGGCGGCGTGCCGCCGATGACGCGGCGGAGATCGCGCGGCGCATGGCGGCGGCGCGCGACGAGATCTCGCACTGGGCCGAGTTCGACTACGTGCTGGTCAATGCCAGCCTCGAGCGCTCGGTGTCGGAGGCCAGGGCGGTGCTGCATGCGGCGAGGCTGGCGACCGGGCGCCAGCGCGACGTGCGCGCCCTCGCCGCCCGGCTCGGACCGGACCCGGTGGCGCGATGATGGATTTCTCGGCTGTCACCGTCCTGTGCGTGGGCGACGTGATGCTCGACCGCTTCATCTACGGAACGATGGAGCGGATCTCGCCCGAGGCGCCGGTGCCGGTGCTGCGCCTCGACCGCACGCGCGAGATGGCGGGCGGGGTGGGGAACGTGGCGAGCAACATCCTCTCGCTCGGCGGCCGCGCGATCCTGGTCGGGCTGGTGGGCAGCGATCCGCAGGGGGCGGCACTCAGGGCGATCATCGCCGGCCAGGGCATGGTGACGGAGGCCCTGGTCGCCACCGCGGCGCGGCCGACGATCTGCAAGAGCCGGTTCATCGCCGCCCACCAGCAGGTGGTGCGGGCGGACGAGGAAAGCAGGCTGGCCCTGCAGCCGGACGAGGAGGCCGGGCTGCTCGCGGCGATCGACCGCCACCTGGCGTCGGCGCAGGTGCTGGTGCTGTCGGACTACGGCAAGGGGGTGTGCGCGCCGGACGTGCTGTCGCATGCGATCGGCGCGGCGCGCCGGCGCGGCATCCCGGTGTTCGTCGATCCCAAATCGAGCGATTTCTCCCGCTACCGGGGGGCGACCTGCATCACGCCCAATGCGCGCGAGCTGGCCGCCGCCGCCGGGCTGCCGGCCGATGACGAGGACAGCGTCGAGCGGGCGGCGCGCGCGGTGATGGCGCAGGCGCAGGCGGAGGCGATCCTGGCGACCCGTTCGGAGAAGGGCATGATGCTGGTCGAACGCGGCCGGCCGGCGCAGTCGGTGCCGGCGCGCGCGCGCGAGGTGTTCGACGTCTCGGGGGCCGGCGACACGGTGCTGGCCGCCATGGCGCTGGCGCACGGTGCGGGATTCAGCCTGGCGCGGGCGATGCGCATCGCCAATGCAGCCGCCGGCGTGGTGGTCGGCAAGCTCGGCACGGCCACGGCCGACATCGTCGAGGTGATGCAGGAACTCGAGCTGCTCGACCAGCAGTTCGGCGAGCATCCGCTGCCGGGCCACGGGGCGCCGTCGGCGCTGGCGACGCTGGCCCACGCGCAGTCGCTGGTGGCGCGCTGGAAGGCGCAGGGGCTGCGGGTCGGTTTCACCAATGGCTGCTTCGACATCCTGCATGCCGGGCATGTGGCGCTGCTCGCCGCGGCGCGCGCCGAGTGCGACCGGCTGATCGTGGCGCTGAACACCGACGACAGCGTGCGACGCCTGAAGGGGGCGGCGCGGCCGGTGAACCGGCTCGCCGCGCGCGCCGAGGTGGTGGCCGCGATCCGCCATGTCGATTGCGTGCTGTGTTTCGAGGACGACACGCCGCTGGCGCTGATCAAGGCGCTGGTGCCCGACGTGCTGGTCAAGGGGGCGGACTATGCGCCGGCCGACGTGGTCGGCGCCGACGTGGTGACTGCCGCCGGCGGCCGGCTGGTGCTCGCTGCCCTGCTCCCCGGCCTCTCCACCACCGCCACCATCGCCCGCATCCGGGAAGACTGAACCCGTGTCCGGCGGTCCAGGTGCCCAGCACCTGGTGTGATGCGGGGCAAAGCCCCGGGGAGCTGTCGGCCTGCGCGCTCAGCCCGGCTCGTAGAGTGCAGGCCGCTCCGGAATGTCGACCAACACCTGGGTGCCGCTGAGCCAGGCGGCGAGGCACGCCTCGGTGACGCGGGGCGCGGCCAGTCCGTCCCAGGCCGAGGCGCCGCTGGCCGGTGTGCCGCGGCGCAGGGCGGCGATCCAGTTCTCGAGCTGGAGGCGGTAGGCGTCGTCGAAGCGCTGGCGCCAGTCCTGCGGCACGGCCGGCCCGTCGCGTCCGGCCTGGCGCAGGGTGGTGGGAGGAGCCGGGTGGAGAGCGATGGTGGCGTCCTCGCAGACCAGCTCGGCACGAACGTCGTAGCCGTAGCTTGCGTCGTTGAACACCTCGATGTCGATCGCCACACCGGATTCGGCCTGCAGCACGATGAGCTGCGGCTGGCGGGTCGGCGCGTGGCGCGAGGGCGGCGGGCTGATCACCATGGCGCTGGCGATCTCCTCGCCGAGCAGGAAGCGGGCGGCGTCGAACTCGTGTCCGGCGGAACTGGCGATCACCAGCTCGGAGGTGATGTAGTCGGGGGCGGTCGCGTTGCGATGCCGGCAGTGCAGGAACAGCGGCGCGCCGAGGGCGCCGGAGACGAGGCTGCGCCGCATCTCGGTGTAGCCAGGGTCGAAGCGGCGCATGAAGCCCACCTGCACCAGCCGGCGGCCGTGCCGCAGTTCCGCCTGCACCAGGCGTTCGCCTTCGGCAAGCGAGGCGGCGAGCGGCTTCTCGATCAGCACTGCCTTGCCGGCGGCGATCGCGGCGAGGCCCAGGGAGGCGTGGCTCGCGTCGGGGGAGCAGACCAGGATCGCGTCGATTTCCGGGTCGTCGATCAGTGCGAGGGCGTCGCCGAGCACGCGCGCGCCCAGCGCCTTGCCGACCGCCTCGGCGCGGGTGCGGTCGGCGTCCTGCACGGCCACCAGCCGTGCGCCGGCGATACGGCCGGCGAGCCTGGCCGCATGGTCGGTGCCCATCACGCCGGTGCCGATGATGCCGATGCCGAGATCCGTCATGTCGTGGGCGCCTTGCGGGTGTGGAGGAGGGTGGGGCCGGCCCGGTCAGGCCGTGAAGACGAGGCGCCGGTCGGTGGGTGGCAGCAGGCGCACCATGTCCGCGGTCGGGCGGCTCGGTCGGGGTGGGGAGTCGATCGGCTGCGGCTGGCCGGTCCGGGCCGCGCGCTCGATGGCGCGCAGCGCGCGGACGTCGGCGAGCCCTTCGAAACCGTCCGCCTCGGGCGGCTGGCCCGACAGGATGCAGTCGGCGAAGTAGGCCACCTGGCCGGCGAACTGGTCGGTGCGGGGGAAGGTCTCGATCGTGGAGGCCTCGCCGTGGCGGAGGCGTGCCTGGGTTGCGGTCTCGAAGCGCATGGCCGGATCAAGCGTGATGCTGCCGGCGGTGCCGCCGACATGGTAGCAATCGACCGCGTCGGCGCCGAAGCTCGCGATGAACTGCGCGATGCGCCCGTGCGGAAAGCGCAGGATCGCGGCGATGCTTTCCTCGACCTGGGCGAACATCGCCTCGCCGGTGCCGTGCGATGTGACGGCCACTGCCTCGACCGGTTCGGCGGCGAAGATGTGGCGCGCGGCATTGAGGCAGTAGACGCCGATATCCTGCAACGGGCCGCCCCAGTGGCCGGCATCGAGCCGGTGGTTGCCGGGCTGCTGCACGAAGGAGAACACGGCGCTGAACAGGCGCGGGTCGCCGATCTCGCCGGCGCGGATGCGTTCCAGCACGCGCACGGTGCCGGGCTCGTTGTGCAGCCGGTAGGCGGTCATGAGATGGACGCCGCCCTCGACGGCGGCGGCGATCATCGCCTCGCACTCGGCCTCGGTGGTCGCCAACGGCTTCTCGACGAGCACGTGCCGGCCGGCGCGTGCCGCGCGGATCGCGTACTCGGCGTGCTGGGAGTTGGGCAGGGCGATGTAGACGGCATCAACCAGGCCGGAGGCGAGCAGCGCGTCGTAGCCGGCGTAGTCGCAGACATGGCCGACACCGTGGAAGGCCGCGAGCTTTGCCGCCCGGTCGGACGAGGCGGAGACGATCGCCGCGATCGTGGCGTTGGGCGTCTGGGCGACGGCGGGCATGAACGCCTCCTGGGCGATCCAGCCGGCACCCACCACCGCAAATCTTACCCTGCTCATGTTCGCCTCCGGTCGGGGGTGGGTTCAGGCGGCCTGCCAGAGGCGGCCTCGCGGCGGCGGCGGACGCGCAGCGCGAGCCAGGGGCGGCCGGGCAGGCGAACGCCGAACGCAGCTTCCGGCATGCCGCCGATGATCGCGCCGCCGCGCTGGCGCAGCGCCGGGGAGGCCGGCAGGGGTGCGCGTTCGAGCGGCGTGATGGTCATCTCCCAGGTGTCGATCAGGTCGATCTCCCAGTCGCCCTCCTCCATCGGCAGGCCGATCGCCCAGTGGGCGGGCTGGTGCTCGCCAAAATAGATCAGGCGCAGGTCGCCGTCACGCGCGCCGGAGACGCGGTGGAACTCCCAGCGTCCGTCCTCGGAAAGCGGGGTCAGGCCGTGCGTCACGTCCTCCTCGATGATCCGTCGCAGGAAGCCGATGCGCGGCTCGCTCTGCCCGCGCAGCACGCCGCCCTTGGCCCACCAGAGCAGGTCCTGGTCGTGCAGGTAGGTCTCGCCGTGGCCGCCATAGCCGCCGCGCAGCACGGTGATCCAGAACCGGTGCACCAGTTCGCGCGCCGAGATGTTGCCCCACGGGCGCGGGATGTCGCCCTCGTATTCCATCTCGTCATTGACCAGCGGCTTGCCCCATTCGCGGCGCCAGGCGTCGGTCTTCTTGGTGTCCCAGTCCTGGACGCACACATGGGTGATGGCCGGCGCGGAATGGTCGTACTTCATCGACGCCTCGCCGTTGTGGATCGACAGGAGGTGGCGGTACGGGTCCCAGTCGGTGAGCCGGTCGCAGAACAGCTGCCAACGGGCTAGCGGCTTCACGTCGAGCAGGAAATCGTACTCGTTGGCGAGCGACCACCAGACGTTGCGGAAGGCGCCAAGGCGGGCTGCGAGGTAGCGCAGGTAGGCGACGTCCTGCGCCTCGCTCATGTCGCAGTAGCCCCAGCGGTCGTAGGGGTGGAAGATGATGATGTCGGCCTCGATGCCGAGGCCGGCGAGGGCGTCGACCTGCTGCTCGAGGTGGCGGAACGCCGCCGGGTTGGGGCGGTCGAAATCGAGCCTGCCGTCCGCGCGGCTCTCGAACATCGCCAGCAGCGGCTCGTTCTCGCTGTAGATGTAGTGCTTGGGGAAGACGCCCATGCGGATCTTGTTGAAGCTCGCCTCCGCCAGGGTGCGGAGTGTCTGCGCCTGCATGGGCAGCGGCTGGTGCGTCCAGGCGTAGCAGGTGGTGCCGAACGGGAAGTAGCGCGTGCCGTCGGCGTAGGCGAAATGGAAACGTTGGTGCACGCGCACCGGTCCGTGCGCGCCAGGCTCCGGCGCGGTGCACAGGAAGCGGCCCTCCTGCCCGTCGAGGGCGGGGAGGTTGGAGCGCGTGGTGTAGGTCCACTCGCCCTGCTCGTCGGGCATGTGGCGCAGGCGCCAGGTGTCGTTGCCGTCGTGGAAGCCCTGCACGGCGAGCGTGCGTTCGCCGTGTCGGAAGCTCGCCTCCAGCGTCACGTCGCCGAACGGGTTGCCGGTCGCGGACGCGGCGAGGCTCGTCTCGAAGCGGCCCCAGAGCGGTATGGAGGGCATGGTCATGCGGGCTACTCCTTGACGGCGCCGGCGGTCAGTCCGGAGACGAAATAGCGCTGGAAGATGAGGTAGACGATCACCGCCGGCAACACGGTCATGACGATGGCGGCATTGAGCTGGCCATAGGCCGAGGAGAACTGGCCCTGGAAGCTCATCAGGCCGAGCGGCAGCGTCCAGCGTCCGGAATCCTGCAGGATGACGAGCGCCATGGCGAACTCGTTCCAGGTGGCGACGAAATCCAGGATCAGCAGCGCGGCCAGTACTGGCAGCGACAGGGGCAGGAAGATGCGCCAGAAGATGAGCAGGTGCGATGCGCCGTCCAGCATCGCCGCCTCGGAGAGTTCGCGCGGCACCTGGCGGAAGAAGCCGCGCAGCACGAAGACCTGGTAGGGCACGCCGAAGGCGATGTAGGGCAGGATCACGCCGGCATAGGAGTTGATCAGGCCGAGGCTGTTGACCAGGCTGAACAGCGGGGCGAGCAGGACCTGGAAGGGGATCATGGTGCCGAACAGGAACAGGGTGAACAGCGCCTCGCGGCCGCGCATGCGCACCTGCGCCAGCGCGTAGGCGGCCATCGCCGAGCAGAGCAGGCCGAGCGGCACCTTGACCAGCGTGATGACCACGCTGTTGAAGAAGCTCGAGGCGAAATTGCCGCGCTGCCAGGCCGTGACGTAGTTGTGCCAGGCGAAGCTGCGCGGGATGGCGAACACGCCCGAGCCGTAGATCTCGCCCTCGGTCTTCAGCGAGGTGAACACGATGAAGACGAACGGGACGACCCAGACAATCGCGCCAGTGACAAGCACGATCCAGAGCCCGACCAGGAACCAGTCGGTCGGGCGGTGCTGCGCGCGCTCGCTCAACTCCAGCGCTCCTCGGCCCGCCGGGTCCAGCGGAGGTAGGGGATCACGACGAGGGCGGTGAGGAGCAGAAGCACGACGGCGATCGCGCTGCCCGTGCCGAAATCATGCAGCTGCATGGATTGCCAGAACGCCCACAGGGCGAGGACCTGGGTGGATTGCACCGGTCCGCCATGTGTCATGCCGTAGATGATGTCGAAGGTCCGGAACGAGTTGATCAGCGACAGGACGACCACGATGGTGATGGTTGGCCGAAGGGTCGGCAGGATGACGTAGCGCAGGCTCTGCGCACGGCGTGCCCCGTCGAGCCGCGCCGCCTCGAGCAGGGTCGGCGAGACGTTCTGCAGCCCGGCGAGGAACAGCACCATGGAGAAGCCGACGGTCTGCCAGACATAGGCGACGAACACGGCGTAGAGTGCGACGCGCCGGTTGCCGAGCCAGTCCTGGATCAGGCCGGAGAGATGAAGGTCGGTCAGTGTCGCGTTCACGATGCCGAAGAACGGGTCGTACATCCAGCGCCAGATGGTGGCCACCGCGATGGGGGCGATGATGACCGGCATGTAGAACAGCGCGCGCAGCAGCCCGCGCCCGGGCAGGCGCTGATCGAGGGCAAGTGCCAGCGCGAAGCCGATCAGCGGCGGGATGGCGACGGACAGCGCAGTCCAGATCAAGGAATTGGAGAAGGCGGTCCAGAAGACCGGGTCGCGGGCGAGGATCGCGCGGTAGTTGTCGAGGCCCGCGGGCCGCGCGTGCGGCGACAGGCCGTCCCAATGCATGAAGCTCAGCCGGATGACGTCGAGGAACGGGCCGATCGCGAAGATCGCGTAGATCAGCAGGGCCGGCCCGAGCAGGATCAGCAGGCCCCGTTGCCGGCGGCCCGCGAAGCCGATGGTCATGCAGGTCTCATCTCTTGCGGTTGGCGATGAAGGTCTGCATGCCGGCGGCGGCCTGGGCGGGCTGCATGGTGTCGCTGGCGACCGCGTTGATGAGGCGCCAGTATTCGGTGGTGACGTCGACCGGGAAGGCCTGGTCGCCGTTGACGAAGGTCTGGGTGCTGTGGGCGAGGATCGCCTGCCATTGCCGGTCGAGCGGCGAGTTCATCGACGCGTAGTTGATATCCTTGTCGACCGAGGTTGTGGCGAACTGGCCGAGGTGCTTCTGCTGCTCGGCGGGCGAGGTGATGAAGTCGAGGAAGTCCGCCGCCTGGTCCTTGGAGGGGCTGCGGGCGCTGATGTAGAAATCCTCGCTGAAGAAATAGAGCCGGCCGGTGCCGGTGGGGAACAGGAACAGGCCCGTATTGTCCAGCACGCCGTGCGCGTCGAGCATGTGAACGAACCAGTCGCCCTCCAGGATCATCGCGGCACGACCGGCATAGAACAGGCCCTGCGCCTGGTCGTCGGCCAGGCCCATGAACGGCTTGAGCGTGTAGTCGTCGGTCCAGCGCTTGAGTTCGGCGAAGCTTGCCGCAGCACAGGGCGTGCTGGACCAGTCGGCCTTCATCATCATCAGCGCGTCGTGCGTGGCGGCACCGCATTTCGTCTCGAGCAGGACGTCCATCAGACGCATCAGGTGCCAGTTGACGCTGCCGCCGAAGATGATCGCCGGGATGCCGGCCGCCTTCAGCTTCGCGGCGTCGGCGAGCAGGGCGTCGTAGCTGGCTGGCGGCGCGCTGATGCCGGCGCGCTGGAACAACGCCTTGTTGTAGTAGAGCCCCTCGCCGCGGATCAGGAACGGCACGCCGTGGCGCTGGCCGCCCTTGTAGCGCCGGGTGTCGAGCAGCGCGGACGGCACAAAGCGCCCGTCCCACTTGTACTTGGCATAATAGGCGTCGAGCGGTGCGCTGGCACCGGCGAGGACGAACTCGCCGCCCAGGCCAAGGCCGCCCCACATGTAGTAGATATCGGGGCCGGCGCCGGAATTGATCGCCACCCGCATGGCAGCCTTGTGCTCGTCCGTGCCGCGCGCTTCCTCGATCACGCGCACGGCGGGATGGCTCGCCTCGTATTCGGCGATCATCTGCTTGAAACCGGCCATGGCGACCGGGTCCCACGAGATGGTCCAGACCTTCAGGGTCGTCTCCGCCCGTGCCGGCGCGGCGAGCCAGCATGCGACGAGGCTCGCTGCCACGAGCAGGATCTTGCGGCCGGACATCGTTTTCTCCCGTTCCGGGCTCTGGCGGCCCGTGCGTCACGTAGGCTCAGGTTCAGGCGCAGGCGTAAGACCCCGGAGGTCCCAGCCAGGGGGACGTTAGGTCACCATACCAGTTCGGGCAAGCAGGCGGCTAAGCAGGGGGAAGGCGGCACAGGCTGTCCCCGCTATCCACGGGATTCACAGGCCGCGATCTGGCGGCGGAGGGCGCCAAGTGATGCGCGAGGGCCTAGGATGGAGACGTGAACCAGTTCGACACCACTGCGCGCGACGGGCTGCTCGGCCTCTCGCAGCGCCTGCCACCCTCCAATGTCCCGGCCGAACAGGCGCTGCTCGGCGCGCTGCTGGCCAACAACAAGGCTTATGACCGGGTCAGCGAGTTTCTCGCCCCCGAGCATTTCGCCGATCCGCTGCATGGGCGGATCTACCAGTCGATCGCGCGGCGGGTGGAGGCGGGCCAGCTCGCCGATGCGGTGACGCTGCGCGCCGAATTCGAGCATTCCGGGCTGCTCGACGAGGTGGGTGGGGCGGCCTATCTCGGCCAGTTGCTGACCGCCATGGTCGGCATCATCAATGCCGGCGAATATGGCCGGACGATCTTCGACAGCTGGCTGCGCCGCCAGCTGATCGATATCGGCGAGACGGTGGTCAACCGCGCGTTCGGCACCGAGCCCGAGCTCGACGGCGTCAAGCAGATCGAGGCCGGCGAGGAGGCGCTGTTCCGCCTGGCCACCGACCGCGGCCAGGATGGCGGGCTGGTCAGTTTCGACCATGCGCTGGCCGAGGCGATCAACCTGGCCGAGAAGGCGTTCCATCGCTCGGGCAGCGTGTCGGGCCTGACCACGGGGCTGCGCGACCTCGACAAGAAGACCGGGGGCCTGCATCCGTCGGACCTGCTGATCCTGGCCGGGCGCCCGGGCATGGGCAAGAGCGCGCTGGCGATGAAGATCGCCTTCTCCGCCGCGCGCGCGCTGCTCGAGGAGGCGCGCGCCAGCGACGACGGCAACGGGCGGGTGCAGCCGCGCGGGTCGGTGGCGATCTTCTCGCTGGAGATGAGCGCCGAGCAGCTCGCCACTCGATTGCTGTCCGAGGAGTCGCGGGTGTCGGGCGAGCGGATCCGGCGCGGCGAGATCGGGCAGCGCGAGTTCGACCGCTTCATCCAGGTGTCGCGCGAGCTGGCCAGCCTGCCGCTGCATATCGACGACACGCCGGCGCTCACCTTGTCGGCGCTGCGCACCCGCTGCCGCAGGCTGGCGCGCACGCGCGGGCTCGACCTCATCGTGGTGGACTATCTGCAGCTCATGCGTCCCGCGGTCGGCACGCGTCCCGAGAGCCGGGTGCAGGAGGTGAGCCAGATCACGCAGGGGCTGAAGGCGATCGCCAAGGAGCTCTCCGTGCCGCTGCTGGCGTTGAGCCAGTTGTCGCGCACGGTGGAAAGCCGCGAGGACAAGCGTCCGCAGCTCTCCGACCTGCGCGAATCAGGGTCGATCGAGCAGGACGCGGATGCGGTCATGTTCATCTACCGCGACGAGTACTATCTCCAGCAGCGCGCGCCCAAGCAGATGGCGTTCGACAGCAAGGACAAGTTCCAGGCGGCACTCGACAAGTGGCAGCGCGACATGGAGCAGGTGCACAACAAGGCCGAACTGCTGCTCGAGAAGCAGCGTCACGGGCCGACCGGCAAGATCGACCTGTTCTTCGAGGGCGAGTTCTTCCGCTTCGCCGACCTTGACCTGGTGCACGAGACGCACGGTCCATGACCGCGCCCGACGCGACCCGCACACGCCGGCACCCGGCGCTGCGCGGGCTGGCGGGCTTCGCCTCGGGCCTGGGCCTCTATCTCCTGCTGGCCGGCTCGGTCAGCCGCCACGAGCTGCTGGCCGGGGTGCCGGCGGCGGCCGGGTTGGCGGCGTTGCTGATAGTGCTGCGGTTGCGCCAGGACGGGATGGTGATGGTGCTGCCGATGCCCCCGCGGCGGGTCGTGCTGCGCACGGCTGTCTCGCTGGTCACCGAGTCCTGGCGGGTGGGCGCGGTGCTCGCCGCGTCCCTGGTCCGGCCGCGCGTGGCGGCGGTGGGCCGCATTTCCGCGGTCCGGCTGGAGACCGGGCGGGAGGAGCGGCCGCGCGACAGGGGGCGCGTCGGGCTGGTGATGCTCGCCGTGTCGCTGGCGCCGAACGGGTTCGTGGTGGATCGCGACGCGGAGAGTCTCGCCGTCCACCACCTGGCACCGATGTCGCGGCAGCCCGACGACGCGCTGTGGCCGGTATGACGGCTCCGATGACGGACTGGACAATCGCGCTGATCGCCCTGCTGCCGCCGCTGGCGGTCGCCCTTTCCGCCGCGTGCCGGGGACCGGTGGCGCGCCGGCTGGTGGCGGTGCAGGTGGCGGGTTCGGTCGCCACCCTGGTGCTGGCGGTGATGACCTTCGCCTTCGACCAGAGCTCGTTCATCGATCTGGCGCTCTGCCTGTCGCTGCTGAGCCTGCCGGGCGCGCTGGTGATGGCGCTGTTCGTGGAGCGCTGGCTTTGAGGGAGGCGCTGGTCGCGGGCCTGCTGGTGGTTATGGTCGCAGCCGCCTGGCTCGGCTGCCTGGGTTTTGCCCGCCTGCGGGCACCGCTCGACCGGCTGCATGCGGCGACCTTCATCAACGTGGTCGGCGGCGGGGCGCTGGTGCTGGTCGCGTTCATCGCCGACGGCGCGTCGGATCGGGCGCTGAAGATCCTGCTGGCGGTGGCGGTGTCGGTCGGCGCCGGGGCGGCCAGCTCGCACGCCGTGGCGCGCGCCCTGGTGCAAAGGGGCGCTGGTCCTGGCGCCGGGGCGCGGGACGGGTCGGGCGGATGACCATGCTGCTGATCGGCCTGCTGCTGCTGCTCGTCGCCGGCACCGGGACGGCGGTGGCGCTGTCGCGCCGGCCGCTCCGGCAGGTGATGGCGATGTCGGCGAACGGGGTCGCACTGGCGCTGCTGTTCATGGCGTTGCAGGCGCCGGACGTGGCGTTTGCCGAGATCGCAGTCGGGGCGGCAGCGCTGCCGCTGCTGTTCCTCGTCGTGCTGGCCTCCGTGCGGATGGACCGCAATCCGCAAGGTGCCAGGAACGAATGAGCCCGCGGCCAAGACCGGAGCGGCGGATCGCCTTCGCCATCCGCCTGCGCCTCGCCCTGTTTGCGCTCGCCGGGTTGTGCGCGCTGGGCGGCGCGCTGCATGTCGCCGGGCGCATGCCGGCCTTCGGCGCCCACCCGCTGCCGTACGGCGACGAGATCAACCGCCGCGGCGTGCCCGAGCGGCATGTCACCAACATGGTCAGCGCAGTCAATTTCGACTATCGCGGCTTCGACACGCTGGGCGAGGAGTTCATGCTGCTCTGCGCGGTCACCGGCGTCACCGTGCTGCTGCGCGGCACGCGCGGCGAGGCGCGCAGCGCGCAGCCGGGCCGTGTCGAGGGACGGCCGATCCTGCCGCGCAGCGAGGCGACCGTGCTTCTCAGCCGGGTGCTGGCGCCGCTCATCCTGATGTTCGGGCTCTATGTGGCGCTGCATGCGATGACCACGCCGGGAGGCGGCTTCCAGGGCGGGGTGATCGCCGCGACCGGGACGCTGCTGTTCTTCGCCGGCGACGGCTATCGCGGCTGGCGGCGGCTGATCCGCTCGGGGGCGATGGATGCCTGCGAGGGCAGCGGGGCGTCGCTCTATGCGCTGTGCGGGTTTGCCTCGATGGCGCTCGGCCTGCCGTTCCTGGAGAATGTGCTGCCGCTCGGCACGCCGGGCGACCTGTTCTCGGGCGGGCTGATGCTGGTCGAGAATGCCGGCGTGGCACTGGCGGTCGGCGGCGGCTTCGTCGTGCTGTTCATCGAGTTCCTCGAGGAGACACGGGTCGAGCCGCCCGAGGAGGCGCCGGGCGATGCCCCGGGCCATGCGACCGGCGATGCGCCCGATGGGGCGAGGTCATGAGTGCCACGTCATCCGCCGCGCACTGGGCGTCGCTGCTGCCGTGGCTGGTGGCGATCTGGCTGTTCGCCATCGGGCTGTACGGCATCGTCACCAGCCGCAACTTCGTCCATCTGATCGGCTGCCTGTCGGTGGTGCAGGCCTCGACCTATGTGCTGCTGCTCGCCGCCGGCTATCGCTTTGGCGGCGTGGCACCGATCTACTACACCCACAAGCCCGGAACGCCGGCGGTCGATCCTGTGCTGCAGGCGCTGGTGCTGACCGATGTGGTGGTGGGGGCCACGGTGAGCGCCCTGCTGCTCGCCCTGGTGCTGCAGCTGCACAAGCGTCGCGGCGAGCTCGACCCCGAGAAGCTGCGACCGATGCAGCAGTGAGCCTGCTGCCACCCCTCCCGGTCGCCGGTCCGTTGCTGATCGCGGGGCTGCTGCTGGCCGGCGGCCGGCTGCTGCCGCGGCGCGCGCCGGATCTGCTGGCGATCCTGACCGCGCTGGGCTCGGCCGCGGTCTGCATGGCGATGGCGCACCAGGCGTTGACCGGCCCGCTCATCTATTGGTTCGGCGGCTGGCAGCCGCCCGGTGGCCACTGGCAGGGCGGCTGGCCGCCGCCCGGCGGCGGAGCCTCGGGCGGACACGGACCGGCAGTACAGATCGTCGGCATCCGCTTCGCCGTCGACGTGGCGGGTGCCGCCACCGGCGCGCTCATCGGGCTGCTGTTCGCCGCGACGCTGCTGTTCGCCTGGGGCTATTTCGACGAGGTGGGTGCCCACTTCCATGTGTTGATGCTGCTGTTCATGGCCGGCATGACCGGCTTCTGCCTCACCCACGACCTGTTCAACATGTTCGTCTGGTTCGAGGTGATGAGCGTCGCCGGCTTCGCACTCACCGGCTACCAGCTGAACTCCTCGGCGCTCGAGGGCGCGCTCAACTTCACGGTCGTCAACACGATCGGCGCCTACATGATCCTGGGCGGGATCGGGCTGATCTATGCCCGGTTCGGCGCGCTCGACATGGGGGCACTCGGGGCGATGGTGCGGGCCCATCCGCACCAGGCCACGGTGGCCGGCGCCTTCGTGCTGATCTCGGCCGGGCTGCTGATCAAGGCGGCCCAGGTGCCGTTCCATTTCTGGCTGTCGGATGCGCATGCCGTGGCGCCGAGCCCGGTCTCGGTGATCTTCTCGGGCGCCATGGTCGCCCTCGGTTTGTTCGGGCTGGCGCGGCTGTTCTTCAGTGTCTTTGCCGGCGACCCCGGCATCGCCGGTGTGATGCATACGCTGGTGCTCGGCATGGGCGCGGCGAGTGCCGTGCTCGGCGGCGTCACCGCCCTGTTCCAGCGCCACCTCAAGCGGCTGCTCGCCTTTTCCACCATCGGCCATGTCGGGATCATGCTGGTCGGGCTCGCCCTGCTCGACCATGCCGGGCTGGCGGGGATGCTGCTCTACCTGTTCGGACATGGGTTGGTGAAGGGATCGCTGTTCATGGTGGCCGGCATCCTGCTTGCCACACGGGCCAGCATCGACGAGCTCGAACTGCGCGGTCTCGGCCGCGGCCTGGCCCCGGCCGGGCTGGCGATGGGTGCCGCCGGGCTGCTGCTGGCCGGGCTGCCGTTCGGGTTGATGGACGCCGGGTCCGACCTGCTGCGCACCGCCGCCCGGCTGTCGGGAGAGGGCTGGGTGGTGCCGTGCGTGCTGGTCGGGGCGGTGTGCACCGGGGCGGCGGTGCTGCGCGCCACCGGGCGGATCTTTCTCGGCCTCGGCACGGCGGGTGGCGACGAGGCGCAGTCGCCGACCGACGAGGAGCAGGAGAAGGCGGACCGGCCGCTGTGGCTGATGATGATCCCCGTGGCATTGCTGCTGCTGCTGTCGCTGCCGGCAACCGGCAGCGCGTTCCGGCTGGCCGGGCGGGCGGCGGCGGCCATGATGCAGGGCGGCCTGACCGCCGGCACGGCTGGGAGCGGGATGCCGGGATCGGAGGGATTGCCGTGGCCGGAGGGAATGCCAGGGCCAGGGCTGCCGCCGCCGGGGGCGAGCTGGCCGTCGTGGCTGTGCGTGCTGGCGGCCCTGCTGCTGGCCGCGGCCAGCCTGTTCCGCCGCCGGCTGCCGTCCGGCGCGGAGCGCCTGTCCGGCGGGCTGACCGGGGCGCTGCAGCGGGTGCTCGACCGGCTGCATAGCGGGCTGGTCGGGGATTACGTCACCTGGCTGCTGGTCGGGCTCGCCGCCTTCACGCTGGCCTTCGCCGTCGAGTGAGGCGCCCGCAGCCCGGTGGATGTCATCGCGCCCGGCCCGGGCCTCAACCGTCGGTTCGGGTGCGGATGAAATCGACGAAGGCGCGCAGCGGCGGGGGGAGCAGGCGGCGGCCGGGATAGTATAGGAACGGGCCGCTGAACTCCTGCCACCACGCCTCCAGCACCGCTTCGAGGCGGCCGGACCCGAGGTGCGGCCGCAGCCAGTCCTCGAACAGGTGGATGATGCCGGTGCCGGCGATCGCGGCCTCCACGGCGAGCTCGGCCCCTGCGCCGTTGCGGATGGCAAGCGGGCCGGCCGGATCGATGCGAACCACCTCGCCGGCGCGCTCGAACTCCCACGCAGCGCTCGTCGCCCCGGCCCCGCTGCTGCGCAGGCAGGCATGGTTCAGCAGGTCGCGCGGGTGGGCCGGACGGCCGTGGCGGTCGAGGTAGGACGGGGCTGCCGCGGTGGCGAAGCGCTGCACGCGGGGCCCGATCGGGACGGCGATCATGTCCTGCTCGAGCCGCTCCTCGTAGCGTATGCCGGCGTCGCAGCCGGAAGCGAGCATGTCGACGAAGCCGCCCTCGGCGGTGACCTCGAGCCGGATGTCGGGGTAGGCGGCGAGGAAGGGCGGCACGATGCGCGGCAGCACCAGCCGCGTGGCGCTGACCGGCACGTTGAGCCGCAGCAGGCCGGCCGGCTTGTCGCGCAGGCGGCCCACCGCCTCCAGGGCCGCGGCGACCTCGCCCAGCGCCGGTTCGAGGCGACGCAGCAGCAGCAGGCCGGCCTCGGTCGGCACGACGGAGCGCGTGTTGCGGTTGAGCAGGCGCACGCCGAGGGCACCTTCCAGACGGCGCACCGCCTCGCTCAGCGCCGAGGCGCTGCCAACGCGCTGCCCAACCGCGCCCTGCCCAACCCCGAGCTGCCCAACCCCGAGCTGACGGGCGCCGTCGCGGAAGCCGCCCGCCCTGGCCACGGCGACGAAGGCGGCGAGGTCGGTCAGTTCAGCGGTCATTGTTCGCCTATCCGCACAGCCTGTCCCGATCGTGCGGCGTTATCGGACAGCGTGACAAGCGCCACATCCGTGCGGCCTCAGAACAGGAAAACCTCCATGTCATCCTCCACATCCCTCATCGACAAGGCCGGCAGCTTCGCCCTTGGCGGACGTCAGGTGCGTCGGCTCGGCTTCGGTGCCATGCAACTGGCTGGTCGCGGCGTGTTCGGACCGCCGCGCGACCGCGCACAGGCACTGGCGGTGTTGCGCGAGGCGGTGGACAGCGGCGTCGACCATATCGACACCAGCGATTTCTACGGCCCGCACGTCGTCAACCAGCTCATCCGCGAGGCGCTGCACCCTTATCCGCAGGAGCTGGTCATCGTCACCAAGGTCGGTGCGCGGCGCGACGAGAAGGGGGGATGGCTGCCGGCCTTCTCGCGCGAGGCGCTGGAAGGCGCGGTGCATGACAACCTGCGCCATCTCGGGCTCGACGTGCTGGAGGTGGTCAATTTGCGCGCCATGTTCGCCACCCACGGGCCGGCAGCGGGCTCGATCGCCGAGCCCTTGTCGGTGCTGGCCGACCTGCAGCGCCAGGGTCTGGTGCGCCATATCGGGCTGAGCAACGTCACCCGTGAGCAGGTCGAGGAGGGCCGGCGGATCTGCGAGATCGTCTGCGTGCAGAACCTCTACAACGTGGCCCATCGCGACGACGATCCGCTGCTCGAGCGGCTGGCGGAAGAGGGTGTGGCGTTCGTTCCGTTCTTCCCGCTCGGCGGCTTCACCCGCCTGCAGGCGGCGGCGCTCGACGACGCCGCACGGCAGCTGGGGGCCACGCCGATGCAGGTGGCACTCGCCTGGCTGCTGCACCGCGCGCCGAACGTGCTGCTGATCCCCGGCACCTCGTCGCTGGCCCATCTGCGCGAGAACCTGGCGTCAGCGCAGCTCGAACTGCCAGACGACCTGCTGCAAACGCTGGACGGGGTGGCGGCGCGGCGCGGCGCGTGACGCGCGCCAACCGCGCTTCGATCCTTGATCTGGATCAAACACATCGCATCGTTCACGTAGGATAAAGGGGCGCGTGGCGCTATCCGGGAGTTGAGGGCTCGCCCGATCGTTGCGGCGAATACCCTCGTTCCTTCTCCCGCAGGAGCCAGCGATGTTCTCCATCGTTCGACGCGCAACACTGCTCGGCATCGGGTCGGCCTGGGCCGGGCTGACCGCGGCCGCGACGTCCGGCACGCAGGCGGCCGACGCCCTGCGGCCGGCTGGCGCCGGTGGTCGCAACCTGATCGATCTCGGCGAGCGTCTTCGCCGGGCGCCGCGGCGGCGCGATTTCAGGTCGGTGCCGATGATCCTCGAGACCCCCGACCAGTGGGACAGCGCGGCGTTGCGCGAGGTGATCGCCTATCGCGGCGGTGGCCGGCAGGTCTGGGACAATACCGATCTGCATGGGCTATGGCTGAACCTGATGCGCAATGCGCTCAACACGCAGGTCTTCTCGTTCCGCCACGCCGACTTCCTGGTCCTCTCCGCCACCCATGGCACGGCGCATCTGGCGCTCTTCGACCAGGCGATGTGGGACAAGTATCAACTGTCGCGGCTCGCAGGCGGTGTCGCGCCGGCCAGCGTGCTCGGCGCGGCGCAGGCCATGGACCCGGCGCGCATGGAGGATCCGGCCGGACCGTTCGGCGCGGGCGGCAACACGATCCGTGCGCTGCAGGCCCGAGGCGTGGTCTTCATGGCGTGCCACAATGCGATCTGGGAGGTGGCGGCCAAGCTGCAGGCCAGGGCGGTCAATCCGGACCGGCTGTCGCACGAGGCGATGGCCGCGGAGCTGACCAACCATCTTGTCGAGGGCGTGGTGCTCACGCCCGGGATCGTCGGAACGATCCCGCAACTGCAGCAGGCCGGCTTCCATTATGCGACCTGACAAGTGGCTTCGTAAGCGCCTGCTCAGGCGTCCGCTGGTCGGTGCATGCCTCGCCGGCCTGTTGGCAGCATCGCCGGCCGGGGCGGCGCCGCCCGATGCCGACCTCGGCCTCTTCCCGCCATGGCAGCATGGCGCGAACAACGACGCGACGCAGCGCGGGCTGCAGTTCACCGTGCCGCAGATCGACGACCTGGCCGATTTCCACGGCAGTCTCACCGACCCTAGGCTCGTGCTTTACGTGGGCGGCAACTACTTCTTCGCCATGGCGCCACTGGTCGCCGAGTTCGAGCGCGAGCATCCCGACTTCCGCGGCCGGATCTACTGGGAAACGATTCCGCCTGGCCTGCTGGTGAGCCAGATCGAGGCGGGCGGCACCGTCACGTCCGGCAACATGACCTGGACGGTGAAGGCGGATGTATATTTCGCTGGCCTGAAAAAGGTCGAGGAGCTCATCGGCCGCCGGGTGCTGGTCGCACCCGCCGTGCCCTACGTGACGAACACGCTGACCATCATGGTGCCGCGCGGCAACCCCGCGCACGTGGCCGGGCTGACCGACCTCGGCAGGGCAGGGATCCGGCTGGTCATGCCGAACCCCGCCTTCGAGGGTATCGGCCGGCAGATCGAGATGTCGCTGCGCAAGGCCGGCGGGACAGCGCTCGTCCGGGCGGTCTACACGCGCAAGGTTGCCGACGGCACGGTGATCCTCACCCGGATCCATCATCGCCAGACACCGCTCCTCCTCATGCAGGGACGAGGCGATGCAGGGGTCACTTGGCAGTCCGAGGCAATGTTCCAGGAGCAGATCGGCCATCCGCTCGGCCATGTCGACATCCCGTCCGGGCAGAACAGCACCGCGATCTATGCAGGCGGCCTGCTGGCCGCTGCGGCCCATCCTGCGGCCGGGCGGCTGTGGCTGTCGTTCATCCGCTCGCAGCCGGCGCTGTCGATCTTCGAACGATACGGGTTCAAGCCGTACAAGGGCGTAGGAGCGGGGGGCGCGTAGGAGTGGCCATGTCCAGGGCGAGTCAGGACAAGCCGGGCTGCTGTCCGGCGGGGCGCGGCACGGCACGCTCCCGGAAATGCGGCGTGCTGGCGGTGGCGTTGCTGGCCGCGCTGCTCGGCGCACCGGCGCCGAAGACGACGGCCACCGCGGCGCCGACGCCACCGGCCGCAGCGCCAGCCAGCGCGGGTGAGGGGCGCGACATCATGCTGCACGGCGCAGCACCCGGTCGTGCCGGATGTGCCGCCTGTCACGGCACTGACGCGGCCGGACAGCCGGATCTCGGCATACCGCGTCTGGCCGGGCTGTCGGCCGCCTATCTCGAGCAGCAGCTCGGCTTCTTCGCCACGGGCAGCCGACGCAACGTCATCATGGCGCCCTACGCGCGGGCGCTCGATCCGGGGCAGCGCCGGGCGGTTGCGCACTACGTCGCCTCGCTGCCGGTGCCGGCCGAGCCGGACCGCACCGCACCGCTGCAGGCCGCCGCCGCACGTGGCCGGGTGCTGTTCGCCCATGGTGCCGCGCAGCAGGCGGTCATCGCCTGCGCGCAATGCCACGGCGCGGCCGCCCTCGGCGTGCCCGGCTTCTCGCCGGGCCTGGCCGGGCAGTCGGCGCCCTATCTCGCCGATGAGCTGCGCGAGTGGCAATCCGGCGGCGAGCGAGATCCGGCCGGCCAGATGATGCATTCGGTGTCGGTGCACCTGTCCGACGGGGAGATCGAGGACGTGTCGGCCTATCTCTCGGGCCTGCGCCGGACGGGCCCGGGGGACGAACCGGCCGCCGGGCCGGGCGCCGCATCGGGGGCGGCAGCGGCGGCATCTGGGGCTGCATCCGAGGCGGCACCTGGAGCTGGACGGTGAAGGGCCGGGGGCTCCTTCCGACCGCCCGCGCGGCCGTCGCCGCGTGGAGCCTGGCCGGGAGCCTGGCCGGAAGCCTGCTCGGGAGCCTGATCGGGGGCCTGGCGGGGGATCAGGCTCTCGCCGGGACGGCGGGGGGACCGCCGGCCTTCGCACCGCCGCCGGACAGCGAGATCCCGAACGACCGGTTCGGGGAGGTCGTGCGGCAGGGGGAGCGGATCTTCCGCGACCCGGCCCGCTACGCGGCGGCCTTTGTCGGCAACGGGCTGCACTGCAGCAACTGCCATCTCGACGCCGGGCGGCTGGCCGGCGCCTCGCCGATGTGGGCGGCCTACGTGGCCTATCCCGCCTGGCGCAGCAAGAACGGCCATGTCAATTCGTTCGAGGAACGTCTGCAGGGCTGCTTCCGCTACAGCATGAACGGCAAGGTGCCGCCGCTCGGCGACCCGGTGCTGGTCGCGCTGGAGGCCTATTCGTTCTTCCTCGCCCGGGGCGCTCCGGTGGGCGCGGAGATGGCCGGTCGCGGCTTCCCGAAACTGCCGCCGCCGCAGCAGCCGGCTGATCGCGCGCGCGGTGCGGCCGTCTACGGACAGCGCTGTGCCGCCTGCCACGGGGCGCAGGGCGAGGGCAGGTCGTCCGGCGGACAGGTCTTGTTTCCCGCACTGTGGGGCGCCCAGTCCTACAACTGGGGTGCGGGCATGGGTTCGGTCGACCATGCCGCGTCGTTCATCCGCGCCAACATGCCGCTCGGCCAGGGCGGCACGCTGAGCGTGCAGCAGGCCTGGGACGTCGCGACCTACGTGGACAGCCAGGTCCGTCCGCAGGATCCGCGCTTCACCGGCGATGTCGCGCGCACGCGGGCCGCCTACCACAACTCCCCGTTCTCGCTGTACGGCACGGTCGCGGACGGCGCGCTGCTCGGCGACCCGGCCACGACACCACCCTTTGCGACCGTGCCCGCCGCACCGGCGGCACCGCTCGTCCCCACCGCCCGGAGCAGGTGACATGCTGCACGTCCCGCACGACCCTGCCAGTTGCGACCCTGCCAGTCTCGACCCTGCCAGTCTCGACCCTGCCAGTCCCGACCCGGGCAGCTGCGATCCTGCGAATGGCAACCTTGCCGCTGGCGGCCTCGTCGGCCCCGGGTCCGCGGCGGCGGTGCCGAACCACGGCGAGATCAGGCCGGTCGGGGCCTGGGTGGTCGGCGGGTTCCTGCTCGCCGCGGCCGTCGTCATCTGGGCGCTGGTCAGCCTGATCTTCCTGTCCCGCAGTTGAGTGGAACGTCCCGATGAGTGCCAGCCATGACGAGTCCGCGTTCGAGCGCGCCTTCCACCACGCGGCGGAGCGACACGAGCGTGTCTGGATCTTCATCGTTCTTGTCATGCTGGTCCTGCTGGGCATCGGCACGATGTTCTATGTCGTGTTCGACTATGGCGTGATCACGCATGACACCGTGTTCCATCGCGATCCGACCGCAGTGGAACGCGAGCCGGCGTTTCGCGACGGCAGGCTGGCGCGCACGGGGCCAAATGATTACGCGGCCTATGTCGTAGGCCGCGTCTGGTCCTGGTCGCCGGGCGTCATCCACGTGCCGCAGGGTGCCCGTGTCACCTTCCATGTGACCAGCACGGACGTGCTGCATGGGTTCCAGGTGCAGGGCACGACGGTCAACGTCACCGCGGTGCCGAGCATTGTCGGCGCGGTCAGCTACGTCTTCGACCGGGCCGGCACCTACTAAATCATCTGCAACGAGTTCTGCGGCATCGAGCACCAGTCGATGGTCGGGCGGATCATCGTCGACCGGAAGGCGGGATCATGAGCGCCTCGCTTGACGCACGGCCGGTCGCCATAAGGCCGGCGCTGGCGGCGGCGACGCTGAACAGCCAGCGTCGCACCACCCTGGCCTTCCTGGTCGCGGGCTTCTCCGCGCTCCTGATCGGCGCGCTCATCGGGCCGTTGCAGGCCCTGAACTATGCAGGCCTCAACCTTTATCCCTACCTGCAGCCGGTGCTGAGGACGTACTATACCGGGCTGACGGTGCACGGGGTGCTCAACGGCTACGTGTTCCCGTTCTTCGTGCTGTCGGGGCTGCTCGTCTGTCTGTCCGGGCGCGAACTCGGGCTTGCGCCGAACATGACGCTCTGGCGCGGCGGTTTCGCGATCATGGCCACCGGCACGGTCATGCTGCTGCTGGCGATGTTCGACAACTCGTCGAGCGTGCTGTGGACCTTCTACCCGCCACTGGAAGGCAGTCCGCTTTTCTATCTCGGCATGACCCTGCTCGGCCTGGGCAGCGTGGCGCCGCTGCCGGTGCTGCACGACCTGCGCCGGCGGTGGAAGCGCGGGCGGCCGGCCGCGTCGATCACCCCGCTGGTCACCTACATGGGGCTGATCACCATGTGGATGTGGGCGCTGTCGGCAGTCGGCGTGATGAGCGAACTGCTGTTCCAGCTCGACCCCTGGAGCCTGGGTCTCACCCGCACGGTCGATCCGATCATCGCGCGCACGCTGTTCTGGCTGACCGGCCATCCGATCGTCTATTTCTGGCTGATGCCGGCCTATGTGTCGTGGTACGGGCTGCTGTCGCGGCAGGCCGGCGGAAAGCTGGTTTCCGACCCGATGGCGCGGCTGACCTTCGTGCTGCTGATGGTCTTCTCGCTGCCGGTCGGCAGCCACCACCAGTTCCAGGATCCGGGCTTCTCGGCTGTCTGGCGCGGCATCCTGGTCGCATTGACCATGTCCGTCGCGCTGCCGAGCCTGATCACCGCCTTCACCATCGGGCTCAGCCTCGAATTCGCCGGCCGTCTGCGCGGCGGCCGCGGCTGGTTCGGCTGGTTCACGGCCCTGCCCTGGCGCGACCCGAGTGTCGCCGGCCAGGTGCTGGCGGCGGTGAGCTTCATCCTCGGCGGCGCCACCGGAATCGTGAACGGAAGCTGGCTGCTCGACAACCTGGTGCACAACACCACGTTCCTGCCCGGCCATTTCCACCTCACGGTGGGGACGGTGGTGGCCATGACCTTCATGTCGGTCACGTTCTGGCTCATCCCCGAATTGACCGGACGCCGCCTGCTCAGCCGGCGCCTGGCGCTGGCTGCGATGTGGCTGTGGTTCGTTGGCATGTCGGTGTTTGCCACGGGAATGGTCTGGGCCGGGCTGTATGGCGTGCCGCGTCGCGCCTGGGTGTCGGCACTGCCGCATTCCGCCTACACCGCGCTGTATGGCGCAGCACACGCCCCGATGGTGCTGGTGGCGGCCGGCGGGGTGCTGCTGTGGGCGGCGACGCTGTGCTTCTATGCGGTGTTCTTCGGCACGATCCTCGCCGGTCGGCGCGGCCAGGCGCGCGAGCCGGTGCCGTTCGCCGAGGCGCTGGGCAGCAATGGCCCTCCCTCGGCGCTGGCGCGTGCCCTGGAGCATGTCGGGCTGCTGGTGCTGCTGTCGCTCTTGGTCATGGTGGCGGCCTACCTGCCGATCCTGTGGTCCTTTCTCGGGCGTGTGACCGAAGCGCGGGGATGGGTGGTCTGGTGAATGCCGATGGCGCGCTTCCCGGTCTCCGTGCTTCGGGCGGCGATCGTCTGCGGCACGCTGCTGCTGGTGTTGGAGGGGCTGGGCCGGATCGAGGGGTTCGGCGGGGTGTTCGGGACCGGACACGCGGGGGCGTCGGCCGCGCCGGCGACGCGGTGCTGGTCTATTTCGGCTACGGCCGGTGCTCCGACGTCTGCCCGACAACGCTCGCCGCGCTCGGCGCGGTGTTCGACAGGCTGGGCGGGGCGGGGGCCCGGGTGGTCGTGCTGTTCGTCACGCTTGATCCCGCACACGACACGGCGCCGCTGCTGCACCGCTATCTCGCGGCCTTCCGGCCCGTGCCGGTCGGGCTGACGGGTTCGCCGGCCCAGATCGCCCGCGCCGCGCAAGCCTGGGGAATACACTGGCGGGCGAGGCAGGGCGGGCGGTTCCTCGACCACAGCTCGGTTGTCACCCTGATGGACCCGGAGGGACGGCTGCGGGCGCGCTACGGCTTCGGCCAGCTCGCGCGCCCTGACTGATCGCGGGCGACATCCAGCGCGTGTTGCGCGACGCGCAGGTCGCGTCGCGATGAGCGGCTGGAGCGGGCTCGCGAGTGCCGGCTGGCTGGCCGGCGGCCTGCTGATCGCCGGCGTCATCGTTGCGGGCGGGGTGCTTGGCGGTTGGGGCTGGGCCAGGGTCGCGTCGGGGCTTGCCGGTTGCGTCCTGCTCGTGCTCGCCGCCGCCGGGCTGCATGATCCGCTGTCCTCGATGACCGACTATATCGCCGGGTTGATGGCCCTGAACCAGTTGAGCCCGCCCCTGCTGCTGCTGGCGCTGCCGGCCAGGGTCTGCGACCGGTTGCGCGGGGCGCCGGCGCCCCGACCGGCGCCCGGGCTGCGCGGATGGCTGTTCGATCCGGTGGTGGCAGCCAGCCTGTTCGCGACGGTCTCGGTCGCGATCAGCCTGCCGGGCCTGTTCGAGCCGGCGCTGGCGGACGCGCTGTTTAGTGCGCCGCTCGGGCTTGTCGAGCTCGCCTGCGGCCTTCTGCTCTGGGCCCAGCTTTTCTGGCCGCTGCGTACCATCGGACCCGACTGGGCGGCGGGCGGGCTCGCTTTGGCCGCATCGGTACCGATGACGGCCGTCGCCGTGGTCTGGATGCTGTCGCCCGTGGTTGTGTACGCGCCCTATCTCGATGTGATCTGCAGGTGGAACATCCCGCCGCTCGCGGACCAGAAATGGGCGGCCTTCGTCATGCTGCTGGCCGGCCTGCCGCTGCAGATCGCCGGCAGCTGGCGCCTGGTCCGGCTCCCCGTTGCGCCGGATGTCTTCCGCGCGCCGACCGGCGGCCCGGAGCCGCTGGCGTGATGATGCCACTGCGCACCGGGCCGGCTGCACGCCGGACGTCGTTCCGGCTCAGCCGGTCTCGGCGCTGACCAGCAGGAACATGGGCCGGTCGCGCTCCTCCTCGAGCGCGGGGTCGGCGGCGACCTGCGCGGTGCTCGGGCAGAACTCCTCGACATGGCGGATGGCGAAGCCGGCGGCGATCAGCAGGTTGAGCGTGGTGCCCAGCATGCGGTGGTGCTTGCGCACCCGGCCGGCCAGCCAGTCGGTTTCGCGCGGGCCCTCGGCTGCGTAGTTGTCGAGCGGCCAGATCCGGCGGCCCGCCCCGTCCCTGCTCCAGTCCGGGCGGCTGGGCGCCATGTAGATCGGGTGCTCGGTGGAGAACACGAAGCGCCCGCGGGGGGCAAGCGCGGCATGCACCGCGGCAAACAGCCGGCCCGGGTCGGGGAGGTAGTGCAGGGCCAGCGAGCTGTAGGCGAGGTCGAACGGACCGGCCAGCTCGGCCGGGAGCGTCGTGGCGTCGAGCGTGTCGAGGTCGGCGCGGAGGTAGCGGATCCGCTCGCCGCCTTCGGCGCGCGCGCGGGCCAGCATCCTGCGCGACAGGTCGAGGCCGGTGACGCTGGCCGCACCTTCCCAGGAGGCGAAACGGCAGAACCAGCCGAAGCCGCAACCGAGATCGAGCACCCGCAGCCCCTGCATGGGTGGCAGCAGGGCGCGCAGCCGCGGCCATTCCGGGGCACCCTCGAGACCATCGACCGACCGTCGCAGGCCGCTATAGGCGGTGAAGAAGCCGTCGTGGTCATAGATGTTCTGCGCCACGCCTGCTCTCCGGGAGAGGGGCTGACTCTGCGCCGCCGGCCGGGGCTGCGCAACTCGCCCGTGTCGCGGCGTTGTCTGGGTCTGGACGTGGCAGGACGGGCTGCAATGCGGATGAGAATGCGCGGAGTGCCGATCCCGGCGCATCGTGTGGTCGTCGTGGGTGCCGGCTTCGGCGGCCTGTCGGTGGTGGGCGGCCTTGCGGGCGCGCCGGTGGCCATCACGCTGGTTGACCGGCGCAACCACCACATCTTCCAGCCGCTGCTCTACCAGGTTGCCACCGCGTCGCTGGCCGATCCTGAGGTCGCCTGGCCGATCCGCAACCTGGTTCGCGACCGCTTGGATGTGACCACGCTGCTGGGCGACGTGGCGGGAGTGGATGCGGAGCGGGGCAGGGTGGTGCTGGCCGACGGCAGCGCGATCGCCTTCGACACGCTCGTGCTGGCCAGCGGCGCGTCGCACGATTATTTCGGCCATCCGGAATGGGCGCCGTTCGCGCCGGGCCTCAAGACGCTCGACGACGCGGCCGAGATCCGCAGCCGGATCCTGCTCGCCTTCGAGCGTGCGGAACGCTGTGACGACGCGGCGGCGCGGGCCGCAGAGTTGCGCTTCGTGGTGGTCGGCGGCGGCCCTACCGGTGTGGAACTGGCTGGCACCATCGCCGACCTGGCACACGACACGCTCGCCTCCGACTACCGCCGCATCGATACCGCCCAGGCACGGGTCATCCTGGTGGAAGCCGGCGGCACCCTGCTGGCCGGCTACCCGGCGGGATTGCGGCGCTACGCGCAACGCGCACTGGAAGGGCTCGGCGTCGAGGTGCGCCTCGGTCAGCCAGTCACCGCCTGCGACGCAAACGGGGTCGAGCTCGGGTCGGGCCGGATCGAGGCGCGCACCGTGCTGTGGGCGGCAGGAACCCGCGCCTCGCCGGCGGCGCGATGGCTCGACGCTCCCGCCGACCGCGCCGGACGGTTGCGCGTGGCGCCGAACCTCACCGTGCCCGGCCGCTCCGCGATCTTTGCCATCGGCGACACGGCACTGGTCGAGTGGCGAGGCGGCAAGCCGGTGCCGGGCATCGCGCCCGCCGCCAAGCAGCAGGGGCGCTATGTCGCGCGTGTCATCCGCGCGCGTCTGGGCGACGGCGCCATGCCCGGTCCGTTCCGCTACCGCCACGCGGGCAGCCTGGCACAGATCGGCAAGCGCCATGCGGTCGCCGATTTCGGGCTGGTCCGCCTGCGCGGGGCGCTTGCCTGGTGGGTCTGGGGGATCGCGCACATCTACTTCCTGATCGGCCTGCGCGCGCGCCTGGTGGTGGCGATCAACTGGCTGTGGATCTCGTTGCGCAACCAGCGCAGCGCACGGCTGATCACCGAGCCGGCGACTGGGGAGGCAGTCCCGCCCGGCGGCCGGTAAAGCGAGCCGGCGCCCCGATCGCCCTGGACCGGCGCGCAGGCTTGAAGCTCTTGGTTGGCTCTCTGGTTTGCCGTTGTCACGGGTCTGTGAGCAGCGTTTGGGACATCGTAGACTCCCACCCTGAGGGCAGGATCCGGCAGGCAGGGAGCGGACATAATTGTTGCACGATCGTTTCTTTAGACGTCTGGCGATGTCCGCCGCCTGCCTGCTTGGCGCAGCGCTCGTGCCGTGCCCTGTTCTGGGTCCCGCTTGTGCCCCTGCGCTGGCAGACGGGCTGACCCCACCCGATCTGCAGAAGGTGACGGCGGCCGCGCCGAATACCGGCACGCCGCTGACCGGTGCCAGCAACGTGTCGAGCCTGCCGGTCACGATCGGCGGTACGACGATCACCCTCGGCTCGGCGATCGCGACCGCGACCGGCCTGTCGCAGGGGGCGGTGCAGGCGTCCGGCGGCGACGTGAGCGGCACCGTGTTCCTGCCGCTTGGTGCCGCGACGCGCGTTGGTCTCGCGGCCAAGCTGTCGCGCCTGCCCGACCCGCGCGATTTCGGCGCGGCCGGCTCGGCGGTGCGCGGCGTGCTGACGGGTGCGGCGGCACAGGGGGCGACCAGCCTCACTTTGACCAACACGGCACTCAGCGCCGGCATCGGGGTTGCGGCGGGAGCCCTGGTCTATGCGACGCCCGGCCTGCTGCCGGCCGGCACCACGGTGCTGGCGGTGACGCAGAACGCAGCGCCGGCCGGCGGGGTGGCCACCACGACGGTCACCCTGTCCGCGGCCCTCCTGTCGGCGGTCAGCCTGGGGGGTGCCAACATCTATTTCGATTTCGCCACACAGGACGACACCGCCGCCTTCCAGGCCGCCTACGCGCAGGCCAGCCTGAGCGGGCAGAACGCGGTGCATGTCAGCCCGGGCCTGTATGCGCTGAGCGGCCAGGTCGGGCCGAACCCGGGCGTGTCGTGGGTGATGGACAATGCCATGCTCACCCCCGGCGGCAGCATCGCCGACGGGCCGAATGCCGGCATCGAGCAGCAGCCTACCGGGCGGATGCTGCTCAAGACGCTCGCCTATCCGGACAACGAGAATGCCGACCAGGCCGACGTCAATTTCGCCCAGACCACCTCGCTGCGTTCATACCAGAAGAACGCCGACAACATCTATTTCTTCGACAGCGACAGCGGCTGCTTCGGAGCGATGCATGGCGGCTCGTGCAACGGCGCGGGCGGCAGCACCGATATCGGCCATGGCGCGGTCGGGCTGTCGGTGCAGGCGCAGTTCGCCCCGTCGGTCAGCCAGGGCGCCATGTGGGGCCAGGAGAGCCTGGTCATCGTGCCGGCCGGCACCGACGGCACGGTGGCGGACGACGAGAAGAGCCTGGTGAACAATTCGAGCCGCCCGGCGCCGTATCTCGGCGACGTGCTCAACAAGGAGGTGGCGACCTTCCTGAGCAGCGGCAGCACGCCGGTGAGCGACACCGTCCGGGTGGGCGGCGTGTCGAAATCGGTCAACGGCGTGTGGGTCGATGCGTCGCAGATGGTGGAGAACGCGCTGGTGGTCGGCCAGGATTCGGGGCGCAACGCGGCAGGCGTCGGGCTTGGCTACACCGCCTATGCCTGGATCGGACATGGCGGCGACATCTTCGGCACCTCGGCGCATTTCGGTGGCGGCACGGCGAGCGCCACCCAGGGGGCGGCGCCGACGCTGGCCGGCATCGACGGGCGCGTCCTGCCCCAGGCCGGCCTGGCCATCGACAGCTCGGGCGATCTGTCGACGACGGGCAACATTGCAGCGGTTGGCAGCATCGCCGCCAGCGCAACGGTGACGGCGCAGACGATCCTGCGCGCCGGCGCCGGCGCGGCGGGGATCGGGGGGGTGAGTGTCGCGAGCGTGCCGAACGGGGAACTCGATATCGGCAACGCGACACTCGCCCCCGGCACCTTGCCGCAGATCAACTTCCACAAGGCCACGTCCGCGGCGGCCGATGCCTGGGACCTCGAGATCCGCGACAATGGCGGGGCACTCTGGGTGGGCGACGGCACCGGCGCGCAGCTGCTCTATGCGAGTGCCGCCGCCGGCCTGCAGGGCACGTCGATCGTGGCCACCGGCACCAATGGCGTCACTGCCACCTTCAACGGACCGCGCGCGAGCGGCAACCTGCTGGTCAACCTGACCGGGTCGGGCTTCGACATGCTGCAGGAGACCGGCAGCCAGGGGCTCTATATCAAGACCAATGGCGGCTACAACGCGGAGTTCAACGCCGACGGCAGCACCACGCTGACCGGCCGGCTGAGCCGCACGGCGGCGTCGGGCCTGTCGGGCGCGGGCACGACCCAGGCCGGCGCCACGGCGTTGTCCGCGCAGGTGGACCTGGTCACCTCCTGCGCCGCCGGGGCCAACGCCTTCGTGCTGCCGGCCGGCGCGGCCTCCGGCTCGAGCACGGAGATCAGGATGATCAACCGCAGCGGCAGCAGCTGCCAGGTGTTTCCGCCCTCAGGCGGGACGATCGAGGCCGGGGCGGCCAACGCGGCGGTGACGGTCGCCTCCGGCAGCGACGCCGTGTTCAACAGCCTCGGTCCGACGGCCTGGTACCAGTAGCGGCGGCGCGGCACGGAAATCCTCGGCGGCTGGCGCGCGTTATATTATCGTCCTGGCGTGCCAAGACGAGCCGGGAGCCCGCGTGTCGTTCGAGACCGTCCACGAGTTGTTGCCGACACCGCCGCATCCGCAGCCGGGCTGGGTTGGCTGGCACGAGCTGTCGCCCTGGCTGGAAACGCCGCCCCGTTCGCCCGACTTCCTGCTGGGCGACTGCCCGGCCGGGCTGCTCGCCGGCTACTACGACCAGGTCGGCGAAGCGGAAAGCGGCGTGTTCACCCTGGCCGGGACCGGGGTCACCGGGGCGGGCATGATCGTGCGCGGCGACGCGCTGGTGGCGAGCAACCAGCTCGGCCACTCCGTCGCCTATTGCCGGGGCGAAGTGGCCGCCGGGCGGATCCACCCGCAGGCGCACTACGCGCGGCGGCGGCTGGACAGCGCCGTGCTGCTGCTCGGCGGCGGGCATGACGTCTACGGCCATTGGCTGGTGGACATCATGCCCAAGCTCTATGCGCTGCACCTGGCCGGGCACGACCTAGAGGGTGTTATGCACCTTGGATCATCGCTGCGACGTGCTTGAGCATGTATCCGACGAAGGCGACGACGTGGAAGCCTGCGAGGGTTTCGGCATATCGCTCGTAGTCCTTGACG
>Ga0080006_1140236_pt1 | contig 30366 bp, 28 predicted proteins | sample RS3BMetagenome_FD_69209 | JGI IMG/M metagenome (GOLD analysis project Ga0080006, IMG submission 69209) | Ferric oxide microbial mat and aquatic microbial communities from Rainbow Spring, Yellowstone National Park, USA - RS3B (SPADES... ...
TCCGCCGCAGCGTCCGCGGCCGGGTCAACGTCTTTGGCTACGACCCGGTCAAGGTCGGCTCGTGGATCCGCCGCACCGGCGGCGCGCCGAGCCTCTCGGGGAAGGACCCGGTTGGCCACATCCTCTTCCTCCGCGCCCACCGGCCCGACGTCTACCGGGCGACCGCTACTTTCCTCGAGCCGGTCGACTACCTCAACCTGCGGCTGACCGGGGTGGTGGCGGCCTCGTTCGACTCGATCACGATGCACTGGGTGACCGACAACCGGCGCATCGACCGGATCGACTACGACCCGGTGCTCCTGCGTCGGGCCGGGCTCGAACGGGACAAGCTGCCCGACCTGCTCCCGACCGGGGCGGTCGTCGGCGGGCTCTCGGCGCCGGCCGCCGCCGAGCTCGGCCTGCGTGCCGGCATCCCGGTGGTCACCGGCACCGGCGACCTCCACTCGGCCGCCATCGGCTCGGGCGCGGTGGCCGACTTCGCCGGTCACCTCTACATCGGGACGTCGAGCTGGATCAGCTGCCACGTCCCGTTCAAGCGCACGTCGATCACCACCAACATCGCCTCGCTGCCCTCGGGGATCCCCGGTCGTTACGTCGTCGCCGACGAGCACGAGACCGGCGGCGCCTGCCTCACGTGGCTGCGCGACCGGGTGCTCTACCCCGACGACCCGCTGTCGCCCGGCGCCGAACCGCCGTCGGACGTGTTCGAGCGGATCGGTGCGGTGGCCGCCGGGGTGGCGCCGGGGGCCAACGGGGTGCTCTTCACCCCGTGGCTGAACGGCGAGCGCTCACCGGTCGACGACCACACGATCCGCGGCGGCTTCCACAACCTCTCGCTCGGCACCACCCGGTCCGACATGGTGCGGGCGGTCCTCGAAGGGGTCGCCTACAACTCGCGCTGGCTGCTCGGGGCGGTCGAGAAGTTCACCAAGCGGCGGTTCGACCGCCTGGCCTTCATCGGCGGCGGTGCCAACTCGGACCTGTGGGCGCAGATCCACGCCGACGTGACCGGTAGGACGATCCGCCAGATGGCCGACCCGGTGCTGGCCAACGTGCGCGGGGCCGGGCTGCTGGCGCTGCTCCACCTCGGTCGACTGGCGGTGACCGACATCCCGGCGATGGTCGAGGTGAAGGCCGAGTACCGCCCCGACCCGTCCAATCGGGCGGTCTACGAGACGATGGCGGCCGAGCTGGTCAACCTCTACCGCCAGACCAAGGGGATCCACCGCACGCTCAACCGCCACCGCCTGAACGGACCGGCAACCCAGGAGGTCGACCCGCTCGGTGGTTGACGGCGAAGACCGGCGCGGTCATCTGGGACCAGGAGAGACGACGAACCCGAGCGCTTCGAATTTGCCGGCGCGAGGAGGGCGCCTCCGGACGGCTCGTGAGCCCGGCCGCTTCGGTAGGCTCCGACCCCGCCATGGTGCTCACCGCGACCGCCCTCGACGAGGAGCCGATCGAACCCGACGACGAGGGGCCCGACCCGCTCCGAGCCGGGGTGGCGGCGTTGACGTTCGTCCCCGGCGACCCGCCCCGGGCGGGCCGCTTCGCGCTCTTCCTCCCGCCGGGCGCCTCCCTCGTCCCGGTGGGAGACCAGCCGTTCTTCGACTCGGTGCTCGAGGTGCTCTGGCCGGCTGGCTCGACCGTCCGACGGACGAGGGTGCCGGCCGGCTTCCTGTCGGTGGCCGAGGGGCTCTCGTACCTGACCGGATCGGTGCCCCGTGGTGCCCCGGCCCCCACCACCGAGACGGCGCTGCCGTGGGCGGCGGCCGTCCTCGCCGGCCTCGGCCTCGTTTCGCGGGGGCGGCTGTTCCCGTCGGTCAGCCGGGGCGGGTTCGACGCCTGGTCGGCCGGGCCGCTCGACCCGGCCGACCACCGTCTCCTCGAGGAGATCGCCGCGGCGATGCCGCCGGCCGCCCACTGCCTTGCGTCCGGCGGCGGCTCGCCGGCCCGGGTGACGTCCCCGTCACACCTGGTGCGTGCCGTGTGGGACGCCATCGCCGACGCCATGGTGCGCTCCCCGGCGGCGGGCGTGGTGGCTGCCGGGCCGGGTTCCGGCGACGCTGCCGCCGCGGGCCGGCCGGGCCCGCTCTTCGCCGTGGCCGAGCCGCAGCCGGCCGGGGACCTGGCCGACTGGCTCCACGAGACTGGCCGTGGTCTCGAGGGGGGTGTGCAGGTCGGGCTGCGCATCGTCCTCGACGGCGCGGAGGACGGGAGCGCTGCGACGGCGGTGGTGCAAGTGGCGTCGGCGGCCGACCCGAGCCTGATCGTCGACGCCGCTGACCTGCTCCGGCTCCCGCCGGTGGTGCTGGCCCGGATGGGCGACGACCCCGACCTGGCGTTGCTGCTCGCCCTGCGGCGCGGCGCTCGGGCGTGGCCGCCGATGGCCGCGTTGTTGGCCCAGGCGATCCCGTCCTCGCTCCCCCTCACCGACGACGATCTCGAGGAGCTGCTCACCGGCAGCGGGGCCGACGCTCTTGCCGCCGCCGGGATCGAGGTCCTGTGGCCGGCGGACCTCCTCGTCGACGGACTGACGCTGCGCGCGTCGTTCGCCTCGCCGCCCAAGGTGGCGGGCACCTCCGGGTTCACCCTGCGCGAGCTGGTGACGTTCCGCTGGCAGGCGGCCATCGGCGAGGAAGAGCTCTCCGACGACGAGCTCGAGCAGCTCGCCGAGGCGAAGCGGTCGATCGTGCGGCTCCGGGGCCGGTGGGTGGCGGTCGACCCGGCGGTGCTGGCGCGGGCGAGGGACCGGCGCGAGCGCTCGATGTCGGGCGGCGAGGCTCTGGCGGCGCTGCTGGCGGGCGAGCTGGCGGTCGACGGCGAGACGGTGCCGGTGGTGGCCAGCGGGACGATCGCCTCCTTCGTCGAGCAGCTTCGCTCGCTCGGCGACGGCGGGGTGCCGGTGCTCGGCCCGCCGCCCGGGCTGTCCGGCGAGCTGCGGCCCTATCAGCGGCGGGGCGTCACCTGGCTGCAGTCGATGTGCGAGCTCGGGCTCGGCGGCTGCCTGGCCGACGACATGGGTCTCGGCAAGACGATCCAGGTGATCGGGCTGCACCTCCACCGGCGCGAGGCGCTCGGGCACCAAAAGGACGCGGGGCGCCGGCGCCGGAAGGACCCGGTGCCGTCCACCACCCTGATCGCCTGCCCGACGTCGCTGCTCGGCAACTGGGTGCGCGAGCTGCAGCGCTTCGCCCCCGGCGTCCCGGTGCGTCGCTACTACGGCAACGAGCGCACCCTCGAGTCACTGGCACCCGGTGAGGTGGTGGTGACCACCTACGGGGTGGCCCGGCGCGACCGGGAGGTCCTCGGGGCCGCACGGTTCTCCCTCGTCGTCGCCGACGAGGCGCAGCACGCCAAGAACCCCCACTCCGAGACGGCGCGCACGCTGCGGGTCGTCGGTGGCCAACCCGGACAGGTGCGGGTCGCCCTCACCGGCACGCCGGTGGAGAACCGCCTGTCGGAGCTCTGGTCGATCCTCGACTGGACGACGCCGGGGCTGCTCGGACCGCTGGAGCGGTTCCAAAAGACGGTGGCCGGGCCGATCGAGCGCCGGCGGGATCCCGAGGTCACCGAGCGGTTGTCGAGGACGGTGCGGCCGTTCCTGCTGCGGCGGAAGAAGACCGATCCGGCCGTCGCCCCCGACCTCCCGCCGAGGACGGTCACCGACCTGCCGGTCGGCCTCACCCCCGAGCAGGTCACGCTCTACGAGGCCGAGGTCCGCGAGGCGATGGCGGCGATCGAGAAGAAATCCGGCATCCAGCGCCAGGGGCTGATCTTCCGGATGCTGACGGTGCTCAAGCAGATCTGCAACCACCCCGCCCACTACCTCCACCAGCCCGGCCCGATCGCCGGGCGCTCGGCCAAGCTGGCCGCCCTCGAGGAGCTGCTGGCGGTCATCCTGGCCGAGGGGGACTCGGTGCTGGTCTTCTCCCAGTACGTCGAGATGTGCGCCCTCATCGAGGCGCGACTGTCCGAGCTCGGGATCCCCTCGCTCTTCCTCCACGGGAGCCTGCCGGTCCGCCGACGCGAGGAGCTGGTGGCAGCGTTCCAGGCCGGCCGGGTCCCGGTGTTCCTGCTGTCGCTGAAGGCCGGCGGGGTGGGGCTCAACCTGACGAGGGCGACCCACGTGGTCCACTACGACCGGTGGTGGAACCCGGCGGTGGAGGACCAGGCGACCGACCGGGCACACCGGATCGGTCAGGACCGGCCGGTGCAGGTTCACCGGCTGATCGCCGAAGGAACCCTCGAGGACCGGATCGCCCAGCTGCTCGAGTCCAAGCGTGACCTGGCAGAGCAGGTGGTCGGCGAGGGCGAGGCGTGGATCGCCCGCATGTCCGACGCCGAGCTGGCCGACCTGGTGCGCCTGGGTGCTCCCGACGGTAAGCCCGAGCGGGGCGGTGCCCGCCGGGCTCTGGGCGCCGGCGAGACGGCGTCGAGCACCCCGGCCCGGGCCGGCCGCACGAGAGGCCCACGACGGTGACGGCGGCGCGCCGGGACGGCGGCGACTACTGGCCGGCGAAGGCGCCGCGGCTCCCCGGGCCGGGGCCCAAGCGTTCGAAGGGACGCCGGCCGTTCGGCGCCACCTGGTGGGGGCGGGCGTGGGTGGAGGCGCTCGAGCAGCGTGCCCGCCTCGATCCCAACCGCCTCCCGCGCGGGCGGACCTACGCCCGGCAAGGGGCGGTCGGCGAGCTCGAGGTGCTCCCCGGCGAGGTGGTGGCGTCGGTGCAGGGCTCGCGGCGCACGCCGTACCGGGTCCGGGTGCGGGTGCGTCCGTTCTCGGCCAAGGAGTGGACGCTCGTGGTCGATGGGCTGGCCGGGCAGGCCGGCCACTCGGCGGCCCTCCTCGAAGGTGAGATCCCCCCGGAGGTGGCCGACGACGTGCGGGCGGTGGGCCTCGACCTCCTCCCCGGACCCGGCGAGGTCCAGCCCCGCTGCTCGTGCCCGGACTGGGCTGACCCGTGCAAGCACGCCTCGGCGGTGTGCTACCTGGTGGCCGACCTGCTCGACCAGGACCCGTTCGCTCTGTTCCAGCTGCGCGGCCGCGGTCGGGAGGAGTTGCTGGCCGCCCTGCGCGCTCGCCGCGCCGCCGGCTCGGGCGACGGCGGGCCGGCGTCCCCCGCCGGCCGGCACGGTGGCGCTCTCGACGTCTCGGCCCGAGGCGGCTGGGAGGAGGATCCCGGGGTGGTGGCTCGCCAGGCCTGGGGCCGGACGGTCGCCGACCTCCCGTCGCTCCCGCCTCCGCCACGGCGACCCGGCCGGCCGGTGGTGCTCGCCTCGGAGGCCCCGACGGGGTCGGGGATCGACACCAATGCCCTGGCCGTCCTCGCCGGTGACGCCGCCCGGCGGGCCTGGGAGATCGCCACCGGCGGCCGGGAGACGGGACTCGGGCTCTCCTTCGACCAGGACCTCGCCCGGTGGGCTGCCTCGACGCTCGACGGGGGGGTGACCGGCGTCGAGCTGCCGGCGCTGGCCGAACGGGCCGGCCTGACGGTCCGCGAGCTCTTCTTGCGGGCGCTGGCGTGGAAGGCCGGTGGACCGGGCGGCGTCGCCGCGCTGCTCGAGGCATGGGACCCGCCGGCCGCCGACCTCGCCGCCGGGCGCGCCGAGCTCGGCAGCGGCGCTCGGGCCTCGCGCAACCGCGTGAGCCTCGGGGACCGCCAGCTCCGCCTGGGGCGCGACGGGTGCTGGTACTCGTTCCGCAAGGTGCGCGGTGCGTGGGAGCCCGACGGGCAGGCCTCGCGGTGAGGCACCGCCGGGCGGTGTCCACCCTCGTGGCGGTCGGCGCCGCCGTTGCCGGCCTGGCGGCGCCGGTCACGACCACGCCGGCGGCGGCGACGCCGGCGGTCGCCCGCGCCGCCCTGGCACCCGGCCACATCGACCACGTCTTCGTCGTCGACATCGAGAACGAGGGCTACGCCGCCACCTACGGCCCGTCGTCGCCGGCGACCTACCTGAACCACACGCTGCGCCGCGACGGCCTGCTGATCGAGCACTACTACGCCATCGGCCACGTGAGCCTCGACAACTACCTCGCCCAGGTGTCGGGGCAGGCGCCGAACCACGACACCCAGCTCGACTGCATCGGGAAGAACTTCATCCCGGTCACCCCCGGCACCGACGACCCGGCGCCGGCGAAGAACCCCGGCCAGGTCGACGGCAACGGCTGCGTGTACCCGGCGCCGACCGGCCACTCCCACGGCGCACCGACCATCGCCGACCAGCTCGACGCCAAGTACCCGCCGAACCGGCGCACCCACGTGGCGTCGTGGCGGGCCTACGTCGAGGACATGGGCAACGACCCCGCCCGCGACGGCGGCGTCGCCGACCCGACCGGGGGCACCGACTGCGCCCATCCCGCCCTCGGGGCGGTCGACGACGCCGAGGTGGCGGTGCCGGGCGACCAGTACGTGCTGCGCCACGACCCCTTCGTCCACTTCGCCTCGATCATCGACCAGCCGGCGCTCTGCGACGCCAACGTCGTCCCGATGGGGACGCTTCGGGCGAACGGGAAGCCGAGCCCGACCGGGCACCTCGCCGCCGACCTCCGGCGGGTCGCCACCACCCCGCGCTTCGCCTTCCTCGTCCCCAACGTCTGCGACGACGGCCACGACGCCACCTGCGTCGGCACCAACGACGCCGGCGGCCACCAAGGCGGGCTGGTCGGGGCCGACCTGTGGCTCCGGCACTGGATGCCGACGATCATGGCCTCCCCGGCCTATCGCGACGGCAGCCTGCTCGTGGTGATCACCGCCGACGAGGCCGACGTCGACCCCGCCGACCCGGCGTTCGCCGCCGCCTGCTGCCACGAGCAGCCGGGCCCGAACACGGCGGCCCCGGGCAACTTCTCCGGCACCGCCACCACCGACACCGAGCCCGGCGGCGGGCAGGTCGGGGCGCTCTTGCTCGACGCCCGCTACGTGCGCCATGGCGTGGTCGACACCACCGGGTACTACAACCACTACTCGGCGCTGCGCAGCTACGAGGACCTGCTCGGGCTCACCACCGGCGGCACCGACGGCCACGGGCACCTCGGCTTCGCCGCCGCCAGGGGACTGCGCCCGTTCGGGCGCGACGTCTTCGACTAGGTGCCCGTGCCGCGCTCGCCCGCCCGGGCCACCTTGGTCAGGAACGGCACCAGGTGGGCGAAGAAGGCGTTGGTCGGATAGGCGCCGGCCGGGTCGTTGTGGGCGTAGGTGGTGTGGCGGTCGACCAGGGTCAGGTTGCGCGAGGGGATGCCCGACTGGGCGGCCAGCTGCCGGGTGGCGGTCAGGACGGCCGGGCCGCCGAGGTGGGCGGCGAAGGCGTAGATGAGGAGCCGCTTCGGCAGGTGGTGGCCCATGGTGTCGTCCACCCCGAGCACCGACTGGGCAGGGTTTGGGTTGCCGTTGTCCACCGCCCCGGTGTCGTCGGTCAGACGCTGGGGGAAGTACCACTCGCTGCCGTCGACGCCCAGCATCGGGTAGCCCGAGAACATGGTGGCGAACCGGCTGATCGGGGTGAGGGCGCCGGACCCGTCCCAGGTGTGGTGGCCGTCGACGGTCAGTGACAAGATCCCGGTGCCGAGATGCCCCTGGGCGGCTTCGAGGCTCGGCGGTGAGGTGGCCACGTTGAGTGCGTAGCCGTACTCGGCCTGGTTGGTCACCGGCACCGGCGGCACGAGGTCGGGCGGCAGCAGCTTGGAGGACTGGCCGAGTGACGGGGCGTTCGGATCGAGCAGGGCGGCGGCCGAGCCGGTGGCGCTGAAGATCCCGGCCAGCGGGGCGGTGATCCCCCCGAAGGTGAGCCACGGCGAGGAGGTCGGGGCGTCGAGGGTGGCCAGCTCGCTGCGGGCCTGGCCGGCGCTGACCGGCTGGCCGAAGCTGCTGCCGTCGATGAAGACCAGGCCGGCCAGGCCGTCGGCCCCGGGGTGCCCACCGAAGTCCCAGGTGGCGTAGGCGGTCACCACCGCCCCGCCGAGCGAGTGGCCGCCGAGCACCACCTTGCCGCCGAGTCGGTGGGCGGCGGTGATCACCCGGCGGAGGTCCTCCACCGCCACCTTCATCCCCCACTGCTTGGCGAAGGTCACCGACTGGCTGGCGACGAACTGCACGTGGTGGGTGATGCTCTTGTTGGAGAGCCACCCGAGGTAGTAGTCGAACAGCTCGGCCGGGGTGGCCTTCTTCTCCTTGAAGGCGTCCAGCTCCGACTCGTCGTCGAGCAGCGTCTCGCGCCGCTGCACCGCCCAGACCTGCCAGCTCGGCTGTCTGGCCACGATCCACTCGGCCAGGGGCACGAAGTAGGCGGCCGCCGCCGAGGTCCCCGGCTCGAGGACCAGCACGTTGCGGGCGCTCGCCTTCCCGACCTCGATCACCCCGACCCTGTCGTAGCGGGCGGGGGTGCCCGGCGCCCGGTAGCCGGCCATCCAGGTCACATGCAGCGGCGAGGCGGTGAAGGCGGCGGCGGGGCGGGCGAGCACCGGGACGAGCGTGGCCGCCAGCAGGGTGGCGACGACCAGGACGGCCGCACGTCGGGAGCCCGGCATCCGGCCATGGTAGGCGGCGGTAGCATCGTCGGGTCCGGCCGCCGCCCGACGGCCGGCGCGAGTGGGGGTGTGCGATGGCGCTGACCGTGCTCGACCCGACGAACGGGCCGATCGACTCGCAGGAGCCGTTCGCCCTGGCCGACCGGCCGCCGACGCTCGCCGGGCAGACCCTCGGGGTGCTCGCCAACGGCCTCGGCGACTCCGAGATCATGTTCGACGCCCTGGCGGCGGCGCTGGCCGAGTCCGACGGCCTGGCGGCGACGGTCAAGGTGGTCAAGTCGAGCGTGGCGGTGCCGGCCGAGCCGGCCGACTGGGAGCGGTTCACCGCCGAGGCCACGGTGGCGGTGACCGGGATGGGCGGGTGCGGCAGCTGCAGCACCCGGTCGATGCGCGACGCCGTCGACCTCGAGATGGCCGGCATCCCGGCGGTGTGCATCGTCCACACCGCCCTGGTGCCGGCGGTGCGGGCCATGGCGGCCCTGATGGGACGTCCGGACTACCCGATCGTGGTGGTCGACTACCCGCACAACCCGACCGCGGTGTGGACGAAGGAGGAGGCGGTTGCGCTGGCGACCGAGATCGCCCCGGCGGTCCGGGCCCGGCTCAGCGCGTCGTGACCATCCTGTCGTCACAGGCCCACACCTTCGAGGACGCCGACGAGGCGCTCGAGGCCTGCTTCGAGCTCGGGTGGACCGACGGCCTGCCGGTCGTCCCGGCGACCGCCGAGCGGGTCGAGGCGATGCTCGAGGCCGGCGGGGTGGCGCCCGGCGACGTGCTCGGCGAGGTGCCGACCCGAAGGGTGACGGTGACCGCCGAGAAGGCGGCGGTGAACGCCGTGATGGCCGGATGCCGCCCCGAGTACTTCCCGGTGGTGCTGGCCGCCGTGCGGGCGTTCCTCCAGACCAAGGCCAACGCCCACTCGACCACCGCCACGCTGGCCGGGGCGGCCCACGCCGTGATCGTGAACGGCCCGGCCCGTCGCCGGCTCGGGATCGAGAGCGGCCAGGCCTGCTTCGGGCCCGGCTTCCGGGCCAACGCCACCATCGGCCGGGCGCTCCGCCTCGTCATCCGCAACGTCTGCCGGGCCGTCCCCGGCGAGCTCGACCGGGCGACCTTCAGCTGGCCGCTCCGCTACTCGTTCTGCTTCGGCGAGAACGAGGAGGCGAGCGACTGGACCCCGCTGCACGTCCAGCTCGGGTACCGGGCCGACCAGAGCGTGGTGACGGTGCAGTCGGTGATGCGACTGGTGCAGGTGACCGACTTCCACCCCGAGCCCGCCGCCATCCTCGACGCCGTCGCCGAGCACGCCCGCTTCGGCGGTCTCCAGCGCGACGAGTGGGCCGGCGACGACCGGAGCGTCGTCGTGGTCGTCGGCACCGAGCACCACCTGCGCCTGCTCGACGCCGGCTACACCAAGGAGAAGGTGCAGGAGGCCCTCTGGCCGATCCTCACCGCCGACACCGCCGGCAAGTACGACAACAAGCTCCACCTGGCGTCGCCGGCCAACGTGATGGTGGTGGCGGCCGGCGGCCCCGGGATCGCCCAGTCGTGGGTCATCGTCCCCCACCTGGCGGTGCCGACCCACGAGGCGGTCGAGTGGCCGGCTGGCGACGGGACGCCCAGCACCACCAGCGACGACCTCCTCAGCCCCGGTGCTCGGGCGGTGCTCGACGAGCTCGACGGGATCGTGGCGGCCGACGGGGCGCGCCTGGCTCTGCGGTCGGCAGGCGGCTCGGTGGTCGAGCTCGCTCTCGACCTCTCGGGTTCGACCTGCCCCGAGTGCGTCCTGCCCAAGGACCTGCTGGTCGAGATGCTGGCCGAGCGGCTCTCAGCCGCCGACCCCGACATCACCGAGGTTCGACTGGAGGATCCTCGAGAGGGCCAGGCACCGTCTTCCACCCGCTGACCCGACGCCCTGGTGGGCTCAGCGCGGGTCGCCGCAATCGACGGCGACGGCCAGCGCGGCGCACATCTCGTGCATACGCTCGGTCGAGAGGCGACCGAGCCGCTCGACGAGCAGGGCGGAGGGCACCGACTCGAGCGAGTCGAGGTTGGCGACGCAGCGTCTCGTCACCGGATCCTCACCCGGCTCGAGCGGGACCTCGGAGGGCAGTCCGCGGACGTTCGTCGTGCACGGGGCGACGATCGCCCGCCGCCGCCTGGCAACGGCGCTGGTGCGGGAGAGCACGACGACCGGTCGACGGGCGACGTCGGGAAGCTCGCACCACCACAGCTCCCCGCGCTCAACCGGCACGGTCGGCCCGGCGCGCCGCCGAATGCCACGACTCGAGATCGCCCCACTCGTCCGGCTCGTCCAACGGATGGGCGTCGTACGCCTCGTAGCGGTCGTCGATCTCTCTCGCCCGGTCTCGAGCGACCAGGGCCCGCAGCGCTTCTTCGACGAGCTCGGACTGGCGCAGCTCGCGCCCGGCGCGCGCGGCTTCGAGCAGGTCGGCATCCACGGTGGTGCTGATCCGAATTCGCGCCATGCCACAATCATGGCACGCTTAGGGCATTGTGATGGCCTGCTCCAGTTTTGGGCCGGAGTCGATGTTCCGGCGGGGCAAAGCAGAAGAACCCTGAGGATTCTGGTGCCCAAGGCCGGACCGGTCCTTCGGAGGGTCCCCCTGCGTCATCCTCATGACGGGTCCCGGGGACCCCGCGTGCGGATCGCCAGAGGAATGTTGCCGATCCAGGTGGTGGTTGCCAGAATCGCAAACAGATGTAATATCGGCATCAGACCGGTGCTAGGGTAAAGTTTGCTATGACTGCAAATGCCATCGCCGAAGCAACGGACCTCCTGGATGCTGCGGTTGCCTGGCTCCAGGAGCAGCTCCCGCCTACATGGACCGTTGCCAGGTCGAACCGCACGGTCGCCGATGGCAACCGCGCCAGTCCCCAGACTCTCGTCGACGGCGCGATCGACATACAGGGGACCCAGGGCATCCAGATCACCATGGCCGTCGAGGTCAAGCGCTCATTCCAACCGCGTGACGTCGGGCAGATCCTCCCCGGCATCTCCCGTGTCCTCCGCACCCTTGCGGGCAACGTTCCACTCCTCGTCGTCGCCCCCTGGCTCAGCGCAAGAACCCGTGAGCTGCTGGCCGCCGAGGGCATCAACTACGTCGATCTCACCGGCAATGCCCGCATCGCCCTCGAATACCCGGCGCTCTACGTAAAGACGGTCGGGGCGGACCGCGACCCCTCGCCGGCAGAACGCCCCGCCGCACGAGTGCGCGGTCCGAAAGCGGGGCGGCTGGTGCGCCTCCTCGTCGATGTCTCCCCGCCCTACGGGGTGCGGGAGATAGCCGAAGCCACGAAGCTCAATCCCGGCTACCTCTCCCGCCTTCTCGACACCCTCGACAGCGAGGCCCTCATCGAACGATCCCGGGGCCGGGTGATGTCGGTCGACATCTCCGCCCTCATGCAGAGATGGGCGCAGTCGTACGACGTCTTCAAGACCAACGCCACGGCGACGTTTCTCTCCCCGGCCGGAGCGGCAACGGCACAGGCGCAGCTACCGGCGCTCGCCAACGAGCGCCGCGTCGCTGTCACCGGATCGTTTGTCGCTGTACGCCGTGCGCCGGTGGCAGCCCCGGCGATGCTCGTCCTGTACTGCGACGATGTCGCTGCGACGGCGGAAACACTGCAACTGCTCCCCGCCGACACCGGGGCGAACGTCGCTCTCCTGAGCCCATTCGATGAGGTCGTCTGGGAGAGAACGACCGTCGCGGATGGCGTCACCTACGTGGCGCCATCGCAGGCCTCGATCGACTGCCTCACCGGCAATGGCCGCATGCCCGCCGAAGGGGAAGCCCTTCTGGCGTGGATGCTGGAGAATGAAACGGAATGGCGTGAGCCCTCACTCAGCAAGCGTGATCGGCCGGCGATCCGGTGAGCGTTTCTTCCGACGGGATGCGGCTCGATCCCCGGTACGTGGAGGCCCGGCGAGTCCTCCTCGATGCCCTCGTGGCGTTGGCACCACACGCCAGTGCGGTCATCGTCGCCGGAGCCCAGGCTGTCTACCTCCACACTGGCGACGGCGACATCGCCGTGGCCCCGTACACCACCGACGGTGACCTCGCCCTCGATCCGACGCTCCTTGGCGATGACCCTCAGCTCGAAGAGGCCATGACTGCGGCCCGTTTCATGCTTCTACCGCAAGCAAGTGGCCACCCTGAACCCGGAACGTGGGTCGCCACGGCTCGGATCGACAACGAGGAGGTCCCCGTGTCGGTGGACCTCATCGTTCCCAAGGCCGTCGCGTCAGGTGGTAGCAGGGGTGCGCGCCTGGGGGTCCACGGCAAGCGAGCAGCTCGTCAGGTGCCAGGCATTGAAGCCATGCTGGTCGACCACAGTCCGAGGACGATCACCGCACTTGACCCCGCCGATCCCCGCACTGTTACGGCGGAGGTGGCGGGACCGGCGGCACTGCTCATCGCCAAGGCGTTCAAACTCCACGACCGGATCGAGACCGGCAAGCCGCACCGGATGGATGACAAGGACGCCGCTGACGTCGTACGCCTGATGCAGACGACGTCCCCGACGGGCGCGGGAGCAACGATGGCGAGGCTCTCACGTGATCCGATGGCCGGGCCCACGACGATCACGGGCCTCCAGTACCTCGACGACCTCTTCGGTCGGCGGGGCCGCGCGGGCATCGTCATGGCGACGCGCGCCTTGCAGTTCGGGATGCCCGGGGCGGCCATCCAAATCCTCTGTACCTCATACCTGGAACGTCTTCTTGAGGCCGCACGGCGGACCGGGTCATGACCCGCTCGCACTCGGCAAGAAGTTTCCAAGATCGCGCACGGCCAGCGCGTTTGTCCCGCTCGGGTGCTCGCGAGGTGGCGCCGACTTGCGCAACTGGTGGTTGGCAGACAGTGGGCCCGAGAGCGATGAGGACCTCGCAGGTGAGAACGCCGCGCTGCTGGAGGAGAACAGCGCGCTGCGAGAAGAGGTGACGAGCCGCTCGTCAGCCCGGTGGTCGACACGGCGGCGGTCGGGACCACTGCGACGGCGCAGCCTTCGCCGTTGGTTCAGATCCGCTCGAAGTTCCGGGCGAGCTCCCAGTCGGTGATCACCCGGTTGGCGGCCGCCCACTCCTGGACGGCGGTGTTCAGCAGGTGGTGGTGGACGTCGGGCCCGAAGGCCTCGGCCGCCACCTCGCTGTCGCGCAGCTCGTCGATCGCCTCGACCAGGGTGGAGGGCACCCGGGGCACCCCGTCGGCGACGTAGGCGTTCCCGGGGTAGGGGTCGGGGAGCTCGAGGCGGTGGTCGATACCGTAGAGGCCGGCGGCGATGGCGGCCGCCAGGGCGATGTACGGGTTGACGTCGGCCCCGGGGACCCGGCTCTCGATCCGCCGCCCCGGGCCACGGCCGATCACGCGAAAGCCGCAGGTGCGGTTGTCGAGCCCCCAGACGGCGGCGGTCGGGGCCCAGCTCCCCGGGACGTAGCGCTTGTAGGAGTTGACGTACGGGGCGAAGCAGAAGGCGAGCTCCCTGGCGGCGTGGAGCTGGCCGGCCAGGAACTGCCGCCCGATGGCCGACAGCCCGCTGCGGTGGTCGCCGTCCCACATGAGCGGGGCGCCGGCCGGGTCCCACAGTGAGGTGTGGAGATGGCACGAGGAGCCGACCTCGGCCATCGACCACTTGGCCATGAAGGTGACCGCCCGTCCCTGTTGGGCGGCGATCTCCTTGACGCCGTTCTTGAACACGAGGTGGCGGTCGGCGGTCTCGAGCGCCTCGGCATAGGTGACGTTGACCTCGTGCTGGCCGCGGCCGGCCTCGCCCTTGGAGAACTCGACCGGGATCCGTGCCCCGAGCATCTCGTTGCGCACCCGGCGGAGCACGTACTCCTCGCGGGAGGTCTGGAGCAGCTGGTAGTCCTCGATCGTGCCGGTGTGGGGGACGAGGTCCCGGAACCCCTTGGCCGCCACCTCCTCGACCGAGTCACGGAAGAGGAAGAACTCGAGCTCGGTGGCGCACTGGACCACCAGCCCGTGCTCGGCCGCTCGCTCGATCTGTCGCCGCAGCATCGCCCGGGGCGACACCTCCACCGGGGCGCCGTCGCCGTCGACCAGGTCGCAGAGCACCAGGGCGGTGCCCTCCAGCCACGGCAGCCGGCGGGCGGTCGAGTAGTCGGGCACGGCCGAGAGGTCGCCGTAGCCGGTGTCCCAGTTGGTGAAGGTGTAGCCCGGCAGCGGGTCCATGTCGACGTCGACCGCCAGGAGGTAGTCGCAGGCCTCGATGCCGTGCTCTTTCACGTGGTCGAGGAAGAAGGGGGCGGTGACCCGCTTGCCGACCGGCCGGCCCTGCAGGTCAGGGAAGGCCAGGACGACGGTGTCGACAATGCCGTCGTCGATCCACTCGACCACCGTGCTCTCGTCGGGCATGCCGCACTATGTCGTGTGGCGCCGGGGCCGTCCAGTGCCCCGGTACGCTGCAACGGTGGCAGCGGACGGCCAGGCCAGGGGCAGGGTGCTGGTGGCCAAGGTCGGCCTCGACGGGCACGACCGGGGGGTGAAGGTGGTGGCCAGGATGCTGCGCGACGCCGGCTTCGAGGTGGTCTACCTCGGGCTGCGCCAGACGCCGGCGTCGATCGCCGCCGCCGCTGTCGACGAGGACGTCGACGTCGTCGGGCTCTCGATGCACTCGGGCGGCCACCTGACGCTGGCTCCGGCGGTGGTCGAGGCGATCCGGGCGCGGGGGATCGACACGCCGGTGGTGGTCGGCGGGATCGTCCCCGAGCGCGACGTCGAGACGCTGAAGGCCCAGGGGGTGGTGGCGGTGCTCACCCCCGGCGCCTCCGAGCAGACGGTGGTCGACACCGTCGCCCGCGCCGTGAGCGAGGGGGCGGCGCGGTGAGACCTCAGTGACTAGTGGTACACCCATCAGCACCCGGCACCCCGGCCGCGGCGTCCCGCTGGTCGGCGTGACCACCTACGTGGCCGACGCCGCCTGGGGCGACTGGCGCCGGCGGGCCGGGGTGGTGCCGTCCTCGTACTACGAGCTCGTGGCGGCGTCGGGGGCCCGCCCGGTGCTGCTGCCGCACTGCGTCGAGGCGGCCGGAGGCCCGGGCGAGGGCGCCGCCGAGGTGGTCGCCGCGCTCGACGGGCTGGTGCTCGTCGGCGGGGGGGACCTCGACCCCGCCGCCTACGGGCAGTCCCGGCACCCGGCGTCGGGCGGGATCGACCCGGCGCGCGACGCCTCCGAGCGCGCCCTGCTCGAGGAGGCGCTGGCCGCCGACCTGCCGGTGCTCGCCATCTGCCGGGGCCACCAGCTGCTCAACGTCGTCCTCGGCGGCACGCTGGTCCAGCACCTGCCCGACGCCGTCGGTCATCAGGCCCACCGGTCGGTCGGCGGCCAGTTCGAGGACGTCGACGTCGTGACCGTCCCGGCCACGACGACGGCGGCCGTGATGGGCGAGAAGGCCACCGTCCTCTGCTCGCACCACCAGGCGATCGACCGGCTCGGTGCCGGTCTGGTGGTCGCCGCCCGGTCGCTCGATCAGGACGTCGTCGAGGCGATCGAGATGCCCGAGCGCCGCTTCGTCGTCGGCGTGCAGTGGCACCCCGAGGAGGCGGGCGACCGCCGCCTGTTCGACGCACTGGTGGCGGCCATCGATCGCTGACCGACGGTGGTGGTGGCCGCCGGGCGGAACCGGCGCTGCGGCGACGGTAAGGTCCGGGGTATGGCGAACGGTCGGGCCCGCAAGGTGGTGAAGCCGGTGGCGGCGGCGGTCGGGGTGCTCGGCACCATGGCGAGCATCTGGTGGTTCGCCCTCAAGCCCCGCTGGAGCCAGAGGGGGAAGGAGAAGGGCGCCGGCTGACGCCGCGCCCGGCTCGGACGGCGGCCGCCAGCCCGACGGCCACGATCACCACGGCGACGAGGACGGCGACGGCGACGGGCCCACCGCCGCGTGCCGACGGCCCGGAGGCCGACCAGCCGCCGGCCAGGGCCAGCGGGGCGGCCGCCAGCTCGACCACCACCATCGCCCGCCGGCTCGGGGCGTCGAGCGCGTCGAACCGGGCGTGGAGCCGGCGCAGCGCCTCGGGGGTGACCACCGCCCGACCGCTCAGGACGGCCAGTCCCCGCACCAGGCCGAAGAGCACCCCGAGGCCGAGCGCCACCGGCGGTGAACCAGCCAGGGCGCCGAGGAGGAGCACCAGGTAGACCCCGGCGGTGGTGACGTAGGTGGCCAGGCCGGCGCCGATCTGGGCGCCGAAGCCGGCGCCGTAGACCCACGGTCGGAACTGGTCGAGCCACCGCTCGTTCACCTGGCGGCCGTGGCCGAGCGGGCCCCGGCGGGCCAGCGCCAGGTCGGCCAGCCCGGCCGCCCCCAGGGCGCCGGCGGCTGCGATGTCCAGGGCGGCCGTGCCGGTCCCGGGGGCGGCGAGACGCATCAGGGCGCCGAAGCCGGCGCCGACTGCCCCGAGGGCGGCACCGCCGAGGGTCGCCCCGACCACGAACCACCAGGCGGTGGTGGCGAAGCGCCCCCCGCGCGCCCGCTCGCCCAGCGGGGTGAGGGTGGAGAGCATCGAGGCGCCGCACGGCGACCAGGTGGAGCGGGCGGCGGCGGCCAGGCTCACCACCACCCCCAGGGCAACCAACATCGGTCCTCCTCTTTCTCTCGTCGGTTCGGATCTCAGCCGTCAGGCCGGCGACCCGTAGAAGGCGGCGTCGCCGAAGGCGAAGATCCCGCCGTCGGCGGCCACCGTCCAGTACCCGTCGCCGCTCGGGGTGGCGGCCATCCCGACCATCGGGCGGTTGATCTCCTGCCCGCCCATCGACCCGAGGAACGGGGCCGGGCCGAAGGTGAAGATCCCGCCGTCGGCCGCCGTCATCCAGTAGCCGCCCTCGGCGGCCATCGCCATACCGACGATCGGCTGGACGAGGTGGATCGAAGACGCGTCGCCGTCGTCGGGGGCGTCCCCGTAGGTGAAGAGCCGTCCGAAGGCGGTGAGGACGCCGTAGCCGAGGCCGTCGGACGACGAGGACACGGCGACGGTCTGGCAGTTGGTGGCCGGCGAGGCACACGGCGGCGACGGCGCGGCCGGTGGCGCCGGGGTCCAGCAGGCGGCGTTCTGCTCGGCCGTCCCGTCGTCCTCGGCGTTGGTGGTCGAGCAGCTCGGGTCGATCTCCCACGGCGGCACGCAGGCCACCACCCGGCAGACGATGCGGCCCATGCACGTGACGTCCTGGTTGCACTGCCCATAGCGGAACTGGAGGCAGCCGGTGAGCCACGAGTCGCAGCCGTTCGGCCCGCAGCCGCACGAGACGCCGTCGCAGCCGGGGTCGCAGAAACCCCACCCGTTGCCGCACCCGGTCGTGCAGCTGCAGGTGGCGTTGCAGTCCATGTAGTAGCGCGGCCCGTTGCAGTAGCTCGAGTTGGCGGCCTTCCACCAGCCCCCCATGACGGTGCCTTCGGGGCAGTAGTTGTACCCGCCGTTCACCGAGCAGCAGAACTCGCTGAAGCCCTCGCAACAGGTCGACCCGCAGTCGCAGGAGCTGTTCCCGCAGGAGCAGATCGCGCCGTAGGCGGTACCCGGCCGCAGCAGGAGGTCGACCCCCGAGCCGGCGACGACGGCGCTGCCGACGAAGGCCGAGCGGTTGATGAAGCTGCGCCTCGGCAGCTTCGACTCGAGGAACCACGCCGCCCGCTCGACGACGGTCACGAGCGTCCTGCCAGCTCCGGGCCCGGGTGCATCGGCCGGCCGGCGAGGAGGCGACGGGCCTGGGCGACCCGGGCGGCCGCTGCCATGCACAGGGCGGCCAGCCAGGCGCAGGCGATCGCCTCGAGGGCGATCGGCGCCCCCGACCACGGCTGGTGCCCCAACCACGAGGCGGTCGATCCGCCCGGGGCACGCAGTGCGACCCACGCCGCCCCGAGCGCCAAGGCGGCGTCGAGCCCCGCGTGCAGGACGGTGGGCGGCGTGTCGAGGGTGCCGAAGCACCCGCAGGTCGCCAGGACCCCGCCGCGCCGCCGGGCGTAGAGCACGAAGGCGCCGAAGCCGGCGTAGGAGGCGGCCACCCCGGCGGCGATCCCCGGGACGAGGGCGACGAGACCGGCCAGGCCGAGCGCCGCCTCGGCGAGCGCGCCGAGCCGTACCGCCGCCCGGAGCCCGGCCGGCCCCGACCCGGCGAGGTCGGCGAGGGCTCGGGCGGTGTCGTCGGGCCGGAGCGCCTTGGCCAGACCGGCGACCAGCAGCAGGCCGCAGGCCGCCAGGTACGGGGCGATCAGTTCCACGGGGCCGCTGCTCCGATCGCCGGCCCGATCGCCGGCCCGATCGCCGGCGCGGCGGTGGGGCCGCTGCCGTCCGGCTGCACCCGCAGTCTCGCCAGCAGCTGGTTCACCGACGGCACCAGCTGCCGGGCGAGGGACCCGGAGCCGAGGACGGCGTAGAAGGTGAACGGGCGGCCGCCCTCGGTGAAGAACCACTGGGTCCCCACCTGGGCGCGCTGGCCGCGCCGCAGCACGGTCGGCCGGAAGTCGGCCACCGACAGCGGTCCGGGAAGACCCTGGCGGGCGAAGAGGGCCTTTCCGACCGCGCCGGGCCCGTAGTCGAACAGGACGGCGAAGACGTCGTCGGGGCGCATGAGGGTCACCGCCCCGCCGCCGAAGTCGCCGACGTCGGCGGGCAGCCAGAAGGTGGCGAACTGCGCCACCGGGCGGGGTTCCTCCTCGCCGACCTTGGGCCGCACGAAGATCCGGCCACCGAACCGGGCCGGTAGCGCCGCCTCGATGCCGAAGGCCCCCAGGACCGCCACCGGCTCAGCCGGCCGCCCGCTCGGGCCGGCCGCTGCCGTGGAGCTCCTCGACGGTCGTCGGGTACAGGCTGGGGTCGCCCGGCGCGATGCCGGCCTCTCTCAGCGCCCGGTCGTTGCTCTCCTCGCGCTGCGGGCCGCTCTCCCGTAAGGGGACCCGCCGCGACGAGGGGGCCGGTGCGGCACTGGTCATCCCCGGGCTCTCGGCGGTCGCCCGGCGGACCAGGTCGACGAGCTGCCCGAGGTGGTTGGCCACGCCCTCGCCGACCCGCCGGCCGGTTGCCCCGTCGACCAGCGCGAAGAACGGCGAGCCTGGCACCTCGTAGTCGGCCCAGGCCTCGGTCGACATCACGACCATCGCCCGCCCGGCCCTGGCCGCCACCTCGACCGGCGCCTCGAGCTCGGGGCCCTTGGTCACCACGAGCACCCGAAGGCCCGAGGGGAGCCCCGCCGGGGTGCCGTCCGACAGCGCCTGCCAGAAGGTGGCGCAGGTCGTACAGCCCGAGGAGAGGAAGGCCAGCAGGGTCGGACCGCCCGAGCTGCCCACCGGCACCGCCATCGCCCCGCCCGTCGGGGTGACGCCCGCCACCGTCGGCGCACCCTCGACGCTCCGCTCCGGGGGCAGCGGCGGGCCGATGGTGACCGGGACCGGTCCCGTGCCGGCCGGCCCACCGTCGTCGAGAGCCGGGTCGCCGACGCCGGCGCCGAGGGAGTGGAGTGCCCGGAGGATGTCGGCGTGGCTGCGCAGCAGTCCGGCGACGAGCAGCGAGAGGAGGAGGACGACGACCACCAGCCCGACGACCACGGCCACCATCGAGTCACCCCCTACCGGCACTGCTGACTGGTGCGGCGGCGGTCGCAGCCGCTTGGGTGTTCGCCCTTCCCCACTGAGTGACCCCGCCCGCGCGCAGGCGCCGGGAGCCAGCCTCCCCCGCGCGGGCGTACTGGTGCCGGGGTGCCTCCCCCGAGACGCACACCTCCGGGTGTGGAGCTGCATCCCTTTCCATCTGCGCTTCGCGCGGCTTCCCTCCTTATGAGGGAGGGATTCGCCCCCCCGTGCGCGAACCCCGGTGCCGAACGGGGCGGTGAGCGGCCACCTTGAAGTGGACTACGGCGATCGTGTTGTTCTTCGTGGGCGCCGTGCTCGTCCGGAGTCGCTCGGTCGCCTTCTGGTTCTATCTGGCCGTGCTGGTGTTCCTGGCCGCCCGACTGATCGTGCGCCTGACGCTGGAGCGCCTGAAGGTCGTGCACCGGGTCGATCGGGACCACCTCTTCCCCGGCGAGCGCCTGGGGATCACCCTGACCGTCGCCAACCAATCACCGCTGCCGGCGCCGTGGGTGTGGGTGGAGGACCATGTCCCGGCGAAACTCCACCATGGCCCGGTCTTCAGCCATGTCTCGACGCTACCGGCCGGGACCGAGCGGGTCCACCACTACGAGGTGCAGGTCTCCGAGCGCGGGCTGTACCGGCTGGGCCACATCGACGTCTCCGTCGGCGACTGGTTCGGGCTGCGCGAACTCGCGGGCACCGTGCAGGAGCCGCGGTGGCTCACCGTCTACCCGCGCGTGCTCGCCGTCCAGCCCCTGCGCCTGCCCAACCGCATCCCGGTCGGGCCGCGGCGCGACCCGCTCTCGCCCTTCCAGGACCTCCTGCCCATCGGGCTGCGGCACTACTTTCCCGGAGATCCCCTGCGCCTCATCGCCTGGAAGGCCACCGCCCACCGGGGCGAGTTGATGGTCAAGGAGCAACCGCTCGTCCGGGAGCGGGTGACGTACTACTTCCTCAACCTCGCGCGCGGGGACTGGGACCCCGCGCGGCGCTTCGAGTTGCTGGAGCGCGTGATCACCGTCGCGGCCAGCCTGGTGTGGTGGGAGCCGGACGCCCGGCACGCCCTGGGGCTCGTCGCCTACGGCCGCATCGAGCGGTCGATTCCGGAAGGCATCGGCCGGGAGGTGGAGGCGCCGGGCGTCCTGCGCGTGCCGGCGCGCTCCGGCTCCGGGCAGCGCCGGGCGATCCTCGAAGCGCTGGCGGGTCTGCAGCCCGCCGACGGCCGCCCGTTCCTGGAGATGCTGGGCGACGAGGTCCGGAGGCTCCCGTGGGGCGCCACGCTGGTGATGCTGGTCCCCACCAACACGCCCGAACTGGTGGCCATGTGCACCGAGTTCCAACGCCGGGGCCATCCCGTCGTGATCCTCACGCTCGAACCGCGGCGCACGATGAATGTCCGGATCACCATCCACGAGGTCGAGATGGGCGCGCAGGAGGTGCGCTTCGCATGACCTGCGCGGCGTGGACCCGGGTGCCGGGGAGGGGCCCGGCGTGAACGATGTGCCGCCGTGGTACCTGATCGGGACCGTCGGCCTGGCCGCGGCCTTCGGCGCAACCCTCGCCGCCGTCTGGCACGGCCTCTGGCCCTTCGGCGACCCCAATATCTTCGGTTTCGCCGCCCTCTGCGCGGCGGTCGCGCTGGTGGGGGTCCAGGACACCTTCCGCTCGCTGACCCGCCAGATGATGGACCCGAGCCTGGCCCTCGTCGAGTTGATCATCGGCGGCGCCCTGACGCTTCTCCTGACCCAGCACCTGCTGCCCTTCTTCGTGGCGCTGGGGTTGCTGGGGGCCGTGCGCGGCCAGGCCGGCCGGCTCACCCGCCTGGTCGTCGACCTCTACGATACCGGCAACGCCGAGGCGGCCCGCCGCACGCGGCGCAGTTTCACCAGCGTGCTGCTCGCCATGGGCGTCATCGTCGGCGCCTGCCTGGTGTGGAGCGGCCTGGACCGCTCGGCGGGCCTGCTCCACTGGACGACGGCGCCTATCGTCCTCCTGGCCGGCGTATGCGGGCTCGTCCTGGTCAGCGGGGCGGAGTACGAGGTGATGCGTTCGCGGTTCCGCGGGGGCGAGGTGACCACCGATGCGGCGTTCGGCGTCGGCTGGTGGGGCCCGGTGGCGGGTCTGATCGCCGCGGTGGTCCTCCTCGCGGCCCTCGTGCCGCCGCTGCCCTCGGTGGTCACGTTGCAGACCGTGGGCCACGACGTGGTCCAGGTGTCGGAGCGCACCGTCCCCAACACGGGTCCACAGAACGTCGCGGCATCGACGCAGCCGCAGAAGCCGGGCCCCATCGCCAAGGTCCTGCCGCGACGGGTGCGGCAGAACGCAGGCCTTTACATCTTCCTCCTCTTCCTCCTCGTCTTGGTGGTCACGCTGCTTGTGCGGTCGGTGCGCTACGCGCGCCGCCTGGGGCTCGACGCGGCGCAGATCATCGCGCAGTACTGGTTGCGCGGCGTGGAGACCGCGCGCTCGGCGGCGGCGTTCTTCACGGGCCTCTACGCCCTGCTGGTGCAGGGCTTCCGGGACGGCGACTGGCGGGGGATGGCGCGGTTCGGGCGCCGGTGGTGGAACTGGCTGCTGGAACTCCTCTCCGGGGCGCTGACCCGCAACATCTGGCGTCAACTGGGCATCCGGTCCTCGGCACACCGGGCCGGCGCCGAATTCGCCGCCGCGGCCGGGCCCCGGACCATCGCCGGGGCGGCCTGGAATCTGCCGCCGGACGATCCGCGGCGGCGCGTGCGGGAGCTTTACCGCCGGTTCATGCAGGAGGCGTCGGAAGCCGGTTTAGCGCGCCGGGCCTGGCAAACCCCTCGGGCCTACCAGTTGGCGGTGCAGGCCGCCGAGCCCGGCACGGCCGAGGGTCTGGGCGACCTGACCGGCGCATACGAGCACGCGCGTTTCAGCCCGCACCCCGTCGGCGGAGAGGTGATCGTCCGGGCGAGCGGCGGGTGGGAGCGGATCTCCGCCTTCCTCCTCCGCCGCCGCGAGCGCGATCGCGCGCTCGCGGGCCAGGGCGGGGAGGGCGCGCGCGGCCGGCGCGTCGACGCGGGGGTGGCGGCGGAGGGGAAGTCCGTCCAGATCCGGAGGGGGGCGCCCCGCCGGGGCACCTGACGGGAGTCGGCGCGGGCGGGCACGGCCCGCAGACAAGGGGGAGTCGAGGTGGCGGAGTCCAGGGCTTCGGATGCGGCAGCGGGCAGGCGGGCCGGGCCGACCGGCGAGAGTGCGACGGGACTCGCCAGGGACGGCGCCGGTCTGGCGGAACTCGGGCGCATCGCCTCGGTGGTGCGCGAGAACATCGGGCAGGTGATCGTCGGTAAGACCGAGGTCGTCGAACTCCTTCTGGTGGCGATGCTCTGCGAAGGGCACATCCTCCTGGAGGACGTGCCCGGGGTCGGCAAGACGATGATGGCCCGCTCCGTGGCCGCATCCTTCGGTCTGCGCTTCGCACGCGTCCAGTGCACCCCGGACCTGCTGCCGGCCGACATCATCGGGACCTCGGTCTACAACCCGAGCAACCGGGAGTTCGAGTTCCGGCCGGGGCCGGTGATGAACCAGATCGTGCTGACCGACGAGATCAACCGGGCGACGCCCCGCACGCAGTCCGCACTGCTGGAGGCCATGGGGGAGAAGCAGGTCACGGTGGACGGCGTGACGCGCCGGCTGGACTCGCCGTTCCTGGTCATCGCCACCCAGAACCCGATCGAGTTCGAGGGCACGTTCCCGCTCCCCGAGGCCCAGCTCGACCGCTTCCTCATGCGGGTGCAGATGGGATACCCCAGCGCGGTCGACGAGCGGGAGATCGTTCTGCGGCAGGTGAAGGGCATGCGTCCGGAGCGGCTGACCGCCGTCGCCGGCCCCGAGGATGTCGCGACCGCACAGGCCGCCGTGCGCACGGTCCATGTGGAGCCGGACCTCCTGCGCTACATGGTCGACCTCGTCGCGGCGACGCGCGAGCACAGCGACGTGTCTCTGGGCTGCAGCCCCCGCGCCTCGATCAATCTGTTCATGGCGAGCCAGGCCCTGGCCGCGGTGCGCGGCCGGGACTACGTGCTGCCCGACGACATCCAGTACCTCTCGCCCAGCATCCTCACCCACCGCATGGTCCTCAAGCCGGAGAGCCAGTTGCGCGGGCGTTCGACGGCCGACGTGGTGCGGGAGGTGCTGGAGCGCAAGCCCCTGCCGATCGAAGAGGGCGTCGGCTGAGGGGGCGGACCCGCCTCGGCGCCCGGATCCCCCGGGCGGCCGGCCGGTTCCGGCGGCGGTATCCCTGAGCGGCACGGGCCGGAGGCCCGTGCCACCCGCCGTCTGGGCGCCGCCTGGCTCCCCGACAGCGCCCCGCGATGCGGGTCGGCCGGGGAGGCCGGTGCCACGGCAGGCTCCACCGCCGAGCACGGCCGGCCCCCGCCATGGGCAGAAGGCCCGGATGCCCGATGGCCGACCTGTAGAACTCGCCGTGTCTCCCCGACAGCGCCCCGCGATGCGGATCGGGCGGGGAGGCCGGCGCTACGGCAGGCTCCACCGCCGAGCACGGCCGGCCCCCGCCATGGGCAGACCGCGACGACCGTCGCGGCAGAAGGCCCGGATGCCCACGCCCCTCCCTGTAAAGCAGGCTTGACACCCCCGGCCTGGAAAGCTAGCTTTACAGTATGCGCAATGCGGTGCGCGAACTGCGGACCCGGCGGGGGCTCTCCCAGGGCCAGTTGGCCGAGGCGCTCGCGGTGTCGCGCCAGACGATCAACGCCATCGAGACCGGCCGCTACACGCCGTCGCTGCCCCTGGCGATCGCGCTGGCGCGGTTCTTCGGCCGGCCGGTGGAGGAGGTGTTCCACTGTGACACGGCCAAAGCAGAGACCTGAGCGGCGGTCTTCGCGGTGGGCGGTGCCCGGGGTGTGCGCCGGCTTCGGGACGCTCATGCTTGCGACGAGTTGGATCGGCGGGCACCCCGGGCAGGGGGTCTGGATGCTGGCGGTCCTCCTCGGCTACGGGGCGCTGCTGCTCCTGGGCGGGCGCAACGAGATCGTCGCCGTGCTGGCGGGCCGGCCGCGCGACGAGCGGTGGCAGCTCTTCGACCTCCGCGCCGTCGCCCTGGCCGGGGTCGCGGTCCTGCTGGTCGCCCTGGGGGGCGCCTTTTACGAACTCGCGCTCGGACGGAGCGGCATGCCATACACGCTGCTCTGCGCGGTCGGCGGTGCCGCCTATCTCGCCGGGGTGATCGCGCAGGGCTGGCGGGCGTAAGTCGCCGCTGCAAAAGTCCTCTTTCGCCGGCCACGCTCTTTTGCAGCGTCGTCCGCGACGGCTCCGCCAAAAGCGCTTCTCGCGCCGGCCGCAGCACCGGGTCCGTATGATCCGCGCGGCCGGCCGAACACGTCTGGTCGGCTGGGAGGACGTTTGGTTGTCCCTCACCCTGGAGGCGGTGGAGAAGCGCTTCGGCGCCACGCGGGCCGTGGCGGACCTCACGTTGGAGATCGCGGCCGGCGCGACGTTCGGTCTGATCGGTCCCAACGGCGCGGGCAAGACCACCACGATGCGCCTGATCCTCTCGATCCTGGACCCCGACCGGGGGCGGGTGCTCTGGCGCGGTCGGCCCGTCGGTGAGTGGCCGCGGTCCGGTTTCGGCTACCTGCCCGAGGAGCGCGGGCTCTTCCCCCGCATGCGGGTGCGCGAGCAGATCGCCTTCTTCGGCGAGTTGCACGGGCTTTTCCGAACCGAGGCGCGGGCACGCACCGACCGCTGGATCGAGCGGCTGCAGCTACAGCCCCACGCAGACAAGACGGCCTCCAGTCTGAGTAAGGGCAACGCCCAGAAGGCGCAGTTGGCGATCGCCCTGCTCTGCGCGCCGGAACTGGTCATTTTGGATGAACCCTTCAGCGGGCTCGACCCCGTCAACGTGCAACTCCTGAAGGGGGTGATCCGCGACGCCGCCGGCGAGGGGCGGACGCTGATCTTCTCCAGCCACCGGATGGATCACGTCGAGGAACTCTGCAAGGGCGTCGCCCTGATCGACCACGGCCGGGTGTCGGTGGCGGGCGCGGTGGAGGATGTCCGGCGCGCCTCGGGGCGTCTCCACGTCCGGGTCGGGTACGTCCCCGGGACGCCGGAGGCGGCCTACGCGCAGTTGCAGGCGCGGCTCGGCCTGGGCGATCCGGTGCGCTCCGCCGGGGACTTCCGCGAATACGCCCTGGCTGCCGGGCAGGCCCCGCCGGTGGAGGCCCTGTTGGCCGCGGTGAGCGTCTGCGGCACGCCGCAGGTGTTCGCGGTGGTGCCGCCGAGCCTCGAGGACATCTACGTGCAGCGGGTGGGGGCGCACCCCCCCGAGGAGGGGGCCGAAGCGGTGCGGCCGGAGCGCCGCCGGCGCGGGGGGTGGCGGCGGTGAGGGATCTGCGCGTGCTGGTGATCCGCGAGTTCCGGGAGATGGTCCGAAGCCGGGTGTTCATCGTCACCACGGTGATCGCCGTCATCGCCGTGGCCGGACTGACCCTCCTGCCGGCACTGGTCGGGCTGATCCAGCGGGCCGGCACCGTGCGGGTCGCGGTGGCCGACCCGACGGGTGTGGTGGAGCCGCTGCTCGCCAGGGCGGTCGCCCAGGCGGGGACAGCGGCGGGTGTCTCGGTGGAGGTGTGGACCCCCACCGGGGGGACGGGCCTCGCGGCCGCGGCGCAGGCGGTGCTGGGGGGCCGGGTGCCCGCGGTCCTCTGGGTGGTCCCCGGGCCGCACGGGGCGGCGGATGCCACCTATACCCTGTTGACCAAGGCGCCGAGCCCGCAGGCGGCGTACGCCCTGCAGGGGATGCTGGAGCAGGGACTCGCGCCGGCGCGCCTGAGTGACGCCGGGATCGATCCGGCCTCGGCCCAGGGCGCCCTGGCCGGGCCGCAGCTCCGCCCGGACATCCTCGCCCCCGGCAGCGCGTCGGCGCACCATCCCACGGCCGCCATGGCCCTGGCCTACTTCCTGCTGATCTTCCTCTACATGGCGATCCTGATGTACGGCAACATGATCCTGGTCGGGGTCAGCGCCGAGAAGACCTCGCGCGTCAGCGAACTGATGCTGGTCAGCACCCGCGCCGAGCGCCTGTTGGCCGGCAAGGTGCTGGGCATCGGGGCGGCGGGGCTCGGGCAATTCTCGCTCCTGGCGTTGACGGCCGGGGTGGTGTATCTCCTCGATCCGGCGGTGCGGCACCTGGCGCACGGGCGCGGAATGGCCTTCGGGGCGGTCCCGGTCTGGGCCCTGCCGCTGCTGGTGCTGTTCTTCCTCCTGGGCTTCTTCCTCTACAGCGGGGTGTACGCGGCCCTCGGCGCCTCGGCCGGACGGCCGGAGGAGGCCGGCTCGGCGGGCACGCTCCCGACGCTGGTCATCGTGGGGGCCTTCATGTTCGCCCTCTTCGGACTGGGGGCGCCGTCGTCCCGCCTCGTCGTCCTGGCGTCCTTCGCGCCGCCCCTCACCCCCTGGCTGATGTTCGAGCGGCTGGTGCTGGGGTCCGTCCCCTGGTGGCAGTTGGTGCTGGCCGTCGCCGTCACCACCGCCGCGATCACGGCGATCCTGCGCTGGGCGGCCGTGATCTACCGCAAGAATCTCCTCCGGGACGGGGCCTTCTCCTTCGCGGCGCTCTTTTCGCGGGGGCGGTGACCGCCCCCGCCCCGATCCGCCCCGCCCGCCGGAGCCGTGGCCCGGGCGAGCGGATCCCGGCCGATCCGGCGCCCGCGCGAGCCGTGGCCGGCGCGATCGGCTCCCGCCCGAGCCTTGGCCGACCCGAGACTGCGCCCCACCCGACCCGTGGCGCGCCAGACCGGCTCCTGCCCGAGCCGTGGCCGGTCCGAGCCCCGCGCGAACCGTGGCCCGCCCGGCCCGTGGCCCGCGCGACCGGCTTCCGCCCGAGCCGTGGCCTGCGCGAGCCGTCGCGCGCCCGCCCCGTGGCTCGCCCGACCGGCGACGGGCGCGAGCCGGGGCCGGCGCGAGCGGCGCCCGCCCGAGCCGTGCCTCGCCCGGCCCGTGGCGCGCTAGACCGGCCCCCGCCCGAGCCGTGCTCCGCGCGAGCCGTCGCGCGCCCGGCCCGTGGCGCGCTAGATCGGCGGCTGGCCCGAGCCGTGCCCGGCGCGAGCGGCACCCGCCCGAGCCGTGGCCCGCTCGAGCCGTACCTCGCCCGGCCCGTGGTGCGCTTGATCCGATAGATCGTGTTCTAAATCACATGATCAAGGAAACGGGAGAAAAAACTCGATACAGTGAGAGAATGTGGCGTCTCACCCACGCAAGTTTGTCGTGAGCGGCCAGGGCGGCCGAGGCTGCCGACGGCCGGGGGGCGACCCCGTTTGTGAATCGCGTCACAAGGCGGTACACTGTGGCCGTTCCGAAGGGGGTGGCACCGATGAAGGCGAAGGAGAACGAGAACCGAGAGACCCGGTGTGCCTGTGGTGGCCAGTTGGGGTATGAGGTCGTGCACCGCTACCGATTTGCGGACGAGTACGGTCGCGAGGTCGAGGTGCACAACGTACCGGCTGCGGTGTGCGATCGCTGCGGGGACGCGATCCTCGAGCCGACGGTGGTCGCGCGCATCGGGAGCCGCATCTCGCGCGAGTACTTCGTGCCCCGGCACCTGAACTTGGCGGCGGACTGACGGGCGGGACGGCAGGGCGATCAGCCCCCGTCCCGCCCCGCCGCGGGCCCACCGACAGACGGTAAGGCGCAGGGGCTCGGGCCTGAGCCGGCGATGGCGGCGGCACTGGTCCGGCGGGATCCAGACGGAGGGACGGGCGGACACCCATTCCGGTGCACTCGGCGGCGTCGCAGCCCCCCCTGGCGGGGCGCGGCTGCGATGGAAGCGCCCAGGGTTCCGGAACGGCGGACGGCTGGGGTGCCGGCGGGTGAGATCCGCGCCCCGCGGGGCCCGGCGGCCTCGCGGGGCGCCCTCACCTCGCCCCCCCGTTCACGGCGATGGTCTGGCCCGAGACGTAATCTGACAGCGGGCCGGCCAGGAACTCCACCACCTTGGCCAGGTCCTCCGGCTGCGCGATCCGCTGGAGGCGGGACTTCCCCTCCTCCGAGCGCACGGTGCGCGTCGCGGCGAAACGCGCGGTCCAGGTCGGACCGGGCGCCACGGCATTGACCGTGACCTCGAACGGGCGCAGTTGCATCGCCAGGCAGGTGGTGTAGAAGGCGATGCCGGCCTTGGCGGTGGCGTAGATCACGCCGTCGGTGGTGGGATGGACGCCCGCCATGGACGAGATGTTGATGATCTTCCCGCGCCGCCGCGCCGTCATCCGCGGGGCGGCCTCCCGGCAGCAGAGGATCGTGCCGATCAGGTTGCGGTCGATGACGGCGCGCACGTCGGCGGCGGGGATGCCGACGGCGTCGTTGGGCTCGGGGCGACGCCCGCCCTGCGCCGCGATGTCTCCGCCCGCGTTGTTCACCAGGACGTCGATCGGCCCGAGGCCGGCCTCGACCTCGTCCATCATTCGCCGGACGTCCCCTTCGCTGCCCACGTCGCCGAGCACCGCAATGCTCCGCCGGCCCAGCGCGCGGATGGCGGCGACGGTGTCTTCGATGCTCTGGCCCTCGCCGAATTCCGCCGGCTTGTCCGCAGAGACGTCGTGGACGGCGACATCCGCCCCGGCGGCGGCGAGGCGCAGGGCATACGCTCGACCGAGCCCGCGGCTGCTGCCGGTCACCAGGACCACCCTGCCGTCGAGATCCCCCACGTGCATCAGGCCTCCAACGCCGCATGTGCCTGGATCCCCCCGCGCAGACCGCGCGAGGGACCCTGGAGATGAGGTAGCGGCGGGAACCGGGCATTCGCCGCCCCGGGCCCGCTTCCCCTTGCCCGGCGTCTGCAGTGGCGCGGGGGCGGACGGACGGGGCGGGAGGACCGGGCCGGACCGGCGCGCCGGCGGTGGACCGGGCAGGCCCGGGATGGGAACAGAGGTCCGGGCGCGCCGGCGAGGAAGGCCTGGCCGCCGACCGTTCGAGGGCGGGCCTTCCCGGACGCGGTGGAGCCGTCGGGGTGCCGCGGGGCGCGGGGGCCCGGCGGCGGAGGGGCGGAGGGACGGCGCAGGGGACGGGGGCGGATGGGGCGGGTCAGGGGATCGGGGGCGGACGAGGCGGGTCAGGGGACGGGGGCGGATGGGGCGGCCCGAGGCGGGGGGCGCCAGCGCGGGGGGCGGGCACGGGGAGCGGGGGGGGAGGGGGGAGCGGGGGGGGGGGGGGGCCCCCCCCCCGGCGGCAGGGGAACAGGCCACACAGCGCGCCGCCACCCCGCAGG
>Ga0080006_1180422_pt1 | contig 30331 bp, 35 predicted proteins | sample RS3BMetagenome_FD_69209 | JGI IMG/M metagenome (GOLD analysis project Ga0080006, IMG submission 69209) | Ferric oxide microbial mat and aquatic microbial communities from Rainbow Spring, Yellowstone National Park, USA - RS3B (SPADES... ...
GGAGCCGCGGGTCGGCCCGGGCGACGACGGTCTCGTCGATCGTCTCCTGGACCTCGATCCCGTCGAGCTCGCGCGCCGCCCAGCGGCGCACGTCGCGCGCGACCGAGGACAGCTCGACGTCCTCGATGCGGCTGCTCAGACCTCCACGCACGAGGAGACGCACCGTGGAGAGGATCGATTCCATGCGACCCGCGGCCTCCTTCATGTCGGCGACGGCCGCCCGAAGCTCACCCGATGCAGGGCTCGAGGCCACGAGGTCGCCCACGATCTCCAGGTTGGTCCCGAGCACGGCGAGCGGGCTCGCCAGCTCGTGCGTGAAGTTGGCCGTCACCCGTCCGATCGAGGCCAGGTGCGACTGCACGTCGAGCTGGCGCGCCAGATCGTCGGCGTGGACGCGAGCGCTCCGAAGCTCCATGGCGGAGCCAATCGCGGCGAGGACATGGTCCTCGTCGAGCGGCTCCCGGACGCAGAACATCGCGCCGGCCTGGTAGGCGGCGTGCATCTCCGACTGCGGCGCCGAGGCGGCCAGGACGACGAGGACCCCGGCGTCGCTGCGCATCCTCGCGCGAAGGTCCGCCACCGCCGCCGCCGCGCCCTGGCTCGCGTCGGTGATCGCCGCCGCGGCGACGGAAAGGAGGCTCTCGTCGCCCACGACCACGCCAGCACCTCGCAGGAGCTCCGCGATGCGCGAGCGCAGGCCCGCGTCGGAGATCGGCAGCGCGACCATCGGCGGCGCCGCTCGAACGCCGGAGAACGACTCCGGGCCGAACTCGCCTTCGGCGTCCGGGTCGACGTCGGCGTCCGCGGGCGGCACGGAGTTCGGGAAAACCGTCGTGCGCGTGCTCATCTGACCCTCCCACCTCGCCCCCCAGGTTGACCGCGACCTTCCCCCCTCACACGAACGAACGGCTCGGCGGCTCCGTGAATTAGTGGCGCACGACAGCCGGCGAGTCGGGAGGGCGAGGCTGCAGCGAGGCGAAGACAGCGCGCCCCGAATGCATGTATCTTCCAGGATAGACGCCGCGCTCTCGAACCGCCACGCTTATCCCTTGCATCGCCCTAGCCGTTCCCTCGGGCATGAATGCAGCAGCCCCTCCACCGCGGCGGCACACGCTTCACGATTTGCCCCGGCTGCGGGCTGCGGACCGCGTACGGCTCGCGTCCGTGCTCGCCCGTCGCTCCGCAGGGGAAGCGACGCCCGGCTTCCGGTTCCACGCGACGTGCGCGCGCTGCTCGGCGGTGGTCGACGGGGACGTGCAGGACGTGCCGCCCGGGTGCCTGCACGGCGGCGAGGACATCGATCCGGTGCTTCGGTGCGAAGGGCGGCAGCCGTGCGGGATTTGCGGCGCGTTCGAGATCGTCGTCCACGCGGAGGAGCTCATCGAGTAGCTCCCGGCGAGACGCTCGTTGCGCGCGGAGACCGCGCCGTGGAGGCGGCACGGATGGCGCCGGGCGAGCGCGGGTGTCACTTCTGGATCACGCTGCCGAGGAGCGTTCACTGAGCGCGAGCGCGGCCCAAGGGGATCTCATTCAATGAGCGTCGAGCGGGCGGGGCTCGTCGCGGAGACCCACGGTCCGCTCCGTCGGCGAACCGCCACCACACGGGCGTCATGCGCAATCCGTTCCGCGCCCTCGCCGCTCTGTCAGCTCACCTCTGCCCCGCGAGCCCCTGCATGGGCTCGAAGGACCTGGAAGGGCGCTGGACCGCATCGACCGGTGCCCGAGCCGCGCACGCCCGGCACGCTGGCGGAACGTGCACCGGATCCTCGACGGCCGCCGTCCCTTCGCGACGGGCCGGGCGGCGGCGACGGGCCCAGTGCCTGGTGTCTCGCGCAAACGACCGATGCAAGAGGAGAGCGGCCGGCCCTTCGCGAAGGAACGGCCGGTGAATGACGAACCCGCCCGCCCCTTCGCGAAGGGGCGGCCGATGAAAGAAGAAGCCGCCCGGCCCTTCGCGAAGGAACGGCCTGTGCCACTTGAAACCGGCCGTTCCCACGCGAAGGAACGGCCGGTGTCGCGACGCGACGCCCGCTCCTTCGCCGAGGAACGGCCGCCGCTCGAATGCGCCGGCCGTCCCTTCGCGCAGGAACAGCCGCCGCTCGAAGAGCCCCGCCGTCCCTTCGTGAAGGAACGGCCGACCTCGCGTTCCTCAGACAAGGCGACGTGGGACGCCGCCCCTCCCGTGCCGCGACACGGGTCGGTGCGAGAGGATTTGGCACGCGGGCCCCCGCAACAGGCGGTCGCTCACGTGAATCCGCGTGTTTTCCAGTGGTTTTCCGGGATCGCCGGGGCGACGCGGCGCGACGGCATGCGACATGAAACGACGGGGTCACAGGCAACGGGGTGGAAACGGGGAGGGCGCTCTCACCCTTCTGGCCAGGTCCTCGCCGTTCGGCGTAGGGTCGTCGGCCATGCCTTCGGCCGCCCTCGGGCAGTGGCAGACCACGAGCCACAACGCTCTCGCCGAGATCGAGGCGGCTCACCGCGCAGTGGGCGGCCATGGACGCGGGCGGCGCTACGCGACTCTTCAGATCAACCATGCGTACACGGTCATGGTCTCCTCCCGGTTCCAAGGCTTCTGCCGCGCCCTCCACTCGGCGGCCGTGGACGTCCTCGCTACGGCAACCCAGCCGGCCAACGTGGCGGTCGTGCTGCGCAGCGCGCTGATGCAGGGCAGAAAGCTCGACTTCGGCAACCCGAGCCCGAGCAACCTCGGCGCGGATTTCGGCCGCCTCGGCATGGCGTTCTGGGACGAGGTTCGCGCGCTCGATGCGCGTAACGACGCCCGGAAGGATCGACTCGAAGAGCTGAACGAGTGGCGCAATGCCATTGCTCATCAGGACTTCGCTCGGGTCGGCGGTCGTGACCTGCTCCACCTCGGCTCGGTTCGCGGCTGGCGCGCCGCCTGCGATGCGCTGGCGATCTCCTTCGATCGCGCCGTCGGAATGCACCTCGGGCGGTTGGTCGGTCGGGCGCCCTGGTGATAAGTTAACGCCGTGGCACGGAAGACGAAACGCAAGGCCCCCGCCGTGGGATCGCGGGTCAAGCTCTCGTTCGGCGGGCGCGAGGTCGTTGCGACGGTGGTCGAGGACCGCGGCAACATCGGCGTCGGCGGCCGTCGGCTGCTTCGCGTCCGGGTCGAGTTGACCGGCGGCGCCGAGCCGATCGAGTTCGAGGTTCCCGCAACGGACGTGAGAGCGGCGGCGTAGTCCGCAGGGCGGGCGGGCCGTGAGCGGGGGTTTAGAGCCTTCCGGGCGTTGCGCGAGCGATCTACCCTGACGGCCAGCTCGGAGTAGTTCAGTCGGTAGAACGGCAGGCTCTGGACCTGCAAGGCGCAGGTTCGATCTCTGCCTCCGAGGCGATGGAACGCGGCCCCAGCCGAGAACCGAAGGTGACGATCAACCCCGGCTACGTGGTCGGGCAGCTCATTCGCGCGCTCGGGGCCGCCGAGAATCACGCCGACCCCGCAGTACGTGAGCGGGCGGCGGAGACCCGTCGCGACCGCGAGCGACGCGAAGGGACACTGTCACTGGCAGCGGAGTGGAATCGCGTCGGCCGCACAAAGGATCGGGTACTGACGCCGTAAGCAGCGCTACTGGTGCTGGGCCGGGCAGCCCGGGGGCCCAGCCCCCAGCTCCTCCCAGTAGCCGTTCTCGCAGATGAGCGAAGGGCCGAGCGAGAGGTCGGGCGAGCACGGGCTGCCGTAGCCGCAGGAGGCTCCCTCCGACGCGCAGCCGTCGCCAGCGAGGGGCCGCGTGGACGGACACGTGCCTGCACCCCGTGGATACTCCGTGACGCTGTCGCGTGCGCGGCATGCCCACGTGCTCGTGGAGCTGTCCGTGCCGCAGCCGCAGACGCCTTCGGGGTAGGCGCACACGAGCGAAGTACGGACGCAAGCGGGGGCGCCGCCGCCATCGACGCCGGCCATGGCCGCCGCGAAGCTCGCGGGGCATGCTGCGGGGTTGGGACCGCAGCTCGTGTCGCGATCCACGACGAACGCGAAGCTCCCGTCGGGCTGCAGCGCGCACGCCGCGAAGGTCGTGCAGCGGCCGAACGCGTCGCCGCCATACTCGCATTCGAGCGGTGCGGGTCGCGGATCGCACGGCTTGCCCGCTGCCGGTACATCCGCCGGGCAACGGGGGTCGCGCGGCTGGCCGGACAGATGCGAGATGCCGCCGTCGGACGCGGGCATGTTTTCCCCGGTAGGGGCGTACGCCGCGAGCGGACCGCCGTCCGCCGCGACGAGCGCGAACTCGTCCACGAACGTGTACGACCCGACGACGATCCCCCGCGAACGGTCGAGGTACGGGCTGGTGATGATGAGCGTCAGCGTGCTGGCGGTGGCCGTGTACGGCGTCTCGTCGTGGCAGGGCCCGCCCCCGCCCCCGTAGGCCCCGAGCGCCGTCAGGCTGAAGTCGTGCGGCACGAGGCGCTGACACCCCGTGTTGCCGTTCTCGCGCACCACGCCGTTCCCGAGCCCCGTTGACCCGAACGCCTCGTCATAAGTGTCCCCGTTCACGGCCAGCGCTGCCGCGATGCGCGCGCCGACGTGGGGCACCCCCACATCGGGCTCCGGCGTACCGTAAAGCGTCTCGGAGACGAGGCCATACGAACCGGGGACCACCATCCCGCCCTGCGCGACCGGAGGATCGCCGACACCGGCCGTCACGGTCACGACCGGGTCCGAGGCAGACAACACGGCGGACGAAGCGCAGACGGCCCGCCCGGTCGGCGTGCACATGCCACCCGTCGACGCCGGTTCAGGCGTCGACGAGGGAGCGTCGACCGGGGCACCGGCGTCGGCTGTCGCCGTCGCATCGGAGATGATGCCTGCGTCGCTCGTGCTGCCAGGCAATCCGACGACGTCGGTACCCCTTCCGCACCCGAACAAGACCACGCTGCCGAGCGCGAACGCGAACGGACGAGTCGACATGACGCGGACAGGCTCCAAGCAGCGTACCAAGTGCTCCGTGTCGGACCGTCTCGCGACAGCCCTCGCGCACCGGGGGCACGACACCACTGCGCCCACGCATGGTGCTCCCGCCGGGCGCCATCGAGCGCTCGCGCGGCCTCACCACACACCGTGGAGCCATCCTGGCCGCGGTTGCCCGGGCTGCACGGGCTGCTGCACCTGGACGCACTGGCCCTGCACGCACTGCGGCGTCGGCCCGCTGGGGCAAGGGCAATTCCCCAGATGGAGCGGTGCGATCGTCTGCCGGTACCTCGCCCAGCCGCTGGCGTTGACGAACACGTTGCCCCCGCACGCGCACTCGGTGCTGCAGACGGTGCCGGCGTGGATCAACGTGCAGTCCGCGGCCGTCGTGCACGACCGGTCGTACGTGGAGATGTCGACACATACGCACGCGCCCGCATCGAGCGCAGCGGCGTCGGCCGCAGTGCCGGAGTCAGCTGGCGACCTGCATTGCTCGCCGGGCGTCGCACCAACGTCACCCGTGGCACCCGCATCTACGGTCGTCATCGCGTCGGCCGGCGAGGCGAAGTCGTCGGTCGCGCTGGCGTCGGACACGATACCGGCGTCAGCCGACGCGCTGCCGGGCGACTCGGCGACATCCGTGCGACTGCCGCAGCCGAGGGCAGCCGAGCCCACGAGGAGGCCAAGGGGGAGCAGGCGCGTGCACATTGGCTGACGGTCGTCCAAAGCGCATGCCGCGATACGACGGACCGTCAGCTCTCACGCGACTTCAGCTCTGCCGCCCGCGGGTTGCTGCAGGGATCACGTCGGCCGCACGCCCAGCAACGCCGGTCGGCCGTCATCCCGATACGTGATTCAAAGCGTGACCTGCACGGGAGCATCCCGGACGGCCGTCTCGCCGAGCAAGATCATGCGGTAGTACCCGTAGATCCAGGCGAGTACCTGGCCCCCCTTGTCGTCTGCGCCGTGCATCTGACGGCGCGCCGCCACGTACTTCGGCGCCTGTTCTCGGAACCGCAGAAGGAAGGACTCGATTGCTCGTCCTTCGTCGATCTTCCCCGCGTAGAACTCTCGCGGGGCGAAGACCTGGACGCCAGCCTCTCGCGCGAGCTTCCGCATCTTCTGCTCCACGATGCCGTTCTGCGTGTAGCCCTCGTTCGTGACGAGCGGCAGGCCATGCTCAACCGCGAGTGCGACGAGCGCCCGGTCGGCCTCATTCCGCACCTCTGTACCGGGCTTGGCAGGCATGCCCGGGCTCCAGCGTGGCAGCACGTAGTCCTTCACGAAATGCAGGAAGAACGTCGTGCAGTCCGATTCCATCGTCTCGCCGCCGCCGGCAGGCGGAGCACGGCGGGTGAGCAGATCGACCAGCTCGAAGTGCAGGCTGTACGTATTGGCCGAGACGTCGTTGAAGTGCATCGCCAGCAGGAGCGATTCACGGGCGCGCGTTCGACGATAAGTGACGGAGGGCTCATCAATGGCAGCATCCCCCAAGCGCGCGTGCGCCTCGTAATACGTGCCGAGCACGTCGTGGCACGAATGAATGTCGAGCAGAACGTTGGTGTCCGTGATCGCGTAGAGGGCGATCGCTGCCACGGGGCCGTCGGTCATCGTGTCACTCTTACACTAGCCCCGCGCATCCCCCGCGTTCGGGTCGCGAGGTGACGGAGTCGCAGGCGATTGCGTCGTCGAGGAGCGGCCGCATCGGAGGTCGTCACGAGCCCCCCTTTCCGAAGAGCCGCCCGGACGCCCGCGGCGCTATCATCGAGCCCGACTTGGCCGCGACCATCGCGAAGCTCGACGGCAACTGAGTGATCCTGTCCGGAGTCCGCGTAGCCGGACGAGCTCCTGCGAGTCCGAGCGGAGCGGACGCAGTACAGGATCGACTAAAATCCTCGAGGCTGGTGAGGGAGCCCGCCAGGGCCCCCGAACAGAGTCGGGGCGAGAGGTTCCGCCGAGCGCTTCGGAAAGACAAGCGATATTCGCCAAGTACGCGAGACGACTGTCAACCAATCCAGAGCGACAAGCCCCAACGGGCCGCGCAATCCCTCGACGTGCCAAGATTCTGGCCAATGGGTGGCCAACGGCTCAGCGGCGCAGCGCCGCGACGGCCGAGCGCTTGTCCCGCTCGGTTGCATGGGCGTAGGGCTGCAAGTCTTCGAGGGAGTCGTGACCGCTCATGAGGCGCACGGCCTCCGGGTTGGCGCCCACACGCAGTAGCTCCGTGATGAAGGCATGGCGGCCACGATGGAACGTCGTCGCGGACACGCCCGCCAGGCGCATGTGTCGGTACAGCACGGTCAGGATGCGTTGCCGCGTTGGCGTCTCCCCATTCGCGAGCACGACCAGCCGAGCACGTGGAAGTTTTCCCGTGCACGCTTCGCGGAGCCGAGCTTCGAGCCGGGCGGTCATGTACACGGAGCGCTCGTCGCCGTCCTTGCAATCGCAAAGCTCGTCCTCGGAGAACGCGCGGACCACATCGACCTTGTGCGCGGCAAAGCGGATGTCCCGCACCTCTAGCGCGCGCACCTCACCGGACCGGAGCCCAGCATCGAACGCGAGCAACTCCGCCAAGATGATCCAGTCGTTCCCATCGGGCGCGGGCGAAGCGATGAGCTTGTCGATCTCCTCCGGCTCCGGGGGATCCCCCACCTTCCGCTTTTGCGATGGGATCAGCCCTTTCGGGAACACTGGCGCCGTCGCGATCTTGCCGCAGCCCTCCGCTGCTCGGAGCAACGTCCGCAAGAAGTTCAGCGGGCCTTTGACCTTGACCCCTGCCTTCGACAGCTCCGCGTGGTACTCGCGGTAGGTCATCGTCGTGAACGAAGACAACGCTCGGTGTCCGCCGAAGTCCCGCATACGCTGGCGCCAGAGAGCCTCGTAACGTACCCGCGTCGCCTTCCTGTAGCCGGGCATGTACAGCTTGGCGAAATCGTCCGCGTAAAAATCGGCGAGCTTGAGCGCTGACGCGGGCTCGTCGGCGGCCTTGGTGATGGTGGCGGGATCGAACGGAGAGCCCGTTTCCACCGCTCGGGCCATCAGCTCGATCGCCTCCCGTGCGGCGTGCTCCTTGGTCTGGATGGTGGCGTCCCTCCGGTAGCGCCCGCGCTGCCCGTTCTTCTTGCCGCTTGCGTCCCGGAGGTCGTAGCGAAACTCGATCACCCAGCAATCCCGGCCATTGCGTTCGATCAACTTGCATCCGTGCCCGAGCTTCTTCGCCTTCATCCGAACTGCTCCTTCGGAAACTTCACGCGCCATGAGCGCGCCAATTTGACGGCGACGATTCCGCCGCCCAGGTGAACCTCCCGTCCAACGCGTCGCCCACGACGGCACCGCTTCCTGAGCGCGTCCGGGGTCATGTCCATGCGCTCGGCCGCCGCTTCGATCGTCATGTAGTCGGCGGGCGGTTCGGAAGTCAGAGCGACTTCCGCGGCGGGTCTTTTGCGAGCCTTCGTGGTCACCGCAGGCGCCGGGCCATCCTCGTGCAGCGTTGGGCCGTGCGGGACTCCCGACCGCGCCCAGGCTAGGCGGGGCATGTTCGTGTAGGTCGTCACGGCGCGTCCTCAGCAATGAGGAGAGCGTGGAGGATGTCGGCTGGAGGTACCCACCGAAGCTGGGGCCGACGGCCGGCTACGGCTTTTCCTTCTTCTTCGGCTTGAGATCGAATGCGGACGCTGGCTCGTCGAGCACGGAGTCGATGAACCCCATGTCCTCGGCCGTCGTCATGATCATCATGCGCAGCACCTCGACCGGCGTGATCTCCGGTGCGTGGCGCGCTCCGGCCCTTGCCTGCGCTGTCACGTGGCGAGCGATTCGCTGGAGGAGCTGCCACTGGCGCGGAGTGAGCTTCAAACCGATCTGAACGCTCTGCTTCCGGTCGGGAGGCGTCTTCGGTCGGCCCATGCGGGTCAAGTACCAGAAAACAGCCGGGAGTACCTTGACGCATGGCGAATCAAGTACCAGAAACTATCCGAAACGCAACGGATGAAAGGACGGTCGGTCCGATGGCAGTTCCCGGATACAAGTGGGCTCACCTCCAGTGGCCGAAGAAGCTGGCCGACGAGGTGGCGAAGGCGAAGGGCGACGAGCCGCTCGACGCATGGTTGATCGGTGCCGCTCGCATGCGACTTGCGCACGATGCTCGTTCCGGTGGCGAGCCGGAGGACGGTCACGGCGAGAGCAGCAAGATCGGCGGGCGGTGACCACGACGTCCTCAATCCTCCCGCGTGCAGCGGCCCGCTTCCCCACCTGTCTTGCCTCCGGGATGGCCTGGGTTTCTCCGGCCGAGCCGACCTCGAAATGGAGATGAGCATGAACTGGATCGTGAGCCGCGCGAACACCGCCAGCGCTGTCTCCCGCCCCTCCCGTGCGGATCGGCGACTACGACTATGGCGAAAGGAAGCAGAGGCGCGGCCTCCAAGGCATCCCGCAACCACCAGCAGCATGGCCTGAAGAAGGCACGAGCAACACGAGCGGAGGGAGTGGACTACGGCGACCGCTCCGTGGACCAGCGAACATGGTTCACAAACCGATCCCGCAAGCCGCTCCGCGCCGGCTCGCACGGGATCGTCGAGATCGAGTCGCTGGTGCTTCCCGACGGGCCGACGATCGAGGACGTCGCCGTACTCACGGCGTCAATCGGAGAGCTGGGGGTGCTGGAGCCTGTCGTCGTGACGCCGGACCGCCGGGTCCTCATCGGCGCCCAGCGAGTACGCCGCGCCCGCGCCTCCGGCCACAAGGGGATCGAGGTCGTCGTGCGGGACATCCCGGAGACGGCGCATCGGCGCGTTCGGCTTGAAGCGAACTACGCGAAGAGCCATCGCAGCTACGCCAGGCAGTGCATGGACGTCGTCGATTGGATGGAGGAGCTTTTCAAGACCCACCCCGAAAAGCGGCAGGGCCAGGCCGGAGCCGCTGCCCGGTGGGAACGGGTCGATGCGGCGGACACCGTGTCCGTTGCATCCGCCATCGCCAAGACCAAGGGCGTCGATGCGCGCACCATCCGACGCATGGCCGAGATCGGCAAGAAGATACCCCGCGATGTCCTTGAGGAGATCGACCGGATGCCCCCCGGAACGGAGGTCCGCCACGGCAGGCGCCACATCAAGGACCGGCCGGGCGAGTTGCACTTGCTCACGAAGCACCGTCATGCGCCGGACCTTCAGCGTCGTGCGGTCGCTCTCCTCAAGGCAGGCAAGGCAGCGACCGTCCGCGACGCCCTCTCGCAGATCCTCGTGCAGGAAGCGAGCAAGTGCCCGCCACCGTCGAGCGACCAGCGCTACGCCATCCTCGCGTGCGACCCGCCCTGGGGGTACGGGGACAGCTTCGGACGAGGAAGGCAGGCACCGAACTACGCCACGATGTCCACTGAGCAGATCATCGCGACCACTCCGATCGGTGGGCTAGCCGACGACGATGCGATGCTCGTTCTTTGGGTGCCCGACATCCTTCTGCCAGACGGCGTCCGCTGCCTTCAGGCTTGGGGGTTCGCCTACAAGGGGCTCCTCGTCTGGGCGAAGGCATACTCGAATCCTGGCGCGTACTACCGGCACGCCACCGAGGTCGCGCTCGTCGGCACCCGATGCGAGGGCAAGCCGAAGTTCGTGCCCGACATCTGCAAGGCGACGAACGTGGTCTTCACTTCCTCGAAGGGGGCTCACTCGGAGAAGCCGGACGAGTTCTTCGCCCGCATCGACGAGCTGTACCCGGTCGGCCGACGCATTGAGGTCTACGCGAGGCGTCCGCGTCCACAGACTCCAGGTGTGCCTGCGTGGGACGGCTGGGGCGCCGAGTGGCAGGGGCGCGGGGAGCCGGGGGCCGCAGAGGACCGCGACCCGGCGGCCGTGAGGGCGGCGACCACTGCACCGGGAGGACGACGAGGTGGCTCGGGCGTGTGATCCTGGCGGCGGACATCCTCGTGTTGTTCGCCCTCGAACCGCGTGCGGCTGTCGATCGACCGTGCAAGGAATTGGCACGGTTCATTTTCGGGAAGTTCAAGACTTTCCAGCGCGATGGCCCGTTCGGGCGTCCCCGCATCTATTCATGCGGCTCTATGGATATGCGCCCCGATCTCGACCAGACCGACAGGCTCGTGACCATCGCCCGTGTACTTGCTTGCCGCACCCGGATGAACCTTCTCGCCGCAGTTGGGCCCACCGGCTGCGCCGTCACCGAAGCCGCGCGCCGCGTCGGAATCTCCCAGCCCACGGCGACCTACCACCTCGCCCGCATGGCTGAGGTTGGGCTCGTTCGCCGCACCCGTCGAGGCCGCGAGCACATCTATCGCTGGGGCCGGGAGAGGTGGTTCCTGGCGGCGCAGGTCGTGGATTGATCGTCGGTCGGCTGAATCGTACGTGCTCGGTGAGCACGACGTTCTACGGCCGGCGCCGCGACGGAAGCTCGGTCGTCATCGACATCGCGGACCCCGCGTACCTCAACCTCGCCTCGGACAACGCGCGCGCATTCCTGGAGTTCCTCCGGCTCGATCCCGGCCTCGGACCCGACGGCGAAGCAACGCTCCCCGAGGTGCGTCGCGCCGTCATCCGAGCCCGGGCGACGTTCGACCGCCAGGCGTCGAAGTTCACTCGCGCGTCGAGCGACACCCAGCACGTCGGCGAGTGCCGCGTCATCGTCGCCGGGATCGACGAGGCGTACTTCGAGCGCCGGCTCGGCGACTTCGAGCGCTTCGTCGATGCCGTGGCCGAGCAGGGCGCGACGCGCATCTGCTGGGGGTGAGCGGCCCGATTTACTCGCGGGAGCAGCATCTCGGCGGCGAGTCTGAGCTGCTTGCCGAACCTGCGGCCGGCGCGAGTCCAAGCGCTATGCGGATCCACTCCGGGGGAGGCGTTCCGCTCCAAGCGTCCGTCGTACTCGTACACGCGACACTGCAAGCCGAAGGTCGTCGCGCCGACCGCCGACGGGTCCACATCAATGCCATCGACGCGCACGGTCGGAGACCCGAGAAACCGAAGGCGCTGGGCCTCGTCATCGGTCGTCACTTGGACGAGACGCACCGAGGTACGGCCTTCGATGCCGGCGTCGGCGATCACGCGCCGCACGTCCTCCTCGGTCCGACGCCAACCGGGGCACCCGTCGAAGTAGAGGATCTCGATCGCCGTCACGGTGACGAGCTTCGCGCAGTTCCGGGCTCGGTTGAAGCTTCGTCATCGAAGGCGTCGTCGTCTTCCTGGTCGTCCTCGCGCACGGTCACGAGCCCCTCACTCTCCCGCCGCTGAACCTCGCGGCCGACCCGCTCGGCGCTGACCTGGGCGACGTAGCGGCGCACGACGCGGACGGCGAGTCGGTCGAGGGCGTGCATCTTCGAGGGCTCCTACATGAGCGCGGGCATCGAGAGATCCTCTACCGGCCGTGGTGCCGTTGAGCTTGGCGCAGGACTTCGGGCACGCGGCGTGTTACAGATGAAGGGCCTCAAGGGTGGTCCCGATGAGCCGCAAGACCTCTTCCAAGAACGGCGCGAACGGGCATGGCAAGCCCAAGGCGAAGAAGCCGTCCGGCCGCGCGTCGCGAACGGAACTCGCGGCCATGCGGGCCTACCTGGAAGCTACGGGGGGACCCGTCCCCGACGAGCGGGTTCAGGCGGTCCTCAATGAGTGGAAGACAGCGGCGAAGACAGCCGGAGCTTGAGCTTCCCAAGGTCGTCCTCGACACCGGAGCGCTGATCGCCCTCGACGAGCAGCATCCCATCGAGCGCGTGCGTGACCTCGTAGCCGCCGCAGCAGCAACCGAGCGACGGCTCCACCTCCCGGCCGTCGTCGTTGCCGAGTGGTGGCGCGGCGACAACCTTGCTCACCATCGGGGCGCGAAGATGTTCAAGGTGGAGCCCGTCACCGACCCCATCGCGAGAGCTGCTGGTCTGGCCCTCAAGGATGTCTCGAAGGACCGTCGGATCACAGCCTCGATGACGATCGACGCCATCGTCATGGCTACCGCTGCGTCCCTGGGCGCGGTCGTCTACACGTCCGACTTCGACGACCTGGACCGCTTCACGCGATCATTCGGGAGCGTTCGCGTGTTCACCGTGTGATCGTCCGGGAACAGCGCCCAGCCCGCAAGCCGTCGTACCTGCCTCCAGAACTCCTGCACGTCCTCGTCGTTGAGGCCACGCCGCACGCCCCCAACGGCCTCGCCGAACTGGCGCTCGACATGCTCCCGGAGCCGCTCGATGGTGTCCGGCATCTCTGCGACGGCGGCCTCGAACGCTTCTCGGCGGTCGAACTCGCGTTTGAGCGGGTGGACGTGAACGTCGATGACCCTGCGAACCAACTCCCGCTCGAACTCGTCCGCCCACTTGCGGGCGTCCCGCCGCTGGCCGTTGCGTTCGGCGAGCCGGGCCTGGAACCAGTTGATGGCGGCCTGGCCGAACGCTGACTCGACTTCGTTGATCCAGTCCGTGCGGGTCCAGCCGAGCTTCGCGCGGACCTGTTCGGCGGCCTTCCGCTTGGCCGCGATCAGCTTCCGCTTGCTCGTCACCGCCCGTACCTCTCGGCCCTCTTCTTGAGCGCGGTCCCCGTCTCAGGCGCGGCCTCCTCGACCGGGAACAAGAGGGGCTGCGGAACGTGCTCGTTGGTCTCCGGGTTGCCGTGCAGGCCACGGACCCCGACGAGGTACACGTCGTCGCCGAGCGTAGCGCCAAGACGCTGGGCTTCCTCGGGCGTGGGCGGGAGCGCCAGGACAACCCCGATGCGGTACAGGCCCCCGCTGACGAACCCCACGAGGTCGCCCAGCTTGAAAGCGCAGCCCTCATGCCCGCCCCAGGGCTCCTCGATGTCGCCTGGGATCATGCCGCGGAGCTTGTCGTCCCCGCCGAAGACCGCCGTGGGCGCCATCTGGTGGGCGGTGTCGAGGATGATCATGTCGAGCACGTAGTAGAGGATGCCCGAGGTCTCGCCCGACCTCTCCGTCATCGCCTGGCGGGCGCAGATGGCCGCGTTCTCGAACGTCGAGCAGACCGCAAGCCGTCTGACGAGGGCCTGCGCTCCGTCCACGAGCGGCGACTCGACGAGAACCTCCGTGACCTCGACGACTGTGCCTGGCATGGCCGTCACTCCCGCGAGCCCATCCACCACGGCGCGCCCCGGTGCACAACCCGGCCCTCCTCGTCGTACACGGTCGCGACCACCGGCCCGCTGTCCTGCTCGACGGCGGCTTCGTCGGCGCAGCTCTTCGCGTCGTCGAGGGACGAGCACTCCTGGGAGGTGATCGCGCCGCTCGGGTGGACGACGACGACCTTGTAGGTGCCCGTCCTCGATGGCGCAGTCATGGGGTGCGCACGCCGCCTGCCATGCCGGCCATCCGTAGCGCCCTGTGCAGCGTGGCTGCCCCGATCCCCAGCTCGGCCGCGACCTGACGGAGCGTCCTCCCCTCGGCACGTAGTTCACGAGCGCGATCGAGATCGACCAGCTTCTTGGGTCGGCCGAGCTTGATCCCTTGCCGGCGCGCGCGCGCAAGCCCCTGGCAAGTTCGGGTGACCAACCGCTCGCGCTCCTGCTCCGCACACCAGCTAAAGATCCCGATCAACAGCGTCCTGACGGGGCCGCCCGTATCGAGCCAGGGCTCACGCGCGCTCACCACCTCGATGCCGAGTCGATCCAGCTCCAGCACGTCTTGGAGGTTGCCGACCATCGAGCGGCCGAAGCGGTCGAGCGCCCAGACCACCAACACGTCGAACTTCCCGCGCCGAGCGTCCTTGAGCATCGCTTCGTACTGCGGCCGGAACTTCACGGCCGACGCCTGCTCCTCGTAGGTCCGAACGACCTCGAACTTGCGCACCCCGGCGAGCTGCTCGATCTCGGGTCTCTGGTTGTCGGTCGTCTGCGAGCCGTCCGTCTTCGACACGCGCAGGTACAGGGCCGCCCGCTTGGTCATGATCCGCATACCCCCTACGAGCTTTCGGATCAAAGCGGCGCGTTCCGAAAACGTCGATCTTGTGCCCTCTGGCCGGCCTTGTTTTTCAGGGTGGCGTGAGCAGCTCGGGGTCGATCCTGGCGATCCGAAGACGTTCGTTTCTGAAACGGTCCCCACCGGCGCTCCCTTCGATCGGCGCTCTGCCCCGCGAGCGCTGCCGGGTCACGACAGGATGATGAGCGTTCGTCCCCTCTCGCACGCGGGGCATTCCCGCTTCTCCTCGACCAGCTCGCGCTCGGCCCCGGAGAGGGACCTGCCCCAATACTGGTGGCCCTCCGGGCAGATAAGGTAGACGCCCCGACCCTCCGGCGATCCGAACGTCGTGTCCTTGATGCTCCACTTCTTCTGTAACCAGAGGCCACGACGGACGGCCTCCACGACGGCGAAGACCACGCGTTCAAGGCGCTGCCGCAGGCTGGACTCGCTCACGATCATCCTCTACGCGCGGTCTGGGTCCCCGTACGACATCCTCCAGCGCGCCGCGGGAGAACATGTGCGCCGCGTGGCTGGGCAACGGGGGCTCGAATCAGTAGCACCCCATGCTCCCCGACGAGTCTGCGGTTGCCATCGCGGCGGGGACGGAGACCCACGTCGTGCCGGTCCACGTCCAGGTATCGCCGAGCACGTTCCCTTGCGCGTCCGCCCCGCCGAACAAGACGGGTGTGTCGCGGAGTGAACCCATTTGGGCATCCCAGCGCGCCGAAGGACTCTTGGCGGGGGTGAGCTGGGTCCAGTTCGTCCCGTCCCACTCCCACGTCTCGCCCAGAGGTTGCAGCGACTTGTCAGCGGCCCCTCCGAACATCAGGAGCTTGCCGTTGGCGGCGGCGGCGCTGGATCCGACCCGCGCGCTCGGCGATGTCGAGGGCGTGGCCATCGACCAGTCGTTGCCGTCCCACTCCCAGGTGTCGTTGTAGGTCGAGGCAGCATATGACTCACCGCCGAAGAGGACGATCTTGCCTGCGACGGTTCCAGCGACCGCGCCGAACCGTCCGGGAGGTGAGTGCGCGGGGTGAAGCTGGGTCCAGCTCTGGCCGTCCCACTCCCACGTGTCGCTCATCAGGCCGAAGTTTCCTCCGCACGACTCGCAGCCGCCGAAGAGCAGGACTTTGCCGTTCAGAGTGGCGAGCGCGCTCGACTCCCGATACGGGGAGGGAGACATGGCGTCGTTCACCGGATTGCTCCACCGCGTGCCGTTCCAGATCCAGGTGCCCCCCACCTCGTTGTAGCCACCGGAGACGACCAGCGATCCGTTGAGCGATCCGATGTTCGGTTGCAACCCGGGTTGCGGTGGCGTCCCAGGTGCGACGCTCCACGTCGTCCCGTTCCACAGCCAAGCCTGGGCCGTCATGCTCACGCCGCCGAGCAGCAGGCAAGCCGTCTGGGCCTGCGGGGGAGGGACGCCGCTCGCGTCGGAGCTGCCGTCAGCGCCCGCCCCGGAGCTGCCTCCCGACCCGGACCCGACGCCGGTCTCTGTTCCGCCGTCCCCAGTGGCAGCGGGCGAGCCGCCGCATGCCGACCACAAGGCCATGGCGGGAACGGCGAGCACCGACAGGATCGTGAGCGCCCGATGACAGGACGCGGCCATCAGCATGCCCCCGGGCCAGTAATGTGACGCCGACCAATCCACGCCGCCAGGAGCGACGGTCCCTCGCCCGCATCTACAGGCACTTCGACACCTGCCTGGTCCCTTGGTCACAAGATGAGGCGGTCGAAGGGAAGGTCGCCGCGCTGCACGTGCCGACCGCGACCCCACCAGTGCCGCACGTGTGGAGCCCCGAGGCGCACACGCAAGCGGGGCCGCCAATAGAGCCTGGCGTGCTCGCCGAGAACATGCAGCACGTCCCGAGTCCTGCGCCCGAGGTCGTGGTGCCGTTCGGGTAGCAGGTGGGGCCAACGACCTGCTGGCCGTAGGGATCGTTCGAGCACACGCACGCATCCTTGCCCGCGCCACCATCGGCTGCCATTTCGTAGCCGGGGACGACGCCACAGAAGATGGCGCTCGTGAGGCACTGGCAGGTGCCGGACGAGGGCCAGCCGGGGTCGGCGCAGCATTGCGTTCCGGGGAGGATGGAATCGTTACAGGTCGGGGTAGTCCCCGACGACTGAGGCGGCTCAAGGCTGCACGTGCAGCCGACGCTGGCGCGAAGGCACGAGGGTGCATTCGTTGTAGGCGAGGAGCTGCAAGCGACTGCGAGCGCGAGCACCGCGGTGGTCGCAAGCAACGCGCGCATCACGTCGAGCGTATGCCCCTGCGCTGTCCGGCGCGAGAGTCAGAAGGGGTAGGCTTCAACGGATGCGTCGGCGTCCACGCCGGCAGCGCCGAGCGGCGTGCGTGCGCCACACCCCGCGAGCAACACGCAGCACGCCCCACAGCGAGGAACAGATGGCGCAGGGCGTACAACGGCCAGGTCACCTGCACGCCGCCGCCGTGCCCGACGTAGACCATCATCTCGTGTACCGCTGCCGGCACGCCGCCTCGAACCGGCTGTAGTCCTGGGCGTCCGGGTCCCGGCACTCCTTGCGGATGCAGGCGCTCGCGCTGGAGATGCCGACCTGCTCGTTCACGAAGGAGCAGGCGGTCACGGCGGAGATGACGATGATGACGACCCAGCGCACGACGTGATCGTGATCCTAGGCGGGGCAGGTGTCGAGATCGCCGGCTCTCGCGCCATTGCCCTCGCCGGCACGCACATGATGGACTCGTCTCCCGATGGCCCGCCACGAGCGCATGTTCCGACACGAGCACGCCCACAAGCTTGACGACCCAGAGCGGGAGACGTGGCTGCCCGTCGCCGTCGTCGTGCAGCAGCTCGGGCTGCGGCCCGGGATGCACGTGGCCGACATCGGCGCCGGCACGGGGTACTTCGCGATCCCGATGGCACGGGCCGTCTCTCCTGGTGGCCGAGTGCTCGCTGTGGATGTGCAGCCCGAGATGCTCGACCGCCTCCGAGCGCGACTGGAACCCGGCGCACCCGTTGCCCTCGTCGAGGGCGAGGCCACGCGCACGACCCTCGCAGACCTTGCAGTGGACCTCGCCTTCTACGCGAACGTCTGGCACGAGTTCGACGACCGGGAGGCGGCGCTTGCAGAAGCAGCGCGGATCCTCAAGCCTGGAGGTCGCATCACGATCCTCGACTGGCGCCCCGATGTCGAGCAACCCCCGGGGCCTCCGCTGGCCCACCGGATCGGAGTCGCTGAGGTGGAAGCGGCGCTGCGGAAGGGTGGCTGGAAGATAGAGGCGCCCCGGACAGTCGGCCTCTACAGCTACCTCGTCGTGGCCACGTGATGCCCCGCACCAAGTTCGACGCTCGGATAGAATAGCCTTGCCGAACGGAGAGCATGGCCGGTCCCATCGAAATCTTCCTGATCACGCGCGCATCGACGCTCTTCTTGCCAGAGCGGAACGGGCGGACGGCACCATCGACGCCGAGGTCTACAGCCAAGTTCCGTCAGGCTCTCAACGGCACATCGCGATGGAGGAGAAGATTCTGCTCGCGTATGCCCGGGCGAAGCATTGCGGCGAGCCGTTGCCCATAGCTGCGATCCTTCGCAAGGACCACGGCGAGATCGCCGGGTTGCTCGTGCCCTCCCCGACGGTGGCTATCTGCGCGAAGCTTCGAGCCGTCCTTGCCTGCCACAACCCGCTCGAAGAGGCCCCCGACGGCCTCTACGCGAACTGCGATACGCTCGCAGGGGACGACGCCGAGGGAGTCGTTGGTTGCGACGCCCCGCTCGAAGGCGTAGAGGAACGCTGGTTCTCGCCCAGACCAGCATGCACGTCCGACGCAAGACCCTCCTCTGGCTCATCGCGCCCACCGTCGTGGCCTTGGTCGCCGCCTGGCTTCAATGGCTCGTGGCGGGCCTGCCTTCGGTTTCCGTTGGCGAGCTGATGACGGACGCATCCGGCCCGCCAGGTTTCCCTGCGTGGCTTCGCGTGACGCACTACCTCAACTTCCTCTTCATTGTCGTCCTCGTCCGCAGCGGGTTGCAGATCCTCATGGACCACCCCCGCCTCTACTGGAACGTCCACTGCACGCCGGGCACCGAGTGGGTGCGCTTCACCCCGGTTATCGTCCCAAAGGACCGCGTGTGGACCGCAAAGGACGACAACCGCTACCTCACGCCGTGGATCGGGTTGCCGGGTGGGAGGCACACGCTCGGTCTCGCCCGGTGGTGGCACTTCGCCGTCGTCATGTTCTGGGTCCTCAACGGCGCCGCGTTCTACGCCCTGCTCCTCGCGACGGGCCAGTGGCGTCGCATCGTTCCGACCTCGTGGCACGTTGTCCCCGACGCCTGGGCCATCTTCGTCCACTACGCCACCTTGCACCTGCCGCCCGAACCTGACGGCTTCCATTCCTACAACGCGCTTCAGCAACTCGCCTACTTCGGAGCGGTGTTCGTGCTCGCGCCGTTATCGATCCTGACGGGGCCGTCAATGTCTCCGGCCCTCGTCAACAGGTTCCGGTGGTACGGACGACTCCCCGGCAACCGCCAGATCGGTCGGTCGCTCCATTTCCTCGTGATGTGCGGGTGGCTCGTGTTCGTGGGCGCGCACGTCACGATGGTCGCCCTGACGGGCCTCGCGCGGAACATGAACCACATCGTGCTCGGCACGGACGACTGGGGCAAGCGCGGCCTCGTCTTGGGCAGCATCGGCGTCACCGTCGTCGTCATGGTCAACGGGCTCGCGAACTGGATCTCCCACCACAGGCCGCGCACCCTCCAACATGTCGCCGCCGGTTTCATCAACCCCATCCAGTCGCTTCTGCTCGACCACTATGAGCCGCAGATGGAGTACACGAAGGACGACATCTCGCCGTACCTGTGGCCGAACGGCAAGATGCCAGTGAGTCACGAGTGGAAGGCTCTCGCCAAGGACGGCTTCGAGGGGTACCGGCTCAAGGTCCACGGCCTCGTCGAGAACCCTGTAGCGCTCTCGCTCCACGATCTGCGCGTGCTGGCCAAGAGGACGCAGATCACGCTTCACCACTGCATCCAGGGGTGGTCGGGGATCGCGCAGTGGGGCGGCGTGCCCATGGGGGAGCTGATCAAGCTCGTACGCCCCAAGCCCGAGGCGCGCGCGGTCATCTTCTACTCCTTCGGGGAGGGAGGCGAGGGCGGCCAGTACTACGATAGCCAGCCGCTCGAAAGCGTGCGGCACCCGCAGACGATGCTCGCGTACGAGATAAACTTCGCCCCGCTGACCGAGCTGCACGGCGCGCCGCTCCGGCTGCGTGTCGAGAACCAGCTCGGGTTCAAGATGGTGAAATGGATCAGCGCCATCGAGTTTGTCGAAGACGTGAAACGCATCTACATGGGCGAGGGCGGCTACAACGAAGACAACGAGTTCTTCAACAGCATGGCGGATATTTAGTCGCGAGGCGCTGCTGCGGCGCGCAGCCTCTCCGCCAGCATCGTGCACCGCTCCTCGATCGAGTTGTTCTTCACGGCGATGGCGAGCGCACGCTTGCTCCCAACGAGGATGACGAGCCGCTTGCCGCGTGTGATCCCCGTGTAGAGCAGGTTGCGCTGGAGCATCATGTAGTGCTGCGTATGCACTGGGATGACGACGCACGGGTACTCGCTTCCTTGCGACTTGTGGATCGAGCATGCGTAGGCGAGCACCAGCTCGTCGAGGTCGCCGTAGTCGTACGTCACCGCCCTGCCGTCGAACTCGACCTTGACCTCCTGATCGACGGGATCGATCGCTCGGACGCGGCCGATGTCGCCGTTGAAGACGTTGAGGTCATAGTTGTTGCGGACCTGCATGACCTTGTCGCCGATGCGGAACGCCTTGCTCCCGCGCACCACGGCATCGCCCGAGGGGTTGAGGAGCGCCTGAAGCTCGGCGTTGACGTTGGCCACGCCGAGGAGCCCCCGCTGCATGGGCGTGAGCACCTGGATGTCGTCCACGGGATCGAGCCCGAACTTGTGCGGGATGTGCTGCCGCTCAGCCGGTCGCCGTGTCCGGTGAGCGAGAGCAGCGCCGGACCGAGGTCGTCGAGGAAGTCGTTCACCCACTGGGAGGTCTCGACGATCCGCCACCAGCCTCGGTACTCCTGCGGGATCTCCGGCATCGGCGTGACGGTACTGCCCGCAGTCGGTGCGGAGCAACGCCCAGGGAGCCCCCTGCGGGCTCGCCGGCTTCGCGATGGCCAAGGGCGGCAGGCGCCTCGAAGACGCGCCTGCCGGGCAGCCAACCGCGATGGATGGTTTGTACGACGCGAGGAGACGGCTCGGCTGTAGTTGACGTTGCTCGCGGTCGGCGGGTACCTGTGCGGCCGGCGGCCCCCCCACGCGATCGGGATCTCGGCCAAGAGGCGTGGGGCGCGTCGAGACTCCCGAGCACCTGTCGTCCAGGTAACACAAACAGTCTTCTCTTCTTCTCTCTCCAGAAGAAGAAAGGGGATCTATGTGTTTTACCTGGACGACATCGGGCCGAAGGCAACGGCTGTGGCTGGCCCTCGCCGCCGACCTACCGCCAGCCCTCCCAGTCGCGCTTCTTGAGCCACGCCTCGGCGGACGCGATCGACTCCGAGGCGCTCGGCCTGATCGTGTAGCAGCCCCACTCGCCGTCACGCCGGGCGTAGAGGCACGTGCCGCCGAACGATCCGAACCCGCCGAACTGATCGAAGGCGACGAGGACACGCCCTCGCTCCTCGTCGGTCTCGATGATCGCGGGCTTCCGGTGCCGGACGTACCACTCGCGCGGCTCGGCGAGCACCCGGACGGGGACGCCGAGCGCACGGAGCTTCTTCTGGACGCTGCTGCCGCCCTTGCCCTTGCCGGCGAGGGAGCCGAGGCCGTGGAACGTGCCGCGCGTGTCCTTTTCGAGTGCGCCGAGCACGGCCCGCCACCCTCCGCGCTTGGCTTCGCTCCAACCGTCGCGCCAGGGGGCCTCCAGAAGGAACGTCGGCCCCGCGAGCGGCGTGATCCGCGCCATGACGTACGTGTCGGCGTCGAAGACGTAGAAGCGCCCGCGCTGCACCTCGACCTTCGACACCAGCTCGGAGAGAACAGGGGACCGAGCAACGAACCGGCTCGCCGCAGCTTGCAACCGCACCAGCTCCGTCGCCGAGACCTTCTGGAGCTTCGGCCGCGGAACGTACGGCTGCGACGCCCAGCGATCACGCCATCCCATGCGCTCTTCCAGTACTTCGAAGCCAGGGACGAAGTCCACACGCGAGCGGTCGTGCCCAGCGGTTCGCCGACCGTCGCACGCGCCGCCTGGCAATGGTATCCAGGCGTCCGTGCCGGCCCCTCCCGCCCCCTTCACCTCCCGGTTCGCGTCCTGCACCGTCACGGTCATCGATCGCTGCATGCGCGCCGTCGCCTCTGGCGGTGTGCTTGCCGAGGTAGACCCAGACTTCTCGGACCACGAGGTCGCCCTCATCGCGCGCGACGCCCTGGAGGTGGCCGAGGCCGGCGACGTAGCTGAGCGCGACCTCCAGGGAAGCGACTGGCTACTCAGCGCCGTCGCCGAGGCACGCTTCAAGCGCTCCCACGATCTCCGTGAGCGGGACGACGCCGACGGGGCCAAGGCGGCCTGGGATAGCGGCGCGCTCGCCCTCGAAGAGATCGCCGCCTCCTCGAACCGCAGCCCCGCCCTCTTCTACGAAGACATCTTCTTCGAGGCCGCGCAGTCGCTCGCTCGTCGCGGGGACAAGTTGGCTCTCGTCCGGCAGATCGAATGCCTCGCCGAGGAGTTGACGCACACGACCGAGAACAACGTCCGCATGGAGCTGCGGGACCTCGCGCTGTTCTACCTGGAGCTTGGGGAGCATCGAAGGGGGCTGGAACTGCTGGCCGAGACGCTCCGGCATGCCCCTGCGGACCCGTGGGCGTACAACGTGATCGCTCTGCGCCTTCCGAGGCTCGGCCTGCCTTCCCTCGGGAAGCTCGCCGCCGAACGCGGGCTCGAACTCGTTCGTCGCGATCGTGACCCCGAGCGGCTCCGCGACCAATTCCGCGATCTGCTGCGCGAAGCCGGCACCGCCGAGGATCGTTCGGATGCTCCCGCCGATGCGATCCAGGATCTTCGCGATGCGCTCCACACCGACTTCGACGTAGAGGGCTCGGCGTCGCCCGAGGAGCTTGTGAGGCGTCTCGTTCCCGAGCTGGCTACGGCGCGGGTGAAGCCGCTCCCCGCCATGCCGACACCCGAGGTGCTCGCCGATGTGGCCGAGCGCCTCCGTCGCGTACTGCCTCCGAAGCCCGTAGCCCCCGCGTGGTCGGAACTGTCAGCGGCGCGTGGACGACTGGTCCCGCCGAGGAGCGGACCCAAGGTGGGTCGGAACGAGCCCTGCCCGTGCGGGTCGGGCAAGAAGTACAAGAAGTGCTGCGCGGGGAAGACCACACCCGTCACGTCGTGAGGCCCGATCGGGGCTCAAGCGGACTGGCTGCTAGTCAGCCGCGAGGCCGCAGGTAGGTCAGGTAGTGGTCGGGCGCGAGGATGGGGATCGCCTCGTTCTTGGTGACGCACGACATCCAGTACGGCCCCGCGAGCTTCATGAACTTCTCGAACTGCATCTCCGGCGCGTCCTTCGGGTCGGCGTAGACCATCATCTTGTCGAGCACCATGTCCTCGATCTGGGTCTTCTTCCCCTTGGGGAAGCCCTTCGGGTCGCCCCACGCGAAGACCTGGTCCTTGTAGGGCAGCATGCGGGTGAGGAGGATCTCGCCCTTGCCGTACTCCTCGATCGACGGGAACGCCTCGGTGACCTTGCCCGACAGCAGCTCGCGGAACTTGGCGACCTTCTTCGTGCGCATCACGTCCTGGTGCAGCCCGAGGCGGCTCTTGCGCGCGGCATCGACGAAGGGCTGGAACTTGCGCGCGTCATCGATGCCGTCGAGGAACTGCTCGAAGTAGTCGAGCGCCGTCTCGCCCTTCGGCCCGAAGGGGAAGTCCATGAGCACCCAGCTCTGCACGAACACGCCGTCCTCGAACGCGGGGTCGTGCATGAAGAGCTGGTCCAGATCCTTCCAGCAGCGGGTGAGCGGCGGGTGCTTGTTCTCGGCCACGCAGGCGATGCCGAAGAAGAGGAAGTAGCGGAACGAGCGGAGGCACTCGCCGAACTCCGGGGGTCCCTTGACCTCTTCGGTCAGGAAGGCGTGCGCTGCCTTCGCACTCCGCAACTCCTCCAGGGAGTACTGCGACGCGGGGAGACGGCCGGGCAGCATCGAGAACCATGCGGGCTTCGGGTTCGCCATCGCGGTCACCGATAGCAGGCGGCGACGGCGACGGGAACGGCCAGCGGCGGGGTAGTCAGCGGCGGGCGCGCGCGACGATCCCCTCGTTGACGTGCGCGAGCCCGACCCGCAGCCCTGACCTGCATCACGTGGGCGAGATCCGCCGGGGTCGCGTCCTCAACCGTGAAACGATCGACAAGAATACCTCGGCGCGCGTCGGGACGATCATAGGAACCGGGGCATTAACTTCGCGGGCTTGCGCATGCTCGGCGGAACGCTGGTCCAGCAGGCGCACGGACCTCGTGTGGGTGAAAGATCGAAACGCCGGAATGACGGTCCCTGATCTTCGCGGGATGCGTAGGGGCGTAGGGGGTCGAAATTTGTCCCCGGTCGCACTTGGGGGTCGGGGGTCAATTTTTTCCCGGCGGCGAGATCGGCCGGGGCCTGTCCGGGGTGCCCCGGTTCGATCTGGGGGTCAGGAGTGATCAATTCTGGGCGGCGTCGGGGGCCATGCGGTTTGCGCGATGTCCCACGGTGACGCGCGGAACCGTTCACCCGATCGGCGGATGGCCGTCGGTCCATTCCATGTGGTCACCGCGGACGACGAACTGCGGGAATGCCGCGAAGACGGTCTCGTCCAACCTCTGCTGCGCCCGCGGATTGTGAAGCACGAAGACGTTGTGCTCGACCCAGAGCTGGCCAGCGTTTCGACGAGCGAGGACCATCGCCTCGTACAGCGCCTCGTAGACGATCCGCTTGTCGCCGCGGGCGCCGGCTTCCGCGACCTGTTCGCTCGTGTATCGCCCGCGGTGCTCGGCTGGGTTCTCAATCCTCTCCTCGATGCAAACGACCGCGCTGACGCGGGTGTACGCCGGTCGTTCGTCGCGCTGACCATCGGGTCTTCGGCCGCGCGATCGGACGAACGAACCTCGGGGGAGGAACACGTTCTTCGGCTCCGCCGCAGCGGCGCCCGTCTTGACGTTCACGGGGAACGACAGCGCGAACTCGCCGATGAAGGCTTGAACGAGCTGGTAGCGATCGGAGGACACCGGCACCTTGAAGTCCGGCGTGATGACCAGAACGTTCGTCGTTCCTTCCGCGAACTGTCTGTTGGCGTCCTTGAGGCAGGCGACGAGTGCTTGCGCGTCGTTCCCGCTCCAAACGGTCGTGCCCGCTGGCAGTGCCGTTCGCGGAGCCTTCGCCTCGACATTGAAGGGTCCCGCAGAGTGTTCGACGCGAAGATCGAGCACCTGGCCTCGCCGCCCTGCCGGACGCGGGGTCACCTTTAGTCCGAGCTTCCCCGCAAACAGCCAGCACGCCAGGCACTCCGACAGGGCGGAGCGAAAGCCAGCCTCGTCAAAGCCGCAGAGCCGACCACGGAGATCGTCGTCGAGGAGCCCGGTCGCGGCAGCCGCATCGACGTACGCTTCCCACGAAGCGCGCTCGGCACGCAGGCATCGAAGCCGGAACGCCGCGGTCGCATCGCTCGGGTATGGCCCGTGCGCGGACAGAACGGCGTAACGGTGCCGCAGCAACCCGTCCGTGTGCGGCAGCCGTCGCTCGAACTCAGCGAGCATCGGCGCAGAGAAGATGTCGTCCATCGAGATGACTGCCGCAGGGCTCAACTCCACCGGCGTCGTCCGCGAGGCCCTCTGGGTAGCGTGGAGACTCATGTGGCCTCTTGGCCAGGGATAGGAAGCACGTTCGGCGGCGCGGAAGGCTCCACTTCCGGCTTCCCGAGGAGGGTCCTGATCCCACGCTTGAACGCCGTGAAGAGGTGGTAGCGAGGAAGCACTGCCATGGTGAGCGCCTCGTCGGAGAGTTCCTGCATCTGCCAGTGCGGCGACCGACGGTAGTCGCGGTGCGCAATGACCGCTTCAAGGAGCGTCTGCTCCCACCAAAGCTGCACCTGCTGCTCCACCTGCTCCCTTACCGCCGGCATCGAGGGGTACTGCGATGCGAAGTAGTCCACCCACACGTTGAACCCGCGGAAGTCGCCGTTGATCAGGAGCATGTTCGTAGATGGGTCGTACTGCGCCGCCTTGTCCTCCATCTCCCCAGGGGACCGAGTGCCGTCACGCAGGTATTTCCAGCGCCAATCTGGAACGTCGTTCTGCGAGGTGCGGTCGCCACGAGGTCCCTTTGGTTTCAGGCCTCGCGCAGCACGGGGCGGACGCGGTTTCGCCGGTTCGCCAGACTCGCCGCGCGAGCGCGAACCATTCCTGCCTCCCGAGTTGTTGCCGGGCACGGGATTCTCGTCATCAAGCTCCTCCGCGCCGGTCGGAGACGGCACGTACTTCGGTACGGGGAAGAGCTGCAAGACCTCCTTGATGCGTTCGCGCACGGCCTCGTCGTCCGCTGGAGTTCGCTTCGCGTCGAAGCTCTCGATGAACTCACGGAGCGCGTCAGGCATCGCGTCGCGGAACTGCTGCGCCCAGTCCGTCCACGGCGGGCTGCCGCCGTTCACGATGAGCAAAGTCCGCGCCGTGTTCGTCGTAATGTCGCCCGCGGTGGGCTCCATGTAGATGACGACACGATCGGCACCGAAGATGACGCCGCACTGATGCAGCTTCGCGTACGCGGCGTTGCCGATGGACAAGTCGTACAGCTCGTCACGAAAGAGAAACGCAACGTGGCCGCGGTTCTGGTAGCCGGGGTTGAAGGTCTGCATGCTCGTCGCATGCTTGCCGACGCCCGGCAGGTTGACGGGCTCGGGGAACTTCGCGTCAGGCGTCGGGAGGATCCACCAATGAGCCACTGCCCCGTCGAGCGGCGTGGTCCCCTTGGCGAGCGCGACCGCATCGAGCATCGGCCCTTGTCCCGTGACAGGTCGAAGACCTCCATCCGCGCCAGGGGAGTAGTCTTGGCACTGAATGCGAATGTTCTTCGGGATGCGGAAGTACCGGGTGTTGAGATACTTGCGCACCCACTGGGCAGCGTTGGTTCCAGCATCTTCGGGAGGCGCGCATGTATCGTGGTCGTCACTCCGCCCGAGGAGCACGATGCGAGTCCCCGAACCTGTTCGCTGCACGGTGTCGGGCTTCATTTCGGCCGGGACGCGCGCGACGAAGTCGAACTCGTCGCTGTCCTGGAACGACACGAGACCGTACTGACCTGTCGGGTCTCGCACGAGCTGCACTGCTTCCCCGTCTGACACTCCCTCCCTCCACGACAGGTATAAGAGGCCCGCCGGGTTGCGTGTCGCAGCAGCGATCTTCGCTCCAACGCCGTAGTTCCCGTCGAGGGCCTGCCGTGAACCGGAAGACGAGAGCGTGTTGATGTAGCGGATCATCTCGTCGCCGCTCATCCCGTCGCCGTTGTCCGTTACGGAGAGCTTCTGCACGGGACCGTGTTGGGCATCCGCTTCCCAGACGATCTGGCCGTCGGTGCGACCTGCGCGCAAGATGGCCTCGATGCCGTTCTGGGTCAGCTCGCGGACGTACTGCAACGGCGCACAGTCCTTGCCCATTCGATCGAGCAAGAAGCCCGTGTTGTCCACCTTCATCTTCAGCGTCTTAGACATGGCTCACCTCGGGCGACGGACCGGAGTCGGTCGCACTGGCGAGAGTCGGCCAGAGGAGGAGCGAATCGCTCCCACGCCGAGGACTCTCGCGTGTGTGGTTCTACTGCTCTACGTTCAGCTCACGGGCTCTCGCTCGGGCGGGTTGAGGTTGGCCGCTTTCGCGACGAACCGTCCGCAGGGTGAGTTGGCCAGGGAGTTCAGCAATGAACGTAACACGGCCTGGGCCGGACGCCAGTCGAGGAGCCCGGCTCCCCCCGACACGGAGGCCGGCACCGCGTCGCTGGCGTCGCAATCTATGCGGTCGGCATCCGCTCAACCAACATCTTCAACCGCTCGTACGTGTTCGCCAGCTCCGCGAAGTCCTCAGCCGCGAGCTGCGCCAGTTCCGCGCGCCGCGCTGGCTCGGCGCCGTCGAGGACGTTGAGGCGCTGCTCGACGCGAGCTGCGACGAAGGCGAGGGCGTCGAGGTCGAGGCCGAGGGGCTCGGCGAGGGCGAGCATGGACTCGGCGCGGGCGGTGGCTCGGGCCTCTTTTCGCTCGGGACCCACGGTCGGCAGCATGCCCAGATTTACACCGACACCGGGTATTCAATGGCGATCATCGTTGGTCGCTGCTCTCCCGCCCCGGGGCTCAGGTCGATTCACCGGCCCGCAGGAACCTGTCCAGCTCACCGCCGGGCGGCATGCCGGCGAGCAGCCGCAAGCAGGTACCCGCGATGGCTCGCAGCCGATCGACGTGGTCCTTGACGACGGCCTTCTCCGCGTCCTCGACGTTCGCTTTACCGTCATGCACGACCTCGCCTCGGAAACCGCAGATGCGACCGAGGTTGAGCCGCGCCTTCACCTCCTGGGGGTCAAGGTTTGGGAAGCCTCGCTCGACGAGGAACCGTGCAACGGCATTTGGCACCTCGCTCTTCTTCCCAGGCTTGGGCAAGGTCTCAAGCACGGTGTAGTAGAAGAGCACCTTGTCGATCGAGTTCTCCGCGTCGTTCGCTCGACGGAACCACCGTGCGGCCAGGGTAAAGCGGCTCGCATCTCGCTCGGACAACTTGGCCAGGTCATCGGCTCGTACCTGCAATGTCCGTTCGACATCGTCAGGGGCGTAGGCGCGCGGCCGTTCGAGCCAGAGCCCTTCCTCGGGGACGCGGTAAGTGGACATGACCCGCGTGGCCATCGTCCCCTCGTACTCGACGGCCGAGGCAATGCCAGGGAACTCCAGATCCAGTAGCGCCGTGAGCTGCGCGAACAAGTCCTTCGCACGGCGCCATCCGTTCGGGTGTACGTCCCCCGTCTCGGTCCTCGGCAACGCTTGGATCGCGAGGTATGGTCCTTCAGGAAAATCGCGGACCTGATGCCTGAGATCGAACGCGATCTGCGAAGACGTGGGGTCCGCTACGGGCGTCGAGACCCCGATGCGGAGAGGCCCGGGCATCAAGTGGACGGCGTACTCTTCCCCACGAGCGATGATGCGCTCTTGGGTAGGTCTCGGGTCGAGAAGCGCGCGGTAGATGACGACGTACAAGCCCGCCTCCTGAGGTGGCAACGATTGCGCCGGGGCGGGTCAGGTCCCGGCCGGCCCCTTCCCCCGCTTCGCGAGCTGCTCCCGCGCGAGCTTCCCGGCAACGTAGAGCGTCTCGAAGAGGTGCTCGACGAGATCGACGGTCGCGCGGGCGTCGTCCTCGGTGACGGCGGTGATCACAGCCTTGCCCGCGCCCACGTCGGGCTCCGTGTCGTGGGCGCCGTGGTTGCCCACCCACCGTGCGGCGTCGGCCCACTCGCGCTGCTGGGTCGTGATCTTCCGGTTGTCGTCGAGCCACTTGATCTGCTTCCAGAGCTGCCCCGGCGGAGCGCCCTGCTCGACGGCGGCGCACTGGAGCGACCGGCGAGCCATGACGACCGCAGCGTTCCATGCCGCCGCCGCGAGGCATGCCTTCGCTTCCCGTAGGTCGCTCCGCATGGGGTCAGGAATGTCCTCCGAGACTGGGCCAGGTTGCGGCGTCGGGAGGATCAGCGTCCCCTGGTCCCGAACGATGAGAGGCATCCCGCACGCGTTGCACTTGCCCATCCACCACAGGCCGCCTTGATGCTCGTAGACAGGGTCGGCGGGTAGGAACTGCGCGATGGGATCGAAGTGCACGCGGTACCTATCACTACTGCAGGACTCTCTGACGCGGGGCGCATGATCGAAAACGCGCGCGTGTAGGGCCGCGACGGTCCATTCCCCACTGTGTCGCATCCATCGACTCCGGGAAGTTGTCCATGGTGGGCCCAGGCGCGCAGGGTCGCCGGCATGATCTACGAGATGGATGCCGGCACGGCAGCGCGAGCGACCGAGTACTTCACCGTCAGGCTCGGCAAGCACCTTCGCCGCAAGAGCCAGAAGGCGTCGTTCGCGACGTACGCCTTCGGCCTGATGGCCGACGGCGAGCGCAAGAGCGTCGAGCCCATGGCCGCACGTGCCAGCGGTGAGCAGAAGAGGTGCAGCCGCATGCACGACCGCTTGCTGCACTTCGTGCGCGAGGCGCCCTGGAGCGATCGAGAGGTTCGGCGTGAGGCGGCTCGGTACGCGCTCGACGCGATGGCCGCGCGAGAGCGCATCACCACCTGGATCATCGACGACACCGGCATGCTCAAGCAGGGCACCACTCGCCCGGCGTGCAGCGGCAATACACCGGCAGCGCGGGAAAGATCGCCAACTGCCAGATCGCCGTCAGTCTCAGCGTCGCCACCGCCGGCGAGCAGGTGCCGATCGATATCGAGCTG